>Ga0222622_10001354_pt1 | contig 9991 bp, 9 predicted proteins | sample PLM2_5_b1metaG_FD_177335 | JGI IMG/M metagenome (GOLD analysis project Ga0222622, IMG submission 177335) | Groundwater sediment microbial communities from an aquifer in East River, Colorado, USA - PLM2_5_b1 | ecosystem: Environmental > Terrestrial > Soil > Riparian zone | place: USA: East River... | reverse complement strand
TGTTGATCTACATCGACCCGCTCAAAGCGATTTTCAGTTCCATGTGGTTTTTGCTCAGCGGCGGTCGCGTCGGTCATGTACTTGGCGCGCATTCTGAGTCACAACTCCGCGCTCTCTTCGCGATTTTTGCATTGGGATTCACCGCTATCGCACTGGAGATGGTGCTCTTGAATTTGCGTGCATCGCAATTGCGAGAGCCATTGCTGTTGAACGCACGAGAACGAGCAATGACGCTTAATGAGGTAACCGGATGGAGTAGCCCAGTCGGCGTGGGACTTGTTTCGCCGGTGCTGGCGCTATGCCTGCCTATAACGCAAATCGAGTGGAGCGGCTGGATTTATTTCTCAATGGCCATCCTAGTACCGTTACACAGAGCTTGTTTTCGACGGAAGCCAGAATAGAAAGCATTTCATTGAACTACGTTTTCGTTCTCGCTCTTGGAATCGGAATTGTGGCCGGGTTGCGTTCATTGACCGCGCCCGCTGTCGTGGCATGGGGCGCGCACCTCAGCTGGTTGAATCTGCACGGCTCCCCGCTTGCGTTCATTGGATCAACAACGGCGGTCGCGATACTTTCCGTGCTCGCGATCGGCGAGTTAATCGCAGACAAACTGCCGATGATTCCGAAACGTACCGCGCCTGCACCGTTAATGGCGCGTGTCGTCACAGGAGGCCTTTGTGGCGCATGTCTCTGTGCTGCGGTCGGGAAATCATTGCTCGCGGGAACGCTGCTTGGTGGAATAGGAGGAATTGTCGGCGCTTTTCTCGGCTACGGCATCAGGAGACGTCTGGATTTGCACGTTAAGGATCTCGTGGTTGCCGCCTGCGAAGATCTGGTTGCGATCGGCCTGGCGTTATTTCTTGTTTCGCGGTAACGCCGAAATTTCGCTGCGCGCTTCGAAGCGAATTGATTTGGTGTCCTCGACCTGTCTTTAATCTCGCGATGCCAAAGGCTCCGGAGACAACCAGCTCCACGGCGACGCGACAAATTCGGCCGCCCCCGCTCTCTCAGCATCTGCGCGAATTCGCGTCGCGGCCCGGTGCGTGGGTCGTGCTCGCGCGCAACATGATTCCTGTCGTCGGCATCTATGCTTTCGGATGGTCCGCTGCGGTCGCCGTTTTCAATTATTGGTTCGACGGCTTAACCGCGCTGGCCGCGATCGTCGCCGCGATGATTCCGCGCGCGCTGCGCGAGACACAATCCAAGCAGGATCACGCAACATTGGTCGGCAACGTTGTGCGCGGCGTGTTTGTGTGGCTCTTGCTCGTCGGCGTTGTCGGTCTGCCGTATTGGATCGTGCTGATTCCGCTCCACGATCTTCTCCTCGGCAACGAATTGCGCCAACAGCTCGCGCATTCTCCGGCCCTTTGGTTCACCTTCGGCTCGCTTGCAGCGAGTCATTTCTGGAGGGCGTTCCGCATGGGCTACGACACTATGCCTGACAAAGAACTGAAGCAGCGGGTGCGGTCGGATCTTTATCTCCTGATCCTGCGCGCAGTCGCGATGTTTTTCATGGCCGCGCACGGCCTCTACTTCATCCTCGTGCCGCTGATGGCGCTGCTACTGAGCTATCTCGAGATCTGGCCCGAGCGCGCGATAGGCGCGGTTTTCGGCGATGCGTCGCGGCTTTGGGAATACGATCCTGGCAATCCTACATCGAACAGGCGACTACCCTGACGTCTGTCGCGGCGCGTCATCTCCTTGGGATTCATTGTGGCCATTGCTGGCCAGATTTCGAATGTTTTCTGGTACTGAGTGAACGCCATAAACCGAACAAGCTGATCAAAAACCAAAACGCCTCCATGATAAACGCTGACAAATTGAAGGCGAAGATGAGCGAAACGATTATCAGCAGTGCTCCGCCTGCGTTCAGCAGTGAATATCTCGGCGACGAGCTCGGGAGTTTATCCAGTTGCAGAAGTAAATACGCAACTACGATCAGCAGAACACCGATGAATCCTGCCAGGTCGAACAAGTGGAAATTCATGGTCACCCCACTGCGATTGCGAGGCTGTCTGAATCTCGCGTTCCTGCGCCCTCATTACAACCACTGCCATGCCGTTCAGCACCGCGTCGACTGTGGCAGCGTCAGATCTTAACCGGTTACACGTAGGTCGGCCTCTCCGGCCAATCGGCGCACGAGACAATTTCATGCTCGGACAGCCGATCCGTTTTTTGTGATGTCATTGTTTGTGTGCTCATTGAAGGAGCAGATCGCTTTTGGACAGGTATTTGCCTGTCGGACACGCAGCAAGAGATTATGATCAAAGTGGGCACACCTATATCATGAGCGGCTTCTTCGAGGAGTTGCAGCGGCGAAAGGTTTATCGTGTCGCCGCGGCTTACATCGTCGCCGCAGGATTCTTGATTCAAATCGCCTCGGCGGCGTTTCCAGCATGGGAATTGCCGAATTGGAGTTTGCGGCTCGTGATTGTGCTTTTGTTAATCGGTTTTCCGATCGCGCTTATACTCGCCTGGGCATACGACATCACGCCGCAAGGGATCCAGGGCACGCCAACACGTGGAATTCATCGGCGACGAAACCTCATTTTACTTATCGCCTTGGCTGTCATCATCTCTGCTTCTGCTGGATTTTTTCTATTGCCACGAGCCGTCAGGGATAAAATCGATCGATCGGTCGCGGTACTGCCTTTTCAAAACTTAAGCAGCGATCCGGATAATGCTTATTTCGCCGATGGCATCCAGGAAGAAGTCCTGACGCGTCTCGCCAAGATCGGCGATTTGAAAGTCATTTCGCGTACTTCGACGCAGGGATATCAAAGCGAACCCGGCAATCTTGCCGAAATCGCGAAGCAGCTTGGCGTAGCGAACATCCTTGAGGGTAGCGTCCAGAAGGCAGGCAATCAGGTGAGGGTCAACGTTCACTTGGTTAACGCGAAAACCGGCTCGGAGCTCTGGGCCGATACGTACGACCGAAAGTTGAGTGACATTTTTAGCGTCGAGACCGAGATCTCCAAAGGAATCGCGGAGTCGTTGCAAGCGAAGTTGACCGGCCGTGAGGAGCAAGCGTTGGCTGCTCAGCCGACAAACAATCCGCAAGCTTACGATGCCTATTTACGCGGACTGACTTTTGAAGCAACCAGCAATTACTCCAGTGATGCCCTGTTCAAAGCCATTGATTTTTATGGCCTGGCGGTGCGGCTCGACCCGAACTTTGCGCTCGCTTGGGCGCGACTTTCCGGTGTGCACGCGCTTCTTTACTCTAACCGTCGCGATACAACGATCGCTCGGCGCGATGCGGCAAAAGCAGCTTTGGAAAATGCGCAGAGACTGCAACCGAACTCGCCCGAAACGCTACTCTTCACGGGTTACTATCAATATTGGGTGCTGCACGAGTACGGGTTGGCCAAAGCGACCTTCGAACGCGTCAGCAAAAAATTACCGGGAAACAGCGAGGTCTTATACGCCCTTGCAGCAATTGCGCGAAGCGAGGGACATTGGGATGAAAGTGTTGCCTATTGGGAGCGGGGCCTCGCCCTCAATCCACGGAATACAGCGTTACTGACGGAAGTGGCATTTACGTATGCCGCGATTCGGCAATTCCCGAAAGCGGAAAAGCTCTACGATCGGGCACTGAATATTCTTCCGAATGAGTTATCTCTCATGGCATTGAAAGCCAGCATCTACCAGGCCGAAGGTAATCTGCAAGAATCCGCTAAACTACTTGCGCAGGTAAATGCAGAAACGAATTCGGACGTGGCCGTTCGAATCAAGCTGACCCAATGGAGACTTGAACGAAATCACACTGAGGCCACCCGGTGGGTGCAAGCCCGACAAGATCGACTCCGCCTTGTTTCTGGGATCGACAAGGCCAGTAAACAGTTGGGGAACGCGTTGGTCCACCGCGTCGCTGGCGACACCACTCAAGCCAAAGCTTTCGCTGAACAAGCGCGCAACACCCTTGAGCCGCTCAGGAAGGAGCAGCCAGACAACGCCTTCGTTGCAGCAGCGCTGGCTGTGGGTTACGCCATGCTCGACGAGAAGGAATCAGCCCTCAATGAAGCGCAGCGCGCAATCACGCTTTCGCCGAGCAACAAAGATCGGCTATCTGGACCCGCTTTCGAAGAGAACCTGGCGTTAGTTGAGATGATAACGGGCGAGAATACCCTTGCGATCGCAACTCTGACGCGATTGTTACAAACGTCATATGGTGGCTGGCTTTACAGCCCAACGCCCATCACGCCGGCCCTTCTTAGGCTCGACCCAATCTGGGACCCTTTGCGCTCAGATCCGGTTTTCCAAAAACTTTGCGAGGAAAAGCAGCCGTGAATCTGCGCACGTCTTTCGTGTTCCGACAAGAAAATTAAGTGGAAAGGCGTAGCTCCCTCGGCCTGTACGAATACGACGCGACAATTCTGCGTCGCGCTGCTACCGATGCTGATCGCGCCAACTGTGCTTAAACGCCGTCGCCTCTTTTTTCCGGTGGCGGCGTTGGAGAATTTTGGTCCGACGAGGTTGTGCTATTCCCCTCAGCGGCTCTCTTCGCAGCCCACCTGGCTTTCATCGCTGCTGCGAGTTGCGCACGGCGCTCCGGCGAAAGATTCAGCCTCTTCTTGGCTTTCTTGGCACTGCTCGGCTTCTTCGCGCCGATTGTTGGCTCCGAAGAATTCTTTCCGGCTGACGCAGTAGCGCGGGCGGCCGATTTTCTCGCTGCTTTCAACGCTTTTGCCGTTTCCGCCTGCTGCAGTTTGCCTCGTAACCTGCCCAGTTTCTCTGAGTCTTCTCTCAGACGATTCTCGAGTTCCTGGATCTTCTTCTTTAACTTCTTCGGCTTCATAATTGTCCTCCTCCTTGCGCCAAACGGCGATTAACGATTGGGTTTCGAGTTAACTGCCAAATCCCGCCGATGTCACGTCGTTCTTTGGCGGGAGTTTTTGATTCTTCCTTCATAATTCCTGCTTTCCTGGATACTCACGCAGCAATGAAGAAGCGCAACCCGTTGTTCTCGTGATCAGCGATCAGAAACTCCCAGTCTCTAGGTAAGGGCAGTCAGAAGCTCGCTCAATTCGATTCTAACGATGCTCGAAGCCGTATCGCTAATGCCATAGGGCAAAATGAGTTGACCGTTATGGACGAGGGACCCACAGGAGTAAACGACATTAGGAACGTAGCCTTCCCTTTCGTTCGCTTCCGGTCTTAAGAGCGGCTCTTTCAGCTGGCCAATGATTCTTGCAGGATCGTGCAAATCGAGCAAGATCGCTCCAATGCAGTACTTTCGCATTGGACCAACGCCGTGAGTAAGAACCAACCAGCCAGCTTCGGTTTCAATCGGCGAGCCACAGTTACCGAGCTTCACAAACTCCCAGGGCTGTAGGGGCTCTTGTAGGAGCACTGGATCGCTCCAAAAATGTGGGTCGTCCGAAAACGTCAAGTAAAGGTTCTCATCATCCTGTCGTGAAAGCATAACGTAGCGTCCATCGAGCCGACGGGGGAAGAGAGCCATGCCTTTGTTTTGCACCGCCGGCCCGTTAAGAGTTAGGACACGGAAGTCAAGGAAGTCCTCGGTCTCGATCAGCTGAGGTAGAATGACTCGACCATTGTATGCTGTGTAAGTTGCGTAGTAGACAACGCTCCCATCGTCTTCGACAAAACGAACGAAACGAGCGTCCTCAATGCCGTTGCTCTCGTTAGGCGACACGGGAAAAATAATGCGTTCCGACATTTCCGAAGAAGGAGCGAAATGAATTTCGTAGTTGGATTCCGCCAGCCAGTGCATGCACTCCAAAGTTCGCGGCACGTCGCGCGTGTGTGCAGAAGCTTCGTCGGACGCTGCTTGCTGGATGGACTTATCCAACTCATCAAGGAGGAAGGTCTTACCTAATCGTTCCATGACCGAAACAGCCCAGTCGTTCTCAAGTCCCATCTCACCTAGTTTGTCCAGAAAGGCGCGTTTAAAGTAGGTGGGATTAGGATTAAGCTCAGGCAGCGTTACAAAAGGCGTCGTCTTCTTGATCTCTATTGAATGATCACGATGGATTACTCCGGTTCGAAACTGGATCGACGAGATATGTCCTTCACCAGTCGCGCGCAGGCTCAAGATAAAACGAAGATCGCCCTGACCTAGACCAGTCTGGTTAGGATGCGGTACAATCGAAGGGTTGAACAAGGCTGCCGATTCGAGTGCATACTCACCGGAAAACAGCGCGCCAATGAATAAGCGGCGTGGTTCGGAAATCGTCTCGCCGTCTGGGATCTGCGCTCGCACTTTTTCAAAATGCCGCAGCCAACTTTTATCTAGATCGATATGTCTCTCGCCGAAATCCGCTCTAACTAACGAAAGCTGCTGTTCGGTCTCCTGCTCGCTTAGCGCGAGGGCGCGCGCGATGATATGCTCGACACGCGTGGAATTGATGGGGATGAACGGACGCACCACCACGCGTTTGTTGTCCGGCCAAAGAAGGATGCCCGTCGGATGCAGTTTCATCCAACTTTGTGACTCGGGATTTTCAAGTCCGGCGCGGCGTCCGCCTGCGTCATCTCCGCGAGGGATAAGTAAAACGCAAGACTTGATTCTGCTCCCTGATTCTGGCTTACGCGATCCCGATGTAAAGCGTCACGACATCCTCCCGTGCTGGAATCATAGAGCGATTCTCCGAGATCGTTTCGACCAAGGAACCACTCGAAACAGCGTCGCGACGCGCGCTTCCAGTATTCGTCATGCGTGAGAGCAAAAGCCTCCAGACAAGCAGAGATGGTAGCATAGGCTTCCACCGGCTGTTGATCGAAGCGCGCGCGTTCGCCGCCGCGCTTCCAAAACCCGTTGGAGCCGATCGGCGCGAAATGCCCGGCCTTCGCTCTTTGCGTTTCCACCAGCCAGCGGAGCGACTGCAAACCTGCCTGGAATACGTCGCCACGCGAAGTCCAATGGCCACTTAGGATCATCGCATGTGAAAGCTTTGCGTTGTCGTAGGTGGCAAACGACTCGAACCATTGCCACTCCTTCGAACTGTTAGCTTGAAACAATTCGAGCAGTCGCGTCGTGAGCAGGTCACGCAGCTGATTCACCATCCGGTCTCCGGAGAAGCTGCGCAGATATTCCTGCATTGCGAGCAGGACGAAGGCCCAGGCCCGCGGAGAAGTGAACTGCTCCACAACCGGCAAACCCCCTTGGAATAAGAGCGCGCAAAGATTGCGATGACCGTCATTTCTGGATCGCCCAAGCGCCATTCCCACAGCCCAAAGCGCTCGCGCGTGACTGTCTTCCGAACCGACCTCTTCCAGCCATCCCCGGCTATGACTCATGAAATTCCGAAAGCGCTTGGTTTCCTGATCGAATGCATCCCATAAGAACGAAAGATACGTACTGGCCAGGCGTTCAACGTCCCGTTGTGCCACACGACTGGTCATCTCCGGAAGGAGCAGAGTCAGGATAAAGGCGCGTGCATTGTCATCGGTACAATACCCTTCCCGGTAATTCGGCACGTTGAAAATAGCGTGCTGGAAAATTCCAGTGTTATCGGTCATCCGAAACAGGTGATCGAGTTTTAGCAGTGGAAATTCATAAGGGCGATTTTCAAGAGTTCGAACGGCAAAGGCTTTGCGCGCTGGAACGGTCGAACGCACATGCGCGCGCTCAAAGCTTTCCATGTAACGACCGGCTACTACCGGCCAGATCATTTCGCGTCCGAGTTTCCATGCACGTTTTCGCATTCCCGCCATCAGTGCAGGATTGGATAGGAGGCGAGTTACTCCTTCGGCAATAGCATTGCTGTCCCGAAAGGGCACAAGAATGCCGCCCTCCTCCGCGAGTAACTCCTGCGCGTAGAGATAAGGAGTAGAAATCACCGCTTTACCCGCGCCGAAAGCATAGGCCAGGGTGCCGGACGTGATTTGCGCTTCGTTAAGATACGGGGTGATGTAAATGTCGGCCGCGCCGATAAAATCGGTTAGTTCCTCCAGCGTCACGAAGCGATTGTAGAAAATAACATTGCCCGTCACGCCTCGATCTTCAGCCAGACGCTCAAGCTTTAACCGGTAAGACTCGCCTTCCCGCGAAAGAAGATTGGGATGTGTCGCACCAAGGACAATATAAACGACATTCGGGTGCTCTTTGAGAATTTCCGGTAACGCCTCGATTACGTACTCAATGCCTTTGTTAGGCGAAAGAAGTCCAAACGTAAGCAGCATCGTCTTACCTTCGACGCCGAATTGATCCTTGTGGAAAGTCGGGTCGATGAACTGCACGTCAGGCACGCCGTGCGGGATGAGATCGATCTTCTCGGGCGAAACGCCATAGACTTCCTTCAACAACCCTCGCCCACGTTCAGCCATCACGATAAAACGATTCGAGAGCGCATTGAGCTGCTCCATGACGAATCTTTGCGACTCGTTAGGTTCACGCAGCACAGTGTGGAGCGTCGTCACCACGGGCATATGCAGATCGCGCAGCAAAGCAAGCAGATGACTTCCGGCCGGCCCGCCGTAGATGCCAAACTCGTGTTGGACCGAGACGACTTCGACGTTGTTAATGTTTAAAAAATCCGCCGCACGCCGGTATGAGTCGATCTCCTTTTCGTCGATCTCAAAACGGATACGCGCCGAATAGTCGTAGCCCTCGGGCCGATCATTAACCGCTCCTACGATGCATTCGCAATGCGGGTACTCGGCTGCGACCGCCTCACAAATATCGGTCGTAAACGTCGCTACGCCACATTGCCTGGGCACATAATCTCCTAGAAAAGCGACGCGGTTGATCGTGGTCATTAGGCAGCCTGAGTTAATGTGTTTTCAACAAATGTCAGCCTTTCCAAAACCACGCTGCCGCTCTCGATGACTTATCGCGCCTAGCCTCGCGTGAAGGCGGATCAACTATCGAGTTTTTTTCGTAAATCCGTACCGATCAGGAACGAGCTTGTCGTCCAGTTAATGCGGTCGGTTGGAATCCGAAAAATCAACGGTGAAAAATAAAAGGAAGAATCGCCGGTTCGCTCACGTCGGCCGTCCAAGGATAACGTCCGCTTTTGTCCAGGTATGAACGCTGCCGCAGTGCACACATGTAAACCTTTGTGTTTTCAGTTTGACTGTCTGCCAGCGTTTTTCTTCGATTGTTCTGCCGGTATCCGTCAGCTTCGATGTCGAAGGACAGCGCACGAGCAGGCTTTTGAGATTAGGGCCAGTCTTCGCTTTGGGCCGTCGCGGCGGATCGAATAAAAATCTCGTCGCCATATCAGAGTCGATAAACAATTCGCGCTTTGGCGGTGTCGTACGGTGACATTTCCATTTTCACTCGATCACCAATTGTAAGCCGAATGAAACGTTTGCGCATCTTTCCGGAAATGTGCGCGAGAACCAGGCGATCGTTCGCGAGCGCGACGCGAAACATGGTTCCGGGCAGCACCATCATGATGGTGCCCTCCAGTTGGATCGCTTTCTCAGAATTCATGTTGCGTATTTCGCTCTTCCACAACCGGTTGAACTGTAGGGGATGCTGTTAGGATCCCATCCTTCGGGAAGCAGACTGCTTCCCCTACAGACTACCGACCAACCGATCTACCGATTGCCTGCAAACGAGCGCTTGCCGCCGCCGCCCCCGCCAAAAGGACGCTGTTCGCGCGGACGCGCTTCGTTAACAGTTAACGTGCGGCCGTTAAGTTCACGACCATTGAGCGCGCTCATGGCGGCGTTCGCTTGTGCACCGTCGTTCATCGTGACGAACGCAAATCCACGCGACTTGCCGGTCATACGATCCATCATCAGATGGACTTCATTAACGGTGCCGTGTGGTTCGAACAGATCCTGAAGATCGTTCTCGGTGCTCTCGAATGAGAGATTACCTACGTACATTTTCATTGTGTTTGAATTTGGAAAAACTACCGAGCTACAGAGCCGTTCCCGTGAATCGGGTTTCAAACCACCAATGAGCAACGCTCACCTGACGATCTACCGAGCAGTGAAGTTAACCAGCGTAATCCAATAAGCGCGCATTATCGCCCGGATTAGGCGAAACACAACCTATCATTTTCACGGTGTA
>Ga0222622_10001352_pt1 | contig 9994 bp, 6 predicted proteins | sample PLM2_5_b1metaG_FD_177335 | JGI IMG/M metagenome (GOLD analysis project Ga0222622, IMG submission 177335) | Groundwater sediment microbial communities from an aquifer in East River, Colorado, USA - PLM2_5_b1 | ecosystem: Environmental > Terrestrial > Soil > Riparian zone | place: USA: East River... | reverse complement strand
GTCCAGCAGGTGTTCGAGCAAGCCGTCGTCGGGTCGAGCGATGCACCGAAACAGCAAATGGCCGCGGCGCTCGGCCGGCTTCTGTACCTCATTCACCTGGCCGTACTTCTGTGGTGGTTGTTGGACTAGAGCGTAAAGCAGCGTGCGACGGCCGCCCTCGTATCGCTTACGCGCCAATTGCTCCCGCCTGCAGCGCTGACGCTTCGTGTTCCGGCGGTTCGACGGTTTGTGATCTCGGTGGATGAGCTCGTTCGTGAATCTCTGTTTGGCAACGCTGTCTCCGGTTAGAGATTTATGTTTCTTGCCCGACGCCCGTCTGCCGAACGCATCGACCGCTTCCTTCGTGAATCTGAAGACTTGCCGTTGTCATACCACCCGGTAGGAATCGTCAGCGGTGACATCGCACGCCAGAACCTCGACGAGGTGAGTGTCGCGATTGGGCACGGCAACGCCGCGTTTGAACGAGCACGCGCCGCTCTGATTGGCTGGAAACAGTTCGACCTTGGCTGGGTCGAAACGTTTCCGCGGAACGCACCCGTAGCCGTTGGAACTGTCGTCGCGGTGCTGATCCGCCATCTCGGATTCTGGTCCCTGAATGGTTGCCGTGTTGTCTACCGTGTTGGCAGTCCGGATGACGTCGCTCGGTTTGGCTTCGCTTACGGAACGCTGACGAATCACGCGGAGAGCGGCGAAGAGCTTTTCGAGATCTTCCTCAATCCGCAGACGGATGAGGTCATCTATCGGATCCGCGCAAGCTCCTGGCCACAAGCGAGGCTCGCCCGAGTCGGCCAGCCGATCGTACGCGTCCTTCAGGAGCGATTCCGGGATCACTCAGTCGCCACAATGAAACGCGCGACACGCTTCAGCGGAGCTCGGGCATGAGCATCCACGTCGAGATTCTCATGCGGGCGCGGGCGTGGCGCTCAAGCTTCTGTAACGGAGGGGTATCGCACCTACAGCCAGCCGACCATCAACAGCCCGGGAAAATGGCGAGTGGAAGTCAGAAACGCGGACGGCGATCTGCTGTTCGAACAATCGTTCGCCGTCCGCTGAAGATTGTCAGAACCGGATGCGCGCGCCGACCAGAAACGGGATCGACCAGCGCGAGCTCTCGCTATTGATATCCTTTAGCCCTTCTTCGACCAGCCAATCCACGTCCGACAGGCCGCCCAGGAAACGGAACTGCGCCTCGGCCATCAACTCAATGGGACCAAGACCGACAAGAAAGCCGCCGGTCGGGCCGAGGCTGAACGCCCATGATTTTTCGAAGAACTTGCCATCCTGCTCCGCAAGCCCGGGCGGCGTGACCCCGGCAGGCACATCGACGAACGTCCCTCGGATGTCCTGGTGGCGATTGAGGCCCACGAGGTAACCGACGAAGGGCGTAAAGCGGGTGCGGGCGAAGAACCACCGCTGGCCGCCTTCCACACCCCAGTACTTGTACCCGGTGAAATTGACATGGAGCGGGGTCGTGCCGACGGTGCCGACCGGAGTTGCCGTATCTGTCGCATCACTGCTGGACCACACGAAGTTAAAAACGCCCTCTGTGCGTGGAGTCGTCCGATAGCCGACGCCGACCTTGAACATCGCGACGCGGCCATACACTTCGTCGTACGTGGTCTCGTCCAGGTTGATTGGCGCTCCCCCAGTTGTCTGGCCAGTCGCCTGCTGGATCATCTTGCCGCTGAACTGGTTGTCCACCCCGTACAGAACCGACACTGTGAGGCGGTTCCGCAAGCTATCGGATTGCGCAGTGACTGCCGTTGCCTGGGCAACGGTGAGCGTCACCGCTTCGAGCCTGGTGACGTCTACCCGATCGCCCTTCTTGAGCCCTTCCACGATCTTGGGGTCGGTCGTGTCCAGCAGCATTCGCGAGTACGTCACCCCGTTTGGTCCGGTGAAGCTCACAACCTTGTTGACAGGATCCCAGCCGGTGATGGTGACGGTGGTCACGCGCTGCCTGAATTTCGTGGCGCCCGGCAGAGACCCTGTTGTCGCGATCGTGTTGGGCGGATCTATCCTGTCGATCGGCGGCTCGCCCGCCGCCTTCAGTCGGATGCTGACCCAATCGTAGTAGCTTGCCTGAACGGGCGTGCCCACCTTCACCTGGTCGAAACGCATGGCTTCGGGCGGCACGTCCAGGGTCACCACCTTGCCGTCCTTTAACCGAATCGTTACCGTGCGGTTCGCCTGATCGACCGCCTCAACAGTGCCCTCGACGTTGTACTGCCTTTCTGCCTCCCGCGTCTGCGCTGCCGACCTGACCGGCGCCGACACGAGCATCCCCACACACATCACACAGAAGAGAAGTTGTTTCGTCACGATAATTCCCCCTCATGCAGCGCCTGAACAATCGAAGAGAGTCGGGCGCCGTTACGCCGGTCGGTGGGGGACGACCGATCAGATGTCCGTGAGGGCGCAAGAAGAACGCCAGGTCGCGTCTGGCTTCAGATGGCGCCTAGAGAGTCTTTATCGTGCATCGTGGCATACGCTTGATGGTCTCTCTCCTCCGGGATGGCGGCAGTCGCCTCCGGCATGGCGGACCTGTCGCAATTCGTCGCATTTTTGCGGAATTCTTCACGAGACCACGGGTTTCCTCTAAACTGGAGTGACCCGATCGCACATCTTCGTAAACGCGCTGACAGAGGGCTCAACATGTCCGACCGCAGTCATCGCCAACGGGTCCTACAGGCACTCTCAGTGTCGCTGCTGATGGGTGTGGGAGCGGCCGCCGCACCTCAGGATCTCCGCCTCGTCAACGCCGCGAAAGATCAGGACCTCAAGCAGGTGCGCTCCTTGCTGGGCGGACATCCTGACGTGAACACCCGATCCGAGGACGGCTCGACGGCACTTTTGTGGGCCGCCCATTGGAATGACGTCCAAATGGCGATGCTGCTGGTCCAGGCCGGCGCCGATGCGAATTCGGCGAACGATTTCAAGATGACGCCGCTCGTTCAAGCATGCACGAACGGAAACGCCGCGTTTGTCGATCTGCTTCTGAAGGCAGGTGCTAACCCGAACACCGCGGTCGGGACGGGCGAAACGCCGGTGATGACGTGCGCGAGGGCCGGCAGCGCCGAGGCCGTCCGCTCGCTGCTGGTTCATGGCGCCGATGCGAACGCCAAAGAGCCCAACCAGAATCAAACCGCGTTGATGTGGGCCGCGGGGCAGCAACATGCAAAGGTGCTTCAGATTCTCGCTGAGGCTGGCGCTGATCTCGGAGCGCACACCAAATCAGGATTTACCGCTCTCCATTTTGCCGCGCGCGTCGGTGACATGGAGGCGACGCGGGCCCTCCTCGATGCCGGCGTCGATGTGAACATCAAGACGCAGCCCGACAGGGAAAGTGGCCGAGGACAAGGGGCCGGCGGCGCAGCGACAACAGGAAGCAGCGGCGCAGCGGCTGGAAGAGGAGCTGCCGCGCCAGGGCGGGCCGGCGCGGGCCGCGGCGGCGCGATTGTCGGCGGGGGCGCCGGCGCGCGCGCAGGCACCAACTTCCCGGGCAGCACCGCGCTCCTCGTCGCGACGGTGCGAGGCGAAGTGCCACTCGCGCTGTACCTGCTGGATCGCGGGGCAGATCCCAACGTGCTTGATGCGGGATTTACGCCGCTTCATTGGGCCGCGGGCACGTGGGAAAACGGACTGGCGAACCCCGTCTACGGGTTTGTCGATCCGATCGGCGGGATACCGGATCGCGACGCGAAGCTGCAGCTGGTCAAGGCACTGCTGGCGCACGGCGCGAACCCGAATCTTCAGATGACGACGCGTCCACCGGGATACGGCGGCACAGGGACCGGCGGCTACAACGATGCGCCCGGCGCGACGGCGTTCATCCTTGCCGCCAATGCGGCGGACGTAGAGATGATGCGCCTTCTCCTCGCAGCCGGCGCCGATCCGCAGATCGTGACCAAGACCAACTCCAACGCGTTGCTCGCGGCCACCGCTCTCAACCGGGGAATCGGTGAAATTATCGACGACGAGGATCGGGCGCTCGAAGCGGTCAAGTTCCTGCTCGATGCGGGTGTCGACCCGAAGGCCGTCACGACGTATAACGAAAATGCGCTCTTCGGTCCCGCTTATCGCGGCTGGAACAAGATGATCGAGCTCCTGATCGAAAAGGGCGCCGAAGTGAATATGGAGAACAAGGCCGGGGTGACGCCGTGGCTGGCCGCCTCGGGTTTCGGCGATCGTCTCGGCGGGGTGCTCTTCAACAAAGCGGGCGCAGATATTTTGCTGAAACACGGGGCGGATCCGAAGCTTGGTCATCCGTGCCAGGCGCAGAACAGATGCCGGCCGGAGTAACCACGATGAAAACACGGCAGAGACAACTGACGCTGATGATGGCGTGCGGATCGATCGCGCTGGTCGCGACGATCTCGGCGACCCTGTCGGCAGACCAGTCCCCCGCGCCGCCGTCCTCACAGGTCGATACGGCATCCGCACCCGTGGCGAGTCCCGCCCGGGCGCTTGTGACGACGTACTGTGTGACGTGCCACAACCAGCGCGTGAAAACCGCCAACCTGGCGCTCGACAACCTGGACGCCGATCACATCGCCGCCTCGGCCGACACCTGGGAAAAGGTGATCGTGAAGCTCCGAAGCCGCGCGATGCCGCCGCCGTCCGCGCGTCGGCCGGACAACGCGACCTACGACCGCGTCGCCACATGGCTCGAGAACGAGCTCGATGGTGCAGCCGCCGCTCATGTGAATCCCGGTCGGACGGCCGAGTTCCATCGGCTCAACCGCACTGAATACGCCAATGCGGTTCGCGATCTACTTGGAGTGGAAATCGACCCGAAGGTGATGCTGCCGCCCGACGAACAGGCGTTCGGATTCGACAACAACGCCGACGCCCTGTCGATGCAGCCGGCGCTGCTCGACCGCTACCTTGCCGCGGCCGCGAAGATTGCGCGGCTTGTGGTCGGCGATCCGACCATTCCGGCGGGGTTCGAGCGCTACACCGCGCTGAAAGACAACTCGAACGAGACCACGTGGCTGTGGCAGAACGAAAGGCTCGGCGAGGAATTCCCTCTCGGGTCGCGCGGCGGGATCGCGGCGCGCCATTTCTTTCCGGTCGATGGCGAGTACGTGTTCAAGATTCGACTGGACCGTACCGACACCGGCCTCATTCGTGGCCTGCGCGCGCGCACCGACATCGAGATTCGCGTCGACGGCGTCCGCGTCGGTCAGCTGACCGTCGGCGGCACGCCCGAGTTCGCCGGGGGTGGGAACGTCGGCGCCGGTAACTACGCGGAATCCGGCAGCCCGCTCTCGAACGCCGACGACAAATTAGAAGTGCGCACACCCGTCAAGGCGGGCATGCGGCAGGTGATCGCCACGATCGTCAAAGCCGACAACGTCCTGGTCGAGGGATTGGCGTTGGATGCTGTCCCGGTCTGGAGCCGCGAATACACGAACAAGCCCGACAACCCGACCCTCATCTCCGCGCTGTTCGTTGGCGGGCCGTACGACGGCCGCGTGTCACCGGACTCCCCTGCCAGGCGGCGGCTTTTCGTCTGCGACCCTGCCAGCAGCGCGAGCGGAGCGGCGCGAGCAGCCGGAGGAGGGACCCCGGCGTTGAACAACGAAACCGCTTGCGCGACGAAGATCTTGTCGGCCCTCGCGCGGCGCGCCTATCGCCGCTCCCTGACCAACGACGACGTTCGATTGCTCGTCGGCTTCTACCGGTCGGCGCGCGCGCAGGGAGATTTCGACGCGGGCATTCGTGCGGGAATCGAGATGGTGCTCGTGAGCCCGGATTTCCTGTTCCGGATTTCGCGCGATCCTGCCGGCGCCGCCCCCGGCACGGCCTACGCCCTGCCCGATGTCGAGCTTGCGTCGCGCCTGTCGTTTTTTCTCTGGAGCAGCATTCCCGACGACGAGCTGCTCGACACGGCGATTCGCGGCAAGCTGCACGAGCCTGCGATGCTCGACCGGCAAGTGCGCCGCATGCTGGGCGACAAGCGTGCGCGCACGGCGCTGGTGCAGAACTTCTTCGCCAATTGGCTGCAGACGCGAAATGTCTGGCAGATCACGCCCGATCTCAACCAGAAGTTTCCCTGGTTCGACGACAACTTGCGGGTCGCCTTCGTCAAGGAGATGGAGTTGTTCCTCGACGCGCAGCTGAAAGACGATCACAGCATCGTCAATCTGCTGACTTCGAGCGAGACGTTTCTCAACGAACAACTCGCACGGCACTATGGGATCCCTGGCGTGTATGGAAGTCATTTCCGGCCCGTGACGCTCACTGATGAGAATCGTTTCGGGCTCCTCGGCAAAGCCGCGCTTCTGTCGGTGACGTCCTACTCGACCCGGACGGCGCCCACGATCCGCGGAAAATATCTGCTCGAGAACATCCTTGCGGCGCCGCCGCCGGCCCCGCCTCCCAACATACCGGCGCTCGAGGAAACCAGCAAAGACGGCAAGGCGCGCTCGGTTCGCGAGATGCTCGAGGTGCACCGTCGGAATCCGACGTGCGCGAGCTGCCATGCCCGGATGGATCCACTCGGGCTCAGTCTGGAAAATTTCGACGCCATCGGGCAGTGGCGCGCCACCGACGCGGGTACGCCGATCAACGCGTCCGGCGTGCTGCTGGACGGCACGAAAGTCGACGGGCCTGCGGCGCTGCGCCGGGCCCTGGTCGCTCAGCAAGAGCAGTTCGTCAGGACGGTCGCTGATAAACTATTGACATACGCGATCGGCCGCGGGCTTGAACACTACGACGCCCCGGCGATCCGCGGAGTGGTCCGGGCGGCCGCTGCCGACGACTATCGCTGGTCGTCTACGATTCTCGCGCTGGTGAAGAGCGCGCCGTTTCGGATGAGGAGGACAGGATCATGATCGTCACCAAGAAGGCAATCTCGCGCCGGACAATTCTTCGCGGGGTGGGCGCGACCGTGGCATTGCCGCTGCTCGACGCGATGATTCCTGCGCTGACGGCTCAGGTCAAGACCGCGGCCAAACCGATCCGCCGCCTCGGCGTCGTCTACCATCCGAACGGCGTCATCTACGACAAATGGCTGCCAAAGGGCGTGGGTGCCGATTTCGAGCTCTCCCCTACCCTTGCGGGGCTGCAGCCGTTTAAAGACAAGCTAACCGTTGTGACGGGCCTCTTCATGGATCTGGCAGAGGCTCTGGGCGATGGCGGCGGCGATCACTCCCGCGCGTGCGGTGGGTACCTGAGCGGCGTCCATTGCAAGAAATCCGATACCGTCGTCGAATCCGGGGTTTCGATGGATCAGATTGCAGCCCGGGCGTTCGAGCGCGAGACCCAGCTCTCGTCCCTCCAGCTGCAGATGGACGACAACAGCATCGTCGGCTCGTGCGACGTCGGGTACAGCTGCGCGTACAGCAGCACGATCTCGTGGCTGACGCCGACGCTGCCGCTGATGACCGAGAACAATCCGCGGGTTGTGTTCGAGCGGCTGTTCGGCGCCAGCGACAGCACGGACCCGAAGGTGCGCGCGGCGCGCCTTCGCCAGGACCGCAGCATCCTCGACGCCGTTACGGATCGTGTCAGGCAGCTGCAGCGGGAGCTCGGCGCCTCCGACAACCGGAAAGTGAACGACTACCTCACCTCTTTGCGCGACGTGGAGCGGCGGATCCAGTTGACGGAGGAGCAGAGCGCGAAAGAAGTACCTGACGTGGCGCGGCCCGCGGGCATTCCGGATAGCTTCGACGAGCACGCGCATTTGCTTTACGACCTGCAGCTTCTGGCGTATCAGTCAGACATCACTCGCGTCATCACGTTCATGTACGGGCGAGAGCAGAGTCCGCGGCCATATCCGCAGATCGGCGTTCCCGAGCCGCATCACCCGGTGACGCATCACCAGAATGATCCGGAAAAAATGGAGAAGTGCGTCAAGATCCAGCAGTACCATCTGAAGCTCTTCACCGACTATCTGGAGAAGCTTCGAAATACGCCCGACGGCGACGGGACCCTGCTCGATAACGTGATGATTCTTTACGGTGCGGCGATCAGCAACAGCGATCGCCATAGCCATGGACCGCTCCCGACGCTGGTCGTCGGCGGAGGCTCGGGCACGCTCAAGGGTGGCCGGCATCTCGTCTATCCGGAACACACTCCGCTGACGAACCTGCAGCTCACGATGTTGAACTTGCTCGGCATCCCGACGGAGAAGCTGGGCGACAGCACCGGTCAATTCAAGGAACTCTCCGGCATAGCCGTCTAAAGCACGACCATCCCGACGATCGGCGCCAGCAAACCTGGTGGCGTCGGTCGTCGGTGACTTGTGGCATACTCCGAGTCCTTCAACAACCGGCAACGAAGGAGCTCGAATGCGCCACGTGATTTGGATCTGGTGTTCAGCGGCAGTCATGACCGTTGGCCTGGCAGCCCAGGCGCCGCAGAACCCAGCCCTGGCCGGCGCCACGACCGCGGCGCCGATTCCCGAGACGAATCCTTTTACCTCCGAGAGCGATATCCGCGCCGGCGAGGCCTTGTTTCAGACTCACTGTTCGTATTGTCACGGCTCGTTCGGCGAGGGCGGACGTGGCGCTGATTTGACGGCTGGTATCTACCGGCACGGCGGCCGCGATGCGGAGTTGTACGCGTCGGTTCGAAACGGCATCCCCGGAACAGAGATGGCGCCTGTGCGCGTCAGCGACGATGACGTGTGGAAGATGGTCGCGTTCGTGAAGGGCCTCGGCTCGAAGGGACTCCTCGAGAAAGCACCGGGCGATCCCGCCGCCGGCCGGCTGGTCTACCAGAAGTCCGGGTGCGCCACATGCCACCGTATCGAATCGGATGGCGGCAATCTCGGGCCGGAACTGACGGATATCGGCCGCCGCCGCGGCCTCAAGTTTCTCGCCGACTCGCTCGTCACGCCTGAGGCGGACATCGCGGTGACCTATCGCGCGGTGCAGGTTGTGCTCAAGTCCGGTCAAACCGTGACCGGCATGCGGTTGAACCGCGACGACCTGTCTATTCAGCTCCGCGACAGCCGCGATAATCTCCGCTCGTTTCTGATGCAGAACGTCGAGACCGTGCGTTACGACAAGCCGTCGCTGATGCCGGCCTACGCGTCGATGAATCCCACTGATCGCGAGAACCTGATCGCGTACTTGCACTCCCTGAAAGGGGCGCTATGACATCCAAGCGGGCCAGCGTGTGGACGGTTGCGGCGTTTCTCCTGACAGCAGCTTCGTGGACGCTGAGCGGCCAGAGCCAGCCGGTGACCTACGAGCGACTGCTCAAAGCCGATCAGGAACCGGGCAACTGGCTGATGTATTCAGGCAACTACAGCGGCTGGCGGTTCAGCAGGCTGAACCAGATCAATATCCAGAACGTGAAGAACCTGCGCGTCAAATGGCTGTTCCAGGGGCGCCACATCGAGAAGTTCGAGACCACGCCGCTCGTCGTCGACGGCATCATGTATCTCACGCGTCCCGAGAATGCGATTTACGCGCTCGACGCGCTCACCGGCCGGCAGTTGTGGATGTACGAGTACAAGAACCCGGAGCGCACCTACAACTGCTGCGGCAAGAACAACAGAGGGCTCGCGATCCTCGGCACGACGCTGTTCATGAACACGCTCGATATGCACGTCATCGCCGTTGACGCAAAATCCGGCCGCGAGCTCTGGAAGACCGAGATGTTCGATCACACGGCCGCCGGCGGGTACGCGGCAACCGGCGCGCCGCTGGTCGTGAAGGACAAGGTGATCGTCGGCATGGCGGGCGGCGAGCGCGGCGTCAGCGGATTCCTCGACGCCTACGATTCGAAGACAGGGAAGCACGTGTGGCGCTTCAACACCATTCCTCAGCCTGGCGAACCGAACTTCGGCACCTGGGGCGGCGACTCGTGGAAGACCGGAGGCGCGTCAACCTGGAATACCGGTTCCTACGATCCCGATACGAACACGCTGTTCTGGGGGACGAGCAACCCGTGGCCCGATTACAACGACGACGTTCGCACCGGCGACAACTTGTACTCCTGCTCGGTGCTGGCGCTCGATCCCGACACCGGAAAACTG
>Ga0222622_10001350_pt1 | contig 9997 bp, 8 predicted proteins | sample PLM2_5_b1metaG_FD_177335 | JGI IMG/M metagenome (GOLD analysis project Ga0222622, IMG submission 177335) | Groundwater sediment microbial communities from an aquifer in East River, Colorado, USA - PLM2_5_b1 | ecosystem: Environmental > Terrestrial > Soil > Riparian zone | place: USA: East River... | reverse complement strand
AGTCGCACATGTTCAATGCTCAATGTTCGATGTCCCAGCAACCAGCATTCACAAAGCCCTGTCTATAACACAGCCCTCGGCGCAGTGACCAGCGATCCGTGAGTCTTGATCCGTGACCGTTAAGCCGTGAGCCCTGAGCCCTGAGCCTTGAGCCTTGAGCCCTGAGCCCTGCCACGGCGCGACGATTGCAGCTAGAATAGTAGGCACTCACGCATCTCCACGCGTCGAGACGCACGCCAGGCCGCAATTCTCGCGGGATCCTGCGCGGGCGCCGAGGCAGAGCTCTATCGCGGGGTGCAGGAGATCCGACAAAAACGTCGGAGACGCTCTGGCCGAGAACATTCGTGTCGGCCCGAGCGAGAGACCAGGAGCACGAAGTCAGAGGAGAAGGATGCCACGCGTAACAAAAAAATCCGAGACCACGCCAACCGTTCGCGTTAAGCGGACGCGGCGCAGCACCGACGCATCGACCGCCGCGGCAATCACCGCAGCGGAAATTTCTCGACTCGCCTACGAGTTGTACCAGGCACGCGGCGGGACCAACGGTTCGCCGCTCGATGACTGGTTGGAAGCCGAGCGTCAGCTCACGGGGCGGTAAGCTCGCGGTGCTAGTCAAGGCATTCACCGTCACGCTGCGAGCGTGCATTAGAGAAAACAGGAGAATGGAGAATGGAGAAAACCAAGCGTTTTGGCTCCTCTCTTCTCCTTCTACTGTTGATCTCGTGCGACGTGATGGCCGCGTGAAAGTATAAAGCTGAATCGCAATCGATCTAGATCAAGCCATTCAGCGTCACGCTACGAACGTGCCTGTAGAGAAAACGGGAGAAAAGGGGAAGAGAGAAAACCAAGAATTTGGCTCCTCTCTTCTCCCTTCTCCTGTTGATCTCTTGGGACGTGATGGCAGCGTGACGGTGAATGATGCTCGCTAGCTGGTCGAATGCTCGCGGCGGTAGGCGCGCGCCAGCAACGAGACGGGATGGACCACGCTGATTGGCGCAGCTGCGGCGTCCAGTCCGCGGGCGATCTGCAGGTGGCAACCGGGGTTGGCCGTCGCCACGCAGGTCGCACCCGTGCCGACAATATTGGCGGTTTTGCGTCCGAGTAATCGCTCCGCCTGCTCCGGTTGGGTAAGGGCATAAACCCCGGCGCTTCCGCAACACCACGTCGACTCGGGCAGTTCAATCAACGACAGACCAGGGAGCAGCCGAAGCAGCGCACGCGGCTCGCGCGACACCTTCTGCCCGTGTACGAGATGGCAGGACTCGTGGTAGGTGACCGACGTCTCCTCGGCGAAGGGGGATGCCCGTGGCGGTCGACAGCCGATCTCAATCAGCCACTCCTGCACGTCCCGCACTTTACGATCCCACAGCGCTGCGCGATCGCGGTAGGTGGGATCGTTTTGCAGCAACGGTCCATACCGCCTCAGGTGCGAGCCGCATCCACCCGCGTTGCTGACGATGGCGTCGTATCGGTCTGGCGGAAATAGATCGATCATCCGCCGCGCGAGCACCGCGGCATGTGTCAGGTCGCCGTTGTGGGCGTGCAGCGACCCGCAGCATGGCTGCACCGCCGGGGTATCAACGGCACACCCGTTGGCCAGGAGGACGTCCGCGGTGTCGCGGTTCACGGAAGGAAAGACGAGATCCTGCACGCACCCGGTCAACAAGGCGACCCGGTGGCGCGCCTGCCCGACTGGCGCCTCGTGCGGCGCGATCAGCGCGTTTGAGAATCTTTTCGCGATACGCGGCGTCTGCGGCTCAACACGCCGGAGCGCCGGTGGCAACAATCGAACTATCCCCGTGCGGCGCACGAACGCCTCGAGCCCGCTGCGCTGATACAGGCCCAGCGCTTTGCCAGCCAATCGGAGTGCGGTTGGATGCATGAAGAGAAAGCCCAGCGTCAGACCGCGCCAGAATTTTCGCGCGACACCATGATGCGCATCCTGCCGCTCGATGTCGCTGCGGGCCGTCTCGAACAATTCCGTATAGTTGACGCCGGCCGGGCAGGCGGTCTGACAGGCGAGGCAGCCAAGGCAGTAGCTCATTTCCTCGGCGAATTCCTGGCTGACCTCGAGGACGCCGTCAGCAACCGCCCGCATCAGCGCAATGCGGCCGCGCGGACTGTTCCGTTCCTGCTTCGTTTGATCGTAGGTGGGACAGGTGGGCAGGCACATCCCGCAATGCATGCACTGCTGGAGCACCGAGTAATCGATCGTCCGCAGCGTTGCGCCGGCCATCGCGATTAATCGAAAATCTTTCCGGGATTGAGCAGCCCGGCGGGATCGAGCGTGCGCTTGATCTGCTTCATCACCTCGAAGCTGCTGTCGCCCATCTGCTGGCGCAGCCACTCCTTCTTGGCCAGACCGACGCCGTGTTCCCCGGTGATGGTGCCGCCGAGCTCCAGGGTTTTTCTGGCGATCGAGTCGAGCGCGCGATGAACGCGTGCCATTTCATGGCCGTCTCGCTCATCAGTCAGAAACGTCGGGTGCAGGTTGCCGTCCCCCATGTGGCCGAACGTGCCAATCTGCAGGTTCGCCGCCCGGGCAGTATCCGCTATGAACGTCACCATTCGAGCGAGCTCGCTTCGCGGAACCGTGAAGTCTTCGAGAATCGTCGTCGGTCTGCGTCGCGCCAGCGCGGAGAATGCATTTCGTCTCGCCGCGGCGAGCGCCAGCGCCTCGGCCTCGTTCTTCGCCATCCGCACGTCGCGTGCCCCGTTGGCGCGTGCGATCGAGGCCATTTGCGCGGCTTCATCCGCCACCGCTGCCGGATGCCCGTCCGTTTCCATCAACAGAACGGCCGCGCAGTCGGTCGGCAGCCCGACATGGGCGAACTCTTCCACGCACGTGGCGGTCATCTGATCGAGGAATTCGAGCGTGCACGGGATTATCCGTGCCTCGATAATCGCCGACACCGTTGACGCGGCGTCTTCGATCCGCTCGTACAACGCCAGCATCGTCTGCCGTGCCAGCGGCCGAGGCACCAGCTTCAGCAGGATCTCGGTGATTACGCCGAGGCTGCCCTCGGAACCAATGAAGAGATCCTTCATCGAGTAGCCGGCGACGTCCTTGACGCAGGCACTGCCGAACCGCGCGACCCGTCCGTCCGGCATCACCACTTCGAGTGCCATGACGTAATCGCGCGTCACGCCGTATTTCAATCCGCGCAAGCCGCCGGAATTTTCGGCCACGTTGCCGCCAATCGAACTGATGCGCATCGACCCAGGATCGGGAGGATAGAAGAGGCCGTGGCGTGACGCAGCTTCATCGATCGCGAGCGTGGTGACCCCTGGTTGCGTCCGGAGCACGAGATTTCTGGGATCGATATCGAGAATCCGGTTCATCTGTGCGAGACAGAGAACGACCGATCCATCGGTGGGCACGCTACCGCCGCTCAGTCCCGTTCCGGATCCGCGGGTCACGATCGGAACACCCTGCGCGACGGCAAACGTCACACAGCGCGAAACGTCCTCGGTCGTATGCGGAAAGACGACCGCCGAGGGCATCTGCCGCAACGCCGCCGTGCCGTCAAAGCTGTACGGAATGATGTCTTCGAGCTTGGTGAGAACAGACCCGGCGCCGACGATGCTCGTGAACCCGTCGGCAATAGCTCGAGTGAACATAGTCAATGTTCAATGTTCAATGATCAATGCTCAATGTTCAATGACTGAATGCTCGAAGTAACTCGTGATGAACATTGAACATTGAACATTGACATTCAGCGCTATGTGACCACGCGCTGTGTCTGTTCTCCGAGCCCCTCCACACCGAGGCGCACGACATTTCCCTCGCGCAGATAGACGGGAGGCTTCTTGCCGTGGCCGACGCCGGGCGGCGTGCCGGTGGAGATGATGTCGCCGGGCTGAAGGCTCATGAACTTGCTCAAATAACTCACCAGATACGGGACACCAAAGATCAGCGTGTTCGTCGATCCGTCCTGGTGACGCTGGCCGTCGACTTCGAGCCAGAGTTTCAGATTCCCGCAGTCGGCGACTTCATCGGCCGTGACGAGCCACGGACCGATGGGACCGAACGTGTCGGCGCTCTTGCCCTTCACCCACTGACCCGTGCCTTCGAGTTGATAGGCGCGTTCGGAGACGTCGTGCACGACGCAGTAGCCGGCGACGTGCGACATCGCCTCCGCTTCTGAGACGTACTTGGCAGGTTTGCCGATCACCACGCCAAGTTCAACCTCCCAATCCGTCTTTTGCGATCCGCGCGGCAGTTCCACGTTGTCGTTCGGACCGACGATGCAGGAGGTGGCCTTCATGAAGACGATCGGTTCGCTTGGAACGGCCATGCCGGATTCGGCCGCGTGATCGGAGTAGTTCAAGCCGATGCAGATGAACTTGCCGACCTTCGCTACGCAGGGGCCGATACGCGGCGTTCCGTTGACGCGGGGCAGCGAGGCGGGATCGATCTTGCTCAATCGCGCAATCGAGGCCGGCAGCAGCACTTCTCCAGCAATGTCCGGCACCACGCCGGAAAGATCGTGGATGGCACCTGTTGAATCGAGCAGGCCCGGCTTTTCCTGACCAGCGGACCCGTAACGGAGCAGTTTCATAAATCTAATGCGACTCCCGCGCAACCTCGTGACCGCGGCACCCGACGAGAAAATCCAAATCCGCGCCCTGGTCCGCTTGCTGCACGTGTTCGATGTACAAGCGCGCGTATCCGCCGGGCGGGAGATTCGGCTCCGGCTTGCGCCATTCGGCACGGCGCTTCGCCAGTTCCGCCTCACTCACGTCGAGGTGCAACCGGCGAGCCTCGACATCGAGCTCGATCGGGTCACCATCCCGGACCAGCGCCAGCGGTCCGCCGGCCGCCGCCTCAGGCGCCACGTGCAGCACCGCAGTCCCGTAGGCGGTTCCGCTCATCCGTGCGTCGGAGATGCGCACCATGTCGGTGACGCCCGTCTTCAACACTTTCGGCGGCAATCCCATGTTGCCAACTTCCGCCATGCCCGGATAGCCCTTCGGGCCGCACCCTTTCAGGACCAGCACGCAGTCTTTATCCACGTCCAACGCGGGATCGCCAATGCGTGCGTTGTAATGTTCGATGCTTTCGAAGACCACGGCGCGGCCGCGATGTCGCATCAAGTGCGGCGACGCGGCGGAGGGCTTGAGGACGGCGCCCTGAGGCGCCAGGTTGCCACGCAGCACCGCGATCCCGCCATGCGCGGCAAGCGGACGATCGATCGGCCTGATCACTTCCTGGTTGAAATTCGGCGCTTCCCTGCAATTTTCCCAAATCGTGCGTCCGTTGACGGTCACCGCGTCGCGATTGACCATCCCGTTTTCCCCGAGCGTGCGGATGACGGCGGGAAGACCGCCGGCGTAGTAGAAGTCTTCCATGAGGAACCGGCCCGACGGCATCAGATCGACGATGGTCGGGACCGCGCGGCCAAGATCGTCCCAATCCTGCAGCGTGACCGGCACCCCCACCCGTCCCGCAATGGCGAGCAGGTGCAGCACCGCGTTGGTCGATCCGCCGATCGCGCCGTTCACGCGGATGGCATTTTCAAACGCTGGCCGGGTCAAGATCTGCGAGATGCGCACGTCGTCTTTGACCAGATCGACGATGCGCCGGCCGGCAAGGTGCGCCTGCGCATAGCGGCGCGAGTCCACCGCCGGAATGGCGGCATTGTCCGGCAAGGTCAGGCCCAGCGACTCCGCCATCGACGCCATCGTCGACGCCGTTCCCATGACGTTGCACGTACCGGACGAGCGCGACATACACGACTCGGCCTGCATGAATTCCTTGACGCTCATCATGCCGCCGCGCACTTCCTCGCTGAAGCGCCACACGTCGGTACCCGATCCGATGTCCGCGCCGCGGAACTTGCCATTGAGCATGGGGCCGCCGGAGATCACCAGCGCAGGCAGGTCGCAACTCGCAGCGCCCATGATGAGCGAGGGCGTCGTCTTGTCGCATCCACACAGCAGGACCACGCCGTCAATCGGATTGGCGCGAATCGATTCCTCGACGTCCATCGCCGCGAGGTTGCGAAACAGCATCGCCGTCGGACGGACGCTGGTCTCGCCGAGCGACATCACTGGAAACTCGAACGGCACACCGCCCGCTTCCCAGACGCCGCGTTTGACGTGTTCGGCCAGTTCGCGGAAGTGCCCGTTGCAGGGAGTCAGTTCCGACCAGGTGTTGCAGATGCCGATGATCGGGCGCCCGTCGAAAATCCCTTCCGGTAATCCACGGCCGACCCAACTGCGATGAATGAATCCGTCTTTGTCTGGCTTGGCGAACCACGCGGATGAACGGTACTTTTTCAATATCCCCCCGCGCGTCCGCGCCCTGGAGCGGCGCCGGGCGCAGGCACGTCGGTCGTGCCTCGGCCGCCGCGCCCTGCCGGGCGTTCGGTCATCAGCGTGTCGACCGATCGATGGGCCGCCCAGGCGATCCCGCGGAGCAGCATCGGCTGAACCTGCGGGTTCGTGAAATTCGAATAGAAGTGTCCCTGCATCCACACGAACGCGCGATACGGCTGCCCCGTCGGCGCCGGCGTCAGCTGCTTTTCGTAGGTCCAGATCTGCGGCACGGTCTCGCCGGCGTGACCGGCGTTCTGCGCGCTCGGCGTGGCGGCAATCACGGCGGTCGCGAGCACGTGAACCTCCGGCGCCTTGGACCACGTCATCGAGTAGAACGCCTCGTCCTTGATGCTGAAATTGGTCATTCCCTGAGTAATCGGGTGCGCTGCGTCGACGATCGTGTAAGGAACGTCCGCTTCGAGCGTGAAGTTCGTCTCACCGTGCTTCTTCGCGCCGCCGACGATTCCGGAAAAATCTGCCGGGTCGGGACCGCACAGCGAATCATGGATGCTGACGAGACCGCCGCCGCGCCGCATGTAGGCGTCGAGGTTGGCGCGGTCTTCCATGCTCATGTATCCCGCGTCACCTTTGTAGATGATCACGACGTCCGAGTTGAGCAGCTCTTTCTGCGACGGAAAATGGAGCCCGCCGTCGACGATCGCATTGCGATTCATCAGCAGCTTGCTCCAGTCGGCGAGGAACTGCGGATAGTCGTGTTGCCCTTCGCCGTGCGTCTTCAATCCGGCATAGAGATAAATGCGAACGGGAGGTGTGGAGAACGGGCTCTGCTGGATCCCGCCTTGTCCGCGTCCCCCTCCGCGCCCGGCTGGCGGCTGTGCGCCGGCCGGCGGTGCAGCCGGAGGTGCGGGTTGCTGCGCCACCAGCGTGGCGCCGGTAATCACCAGAGCGGCCAGTAATGACATCCGAGTCTTCATATCAGCTCCTGATAGATCCTTCCGCGATCACTCGTACCTTCCGGCTTAGCCGGAAACCCTTACTTGCGCTTCGCGTACGTCTTCGTAAAACCGTTGCGGCTGTTCGTCACGGTAAATGAGCCGTCCGGCTGCACCGACAACTTGATCCAGTACGCCGGCGTATGCGCGGCCGCGCCGCCGCCACGAGCACCGGGGCCGGCGCCCTGCGGTGGTCCGCCTGGCGCGCCAGTGCCACTTGCCGCGGGCGCTGCGCCTTGAGCCGGCGGCTGCGCACCACCTGCGGCCGGCGCCGGACCAGGAGTCAGCACGCCGGTCTGGGGAGCGTTGCCTCCGCCGGGCCCCGCCGCCGGATTCGCCGGTGGACCGCCCTGGCCGCCGCGGCCTCCAGCACCGGGACCGCCACCGCGCGGAGGAGCCGTCAACACGTTCGCAATTGTCGCGGGATCGTCGATGTTGGCGATGAAGAGTCCCGGGCTGTTCAGTTCGATCCCGGCATTGTACGACCAATGCAATTGCCACAGATCTTCAAACCCGGGAGACGTGCGCATCGTCTTGATCGCCTCGACGCCTCCGCCTTTGCGAGTGCCATTCTGCATGATGGCGACGCGCGGCTGAATCGCATGGACGAGGGCCGGCGACCCGGAGAGGTCCAGCCCATGATGCGTGACGAAATAGACATCGACGGTGCCCAGCGGATTGTTCGGACAGACCAGCTCGTTCTCCTTGTTCCAGAGAAGATCGCCAAGGTCGATCGCGCGGAATTGACCGAAGGTGACGACGCTGCCGACCGATTGCGCATTGTCGTCAGTCGGTGAGGCGTCCTTCGGGGTGACGCCGGCGCACGCGGGATTGGGCTTTGCGCTGCCCGGCACCAGCGGCGTCTTCAGCACGTTACCGGCCGTCGTCACGATGCGCCAGTCGAGTCCCGCAATCGGCACCTTGTCGCCAGGCTTCACCACCATGTGCTTGGCCTTGCCGTACAACTCCGCATACGCCGCCTGAAAGCCCTGCACCTGTTCCCGCTCTTCAACGCTGGGCCCGTGGTCGATGAAGTTCGCAATCGGAATGCGCTTGGCCAGCTCGGTGAGCCCACCGACATGATCGACGTGGTAGTGGGTCAGGATCAGGTAGTCAATCTGCTTTACACCCGCTTCAGTGATCGCGGCCATCAGTCGATCGAGATCGCGGTTCCCCGGGTTGCCGGTATCGATGAGCAGCGTCTGGCCGCTCGGCGCCACCCAGAGCGCGGCCTTGCCGCCTTCGGTATCGACGACATAAATGTCGAGCGGTTTTGCCGGACCCCGCTGCGCGGACAACGCGCCGGTAATCGCCACGATCGCGGCACACGTTACGGCCAGTCGCTTCATCTGAGTCTCCATGCTGACGAGGGGGTCTTATCCCGAGCCTTCTACTTGATGGGTGAAAAGTCTGTCGGGTCCGCGAAGACCGATTCCACCTTCGTCGTCAGCGGACCATCCTTTTCCGATTCCGCCTTCGCCTTCACCCAATCCGGATCGGCGCGGAATGACGCCCAGTTCTTCGTGGCTGCCTCGCGGCTCTCGTGCGACAGAACGTAAATGAGCGTGTTGTCCTTCAGCGGCGCATCCTGTGGAACCCAGTAGCCGATGCTCTTCATCCCGTACTTATCGAAGACCTTGATCGTGTGATCGCGGAAGCGCGCCTTGAGCGCGTCGAGCTTTCCGGGAGGAGTGGTGTAGGTGCGGATCTCGAACACGCGGTTCCCTGCCGCATGAACGGTTGCGGTTGGTGCAATCAAGGCGTGCATCCCCATTCCAGCGGCAAAGGCCGCGCATACAACGAACGCCACAGACTTGGTCGTCAGCATCATCGATTGTCTCCTCATTTACTTTCCGCCAGCGCTCGCTCATCGGTCGCGCCGGTTCATCGCTCCGACTGACTGCTTCTACTGGCTGTCGGCATTACTCACGGCGCGTGGGGCCCCACCCCCACGCGCTCTCGCTCGGCGACTACGCGCCTCGCTCGGGCCCTAGGCGCTATCGCGCGATCCAGCCGCCATCAACAAAAAGCGGCACACCGGTTACGTATGACGACGCTTCGGACGCGAGAAACACCACCGCGCCCGTCAGTTCCTCGAGCTCTCCCCATCGGCCCATCGGAATTTGCGCCACGAACTCTTTGTACTTCACGGGATCGTCGAGAAGCGAGCGATTCATCTCGGTGGCGAACGCACCCGGGCAAATCGCGTTCGCCGTCACACCAGTCCCGGCCCATTCGAGCGCGAGCACGCGCGTCAGGTTGATGATGCCGGCTTTCGACGACGCATACGGCGCCCGGCCCGGCAGCGCAATGACGCCAAGGACCGAGCCCAGGTTGATGACGCGTCCCCACCCGCGGCTCACCATACGCGGACCGATGGCGCGCGCGCAGAGAAACGGGCCCTTCAAATTGGTGTCGACCACCGCGTCCCAGTCTTGCTCGGTCAACTGCTGAATCGGGCCGCGGATATTGATGCCGGCGTTGTTGACGAGAATATCGATCCGGCCGAACTCGCGATCGACATCATCGGCGAGGCGTTCGACATCGGCGAGCTTCGTGACATCCGCTGCAAACGCTGCGGTCTTGCGGCCTGTGCCGCCGGCGATCTCCTTCGCAGCTTCCTCGCACGTGTCTTTCGAGCGGCCGGCCAGCGCCACCGTCGCGCCGGCCTCGGCGAGCGCTGTCGCCATGGTTTTCCCAAGGCCGCGTGCTCCACCTGTCAC
>Ga0222622_10001348_pt1 | contig 10007 bp, 7 predicted proteins | sample PLM2_5_b1metaG_FD_177335 | JGI IMG/M metagenome (GOLD analysis project Ga0222622, IMG submission 177335) | Groundwater sediment microbial communities from an aquifer in East River, Colorado, USA - PLM2_5_b1 | ecosystem: Environmental > Terrestrial > Soil > Riparian zone | place: USA: East River... | reverse complement strand
ATCTGTCACGAGCGCGCCCACATCCAGACGGACGAAGGCGGTGCTATGGAGTTTTATACCCGGGGAGCCAAATTGTTTTTGACGAAAACCAATGACGGAAAGATCGACCTGGGCGAGACAGAAAAACTCATCGCGCAACAAGTGGAGCTGCACGGGCACATGATGCGTGCCATTAGCATCGCACAGGCGACGGAGCTCGGAACGGTTTACACGCCGGATGAAGTTGAGGCGATTGGCGCCTTTGCGCGGGCGCACAGAATGTTGCTTCATATGGACGGCGCGCGCTTTGCCAATGCCGTCGCATCGCTTGGCTGCGCGCCGAAAACGATCACTTGGAAAGCGGGCGTAGATGTACTCAGCTTTGGCGGGACGAAAAATGGCGTTGCCGCGGGCGAGCTGGTTATCTTCTTCGACAAGAAATCCTCGCGTGATTTTCAATATCGGGTGAAACAAGCTGGGCATCTCGGCTCGAAAATGCGCTTTCTCGCTGCGCCGTGGCTGGGGTTATTGAACGGAGATGTCTGGTTGCGAAATGCCCGGCACGCGAACGAGGCAGCGTGCGAGCTTGCGCAGCGTCTTAACGAGGCAGGAATCGAAAACGTGTTCCCAGTGGAATCGAATGCCGTGTTCGTGCAATTGGATGATCAACTCGTGCAGGGTCTACACGCACGCGGCTGGCACTTTTATAAATTTGTGGAGCCGGACATTTACCGTCTGATGTGTTCGTGGTCCACCACAGACGAGGAAGTTTCAATGCTGATTGGGGATCTTGTGGCGATTAAATGATTGAACGGATCGCAGTTGTAACGATCTTACCAACCAGATGAACCTATTTGAACGAGCAATGGTTTTAGGGGCAGTATTACTGGCCGGATGCGGAACCACTCGCAACGTGGCCGTGAGTTCGTACCATGTCACACGCGACGTTGCCGTCGGTTCTTATCGCGTTGCGACAGCGCCGGTGCATTACGCTCTGCGACGCCATAGTAACGAGCCAACCATGGTCGGAACGACAGATGCAGTCGAATCCGATGTGACCGCGCCCGGTCACCCTGCTGCTTCGACGCAGGTGGCCTCGGCGCCACAGCCACGGCGAAAGGCTGATACAACGAGATCTCAAAAGCCGCCCAAAACAACTCCGCCTGTCGCTTACAGCGAAACCACGCAGCCCGAACCAAAACCACCGGCGCAAGCGTCCTCCACTTCCACAGCGTTTCCAACTGCCAAGGCGGTGCCAGACAAGCCGGGATACGTGGTTAGTCCATTTGATTCGAGCGGCAGGTACGTTGACGTGAGCGGTTACACTCCGGGGACCAAAGTTAAAGATCCTTGGACTGATAAAATTTTTGTCGTGCCGTAGGTGCTGTAGCCGTCGCCTTGGGGCGACGCAACCCGGTGAATACCGAGATCGACGCCACGCTTCGCCCGGCGAAGCGGCTACAGCCGACTGAATTGCCGTCGAGGTCAGCGAATGTTACCTAATCTTATGCGAATTGCGTCGAGACAGTCCGTTTATTCGCTGCTCTGCTGGCTGCTCGTTGCTGTTGCCCCACACGGCCTTGCGCAGAACTACCAGGGGAAACAGCTCGTTAAGGCAGAGCTTTTGGCCGACACAACCGCGATCGTGGCCGACAAGCCGTTCACCGTCGGGCTGTTGCTGCGAATGGCTCCAGGTTGGCACACCTACTGGAAATTTTCAGGCGACGCAGGCCTGCCAACGGAAATGAAATGGAAACTGCCGCCTGGCTGGAAGGTCGGCGACATCCAATGGCCAATTCCGCTGAAAACGGTCGATCCGGGCGACATCGAAACCTACGGCTACGAAAATGAAGTCCTTTTGATGCAGGAAATCACGCCGCCTTCGAAGATCGACGATTCTTCAGCAAAGCTTTCGACCGAAGCGAATTGGCTGGTTTGCGAAAAAATCTGCATTCCCGGGGGCGCCACGTTGCAGTTGGATTTGCCTGTAGCGTCAACAAGTCAGCCGGCGAACACGGACGTTTTCGCCCGTTATCGGCGTTTGCTTCCGCAAAACCTGGCTGGACCTGATGTGGCACGCGCCGATTGGAGCCGGGTTGGATCCGATCTTCGCTTGAAAATTACGGGCGAAACTTTGGCGAAATATCCGGCAGTCGATTTCTTTCCGTTGCCGGAGCAGGAGACGATCGTTGGCCATCCCGCGGTTCAATCGCGGAACAACAATGAAATTGTTTTTCGCATTCCTCTTGAGTCGGCGCCGAAGAATCTGTCGTCGTTGGCGGGTCTCGTGGTGTTTGCGCAGCAACCGAACGGCGATGATCGCGCCGCGTGGCAGATCACGAGTGCGCCCGGCGTTTCGGCGAGCCGTCCGGCGCCGTCGCGCGGAATTTTCACGTTTCTGCTCTTTGGGTTTCTCGGTGGGATCATTTTGAATTTGATGCCGTGCGTATTGCCGGTGATCTCGCTCAAGATTTTCGGCTTTGTCCAACAAGCGGGACAGAGCCGGCAGAAAATTTTTCGCAGCGGGATTGCGTTCACCATTGGAATTTTTGCGTGGTTCATCGCGCTGGCGGTCCTGCTAATCGCACTTAAAGGCGCCGGGCGTGACGTAACCTGGGGCGGATTTCAGTTCACGAATCCTTACTTCGTCCTCGCCTTGAGCGTGATTGTGCTCGTGTTCGCGCTGAATCTCTTCGGCGTGTTTGAGATTTCGTTACCTCAACCGGTTACGCGCAATTTGCTTTCGACGAGCGAACGCAAGGATTTGCTCGGCTCATTTTTCCAGGGCGTATTCGCGACCGTGCTGGCCACGCCGTGCACGGCGCCATTTCTCGGCACCGCCCTCGGCTTCGCGTTCACGCAGTCAGCGGCGATCATTCTGGCGATGTTCATTGCCATCGCTGCCGGTATGAGCGCTCCATATCTGCTTTTGAGCGCGCAGCCTGCGTGGCTGCGCTTTTTGCCAAGGCCCGGACCCTGGATGCTGCACGTGAAACAGTTCATGGGCTTCCTGCTGTTGGCGACGCTGCTCTTTCTGCTTTATGTAGTCGGCGCACAACGCGGCTTGGAAGGAGCGATCTGGGCGAGCTGTTTCCTGCTTGTGATTAGTGTCGCGTGCTGGATGAAAGGCGCGTTCGTTGTGCCAACAGCGTCAGCTGTGAAGCGAATCGTCGTGCTCGTCCTTATGCTCCTGCTCGTGATCGGGAGCGGTCTTTATTTCATCGGCGACAAATTTCAGTCCGCAAAAATTGCTTCCCTAGATTCGCAGATCCGAGGTGACTGGCAGCCGTTCACGCCCGAACGCTTGCAAACCGAACTGGAGCAAGGCCGGACTGTCTTTGTCGATTTCACCGCCGCGTGGTGTCTTACGTGCAAATTCAATGAAGCCAGTGTGCTTGAGGCTCAGGATGTCCGAGAGGCGTTCCAGCGCCACGGGATTGTGAAATTGAAAGCCGATTGGACCAACGGCGATCCCGTGATCACAAAATTATTGCAGAAGTTCGGCCGACCGGGTGTTCCACTCTACGTGCTTTATCCCGCCAAGAACGAAGAGCCAATTGTGTTTCCGGAATTGCTCACCAAAAGCATGATCCTAGACAAGCTTGAAACCGTCGCGCGCCGCGTCGCCTCGAATCGAGCCGCTTTACGTTGAAATTTTTCCGGCCGCGACGATTGTTTTACTCGAAGAACTTTAAACGTCTCAGCAATTCTGTTTTCTAATAGCTCATATGAACACGAAACTAGTCTTAACCGCCCTTACATCATTGATCGGAACCGCAGTCTTTGCCGCTGATGCGCCGCCGGTTGGAAGCGCCGCGCCAGATTTTTCGCTCCCGGACGCCAATGGCAAGACGCATTCGCTGTCGCAGTACAAAGGCAAGTACGTCGTCCTTGAATGGTTTAATCCACAGTGCCCGTTCGTGAAAAAGCACTACGGCGGCGGCAACATGCAAAACCTGCAGAAGGAGTTCACTGACAAAGGCGTTGTCTGGCTGACCATCGATTCAAATGCGCCCGGGACGGAGGGAAATCTGACGCCGGAAGATGCGCAAAAGATCGCGACTTCGTGGAAGACGCATGAGACCGCGCTGCTGCTGGATCCCGAAGGCAACGCAGGGCGCGCTTACGGCGCAAAGAACACGCCGAACATGGTAATCATCAATCCAGAAGGGAAACTCATTTACCGCGGCGCCATTGACAGCAAAGCCACCCCAAACCCGTCGGACATTCCGAGTTCTACGAACTACGTTAAGGCGGCGCTGGATCAATCGTTGTCAGGCAAGTCCGTTAGCACGCCAGAGACGAAGCCGTACGGTTGCTCGGTTAAATACAAGTCATCCTAGAATTCCTGCTCTGGCAGAATCGAAAGTTTCCAAGCGGCGGTCTGAGAGCGACCGCCGCTTTTCTTTTGGCGAAGCTGTGAAGGATCAAAGCGAGGCGTCGTCGTCGCTTTTGCGCTCATGATTTGATGTGCAAACTTTCGCATCGTTGCTTGTGTTTGGCAGGCAGTTTCCATGGCGTCCGCAGAATCAAAATCGTCCAGGAATGAGCGCCTTCTGATTCCGCTTCTCTGCAGCGCTGCTGCGCTCCGCGTTTTCAGGACGGCGCTGTGCTCACCGAAATTCTGACTCAACTGTTACGAACGCCACCGTTTTTCGGGAATTTTTCAGCCAATTGGGAGCAGACCATTTCGCTCTCGTCCTCGGACCCGTCATTTACCAAAATGATTTCGAAGGGCTTGGTGGCGAAAATCGCTTGGATGCGCTCAACGAGAGGTCCGATCGTGCCACTGCCGTTGTAGACGGGAATCACTAACGATAGCTCGACAGTCTCTCGTTCGTCGGTCACAAGGCGGAGGGCTGGGGCTTCAAAAAAGCGCAAAAAGTATAAGCAACCGTGTCGCGGAGACGTTGGCATACTAGGAATGACCTGATGAACAATTTCAAAGCTGAACACAAAGAGTTGCGCCAGCGCGATACTTTTGCTCCTCCGCCTCTCCGGGTCATTTTATTGGCGGGCTTGTCTCTCTTTCTGGTTGGAGCTTTGGTCTTCGGCAACTTCCTACTTTTTGATAAGTTACTCTTGTATAAAGATATCGGAGACGACTCTATAAACGGTTCGTATCCGTATTTCGTTCATCTCTCCGATTACATTCGGCGTGAGGGCCTTCCTTCGTGGTCTTTCTGCGTCGGCATGGGCCAAAGTCTCTTCTATCTCACGGGTAGCCTGATCTGGGAGCCTGTCATATGGCTACCTAGAGAAGTGATTCCTCATGCACTGGTGCTCCAGCATCTGTTCAAAAGTCTGATAGCTGGATTGCTGTTCTTCCGATTTCTTCAACTGCGCGGTCTTACCTTGTCCGCTTCATTATTGGGTTCGCTCCTGCTCGTCTTTTCTTCCTACATGTGCATGGGTAGCTGCTGGGTTGTCAACGGCGATGAGGTTGTAGGATTTACTTTTCTGTTGTTCGCGATTGAAGAAGCCATCTCCGGTGGCCGTTGGATTTATATTCCGGTCGCAGTTGCCCTTGTGGGTCTGGTTAACGTATTTCATTTCTACCTGGGCGCGGTGTTGCTCTGTTTGTATGTTCCGGCGCGGCTCTTCGAAATACGCGGCTGGCGGCCGGCGGAGTTATGCAGTGCTTGCACTCGTCTTGCCCTCTTTGCCTTCCTAGGTGTTGGGCTGGCCGCTGTCATCTGCTTTGGAAGCGCGCAATCTATTTTGAACAGTCCTCGCGGGTCGGGCACCGTTGGCAACTTCACCTGGGCACGGACGCCGTCGGTATTTCAACTGGAGTCGGCTCGGTACTATGTGACAGCCGCACTGCGACCGTTTTCGGCGGATATGCTCGGGGTCGGGGATGATTTTCGGGGGTGGATAAACTATTTTGAAGCGCCTGCGACCTATTGCGGACTCCTTTGTCTGCTTATGGTCCCACAAGCATTTGTAGGAGTCAGTCGCCGGCAGCGAATTCTCTACGGCCTGTTCCTAACTTTTGCAGTTGTTCCGGTGATGTTCCCGTGGTTTCGATATCTGTTTTGGCTGTTTCAGGGTGGCTACTTCCGAACGTTTTCATTGTTTTGCGTTCTTGGAATCATCACCTTGAGCATGACTGCTTTCTCACGCTACACTGAACGCAAGCCTCTCAATCTATGGGTTCTGGGCGCGACTTTGCTTCTCTCACTGAGCGTTCTGTATTTTCCCAGCCATGAAATACAGCTGCTTATAGATAAGCATCTTAAACAGACGGGTGCGATTTTCCTCGTCGTATACACAGGTCTGCTGATCGCGGGTCAGATCGCAAAACGGCAAAGCATCACTGGGTCAATCATTCTGTTCTTAGCCGCGATCGAGCTTGTCCATTTCGATCGAATAACTGTGAATCGTCCGACTGTTACGAAGCAAGAATTGCGAGAGCGAGTCGGCTTTAATGACGAGACTGTTGACGCCAGCCGGGATGTAAAAGCCAGTGATAGCTCCTTCTTTAGAATCACTAAAACCTGGAGCTCGGGACCTGCCACGAGTCCTAGTTATAACGACGCGATGGTCTTTAACTACTATGGCACGATGTCCTATAGTTCTTTTAACAATCTTGACTACATCAAGTTCCTGCTAGCCGTGGACGCCATTTCGAGTGTTGATATTGCGACAGACGCACAATGGTCACCAGGCTTGTACGGGCACCCTTTACTCTCGATTTTTGCTTGCGAGAAGTACATACTGACAAAAGATCCTGTGCCATTCGAGGGCGCTGAGCAGTTCGAATTTGTGCAGCGCTACGGCACCATTTATCTCTTTCGATACAAGCTTTTTCTCCCGTTTGGGCTCGCATTCGATCATTACATTTCCAAAGATATTTTTTTGCAGCTCCCGAGTTCAGTGAAACCAGAAACGCTTCTGCATGCAGCCGTTCTGTCGGCGCAAAGTGGTGCTGACAAACTAGGGCTGTCGCAGCTAAGCCTCGATGAATTAAAGCGGCAAATGAGCACAACCTCGATTCCAGATGTTCTTGCCGAGCGTCGAGCAATGGCCATGAATATCCACTCATTTAGACAAACACGGATCGAAGGGACGATTCGAGTCAATCAGAACGCAATCGTCGTGTTTCAGACGCCGTTCGATGCGGGTTGGCTTGCCTTCAGCGATGGCCGTCCAGCACCAACGCTCAAAGTGGATGGCGGGCTGTTAGGTGTCGCGCTGAAGAACGGCGAACATCGGATAGAGCTGCGATACCAGCCTCCTCTACTGTATGCGGGAGCAGTCGTCAGCATACTGTCTTGCGTCGTTCTTTTATTCAGCCTCTGGAGGTGGCCGCGGATTCGCTTACTCAATTGAACATGCTTGGAGCTGTCCGCCGCGAGCAACAGTTGCTGATCCTGCTTTTGTCTGCCGTGGCTGCGGTTCGCGTTTTCATTTTCTCAGCAGCATTCCCGTTCTTCAGCAACATTGACGAGGACCTGCATTTCGATCTGATCACGCAGTACTCGCATGTCCAAGCCCCACGCGGCTTCGATCGGCTGAAAGAAGAAACGCTGAACTGGATTGTTCCTTACGCTTCGCCGGAGTTCCTGTTTCCGCCGAAGCAGTTTCCAGACGGGAAATTTCCGGCGCCGCTGTGGAAAGAACCCTGGTCGAAAGTTGAACCGGAGATTGCGTCAACAAGAGGGGCATGGAGCAGCGAAATCAATTTCCAGTCCTCTCAACCACCGCTGTATTACGCGTTGGCAAGTGCGTGGTGGTGGATTGGCAAGCACTTTGGATTGGCGGGGCTTCAATCGTTGTACTGGATTCGGTTTCTGAATGTTCCGCTTGTCGCAATGATGGTTTGGCTAGGCTACGTAACCGCTCGCACCATTGCCCCGGGGCGGATGGATCTGTGCGTCGGCGTGCCGCTGTTGCTGGCTTTCATTCCTCAAAATGTGTTCTACGCAATGAACAACGACGTGCTCTCGCCGCTCTGCTTCGGCGCGTTGTTCCTTTGCATTTTGCAATGGTTGCGAACGAACGCGCCAAGCTTTTTGCTCGGAGCGCTCACAGGTCTGGCGGTCGCAGCTACGTGCCTGACCAAGCAGTCCAACCTGCCGCTCGTCGCAGTCGCGGTTGCGGTGATCGTTGCGAGATCCATTGCGATCATTTTACGAACACCTCGCGCCGGGCTGATCTCGCTTGCCGCGCTGATTTCGTGCGCCGCAATTCCGGTTGGCACTTGGATGCTATGGACAAAATTTCATTTTGGCGATCTCACCGGATCGATAGCGAAAATTGGTTTGCTCGGTTGGACGCGAAAACCGTTCGGTGATTGGTGGCAGCATCCCATTTTCACGCCGCGTGGTGTCTGGATTTTCTGGTCGGATTTAATCGCGAGCTTTTGGCGCGGGGAAGTCAGTTGGCATGGTCGGCCGTTGCGTTGGCGCGGGGCCGATGGATTCTACGCGGTCTCGTCATTGCTTCTTCTTGCCTCGGCTACTGTCGGGTTGCGAAAACAGGCTGGGCTTTCCGCGTTCCAGCGACAGGCAATTGGAAGCGCAATTTTGATTTTTCTGGCAGGCGTTGCGTTTCTGGCGCTGCTCTCGATTCAATTCGATTTCGGTAACTGCATCAACCCGTCACGGGAACATCCTTATTTCACATCAGGCCGATTGCTAAGCGGTGCGCTGATTCCGTTCGCTGTTGTCTATGTGTCTGGCGTCTCCTGGGTGTTTCGTCGGATCAACGCCGCTTCGGTTCTCATCGCGTTAGGATTAATCGTCGTGCTCGTTACAACCTCGGAGGTTCTCGTGAACCGGGTCGTATTCGTGAGCGAACACAACTGGTTTCATCGCTAGCCTACGCATGCCATCTGCGCAGGCCACGTTGGTGTTACACAACGCCGCGTGACCTCGGTGACATCCGTGCCACCCATCGCAGGACTGGCATTGGCATTAATCGAGCGAGAAGCATCAACAGCTTCATTGCGAACCCCGGAATTATTAGCGGCCGGTCTGCTTCGAGTGCTGCGAGCGCATCGTGCACGACCTGTTCGACTGTAACAACGAGGAAATTCGGACCGATGTCCGGCTGAACTCCTTCCCGCTTGGCGACTTGCTGGAATTCCGTTACCACAGGACCGGGGCAAAGCGCGCATACGCTTACTCCCGTTCCGCGCAGCTCGGCTCTAAGCGCTTCAGAGAAACTTGTCACATAGGCCTTCGTGGCGGCGTAAACAGCGGAGCCGGGGATCGGGAGAAAACCAGCCGACGAACTGACGTTGAGAATGGCGCCGCGGTGCCGTGCGATCATCCGCGGAAGCAAATGACGAGTAACCAACGTTAGCGTCGTGACGTTTACGACCGTCATTTCCTTGTTCCGATCGGGATCGCTCTCCGCAAAAGGACCGCTGTCGCCAAGTCCGGCGTTATTTATCAAGAGATCGACTTCGAGTTTCTCGCGATCAAGCCGCTCCAGGAAAGCCTGCAACTGCCCAAGATCAGCGAGATCGACTTTTCGAATGTGAACAAGAAGCTTCGGATGCTCTCGCTGCAGTTGATCAGCCAGCTCGATCAACCTTTCATCACGCCGTGCGACCAAAATCATCGAGCGGGCAAGACCGGCGAGTTGACGTGCAAATTCACGACCGATGCCGGCTGAAGCCCCCGTAATTAGTGCATTACAATCGTCGAGTTTCATTGTGGAGTTCGCCGCTACAAGGATTCCAGCTCGCGCTTTGTCAAGGGGCGCCAGTGACCGCGCGGCAGGTCGCCGAGCCGAAGATTAGCGATGCGAACGCGAATGAGATCTTTGACGCGATAACCAACGGCTTCGAACATACGGCGAATCTGGCGATTGATTCCCTGTCGCAGGACAACGCGCAGGCGGACGGGCGACATGGAGTGGAGTCGCGCAATCCTTGCTCGCTCACCGTCGAGAAAAATTCCGCGCAGCAATTTCGACGCAAGTTCGGGGTTCCACGGGCGATCCAGTGTCACCTCATATTCCTTCTCAATTTTGTAACGTGGATGCGTTAGGCTCTGTGCGAGATCTCCATCACT
>Ga0222622_10001347_pt1 | contig 10016 bp, 6 predicted proteins | sample PLM2_5_b1metaG_FD_177335 | JGI IMG/M metagenome (GOLD analysis project Ga0222622, IMG submission 177335) | Groundwater sediment microbial communities from an aquifer in East River, Colorado, USA - PLM2_5_b1 | ecosystem: Environmental > Terrestrial > Soil > Riparian zone | place: USA: East River... | reverse complement strand
CTGAAAAAGGCTGTTACTAGATGCTACTCCATTAACAAATTTGAGCGGAAATGCCGCGCCATAATACACCGGAATATTCTCATCGAAGAGTTCACGTTCCTGAAACCCGGGATAGAATTTGAATGCATGGTCTATCACTTCCCCCTGTGAGAAGATCTCCACAGAATGCGACTTATTTCTAAGCAATTCAGCTACGAGGCCTATCTTCACATTAGCTGCCAAGCTCAGATTTACCACGATTGGACGGCGCCTCAGCAAAGTGGGTCCCTGATAGTTCGCTATATAGGCTATTCTCATTCGTTCAAAGGGATCCGCTAGTTTTCCCTCCCATAGTTAGAACTCGGTTCATGACACGCACATTTGTGCCTCAGTCATCCCATTCAGTTTGACAGAATTCGTCGATAAACCCGGTCCAGCATCTCTCCCACGATCGCCCATGAGTATCGCTCGTTGGCGTAATCGCGAATCTCCCGTCTGGTTTTATCCAGGTTCCGGTAGAGATCGCTACGAAAATATACCCGAATCGCCTCGGCCAGCGCAGCGGCATTCTTTGCTTCGTGAATGAATCCAGTCTTACCCTGAATAACGTCTTCCTGCATTGACCCAGTGTTAGAGGCTATCGCCGGCAAACCAAAGCTGTAGCCCAGGAATAGCACTCCACTCTGGAAAATGTACGTGTAAGGCAGCACCAGAACGTCGGCCGCTTTGAAGTATATTTCTGTGTCCTCATCCGGCACATATTCAATCTTTCGTATGATGCGCTCGCCCACGCCGCTTAAAATGATCGACTGCTCGACTGCGCGCCAGTAGGTCTGGCAGTTTTTTACGCTTCCTGCAATTACGAGGCGATAGGTGGAGCATTGCCTGGACAGTTCGATGAAAGCAGCCACGAGATATTCCAGGCCCTTGTAAGGGGCGATATTCCCGAAGAACAGCAAAGTCTTCTCATCTTTATTAATTCCAAGCTGTTGTTTGGCGTCCGCCGTCGAAAGGCTTGTATTTGGAACTGTGTTATTAATTCCAAATGGAATAACGCTTACCTTCTGTTTCGCCACACCGAATTCGGTGACGAGCTCGGTTTTCATCTTTTCAGTATGGACAAAGATGTGGTCGCTTAATCGGTACTGCCACCTCAGTGTAAATCGGTTTAAAAACGACCGCTTTCCATCCCGTTTCGATTTGTCGACATTGTGTGCCGTAAATACCAGACGCTTTCCAAGGAATTTGTAATAAAGCATGAGCAGCGTCCGATCGAAGATTTCGATCTTGTTGTTCCACAGAATATGGAATATTGCCGGCTTGGCCTTCGCAGCATAGCAAATCAGCCGAAAATAATAGTTCAAGACTCGCAAAACTTTCGTCACTTGGCTCACTTGAGGACGTTGGTCTCCTCGCAGGTTATGGAAATTCACCCGTGGATTGGCGAGTAACTCACGCATGACCTGCTCGTCACTGCCTATGAAATCAACTATCACGCCAGCTGAGGTCAGTGCTGTGGCTAGTCCCAAGGCGTAAGGTTTGTCTCCTCCACCAGTCAGAAGAGTAACGTGAATAGGATGCGCGATACCGCGGGCCGCTTTATCTGCCGTGCAATCACTGACGGCGCGCTCACGCGATTGCTCCAAAAAGATAGTGGATAGTCCCGATTTTCTCTCAGTAGGGACCATAGGTTCGGACGACCGCACGTGGATGTGAGAAAACATTTTGGCTGCGGTCGCGTTTACGACTTCGGTTGACTTGGCAAGCAGCTTCGCCAAAAAACTTCGACCGAAGTTTCTTTTATCTCAGCGAAAGCTTTGGCAAAGGCATCGTGTGACATCCAGTCTGAAAACATCAGGCGGTCTCCGGCTGCACAATTAAACACCCCGTTGGCGGCGATCTCACGTAGCCGGACGATACATTGTTCCCCTTCGCTTTTAAAGTCCGGCAAGTTCACCTCGAACGAAAGATAAGGCACAGCAGTTTGGAGTCCCTTCAAAACGTTGGGCTCGTAACCCTCCACATCGATCTTGATATAAAATGGCCGGCCATACGTTGAGATCAACCGCTCCAATGTGATCGTTTCCACCTGTCTCTTTTCCCGGAACTCGAACGTACGTCCAAATCTCGCCGGATCCTTCTTCAACGTTTCAGCCCACTTGGCGTTTAGAGTGTTCATTTCAAATCCTGGCTCGCTAACCCAGAAAGTCTCATGACCATTTCGATCGCTGACGGCTTTTCCCACGACGACTACAGGCTTCCTTCGCAAACGGTAGGCGAGAAAGTGCTCGGTCAGCGTTTTTTGGTTGGAGACGTCGGGATCGACAGCGATGACATGGGCGCCAAGTTTTAGAAAGATTTCGGCTTTCACCCCACGGTTGGCGCCAATGTCGAAGATTAAATCATTCTTCCGAAAACCAACCAGAGTCTTTCGAAAGAAGGCAAGCTCCTGTTTGCGCTGTTCGACTATCCGCGGATCGGCGACTCTCCAGTAGGCATCGTAAAGGCAGGAGCCCTTTAGTCGCTCGTACATGCCGGCCCGCTTGAGCAGAGACTGGCATGTTGCTTTCCAAAACGCGGCCATGGGTCAGGTTACAATTTCCATTATGTTTTGCCCCTCAGCAGGCCTTTCGGCTGGAAATTTGAGGTTAGAAACTTCCGTAGTAAGCCTGGCTGGGGCATCGATCGATAATGTCGTGTGATAATCCTAAATCTAATAGTCGCAGCAGGCGTTGTTAATTTAGTTCAATCAGTTTTCTATGGATGAACTCAAGCGTCAAAATTTTGTGTATCTCAAAGGCATAATTTCGCTGCCCACTGGTATGAGCTTTGACGATCTTTTCCAAAGAATTCGCACGAAGGTACGGTCTACTGCGCGCGTCCGAGTCGAGAAGCATCTCCGTTAACCATCGCGAGAGTTCGTCACGATACCAGACACGGAAGTGATGGAACTTGTGCCTTCCCAGGAACAGTCTTTCGAGGTGAAGTGGCGCAAAAGCATGGTCGAGCCTTCCCAACCATTGGGGCATGCGATAATCATAGGCGTATTCTGCTTTAAAGGTGAACTCTTGGTACCAATGAAGTGCCCGATTAACACCTGGAACTGATCGAAAGGCGAGACCGCGATCTGTTCCAATCTTTCCCAATGCCGGATTGCCATCAGCAATGAGCCGAAGCGCCGGCCCATTGTGCAACAGGTTTGCCGGCGTTTGGTACGCCAGAGAAACCAGATCGTTATCAAAATAAGGAGTTCGATACGTGACCTGCGATCGTTCCACGGTAAATTTGCTCGCCATATACCACGGTGCTTGCTTGAAGGAAGTGAAGGAAAGCCTATTGCCTTGAAGCTGACCGGCGTAGGTGTCAGCGGCATCCCGAAAGGAACTTTCCAACGCCGGATCGAAAAGGCTTTGTTGTGGAGGATCTGGTTTGAACATAACGAGACGCCTCAAGATTTCGCCGCCACAGACACCACTTACCCGGACTGGAGCGATCTGACGGGCAAACCTCTGGACGTACAGGTCGATCGACCCGGTTACGTCCATGGTGCCGTCGCTAATATAAACCGCTTTCTCGGCGAGGTCGTGGAAGTGCGACAAGAACTCGGCGCCCACAAGAATCGTGTTGTGAGGTTGCCGGCAAACTTTCGCGGTGCGTCGCGCAATCTTGACGTCTGCACAATCACGGTATTTACCGCCCCACGTATAGCATGGAAGCATGCCGGGGAGACGAGGCGCCCAGGCCAGGATCATTCGGCTGTCCACTCCGCCGGTCAAGGATAACCCGACGGACTGTTTCCCACCGAAATACTTGGGAAGAACCCGTGTCCAGGTTTCTTTCAATTTTTCGTAAAAGTCACCTTCGCTTAGCTCTGGCTGACTTTCCCAAGCCTCGCGCTTAAAGTAAGCCTTTTTCTTCACTGGTTCTCGCCGGGAAAATACCCACGCCGAACCTGGCGGAAGCAGCGAGATTCCGGAGAAAAGACTCCTATTCTCCAGAACGGCCTCGCAACTGAAAAGTTCGCCTAAGCTACGCAGATCAAGTTGACGGGTGGCGGGCAGGATTTTAAGAAGGGCCTTCGCTTCAGAAGAAAAATAAAATCCACCTTTGTCTTCGTGATAATAAATTCGATTTACGCCATACCGGTCGTTAAACAGAACGAATTTTTGCTCACGAAGATCCAATAACAGACCGCTGAACGCCCCGTTGAGTCTCTCCAGGAACGCATAACCCATTTCCTCGTACAAGTGGACGAGATAACTCGCGTCATCTGGGGCAAATTCGTGCCCGCGCATTCTCAGTGCGTCGACATCAGCTTGGTCGGCGAAATCCTCGCCTGAAAAAAGAAGGCAGATGTCCTTCTTTTCGTTCCAGATCGGAAGGCAGTCGGAGAAAGATCCTTCGTGATTGACCCAGCCCAGCCAGAGGCCGAGCTCCTCGTTAATATATGTACCGTCTGTATAAAACGGTTCGTGCATTAGGCATTGAACCATGGACTTCACGACAGCGTGGTTCTGCTCTGATGGCCTCTGACTAATTATTCCAACGATGCCGGGCATATGAACTTAACGGTTGATTATGAGAGCGAAGGCAACGCTCGCCTTTTTAGAATAGTTGCGTAACCTGCTTTGAACTTATTCCCCCTGCGCAAGTTTTTTTTGTTCGAGTCCCCGGCGTCGCTCGCAAAAGCTCCGTGCTATATTCAGATTTGGCGGACAGGGGAAGGATTCGAACCTCCGATACGACTTGCGTCGTATAGCAACTCTTGCGAGCTGCTGCCTTAGACCACTCAGCCACCTGTCCTAAACTTTCTATCTTACTCAGTGTGCGCGAGCTCTGCAATATGGTTGCGGCCAGCTGAATAATTTATGTGCGATAGCATCTTTGGGGGCAAAAGGTCTGGCTTCGGAGCTTGCCGCATGACCCAATTCAGGACCCGAGTAACAGCCTGCGCCTTGGCGTCCCAAGTCAGGCATTCTCGTACGTAAGCCATTCCTTGTCGCCGTAGCTGCTCGAGCCGTTCCCGATTGTTTGCCAGTTCTGTCAGAATCTTTTCCATCTGCGCCACAATGTCATTCTCGGTCGTAAGATCCACCTTGTACCCTACCTCTGAGTGAACGATATCTCCGGGGCCGCCGAAGTCCGCAACCACAGGTACAGTGCCAGTGCCGAGCGCTTCGAAAACAACGCCTGCACCATTGTCGCGAATAGATGGAAACACGAACACATCAGCAGATCGGAGGTGATTGAGGACTTCCGCATGACTGAGCCAGCCGCAAAAGAGAACGGCCTTCTCGATCCCAAGGGATCTCGCTAGCTGCTCGAGGCGGGTCCGCTCGGGGCCATCGCCCACAACGGTAAAATTGGCGAAATCGCTTCGCAAAAGGGGAGCAGCTGCACGCAAAGCAAGATCACAAGCCTTCCGGGGAACCAACCCACCAACGAAGATCAGCTCAAGTTTGGCCCCAGGCTCCGAAGTGCGCGAGTCAGCGACACACAGGGAGCGAGCGATGCCCGGCTCCGGGACAAAAAACAATTTGTCGCTATACTCGGCAAACTCGGAATACGTTTGGGACGAAGCAACGATGATCGCTGCCGCGTCACGATAGGTTGAGCGAGCGAAAGGCAGATATCGGTACATATTCCGCATGTTGGATATCCATTCCTTTTGGTTCTCAAGTTGGCTAAACCCGGGAGGCCAGGGCAAACCACCATTTAGCGGACCGATCACGAACGGTATAGGCCCCTTGCGCAGGAAGAAAGCAAAAGGACTCGGCAGGACAGGTGTCATCGGCATGATGCGTAGAACAACATCGAACTCGCGCGCAAAGATGCGGCGCCGCAACTGTCGCCAGGCATACCATTCAAAGGCAACAGAAAACGGATAGCCGAAAGCGGTCAACACTTGAGTGTCATAGTTGTATTTGAAGATCCTACGCAAACTCCAGGCATAGAGGCGATCGAGCAATGGCATCCTGACGACTTCGATGGTGCGAAACGGTGCCTTTGCGCGGCGTACGGGCTCCTCACTGGGCGATCGAACAATCAAAGTGACGTCATGGAACTGGGCAAGCGCTGCCGCATGAGAATAAGTAACATAAGGCATGCTGACTATCTCCGGATTACAGTCAGGCGCTAGCAGCAAAATACGTAATCGGTTCATGAATTTTCCTCAAAAAGCCTCTCTCAAGTTGAGACTGGACGGAATATTAATGCTCAAAGTAATGTAAGTGATCGTCTGAAACAAATGCCTATCCCCCTTTTAGTCCGTAGGAGTTGATAACCCCTCAGCTTGAGCTTCACATTTGTTGGTCAGCCAGCAATGCAAGTCATACCACCATCTTCTCAGTTTCTTGAGCGGTTTTCTAAGCGGCTTTGGAATAGCTTCCTTCCAACCGCGGTGAAGACCGAGCTTGAGGGCCAGTTTTCCTTTACCAGTTAGAGGCACGTAATACCTGGGAAGGTCAAATTTTTGAAAACCATTGCTGCGTTTGAAGTCGCCAAGGCTGTCCTCAAGCCAAAGCGCATACACAAGATGTGGCACGCCTTTTTCCGCGCAGCGCTCCACTGCTTTGGCCAAAAGCAAATTATTGGGAGCGAGATCGCGATGGGCTATCTTTGAGATGATCTGGCCCAAATAGGCGTAATTTTCGGCATAGGCCAGCATAATGAAACCCACCAGTTCTTCGCCCAGATATGCGCCGAAAATCTCCTCCCGGAATAAGAACCGGCTGAACTGGCGTTTTACCGTTTCAAAATCTTTTCCGTAGTGCAAGTAATGTCGCCCTTGCCGGATCGGAGTTTCGTTGAAAATCGATGTGATTCCACGGACGAAGCGATCGTCGAACGTAGCAGGCTTGACAACGACCCCATTCTTTTGCGCTTTTCTAATTTTGTTTCGTGCTTTTCGATCGATTTGTTTCTCCCACCAAAGTGAGTAGCTCTTGATCGGGAGCGCCGCGATCGAATCCAGTTCCATGGGGTATGAGTATTTAGGTTCTGTGTCCGGTAAACGTTGCCAGAAGGTCAAAATATCTGGCCTCGGTTCGCTCTTGCACAGCTGGTTTATCAAGGTCCTGGGATCCTCGACGTCCTCGTACCATTCCTGCTCCAGCCTGGCAATCCGCGGAATTTCGCCTTCAATTAGGATTCTTTTACAATCAACTTCCATTGTGGTAACACGATTTCTCGTAGATCTTTGGTATGACCCCGTCAGGGTTAATGTGCTGCTTGCAAGGACTGATTGCGCTTAAAGCAGCTAGTGATCATCACACAGCTAGTGAATTTAGCCGTAAGGCTGGTCTTTCATTCGAGCGAACTCCGCGCAACCACTGCTCGATCATGACCAGGCTAAAGAGAAGCTTGTGGTTGTCCTGGCGCCCAGATTGGTGACTTTCGAGGAGCCTTCGCACGGGTTTGGGGTCAAGCAGACCAAACATAAGTGAGCTTTCATCCAGGAGCACTTCTGAAATCTCACCGTCAAGCGACGAGCGAAACCAATCGTCCACCACATTTACGGCGAAACCGCGCTTCTTTCGCCTCAAGAGATGAGACGGCAAGTAACGTTCGCACACCCGGCGGTGCAGCCACTTTCGACTGCCATTACGAACCTTGAATCCTGCACCGAGCCGCTGCACGTACTCCACTATCGTGCGATCCAGATACGGGACACGAACTTCAAGGCTATGGGCCATGGAGAGCTTGTCCGCGTACATGAGCAGTTCGTCGGGCAGGGATGAGCGGATTTCGAGAAGCTGAAAACCACCTAGTTCGTCCGTGTGAGCCATCTGTGGAATGAGGCCGCGCCAGTAATCAACCAGGCCTTGGCTTTCTTGCTCAGGAAGCAAACCATGGTGAAAGAGTCCGTCGATCGTCTGTGCCGGCGCCAGAGAAAAAACATCCTGATAGCGCTTCATTCTGTCCGACGTGCCCAGCGAAGAGACACCACGCTTCAGTGTTTCGTTACGGGGTAACCGATCGATAGCGAAACCAATCATCGAGCGGAGGCCTGCTGGCAGTCCACGCCACCAATCTCCGTAATAAACTCCCAAATGCCGCTTGTAGCCGCCAAGCAATTCGTCCGGCCCCTGGCCGATCAGCGCCACCTTCACATCCTGCCGCGCGCGTTGCGAGACAAAATACATTGGCACGATTGAGGAAGCCGCAATTGGTTCTTCGAGCGATTCGACTATTTTTGGCAACGACCGCTCAAACTCACTCTGGTCGAGCCTTACTGTTATATGACGGGCACCTAGGAGAGATGCCGTCTCCGCGGCGTCGCGCAGCTCATCATCGGCGAAAGTTTCGCCGTACCCTATCGTGTATGCTGGCCATGGCCCACCTTGCTCATTCATTAAGGCCAGCAGCAAGCCCGAGTCAATCCCGCCGCTGAGGAGGATTCCTACCGGGACGTCACTCAGGAGATGTCGTCGAACGGCGTTCTTGTATAACTCCAGTAGTTCATGGGTAGCTTCTTTTGCTCCCTTTGGTCGGGAGAAAGGAGTAGGGCTAAACTTGTACCAGCGTTCCTCGCGACATTCACCGTCCTCTACAACCAGCATCGTGCCAGATGCAAGCTTTCGAATGCCTTGAAATACCGTCAAAGGCGAGGGGGTATAGCGAAACCGGAGGAACAGGTTAAGCGCGACGGGATCGACTTCCGGTCTGGAATCCCCTGCGGCAAGAATAGCACGAATTTCCGATCCAAAGGTGAGCTGGCCGTTATCAATCTTATAGTAAATGAGTTTGATTCCCATAGCATCACGCGCCAGGACCAGGCGTTGGTGAACCACGTCCCATATGGCCAGACCGAACATGCCATTTAGATGATTGAATACGCCAGAACCCCACTCTTTGTAGCCATGAATAATAACCTCGGTGTCCGAATTCGTTCTGAACTGGTAGCCCTTGCTTTGCAGCTCGGCTCGAAGTTCCCTGTAATTGTAAATCTCGCCATTAAAGATTATCCACACGGTTTCTTCAGCGTCCGACATCGGCTGGTGACCGCCGGCGAGATCGATGATCGATAGGCGCCGGAACCCCAAACCGACCGGCCCAGTGATGAAGAAGCCTTCGTCATCAGGTCCACGATGCGCGATCGAACGCGCCATGCAGACAATGGTCTCGCGCTCCACCGGTTCGCGTCGCTGGAAGTTAAATTGGCCTGCTATGCCGCACATTCTGTTATAGAGGTTGAGAGGCGAGGGACAAGAGTTGATTGGCCTTCTTAGCGCGATCTTTGTCACTTGACGCTCGATGCGCTTCGGACAGATAAAACGCGAGGCTCCGGAACATCTGCGACTGTCCCCAGCGGTGCATGGGAACGTTGTCCCAACCCAGGTGTAGCTTCCGGGAGCGGAAGGATCCATCGCGCTTTAGCCATGACTCCAGGATGTGAGCCACGACTTTCTCCAAAGTTGTCTCCAGTGCGGGATAGTGATCGCGCAGAAGCAGACAAAGGTTGATACACTCGGCGCAGTCGTACAGCTCGCGTTTGTAAACGGTCAGGCGGGGAGCTTTGGAAAAAGGTTTCGGGAGGCCGTTCTCGTCGAAGAGATTCTCAAGGTAATACTTAATCCCTTTCGAAAGCGCTTCCTTACAAGGCTCGTGCCCAGTCAAGCTGTAAATCTTTGCCAGGGCTTTCATCACGAAGCATGTATGATAGTGATCGACAAAATCCCGTACTCCGTCGACAGCGTAAAACCACGAACCGTCTGGATTTTGAGACTCCAGCACGAAATTCACATTTCGTTCTGCGATTCTCCAGTAGTCGTCATTGGATAAAACTTTAGAGGCGCTCGTCAGTAAAAAGGCGCGATAAGCCGCAGCGTTAATAACTCCGCCTGCGTCGAAGGGAGTGTAGGAACAACTGCTGGCTTTTTCCGATGTTCTGAAATCCTTAATATCAACAGCGGCATGCCGAGCAATCGACTCAAGAATTTGCGTGTAATCAGCGCGCAAATTCAGAGAACGGAGGTCAGAGGTCAGAGGACCGAAGTCAGACGACAAGATTTCGGAGACCTGGAGAAAAGCTTCAT
>Ga0222622_10001342_pt1 | contig 10033 bp, 8 predicted proteins | sample PLM2_5_b1metaG_FD_177335 | JGI IMG/M metagenome (GOLD analysis project Ga0222622, IMG submission 177335) | Groundwater sediment microbial communities from an aquifer in East River, Colorado, USA - PLM2_5_b1 | ecosystem: Environmental > Terrestrial > Soil > Riparian zone | place: USA: East River... | reverse complement strand
ATTCCGCAGATCGGGGCGCCGCGAATTTTCGGACGAATGTTGCGCGGAGCGTTCGCTTCCCGTAGCCTGCAAACAGATGGCGAAATCGGCTCTCGGTAAAGGTCTTGGTGCACTGATCAGCGCGCGGCCTGTGCCCGCGCGGTTTGATCTACAGCCCGGGGAGAAAGTTCACCAAACCAGCCTGTCCGACATCGTTCCGAGTCCGCTGCAACCGCGCAAGGAATTCGAGCGCGACGCATTGCAGGAGCTGGTCGATTCGATTCGGCAACACGGAATTATTCAGCCGCTGATCGTTCGTCAGGTGGACGGGCGATACGAGTTGATCGCGGGTGAGCGACGATGGCGGGCGGCGCAGGAAGCCGGTCTGACGCAAGCGCCGGTAATCGTCCGGCATGCGAGCGATCTCGAGGTGCTCGAGCTTTCGTTGATCGAGAATTTGCAGCGCGCAGATCTCAACCCGATCGAGGAAGCACAGGCGTATGCGCGGCTGGCAGGAGAATTCGGGATGCGCCAGGAAGATATCGCGCAAAAGGTTGGCCGCAGTCGGGCCGCGGTCGCCAATTCAATGCGACTGCTTGATTTGCATCATCAGGTGCAGACGTGGGTGACGCAGAATTTGCTCTCGGTGGGTCATGCGAAGGTGTTGTTAGGGTTGAAGTCGACCGACGAACAGCTGCTCGTGGCCGAGACAATCCTCCGACGCAGCGGGACGGTGCGAGCGACGGAACGATTGGTGGCAAAGCAACTGGGCAACCTCGGAGCGCGACGAAAACGGCGCGTTGCTGCGGTCGTGGCCACGTCGACCACGATCGCTGATGTGGAAAATCGATTACGCGAATATCTCAGCACGCAGGTGACGATTCATCACGGCGCCGATCGCGGCCGGATCGAGATCGAATACTACGGCGAAGACGATTTGCAGCGGGTCCTCTCGGCGCTGGGATTGCCGGCGAGCGAGACTTGAGCGCCGGTCTCGTCCGGATGCGATGTAGACTCATGGCGGTGCGACGCTTTGCTTTCCTGGCCGCGGCTCTTTTCGCAGGTCTGTCCGCTTGCAAAGATCAGCGCGCGGAAACGTCTTCCGGTGCCAAACTGTGGGAGGCATTTTCCGGACAGAAGGCGTTCGAACACGTTCAACGACTGGTGGACTTTGGGCCGCGCCCGCCGGCTTCTGAAGCGATCGAGAAATCGCGCGCTTACATTGTTAAACAACTGGAGCAATCCGGGTGGACGGTTGCGCAGCAGGAGTTCACTGACGACACGCCGCACGGTAAGATCAGGTTTGTGAATCTGATTGCGAACTTTCGCGCCGCTGGTCGAGCGAAAGAAAACGCCACGTTTCTGGTTTGTTCTCACTACGACACGAAAACTTTCGATTCGATCCAGTTCGTCGGCGCCAATGATGGCGGATCGAGTACGGGTGCTTTAATCGAACTCGCGCGAGTTCTTGCGCTGCAGCCGGCGTTGGCGACAAGAATCCAGCTCGTCTTTTTTGATGGAGAAGAGGCTTACGAGAATTTTACGGCCACCGATGGACTTTATGGCAGCCGGTATTTTGCGGCGCACCTGCCCTCGAAGGAGCAGTTTCGCGGCGGCATTCTGCTGGACATGATGGGGGATCGTTCGCTGCGAATCACGCTTTCGCCCAATTCACCGGCGCAGCTTGCGCGAGACATTTTTGCTTCTGCCGAAGCACTGAAGCTACGTGAACATTTCACGTATTTCGTCTCCGACATTATGGACGATCATACGCCTTTGAATGCAGCCGGTATTTCGACCATCGATTTGATCGATTTTGAATACCCTCCCTGGCATACGGCGGGGGACACAATGGATAAGGTCAGCGCGGAAAGTTTGCAGACTGTGGGAGCCGTGACGGCTTACTATCTTTCTGAATTCGCCTTCAAGGAACAGTCCCAGTGAGGAGATTCACGTTTGTTCTGCTCGTTTGCCTGGCGGGATTAGGGGCGAGTGAATGGGTCTATCGATCGGTCGTTGGTCGCGACCTGATCGGACGAATATTCGGGCGCGGGCATTTGGTCGCGCTCGCGCATGGGAACGGTGTATACGAAATCGATTTGCGCCGCGAAAAAATGGCCGATGATTCGCCAGCAGAGATTAAGAACGCAACTCATCGGCTCGCGATCGAGGCCGCGCTCCGTAGTCTGTCGGGTAAAGAACATGTCGCAGCGCACAAGGTCGCGAAGGAGTGCGATCTTGTTCGCTGGCAGTTTGAGAATGAGAAAGCGTTTTTTGCAAGGATGCGAGCGACTGGCTTCTCCAAGCAGTCCTTGACGACTGCCGCCGCAGATAATCTGAAGGCCAGACAATGGATAGAAGAGTGGCTAGCCAGCCGGATTACCGTGACCGAGGAAGAGTGCCGCGGGTTTTATCACACCCATCGCGATGCATTTGCTTTGCCGCGGCGCCTCCGGGCCAGTCATATTTTTCTCGCAGCGCCGGCGGAAACTCCCTCTGAAGATGTCGAATCGAAACGGCTCTTGATTGAATCTCTTTCCCAACGGATTGAGCAGGGCGAAGATTTTTCCGACCTTGTGACCGAGGCGTCTGAAGATGAAGCGACGAAGTGGCGGGGCGGCGATCTCGGCTTTTTCGCATCGTCACGCATGCTTCCGGAATTCTTTGCGGCGGCAACGAACCTGCCCGTCGGCGGATTGAGCAAACCGATTCGTTCACCTCTTGGTTTTCACATCATTCAGGTGACTACCATCGAACCAGTTCGGCTGATCTCGTTCGAAGAGGCGCGCGCCGAAATCCTGAATGCGCTTCAAAACGAACAGCGCAGTCGTCTCGCGGGCGGACTAACGGCTAGATTAACCAAGGAGGTCGAATATTTCGGCGTGGCGCGTTAGTTCGGCGTTGCGTGTCCCACGGTTTGAGTCAGCTTGCCTCTTTGGCAACATTAGGATGAATCCCTCTCGATTGAATTAGAATGTCCCGCCGTAACATCAAGAATGTTGGCCTGATTGGCCTGGGTATCATCGGCCAGCGCGTGGCGGAGAGTCTGCGCCGGCACGGTTTTCATGTCTTCGTTTGGAATCGGACGCCGCGCCCGGTACCGAACTTTCTCGGTTCGCCGGCGGCCGTCGCGGAACTATGCGACTTCGTACAGATTTTTGTCGCCGATGATGAAGCCCTGCTTGATGTGGTCCGGCAAATGGCGCCGAAATTGACTACGCATCATATCGTCGCAGCGCATTGCACGGTCGCGCCCGAGTCCATGAGATTGGCGGCAGCGCATGTGCAACGCCGAGGCGCGCGGTTCCTGGATGCACCGTTCACGGGCAGCAGAGCGGCGGCGGAAAAAGGAGAATTGGTCTACTACGTGGCAGGCGATGACGGGGCGCTCGAGCAGGTCCGGAAATTTCTCGAAGCCAGCAGCAAGGAGATCGTCGAGATCGGCGAAATCGGGCAGGCGACGACGATTAAAATTGCGACCAACATTGTCACGGCAGCCACGGTTCAAGCTGGTGCGGAAGCGCTCGCCCTGGCGACGAAATCAGGGATTGGTTCAGAGAAACTGATCGCTGCGTTCCGGGGCAACTCAGTGCAATCGGGCACGCTGGCGATGAAGCTTCCCAAGATAATCGAAGGCGATTTCGAGCCGCACTTTTCCGTCAAACACATGTTGAAAGATTTGCAGCTGGCTGCAAAAATCGCGCGCACTTTGGATCTCGATCTCACGATGAATGAAGCGGTGCGCGATGCGTTGATAGAGGAAGTGAAACAAGGGCGAGCGGATGATGATTATTCGTCGATTGCGCACCGCTATCTGCCGGAGGGGGTTCCGGTAGACCTCTCATCGGAAGCGCCGATGCAACCCGATCTCATCATTGATTTCGTCACAAGCGACGATCCTGGGCCGACGGAAATGTCGGTTAGCGATCCACTAGCTCCGGCAATCGAAGGCGGTGAAGAGCTTGCGATCGCTCAGGAGGATTACGTGCGGGAAGAGCCTTCCGACGAAGCGCCATTTCCGAGGGAAGAAGAGTCTTCGATCGAATCTCCCCCGCCGTTATCTGAAACTCCCACCGCAGAAAGTCCCCAGCAGGAAACGAATGACGCCGCTCCGCCAGCCCCGGAATCTCCGGCGGAGAAAGAGGAGTCCGAGGAACGCAAAAGTTTGTGGCGTCGCCTGATCAGTCGCGGTGGTGACTATTAATTCGTTGCGTAAACATTCGCCGGAATGAAGGATGATTCGCGTCCGGAAGAAGGGGTGCTCTTCGACCTTTCATCGCGCGCCAAATTTCGCGTGACCGGTTCCGACCGCTTGCGATTTCTGAACGGTCAGATCACGAACGACGCGAGGAAGACAAAGGAAACAGATGCACTCGAGGCTTGCGTCTTGAGCGCGAAGGGCAGGATCAACGCGCACTTGTTTCTGTCGTCCGAGTCGGATGCTTTTGTGCTCGATACCGATCCGGATCTCCGTGAAGTCCTTCCGGCTCGCCTCGAGCGCTATCTGATTGCTGATGATGTCGAGATAACCGATGTCACAGATCAATTCGTACTGTTTCACCTCCTTGGTTCAAATGTTTCATCTGTGCCGAGTGAGTGGAGAACCCTGCGAGCGCGCCGGTTTACGACGGCCGGGCAGGACATCTGGGTGGACAGTCCGAATCGCGAACGCGCCAAACAGGAATTGTCGGCCCGATTTCCACTCCATACTGAAGAGCAGGCGGAAATTCTCAGAATAGAATCGGGAATTCCGCGATGGGGGCGGGAATTGACCGATGAGATTATTCCGATTGAAGCCAACCTGGAAGAACGCTGCGTCGACTATGAGAAGGGTTGTTACATCGGCCAGGAAGTGATTTCGCGGATAAAAATGTCAGGCCAGACGAACAAGCGCTTATGCGGTTTGCTTGCGCGCGACGGCGGACCGATCACGATGGGTGCGCAGCTACGCGCTCCGGATGGCGGAAGGGAGGCAGGTTGGATCACAAGCGCGACCCGGAGCGCCAGACTGAACAGGCAGATCGCATTGGGGTTCGTGAAACGGGGCTTTAATTCTCCCGGCAGCGTCGTTGAGATGATTCCTCCCGAAGATGTTCCTGGAAAGGAACTTGCTTCCATCGAAGTCGTTGCCTTGCCGTTCATCTGACCCCGACCGTCGAAAACCGGCGTCCGGCCGAAAGCATTTTGGCGGTTAAACTTGCGCCGCTGTTTTATCTTGAGTTTCTCTCGCAGAGTCGTTAAAAGTCGCTGAACGCGAGGATTCGATTGAACCAAAAACTGCTTTCCGAGATTGGCCGCACACAGCGGCTCGAAATTTTGAACACGCTCAAACGGACGAAAGGTTTGTCCGTGAACCAGCTCGTCGTGAAAATGAAGATGAGCTACATGGGCATCAAACAGCATTGCCTCACCCTTGAGCGCGATGGGTATCTCGACACCTGGCGCCGCCCGCAGAAAATGGGACGGCCGGAAATGGTTTATCGGCTGACGCGCCGCACGCACGATCTTTTTCCCCAGGAAAGTAATCAATTCACTCTCGAATTGCTGCAGTCGATCAAGGAGATTTACGGACCGAATGGTCCCGAGAAACTTCTTTTCAACGTTTTCGAACGCAAAGCCGTGACCCTAAAAACCAAGGTGAAGGGCGAAACTGTCGCCGAGCGGGCCAAAGCGCTGGCGCGCATTCGCGAGAACGAAGGTTTTATGTCCCAATTCATCACCACCGAAAGCGAAGGTGGACCGCAGATTCTCGAATGCCATTCGCCGCTGATGAATCTACTCGAGCAGTATCCGATCATCGGGCGTCTGGAGGGAGATTTGTTCGAAGCGGTTCTCGGCACGCGTGTTCGCCGCGAAGAATCGCGCACCTCGGGACTGTACGAGTGCGCGTTCTATTTTGCCTTGTAATCTCACGGCGCTAGTCGCCGTTACGTGCAGATTTTGGCATTCGCATCACGGCGTTTTCAGGTGATTCTTGGCTCATGCCCCAAGGGTTTGCCACCGCCGTTATCGAAAATATCGAGCCGTTAATCGACGGCGGGCGGTATCCGATCAAGCGAGTCGTGGGAGAGGATTTGGTCGTCGCGGCCGACGTCTTCAAGGATGGACACGACGTGGTCGCTGCGATTCTGAAGTGGCGCGTTCTCGGTGAGGCCCACTGGCACGAGACCGCCATGATGCATGTGGACAACGATCGGTGGCGTGGCGCCTGTTCGCTTTACGAAAACGCGACCTACGAATACACAGTCGAGGCGTGGACGGACACCTTCCGCGGGTGGCAGCACGAGTTTGCGACCAAGTTTGAAGCAGGGATTTCGGATTTGAAAAGCGAAGCGCTCGAAGGAGCGGCTTTGATCGCCGCGGCGGCGCACCGTTCAACCGACATTACCGACACGCTGCGATTGCACGAGCTCGCCGAGGTCATTCGCGCGCGCGAATACGCGGAAGTGAATCGTATCGCCCACTCGGGCGAATTGGAAGTGCTCATGGCAACTTACCCCGACCGTTCCAGCGCGACGCAATATGCGCCGCCGCCCCACGTGATCGTCGATCGAGTGCGAGCGCGCACGGCCGCGTGGTATGAATTTTTCCCGCGTTCGGCGGAAGGCCGCGGCGACCGCGGTTCAACCTTTCGCGAATGTCTTGGCCGAATCGATGACGCCAAGGCGATGGGATTCGACGTGATTTATTTCCCTCCCATACATCCGATCGGACATACGAATCGCAAAGGCCGAAACAACTCGGTGACGTCCGAAGAGGGGGAGCCAGGAGTTCCATACGCTATCGGCAGCGAAAAGGGCGGACACAAAGCGATCGAACCATCGCTTGGGCCGATGGAAGATTTTGTCTGGCTCGAAGGCGAGGTGCGGGAGCGTGGGATGGAGATCGCGCTCGATTTCGCGATCAATTGCTCTCCCGATCACCCGTACGTCCGCGAACATCCGGAATGGTTCTACAAGCGTCCTGACGGCACGATCAAGTTTGCCGAGAATCCGCCAAAAAAATACGAAGACATTTATCCGCTGAACTTCCGCTGCGCGAACTGGAAGGAACTTTGGAATGAGATGACGAGCATTATTCTCTTTTGGGCGGAGCACGGCGTTCGCATTTTTCGTGTCGATAATCCGCATACGAAACCGTTGCCGTTTTGGGAGTATTTGATCTCGACTGTGCGAGCGAAATTTCCCGATACGATCTTTTTGTCCGAAGCGTTTACCAAACCGAAAATGATGAAGGCGCTAGCCAAGGCCGGCTTCACGCAAAGCTATACCTACTTCACCTGGCGTAACACCAAACAGGAATTGGTGGAATATTTCACCGAACTCACGCAGACGGAAATGCGGGAATATTTCCGCGGAAATCTTTGGCCGAACACGCCGGACATTTTGCCCCTCGGGTTGCAGGAAGGAGGTCGCCCGGCGTTCATCATTCGCGCCGTACTTGCCGCGACTCTCTCAAGTGTTTACGGCATCTATAGCGGATTCGAACTCTGCGAGAATGCCGCGCTCCCGGGCCGCGAAGAGTATCTCGATTCAGAAAAGTATCAATGGAAGGAGCGCGATTGGAATGCGCCCGGGAATATCAAGGAGTTGATGACGCGGCTCAATCGAATCCGGCGAACCAATCGCGCCCTGCATTTCTATGACAACCTGCGATTCTACCCCGCGGCAAACGAAGAGATCCTCTTCTACGGCAAGATGACGCCTGCGCGGGACAATATTATTCTCATCGCGTTAAACCTGAATCCGCACCGCGTGCAAAGCTGCTACGTCGATGTTCCTATCGCGGATTTTGGAATCGCAGAGGGCGAGCCTTATCAAGTGGACGATCTGCTGAATGATGAGCGTTATACGTGGTACGGGAGGCGTAATTACGTCGAGTTGGATCCGAGCATCCGTCCGGCACACATTTTTCGTCTGCGGCGCTGGGCCGGCGCCGAGAAGTTTGTGTAATTGTTCGCGTCTGTTGTCGGAATTTGCATCCCGAATGGCAGCCGCTTATGATGTCGCCAGTTTTGGCATGAAAATCTTCCTTCTGCTGCTGGCTCCGCTAGCTGGCGCAACGACTCTCCTCGCGCAAAGCCCGGCGCCGGTTATCGCGCCCGACTTGCCGAAAACGACTTCTGTCCTCGACGCGATGATGCACGCGGGGCCGGTCATGATCCCGCTTTTTCTGCTCTCCATTTTTTCGGTCATGCTGGTGATCGTCTATTTTTTAACCATCCGGCGCGGTGCGGTTGTCTCGAATGGTTTCATGGCGACGGCGGACGCGCTTTTGCGCAAACGCGATCACCTCGGCCTGCTCGCGGTCTCGAATCGGCACGGCGAAGCCATTGCGCGAGTCGTGCAGAAGACTCTTGATTTCACAACGAAAAACCCCGGCGGCGATTTTCAGCAAGTCCGCGAGATCGCGGAAACGGAAGGCACTCGCGTCGCCGCCAGTCTCAACAATCGAGTGACGTATCTCGCGGACATCGGCACGATCGCTCCGTTGCTCGGTTTGCTTGGCACTGTGTTCGGAATCATTCGATCCTTCGGTGCGCTGGGCGCGGATTTGGGGACGGCGCGTTACGCGCAACTCTCTCACGGGATTAGCGAAGCCCTCATCAACACGGCGGCCGGTCTCTCCATCGGCATTCCGGCGATGATCTTCTACGCCTTTTTTCGTGGTCGAGTTCAGAAATTGATTTCCGAACTCGAAGCCGCCTGCACGCACATTCTCGCTTTGCTTTCTTTGCAGTCGAACAGGCGGACGGAGCGTATGCCGGCGCTTATAGAAGATGACTTCTAAGACGGCGCGTCCGTCCCAATTCCTGCCTCGACGTTTGGAGGCTGATCGCTATGAATCTGCGTAGTCGTGCAATTCCACAACATCCCGGCATTCAATTGGCGCCACTGGTCGATGTCTTGCTGCTGCTTTTGATTTTTTTCCTCCTCACCTGGAATGCGGCCCGGAATGAGAATGAACTCGACGTAAAAATTCCCAAAGCCAGTGCGGCAAAGGAAAGAAGCGCGCCGATTGGCGATGTAATCGTCAATGTGAAAGCGGACGGCAATGTCATCGTAAACCGCCGGACATTGACCAGCCAGGAGTTATCAGACCTCCTGAAGGGACTCGTCCAATTGAGTGCGGAACAGGCGGTCGTGATTCGCGGAGATGAAGCAGGCGCCTACAAGAACATCGTTAATGTGTTGAATATTTGCAGCGAAGCGGGGGTAACCAACGTCGCGTTCGCGACAGCGAAATGAATCGGCGGCGATGGCCGGTCAGTCTAATCGGATCGACGATCGTCTTTCTCGCGATTAGCGCCGCGCTTGGGCAGAATACGCCCGAAGTGCGCCGTGCGCTGCCGGCAAACGAACCGCCCACGGCGCGCGCTGTCCCTTTTGAGACGCCGACTCCAGCCCCCTCTCCGCGACCGCGCCGCGTCCCAGCGGTTGCTCCCGCGGAGGATGCGTCCGTTCCGCCTGAAGAATCGACGGCGCCAACAGAAGCCACTCCGACGGAGACGGAAGCGCCCGATCGCCGGCAGTTGGAATACGCAAACGCGCTCTTTGGGCGCAAACTCTATGATCTCGCGATCCCCGAGTACGAGAAGTTTCTCGGGCAATTCCCAGGCGCGCCCGGCCGGGCCAGCGCTTACTTTTTTCTGGGCGAATCGTATCGCGCACTGAACCGCAGCGCTGCTGCGCGGACGAGTTTTCAGAACGTGTTGGACGAATACGGCGAAAGCGAATTTGCGGGGCCGGCGGCGTACGGCGTCGCGGAGATTCTTTTTACGCAGAAAGATTATGGGGGGTCGTTGCCGTTGTTCCATCGCGCAGCGGCGAAAACGAAGCAACCCGCCCTGGCACTTTCAGCGCGGTACTTCGAAGCTCGTTGTTTGGAGAATCTCGATCGAAAAGACGAAGCTCGTGAAGCCTACCAACAGGTAATCGATGGAAAAAATCCGAATCCGTATCGCGACGATGCCCGGGCCGCGGCGGGTTCGATCCTCTTGGCACGTGGAAAAAAAAGCGAAGCATTGAAACAATATGAAGCGCTTTCGAATGAG
>Ga0222622_10001341_pt1 | contig 10039 bp, 6 predicted proteins | sample PLM2_5_b1metaG_FD_177335 | JGI IMG/M metagenome (GOLD analysis project Ga0222622, IMG submission 177335) | Groundwater sediment microbial communities from an aquifer in East River, Colorado, USA - PLM2_5_b1 | ecosystem: Environmental > Terrestrial > Soil > Riparian zone | place: USA: East River... | reverse complement strand
GTTCATCCTTACGACCGCCGCGCTCTTCGTTGCGGCGACCTCGACGCAGACCGTCGCCCAGAACACCCTGGCGCAGCGGATCGCGAAAGCGCCCGACGGCGTCGTTCGCGTTCAGTTCACGGGGCGCCCCCTTGTTTGTGGCGACGGCCGGGACATGATCGGCTACCGAAACGCGCTCTTTGCGGAATCGTTTCAATCGATCGGACATTGGAATGCGCCAACCTGCGTACCGGGCCCCGTTCGAGTAGCTCTCACGGTTGCCGACGGACGCGTCACGATGCTGAAGACTTCTGTGGGCAACACCTGGCCCCGTGCCAACGAACGAGTGACCGATCTCGGCACCATATCATCAAGCGAAGCGGCGACCTACTTTTTCGGTCTCATTCCTCAGCTCGAGCGCAACGCGCGGGGCCATGACAAGTCGCGATTCATCCTCCCCGCGGTGCTAGCTGATGACCCATCGGCGTTGCCAAGACTCATCTCACTGGCGCGCGACGACGCTCGGCTCCAGGAGACGCGGCGGCAGGCGATTCAATGGATCGGACTGCTGGGGGATGCCGGAGTGGTTCCGGTGCTGGTGGACTTTGCACGCGGCGGCGGAGCGGCGCCGGCGGGTGAGGACATCGACGTCGACGACGAAGCTCCCGGGAAGAAAGGACTCGCTACCGTGGCGATGGCAGCTCTGAGCACGCTCGACGGCGGAGTCGGCGTACCCGCATTGATCGATCTCGCGCGCACCGGAACCCCAGGCACGAGGGGAGCGGCAGTGTTCTGGCTCGGTCAGAGCGGAGATCCGCGCGCATTCTCGGCGTTGCACGGCGTGATCGAGAATCCTCGTGAGGATGAGCGCATTCGCGCGCAGGCGATCTTCTCGATGTCACACGGCGGCGAGACGCCCGATGCCGAGTTTGCGTACCTGCGCGGCGTCTACTCGCGCATCACCAGCACCAAGATGAAGGAAGCGATTCTAATGGGGATGGGCGAGGACGAGTCGGGCGGATCGGCGTGGCTCATCGAGAAGGCGCGTGACACCGGCGAGCCGGTCTCGATGCGGAAGAACGCGCTGTTCTGGGCGGGACAGAAGGAATCGACGCCGACGAAGGACCTTGTCGCATTCTACCGCGCGACGACGACGTCCGAGCTGCGCGAGCACGCGATCTTCGTGTTGTCGCAGCGGGACGACGAAGCGGCTTTCAACGAGCTGATGCGGATCGCGCGCGAAGACAGCGACAAGAGCATGCGCTCTCGCGCGCTCTTCTGGCTTGGGCAGAAAGACGACCCGCGTGTAGCAAAGATGATTGGAGATCGGGTGCTGCGGTAACGCCGCGGACCAACTACTCGTGATCTGATTTCCAATCGCCGAGCGGGACGAAACCGCCGCGGATCCAGACGTCGTCGGGGACGGAGGAAACCAGCTCGATTTGCTGCACGAGCCAATCGTCGGGGAGCTCGATCAGGCGCGGAAACTCGGGATAGTGTGCCTCCTCGAGCCCTTCTCTGATGATACTCGCGACGAAGGCTACGGAGCCGACCTCGGGCATCACGCCTTGAAACTCGCGGCTTATCTGCCGCTGCTCTATCGGCCCTGCCTTGTCGATCATCGGAATGCGGAGCGTAACCCTGGACAACACTAGAACTCTTGGATGAGGCGGCGGATTGAGTGGCTCAAAGCGTTGACGGCAGGCCCAGAGAACCGATGACGAACGTGTCGAGAAATATACGCGCCCACGGCGAGGTCTCGAGCTTGCCCTGGCCGAGAGGGTAGGGGCTGGACAGGGCGTCGGAGTTGGCGAGCACGACGAAGGTGAGCCCGCGGTCGGGAACTTTGACGATCAGCGAGGAGTTCGCTATCCAGAGACCGTAATGCCAGATGATTCTCACGCCCTTGTAGTCCGTCGAGAACCATCCGAGTCCGTAAGGAAATGTCTCTCCGCTGGGGGACACAGTTGGAGTCCACGCGAGTGCCTTCGTGGCCGGTTGCAGAAGGGCGTCACGGTCCACGGCCATGGAGAACGAGGCTATATCGAGCGCGGAGGCGGTGAGTCCCGCGGCCGCGCCAAAAAACGTTGGATAAGTGGTAAGGTTGGATTGACCACCTGAATAAGTGTATCCCCGCGCCATGTTCGCTTCGAACGTCGCTCGGTCGAGACCGCTTTCCGCGAAAGAAGCTGACTGCGGGTTCGGGGCTGTCCGCCGCAGCGCGATTGGGGTGAGAATCCTCTCCTGCAGCGCGGCGGCGAGCGATTCTCCCGCCCCCTGGGCGATGACAGCATCGAGGAGCCCGAAGCGGTCTCCGTTGTAGATGTACTTTGTTCCTGGCACGCCTTCAGAGGTGTGGCTCAGTAGATGCCGCACTCGAATCACGGTTCCCGCGGGGCTCGTCAGGTTGATTCCGTATTTCGAGATGGGATCGTCCAGCGATACCTTGCCCTCCTCGACGAGCTGCAGCAGCACGGTCGATGCGAACGGCTTGGTGAGAGATGCGAGGTGGTAGATGGTCGTGTCGCGGGCAGGTCGTTGAGCCGCGAGATCGGCGAACCCGTAAGCCTTGACCCAGACTATTTCCTGCCCCTTCGAGATGACCGCTGTGATCGCCGGGATGTGTGAGCTGGAGCGCAATTCGTCGAGGCGTTGCTCGAATTCCGGAATGGAAGCGGCTGGTGTCGAAGTGATCTGGTCGCCACCACAGCTCGTCGTGAAAGCGAGGACACACAAGCTGCGGAGCACCTTATCCATCCTCTGGAGCTAACGGCTTTGGCATGACGACGCAATGATCAGGACACTTGTGAATCCTCCGCCTAGTAGTTGGGATTGCCGGCCTTCTCGCTCAACGGCACGATCAGGCACTTCAAGGTTCCGTAGGAATCGTTGAAGACCGGATATTTCCCCGTCGGAAACAGGTCGGTGCCCGCCTTGGCGTAACGTCGCAGGTCGCCGAGCCGTTGGCCTGTCAGATAAAAATCCCGCGCCCGCTGGTCCGCCAGCTCGGTCATCAACGCAGCACCGGTGAGAGCGACAGCACCCTGACCGCCGACGGCGCGGCGCTGATTCACGAACGTCAGGGTGGCGGGGGTTGGGCCGTCCGTCTCCGCGAGCACGTACTGGGCTTCCAGTCCGGTCGCGAACTTGATATCGAAGTTGACGTCGATCCGTGGTGCTGCGCCCGTCGCAACCCATCCGGTATACATATACGGAGTGAGCGGCGTGTAGATCGACCCACCGGTCAATCCCAGCTGTGTCGCGGCGGGCTGCGGGACTCGCGGATCATTGAGACCAAGGAACCTGGTGTACATGGCGAGTGAAGCGCCCGCGGCGTGAGTCAGTGCATTGAGGGCGTTGTTCTCCCGAACGGTATTTGAAGAGTAGTAATTGAGCTTCTCGTACGCCGCCGGCACCTGCGACGCGTAGGTTCTTGCCAGCGCGGCATCACCCACCTTGAGTGCTGCGCGCGCGGCTCCTACGCGCGACATGTTGATGATATCCTGGGCCGCAGCAACGTTCGAACCCGTACTGCCGGCCGCCGCAACCGTGATCGCCTCCTCGAAGCGCGTGATTGCGCGCCGCAGCAGCGAATCGGATGGGAGGGGCGCGCTCAGGTTGACCGGAGAGTCGCACCATCCTTCGCCGAGGAGCACGTATGAGTAGCCTCCGTATGCGAGCGCGCGAGCAACGTTGAGATCGGAGCTCGCGCCGGCTCCGGCGAGGCCTTTGAGCCGCTCCACCGCGTCGTCCGCGGACTGTCGCGCCCGCTGAACGTACTCGTACGTCGTCGAGTTGATGGTGTTCAATTCGCCGAAGTTGTGCTCCGAGAAGTCCCGAACGTCGACATTCGTGTGATCCGTGAAGGCCTCGTCCGACAGTACCGCGGACCACTGTGCGTACTGGCCGTATGCGTACTGAAATTCGCCGATTGCGCCATTCACGATGAGTTGGGCAAGTGCTGGATCACCCAGCTGGCCCTCCTGAATCGCACCGGGATTGGTCACTTTCAGCGCGTCGTTGCATCCGGACGGTGTCAACGTGATCGCGGCGAGCGTGAGGATCAGGCGAAGCTTCTTTGCGGCCTCAATGGGCAGGTTCATGTTAGTTGTCATTTAGAACCCCAGCGCGACAGAGAAGGTGTAGCGGCGCGGCGTCGGCACCGTCCATGAGTCGTTGCGGTTGAACGTCGAAGTCCCCCCGTTGAAATTCAGCTCGGGATCCGCACCACCGTACTTGGTCCAGATTCTCAGGTTGTGCCCGGCGAGCATCAGTGTTGCACGATCTGCGAATCTCCCCACGAACGCCGCGGGAAGATCATAGCTCAGGGAGAGATCCCGCAGCTTCAGGAAATCCGCTTTCTGAACGTCGTACCAGTTCTCGGCGGCGAACATTCGGGCCAGCACCTCGTCCGGGTTGGCCTGCGGATTCACAGTCGCCCATGATAGCTGCGCGCGATCGCGTCTCCAGTCCTTGACGTTGAACATGTAGTGGCCGCCCTTGTAGTCGAACAGGCTGTGCAGGCGCAGCCTCTCGAACACGATGAAGTCGCTCGAGAAGGCCACTTCCTTGGTCGGAACCGATGGCCCCATGTACACGCTCACCGGATCAATGATTGGTTGGCCCGCAGCGTTCTTGACCAGGTTGCCGTTCGCGTCATACTGGACTCGTTGCGCCCAGTACGCGGCCAGTGGGAACCCTTCCTGATAGCGCTGCACCGGAGCGTAGTCCCCAAAGATGATTGCCGCGCGCTCGTCGCCGAATGAAACGAGCTTGTTGTGGTTGGTCGAGAGCGACAGCGTGGTCTCGATCGTAAGTGGCGTGCGGCGCATCGGCGTAGCGTTGAGCACCACCTCGAAACCGGTATTGGAGATTTTGCCGAGGTTCTGCAGCTGTGTCCCGGCAAACCCGGAAGAGGGAGGAACTGCTACCTGGAGCAGTGCGTCGCGAGTGGTCTTATTGTAGTAGGTCGCCTCGAGTCCGAGTCGCCCTCCGATCAGCGAGCTCTCGAAGCCGAGCTCGATCTCCGAGCCCCGCTCCGGGCGCAGGTTCGGATTGCCGACGGAAGCGTAGCGTAGGGCTGAAGACGTAGTCGTCGCCCCCGTTACGACTGACGTCGTAAAAGATCGAATGGCGTCGAATGGACCCGGCGAGTTTCCTGCCTGTCCCCACGCGAACCGGAGCCTCAGCTGATCGACCGCAGGCAGATGGAAGAACGGTTCTTCCGAAATCACGTATGACACCGACGCCTTCGGGTAGAATACGTGGTCCAGCTTCGAACCGAATGCCGAATTGTTGTCGACGCGCACGGCACCAGTGATAAAAAGCCGATCGCGCCACGCCGCCTGCTGCTGGACGTAGAATCCTATCGATTTCTGCGTCGTGTCCTGCTCGCCGCCCGTTGTGACTGCGGCCGCGGAAACGGAGCGGATGCCGAAGCTTCCCAGATCCTGGCCGTAGGCGTCCGTTCGGTGATAAGCATTGGACAAGAACTGAACGCCGAACGACGAGTTCGAGACGAGGGTGCTGGACAGCTCACGCGTGATCGTGCCGTCGTAGTTGATCGTGAAGTCCTGGTTGAGCGGCCGTCCCTGCGCAATGAAGCCTTTCGTGTTCACCAGATCAAAGCTCGCGCGGGCGCTGAACGGATCGAGCCCCGCCGGCTGAGGGGGAAAGTAGAGCTCCGCCCGGCCGATGTTCATGTCGAGACCGACCCGGAACTTGTTGCTGAACCATGAAACGGGTTTGTAATCCGCGCTGGTGCCGACAATGAACCGGTCGGAACGGGTCTGGTTGTCGTAAGTGTTGCCAACCGACGGAATAATCGTGAAGTAGTTGAGCCCAGCCGGGTAGGGATACGCGCGCCCGGGAATCGCGAGCCACGAGCTGATGATGAGGCCGAACGCAATGTTGTCGTTGAGCGGAAGGCGGACGTGATTCTGGCTGAACGACAGGTTCGTGTTGAACGTCAATTTGTTCGACGCCACGAACGAGAAGTTGCCGCGAAGAGAGCCGAGCTTCGAATAGTTGTTGAGGTTGACTCCCTGCTCGTCGTCGCGCGAGCCCGACACGAAGAATGAGTAGCGGTCACCGCCTCCGCTGGCCGACAGGCTCGACCTTCTGATGCCGCCGTCGCGGAGGGCGTCCGACTCCGACATCACGCGGTGCGAGACGATATCCCCCACCTGCGTGCCAACATAGCCGGGATAATTCACGGGGTCGGCGATACGCGCCGCAGTCGACAAGGAATAGTTGATCGGCCGCATGGATTCGGGCCACCACGAATGGCCGGCTTCATAGCGCGCATCCCAGCGGATGCGACCGGATTGGCCTTTCTTGGTAATGATCTGTATTACGCCGGCGGCTGCTTCCGCACCGTAGAGGGTGGCGGCTGCCGGCCCTTTGATGACCTCGATCGACTCGATGTCGTTGGGGTTGATCGCATCCAGCGAGGAACTGGTCTGGCCGAAAACGGTGTAGTTTCCCTGACCGCGACTGTTGACACGCACGCCGTCAACATAGATCGTCGGATTGTTGCTTCCATAAAGCGAGCCGGCACCGCGCAAGCGGTAGTTGGTTGATGTGCCTGCCTCGCCCGACCCAGGGAGAAGCGTGAGTCCTGGAACCTTGGATTGCAGTACCTCGGTGATGTTGCTGACGGAAGACTTGCCGATGACGTCGGAGACGCTGACTGTCGAGACCGCGTTTCCGATGGCGCGCCGTCGGGTGTCACCAACCGCACCGGTAATCAACACGGCGTCGAGCGCAGTAGCACTCTCGTTCATGGAGAGATTGACGCTGGCGCTTCCGTCTGCCGCAACCGAGAACGCAGCGGTGGCGGGCTGATAGCCGATGCTCCTCGCTCTGACCTCGTGGGGACCGGGCGGAACGTTGACTATTCGGAAGCGGCCCTCGGCATCGACGGCGCCGCCGAGGGAGGTGCCGGTAATCGTTACCTGCGCGGTGGTGATGGGGACGCCGCTACGGGAGTCGATCACGCGACCCGAGACTGTCCCGGTTTGCGCAGTCAATGGTACCGCGACGACCGCTAGCGCCAGCCACGCAACGGCTGTTACAGGCAAACGCGCACAGCGGCACGACCATTCACTCACCTGTCGGATTCCCATGTCGGTCTCCTCTTAAGCGGAATTGCGCGAAGAACTCTGGAACTTCCTAGCGAGCAAGTATCAAATCGACGACTACTGGCCGGTGATCCGAAGCGAGCGTGACGGGTACTGAAGCGGATCGAACGCGGAAATGACTGGAAGTGAGGACGTAATCGATGCGCTTGCGCGGCTCGTCGGCTGGATCCGTGAGCCCGGGCCCGGCTGATTTTGGCCACGAGTCATGCAGTCGCTCCAACAGCAGCTGAATCTCGGGCGCATCCGGCGGAGCATTGAGATCGCCGAACAACAGCGTCGGCGACGAGACGTCGCCAATGTAGGCGAGCATCTCCGATGTCTGCTGCCTGCGCACCGACGGGTCCGACCGGTAATCGAGATGCGTATTGAACACTCGCACCGCCGTGCCTCTCACATCGATCCTTGCCTCGAGAAAACCAGGCAACGGCCCCGGCACCGGATTCGTTTCCTGCGTCGACAGCCGCGTGATGATGTGGTTGGTCCAGTCGAGGATCGGGAACTTGCTGAGCAGTGCGACACCGAAAGCGCGGGGCGGATCCTGCGGGCGCGCTCCCGCAAGCAGGTAGATGCGCGCAAAGCGAGTCTGCATCCGGAGCTGCTGGCCGAGCACCGTGGCCTGATCGACGAAGCTGCTGCGCTCGGCCCAGTGTACATCCACTTCCTGGAGAGCGACAATGTCGGCACCCGCGGCGCGAATCGCCTGCGTGGTGCCGGCGAGGTCGCCGTTGCCGGATCGGATGTTGTAGGTCATCACTCGCAGCGGGATTTCCGAGCCGCCAGCGGGCAGGTGTGCACACGCGATCCCCGCCAACAGAGCAAGCAATCTCACGGGACGGAGCTTTTGGCGCATTTCAGTAAAGGAGATACGGTTTGCGCATCTCACGGAATCGCTCCGAGTCGCGATCCCATTCGGCGAGCAATGTCTCGAGCGTGCCATTCTCGATTGCTGCCCGCGTCCTCATGGATCCAGTGAGAGTGTCGAAATAGTATCTCTCGGGCGCGTTCGGGGATGCGGTTGAGCGACGCCACACGAAGTCGGTCGGGTGCAACCGGCGTATCACTTCGATAAGCCGCATCGTCGTGGCGACCGGGCGGTAGGTCTCGCGATCGGTCACGACCATGCGGACGCCGTGAACCGTCTGGCCCGCGTATTTGCGCGCGTCCGGCAGTATTGCGAAATCGACGGCGACGAAGCGTACACCCGGCAGGTGCCGCGCGTTCATGGAGTCCGCCACCTCCGGCGCGCGGAGCCAAGGTGCGCCGGTCTGCTCGAACGGGTTGTCGCTTCCCCGACCTTCCGAGAGATTGGTTCCCTCGAAGAAGACCGTGCCGGGGTAGTTGATGACGCCCGCGAAAGTCGGAAGATTCGGGGACGGCTTGATCCATGGCAGATCCGTCTGATCCGACCACAGCTCTCTCTTCCATCCCAGTAGCTGGACGACACGCAGGTCAGCGTTGATGTGGAACTCCTTGTTATAGAGCGTCGCCAGCTCGCCGGCCGTGAGACCATGACGCGACGCGATCGGATAAAGTCCGACGAAGGATTCCATGCCAGGCTCGCGGATGTTGCCCTCGACGATCACGCCGCCAACGGGATTGGGCCGATCGAGGATGACGATCGGGATTTTCTTCTGCGCCGCGGCCTGCATCGCGAGTGCCATCGTCGACAGGTAAGTGTACTGGCGGACTCCGACGTCCTGGATGTCGAACACGAGGGCATCGACGTTCTGGAGCATTGCGTCGCTCGGCTTCTGCGTCGCGCCGTAGAGTGAAAAGACGGGCAGTGCCGTCTTGTCGTCCTTGCTGTCGTCCACCCGGCCTGATGCGACGCCACGGATGCCGTGTTCCGGACCGAAGAGGACGACCAGCTTCATGTCTTTTCGGGCAGCGAGGAGATCGATGGTCGGCGTGCCCGCGCGGTCCCGACCAGTGTGATTCGTTATGAGTCCGACGCGTTTGCCGGCGAGAATGCTCGGCAGACTGTCAGCTAGCCGGTCGACTCCGAGCCTGACGTGCGCCTGAGCGGCGACGGAATCCGCAAGAACGAGCGAAGAAAGAAGGAGGCATGCAGACGCAACGCGTGATCTTCGCATTCATCCTCGTCGGTGGATGGCGTGATGGATCGCGAGACAGACATACGGGGCGGCAAAGAGTTGCGCAAGACTTATCGGCCGTCGCTAAAACCCGCTCCCACCTCCGCCGCCGCTCCCACCGCCGCTCGATCCGCCACCGCCCGACCCCGACGAGCTCGGGCTCGACGACATGCTGCTCGAAGCTGCGCTGGACATCGTACTGATACTATGCGAGAAGCTCGACGCGTTGAACGGTCCCGTTCCGCCGACGTACCACGTGGGCGGCTCGCGGTAGATGTCCTCGAACGCCTTGGCCCATTTCTCCTCGACACCGAAGGCCATCGCGAACGGGAGAAAGCGTTCGAACATCTGGGGTGATGTGATCATCTTCCTGTAGCGCTCGCTCTCCACGCGCTCGAGGAATTCCTTGAAGCCGAGCGTGGCTTCGCGGGCGCGAGCACCGGCGACCGTGCGGGCGGGCATGAGCTGCGCGAACGCGATCAAGATGAGCGGGCTCAGCACAGTCGCAAAGACGAGCGCGAACGGGGAGAACATCACGAACGGCGTTTTGAGTGAGAGCGCGGTGAGGCCGGCCAGGACCGCGCCGGTGAGGAAGGAGAGGCCGATCCATTTTGCCTTCACCTTGTCGGGACGCTGGAGATAGTACCCGCTGGCCACGAGGTTGTCGTAGATCGCGTCTCGGATCTTTGGGAGCTTCGCGTAGAACTTGTTCTGCAGGGCCGACACCTTCACCGCGTCTCCCTCGAGGCCGACGCTCATCAGCGCCAGCAGGTAGTTACGCTCGTGCGGCTTGAGACCATTCCAATCAGGCTGCTTTGGAAGGAT
>Ga0222622_10001338_pt1 | contig 10051 bp, 5 predicted proteins | sample PLM2_5_b1metaG_FD_177335 | JGI IMG/M metagenome (GOLD analysis project Ga0222622, IMG submission 177335) | Groundwater sediment microbial communities from an aquifer in East River, Colorado, USA - PLM2_5_b1 | ecosystem: Environmental > Terrestrial > Soil > Riparian zone | place: USA: East River... | reverse complement strand
TGTTCAAGAGTATTTGCCCCGGCCACCGGCTGTGCCGTGTATTCGAGGATCATCTTGATCATGGCAGGTGTCAGGTTCGGATTTACCTGCAGCAAGAGTGCCGATGCACCCGCAACTACCGGCGTCGCCATCGACGTTCCGCTCATCTTCATGTCCTTGTCCGTCGTCGGGGCCAGCAGGTCGATGATATCGAGCAGCGGATTTCTGAGACAGATCAGGTTGTTCGGGGCCTTGTACGAGACTATCTTGTTACCCGGAGCTACAAGATCTGGTTTGATAACGTTGTCGACCACCTTAACGCCGTTCGAGGTCGTAAAGAAACTGCGGGTCGGCCCGCGCGAGCTATAGGTCGCGATCGTATCATCCGCTCGCGACGTCGTATCGAGCGTATTGGTCGCACCGACGGTAATGACATAAGGACTGTTGCCCGGCGAGTGGATCATACCGTAGACCTTTTGGCCTGACTCGGTCTTTCCCTCATTGCCGGCCGCGGCGACGACGACTATGCCGGCGTTGACAAGGTCCCTGACCTTTAAGCAAACCGGATCGTTCGTGTACGAATCGACCGCATCTCCGCCAAGGCTCAGGTTAACAACACGAATATTGTATTGGGCCTTATTTTGAAGGACCCAGTCGAGCCCGTTCAGCAGCCAGGACGTTTGTCCCTCGCCGTTATTGCCGAGAACCTTGACGCTGATGATATTGGCCGCATTGGCGACACCCTTGTAGGCTCCGCCGCTATAGGTCTGATTACCCGCCGCCAGCCCCGCCACATGTGTACCATGCCCGTAGCCGTCGGTGGTGCCTGATTCAGCGGTAAAGTTTACATTGGCGACGATCCGGGATGCGCCGCTATTATTCTTAAAACCATTGTGGGCGGCGTATATGCCGGAATCGAGGACAGCGATGCCGATGCCCGCTCCGTCAAGCGTGTACGCCGGCCGGCCGCCGGAAGCAGCTTGCTGCCGCATCAGGGAGAGACCGGTCGTCGTTTCAACGAAACCGGTCGTCCGCGTCGGGCGATCTGGAGAGATATAGTTGATCAACCCGCTCGACGAGAGATTCTGCAGCAATGAAAGCGGCAGGTTTACGACGAGCGTATCCCGAATGTGGCCGGTCACGCGTGCCCGTCCGTCAGCCATTAACTGGCGAAGAGCGGTGTTGTCTGCATCCATTGCCTGAACAATCACGTCAACCCGCTTGGTGCCGCTCGGGTCTTTTTCCATCATTTCGCGAAGGTCAGACGAGATGTTGTCCCCGCGATAACCTTCACGGAAATTTGTCGGTTTTGTCACCGTTTTCGAGAGCGAATCTTCTACCAGGATCCCGTCAAACAAAGTGGCGATCTCAGGCCGCGGTTCGATCTGCTGCTTGTATGCATCGATCCCGCTCGCCCCGACGATCTTAAGATTTCCGCTTGCCACGCCCTTGATCAGATCGGCCTTGGCTTCGTCTGATGCGATGAGGTTCGACAGTTCATCGATGTAGATTATCGTCTGCCCCCTTGAAGCAATTACTCCGCGCAGCACAGCGTCTACAGCGGCCATGGCGTCCGCAGGGTTGTTTGCGGTTGAAAATAGAAAGGCAGTTTCGAGCTTTATGACCTTTTTATTCAAAAGGTCGCTGGGAGCATTGCCTCTCGAGATGCGAAGAGCAAGCTGTTCGACGATCGTTTCCTGACTAGCTTTATCGTCGTTCAGTAGTACGGGCTGGCGACCACTATCCTTGCCTAACATCTTCATCAGCCGGGTTGTTTCGGCTTCGAAGTTTAGGTTCTCACGCAATCTTCCTTCACGGCCAAGCTGCGTTAGGTCGGTAGTGTATTTCGCCGTTGCCGTACTTGCTGCGAGGGCCTCGGATCGGTCGTTAGCCATCGCAACCAAGGCAATGTTTGAAAAAACGAACGAGACAGCAATTATGAGCGTTATCGCCCTGGTCGCTATCGACGTTCTTTTACCTGATCGGTTCATAGTAGTCGCTCCTGATAAGGCTAGACAAAATTCTGGCATTAGCCTGCTATGGCTATATCAACGACTGTGCCAAATACATAAGCCTGTAAATACGGGGGTTGTAGACTCCGTGGAAGGAGATGGCCCGGTCAATTTGAGTCAGATTGAATGATTAAACGGTCAAAATGGCGGAATTGATGAGGAAAGGATGAAGGGCGCCTCTATAGCACTGGCCTTTAGGGTCATAATTTGTCACCACAAAAATGACATTTTATGTAAAAACGTCCGGCCAAACCCTCCTTTGAAGCTTTCAGAGATGCCAAACACGCCTAAATATCAATATCCGAGGTTAACTCGTGCTGGAACAAAGTTTGCGTCTGGACAAACGGTTTTCCTCGAAAACCGTCAGTTCCACGTCCCCCTCTTGTATCAGTCTCAACGACGTGAAAACCAAATTGACTGCCACCCATCCCATATTGAGGTATTACACTTGGTCGATCATTACTCTCGGCGCAATGGTGTTTTTCGCGTCTGCCGTGCGCCTGGATTACGCCCAGGTTCCGTACAGCTACTTTATATTCGCAGTCGTAACTCTTGTCTTTTCATCCCGCATTACCGTTCAGATCCCGGGGGTCAAGGGCCATATTTCGGTTTCTGACACATTTATCTTTTTATCGATATTTTTGTTCGGCGGGGAAGCGGGAATTCTGCTGTCGACAATTGATGCTGTCGCCGGCTCTTACGGAATATCGAATAGACGTCGAACGCTGCTTTTTAATGTTGCCGTATTTTCGATATCCACGTTCATCAATGTCTGGACGCTTCGGCTTTTCTTTGGCTCTATTCCGGATCTTGTCCACGACTCACTAACCTCAACCAATGTCGCCGGGATCTGTACCATGGGTCTCGTACAATACCTGGTTAATTCCGGCCTCGCATCAACTTACGTCGCATTGCGAAGCGGCCAGCCCGTATGGCATACGTGGAAGGACAGATTTCTCTGGACCTCATTAACGTACTTCGCGGGTGCTTCGGCAGCGGCCATCATAGCCAAACTGATCGGGCTCATCGGTATCTATGCCTTTTTGGCGGCCATGCCTATTGTGGCTGTCGTGTATTTCACGTATACGACGTACCTAAAAAATGTTCAGTCCGCCTCGGCACAGGCCGAACTTGCTGAACGGCATGTTGAGGAGCTTTCTCATTACATATCCGAACAGGCGCGTATTTCCAAGGCCCTCGAGGAAAGCGAAAAGTACTTCAGAAATGCATTTCACCACGCCGCGGGCATGGCCGTTGTCGATCCTGCCGGCAACTGGTTGCAGGTCAACGATTCGCTGTGCAAGATGTTGGGGTATTCGAACCACGAGTTATTGCAGCAGGGCTTTCAGGCGGTCACCCATCCGGACGACCTGGGGAATGATCTCGATAACCTTAACCTGTTATTGCAAGGAAAGATCTCAAACTATCAATTAGAGAAGCGGTATCGACACAAAACGGGCAGCACTGTCTGGGCCCTTCAAAGCGCGTCTGTGATCAGAGAGGAGAGCGGGGACCCGCGGCACATAATATTCCAGGTCCAGGACATTTCAGACAGAAAAAAGGCAGAGGAGCTAATGCATCACGCGGCCTTTCATGATGCTTTAACGGGTCTGCCAAACCGAACGCATTTCACAGACCGTCTGAAGATCGCAATCGAGCGTGCCAAACGGTCGGCGGATTTTCAGTTCGCTGTCATCTTTCTTGATCTCGACCGGTTCAAGATCGTAAACGACAGTTTGGGACACGATAGCGGCGACAAGTTGCTTATTGAGTTGTCTCGACGGCTTGAGTTTTGTATTCGAACAGTTGACGTGGTTGCACGCCTCGGTGGAGATGAGTTCGCGGTTTTGCTCGACGGTATACCCGCGTTGGCCGAGGCAGAGGCCGTGGCTGTTCGTATACAGGAATCTCTCAAATCTCCATTTGAGGTGGACGGTGAGAAATTTCGGACTACGGTCTCGATGGGCATTGCATATTCAACGCTGGGTTACACATCCCCCGAGGACATTCTACGTGATGCCGATACGGCGATGTACCAGGCGAAGGCAAACGGTAAAGCGCGTCATGAGATCTTTGCCCGGCACATGCACACTTGGGCCCTGAAAGCTCTGACGGTAGAGAACGAACTTCGCCATGCCGTCGATAACGAGGAGATCGAACCATATTATCAGCCCATTGTGTCGCTCGAGGACAGCGAGGTCGTCGGCTTTGAGGCACTTGCAAGATGGGTCCACCCGAGCCGGGGATTGATCTCGCCAGCGGACTTTATTCCGTTGGCCGAAGAAACAGAATTAATAGTCCCGTTGGGCTTGTCGATCATGGAACAGGCTTGCCGCCAGACAGTTGAATGGCAAACGGAACTATCCAGGCCCGACCTCTCGATAAGTGTCAATTTATCGCCAAAACAGTTCAAAGAAGCGGGGCTGGTGAACGATATTCGCAGGATATTGAGAGAGACCGATCTTCGCCCGTCCGCCTTAAAGGTTGAGATCACGGAAACGATGTTTATCGACGACCTGTCGGGAGCGATAGATATGCTGAAGCAGTTGAGACGCCTGGGAATTCAGGTTTCGATCGACGATTTTGGCACGGGCTACTCCAGTCTGAATTATCTGCATAAGTTTCCATTCGATGTCCTAAAGGTCGATCGAACGTTTATTAATAGGATGCCCCGTCACATGGAAAGCCGTGGGATCGTAAAAGCAATCGTCTTGTTAGCGGCGGAATTAGGAAAAGAGGTGATTGCCGAGGGCGTGCAGACGGCCGAACAGCATAGATTGCTGACCATGGTGGGGTGTCATTATGGCCAGGGCTATTTATTCTCAAAGGCTCTCGATGCCGAATCTGCCGGGCAGTTGATACAGATCCGGAAACCCTGGAAGATAGTTGCACCGAATCTGACGGCCGAGCCGCTGCAGGTAATAGGCTGATTGGAAGGTTACAGTATGAAAAAAAGGCGACCAGATTTTGGCCGCCCTTTTTACCGTATATGGACGCAGATCAGATATTAAGTATATCGACGAGTTCTTGCACGGCGGCCGCACTTTTTTGCAGAGCTGTACGTTCGTCGTTAGTAAGGCTGATCTCAATGATCTGTTCGACACCGTTTTTGCCTAATTTGACCGGCACACCGACGAACAGATTGCTAATTCCGTATTCGCCCTCGAGGAAAACAGCGCAGGGAAGTATTTTCTTCTTGTCCTTCAGAATAGCCTCTGCCATCTCAACCGCTCCCAGGCTGGGGGCGTAATAAGCTGAGCCTGTTTTGAGCAACCCGACGATCTCAGCGCCGCCGTTTGCGGTTCGAGCAATAATTGCGTCGATTTGCTCCTTTGGTAACAGTTCGGTAACGGGTATACCGGCACAAGTCGAGTAGCGCGGCAGCGGGACCATCGTATCCCCATGCCCGCCGAGCACGAACGCGGTCACATTCTCGACCGAAACCTCGAGTGCTTCGGCCAAAAAGCACCGCATGCGGGCGGAATCAAGCACGCCTGCCATACCCATTACACGGTTCTTCGGAAAACCCGAACGTCGGAACGCGACCTGCGTCATGGCGTCGAGGGGATTTGAAACGACAATGATAAACGCGTTTGGCGAGTATTTGGCGACCTCGTCCGTTACAGCGCCGACGATGTCCGAATTTGTCTTGAGCAGATCATCGCGGCTCATGCCAGGTTTACGGGGCAGACCGGCAGTGATGATGACGACGTCCGAATTGGCGGTGGCCTCATATGAATTTGCACCGACCAGCTTCACGTCAAAACCGTCTATCGGGGCTGCTTGGGCAAGATCGAGCGACTTGCCCTGCGGCGTCCCTTCCACAATGTCCACGAGTACGACATCCGCCAGCTCTTTGCTCGCGATCCAATGTGCAGCCGTTGCTCCAACATTTCCGGCACCGACAACAGTTACTTTATTTCTTCCAGCAGCCATTATTTTCCCCTCTCAAATAGTTGAATAAATATGAGTTTAGCTAAGTGAACTATTCTATGACCAACCAGTGGTTCGGGCAAACAGAGGCTGTGGATTGTGCGGAAGAAAGAAAAAGCCCGGTGCGCTCTCCCCTTCACACCAGGCTTCCTCGAAATGGCCGGAGGGCAAGCCAACGACCAAACTTATAAAATTTTTCGGAAATTGAAACCGGTCAGTAATACCGGCTGTCCTGTTCAGGAAACTTAGCAATGGGCGTGCCATTCCACCTAAAAATGCAACTAGGTTGAAAACACTGCTTTTTTCGCGCGTTTTTCATAGACGCATTATCGGATTCTTAACGGTATCGGTTACCGCATGCACGAAATCGGTAGTTATTCAAGAATCGGATGAGTGCCGCCGCGGCTGTGATCCTTTGTCGCCTCAAATCGCGGGCGGTCGTTGTGATAGAGCACAAGATGCTCACCCTCATAACGAACGACGTTTGAGATTCTTTGTAAGTCCTTAGTGTGCTCCGCCATTACGAAGGCGCAGGGTTCCAACGAAATGACCATTCCCGCGGCATACATATATCCGCCTTTGTCGAACACCGTCCCAGCATATTGGGCCACAGGTATCTGAATATCGGGCGAGTACTGGCCCTGGTAATCGGTTGTGCGGTCCGCCCTGCCTATATAGACAGTGTAATCAGAGTAATTCAGCCGCCTGCTATAGCCGTTCTTCCGGGCAACCGCAAAAAGATCGGTCAAGCCCTGATCAATGGCCTTCAAGACCGAAGCTGACGGCTGCTTGACGGCGTAGACATTAGCTCCTTGCTGCGTTCGAACAGAAACACCAAAGGTGTCCCCGGTGATCCGCACGGCCTCAGCTCTCACCCGTGCGTTTTGAGCAACCACTGGCTGGGAATTCACCATTCCCCATAAAACGGCCGCGGCCCATAAAAATAACACGCTAAGTCTTGTCATGTCGTTACCCTCATAGTCCCAACATCGCAATTATCGTACCACCTGTTCTCGCCGACGTGGTGAGGTCCCGTTTTCAAATAAAATCCCTAATTCGTAATATAGCTTACAAACCGGGTTCTCAATTTCGCTATGCTTCTAATAACGTAGGATGTAACGCCTGATCGACAGTTAGTTATCTCGTCCACCGAAGACAAGATCTCCCATATAGATAAGCCCCGTTTCAATTTGAACCGGGGCTTATCCTTTGATTCGATGGTACTGGGGACGGGAATCGAACCCGTACGCCCCTAAGGGCACAGGATTTTAAGTCCTGGGCGTCTACCAATTCCGCCACCCCAGCACGTTTTTAGAGATTAGCACGCCCGGCGAGCAGTTGTCAGTCGTATAGAATCGCCACGCCCCGCATTGGACGACGAACAACTAACCACTAACAGCCGCTATTTTCGTGTATATTGAGAACGGTTATGTGGATCCTCTGGTTGATACTTTCCGCGGTGTTAATGGTCGCCGAGATCTTCACGCTGGGGTTCTTTTTGTTTTGGTTCGGTGTGGGAGCTCTCGCCGCGGCCGTCGTGGGATTCTTAGGCTTCGGACTCGGATGGCAATTCATGGCATTTGCCGCTGTTTCCATTGCGTTAACGGCAATGTCGCGGACCATATTTGCCAGGTATTTGCCGCATGGCGAGGCAAACGTTATGAGAAGCGCTGTGGATTCTTTCCCTGGCAAGATCGGCACCGTTACCGCCGGCAGCCAGGGCGCAATGCGAGAGGCCGCGGTGAAAGTTCTGGGATCGACGTGGACGGCTTATCCCCAGGATGGAGAATCAGATCTGATCGAAGGAGAAAAAGTTGAAGTAGTTGAGGTAAGGGGATCGTCGATCTATGTAAGGCGTGTCCGGGACGAACTGCCCGAGTGGCGAGGCGATGAGAGGCGCGGCTAACGGCGAAGCATTAATCTTCGTCTGACATTTCCATATTCGGGGCAGTATCGAGATCGAACATATCAGGATCCGCGGTATCGTGAATTCCGCCAAGTTCGATCAACTCAAGCTTGACCTCGTCTCCCGCGGGTTCACTAAGGTCATCACCTAGAAATTTTGCAACAACCACAGTGATATTATCCTCACCGCCGTTTTCGTTAGCTTCTTTAACGAGCTCAACGCAGGCATTCTGCAGTTTGTCGAAATTCTGAGTTACGATCCGCTGCATGTCTGCCGCTGAAACCTTATTAGACAGGCCGTCACTGCATAGCAGGAAAACATCGTTCCTGTGCGGCGTAACGCGTGCCGAAACCGGATAGATCTCGTTCTGGGCGCCGAGAGCCTGTAAAATTACATTTTTCAGCGTATGCGTTTCGGCGTCCTCGGCCGAGATCTGCTGAGCATCGATAAGCTGCTGAACGAGCGACTGGTCCTTTGTGATCTGATAGATCTTGCCATTGCGCACGAGATAGGCACGGCTATCGCCAACCTGTATAACATCTGCGCCCGACGGCGTGACACCAATACCGGTAAATGTGGCACCCATCCCCTGAAACTGAGGATCTGACCGACCCTGTTGATGAATAAGATAGTTTGCAAAAACGGTCGCGTCGTGTAGGCGATTGATCAAATGGTGGTCGGCGGCGTCCGCGACCAGGGTTTCGTCTAGGTCCTCGTCGAGCAATTTCTCACTGACGGTCTCGACGGCCATTGTGCTGGCGACCTCGCCGGCGAGAGCCCCTCCCATTCCGTCCGAAACAGCCATCACGACACCATTTTCGTCGACGTCGAATTGTTGAGATTCGATAACAAAATCGCCATCTTCCTGCGAACTGGTCCAGGCTTTTGCTCCGGAAATATCGAGCAGCAGATAGTTGTCCTCGTTCCCTTTTCGGACGCGTCCTATATGCGAGGTGGCATGTATCTCAACAGTGAACATATTTGCGTGGTTTTCAAAGTTTAGCGTTTTGTGCCATTTTTTCAACTCTAAACTATGTGATAGGACGTTAATTTAGGGCCTGATCGAGATCCTCAATAATATCTTCGATATCCTCGATGCCTACTGAGATCCGCACCAGCCCTTCTGTTATACCGAGTTTATCACGAGTCTCTTTTGGAACGGACGCGTGGGTCATCGTGGCAGGGTGGGAAATAAGGCTTTCGACGCCGCCGAGGCTTTCGCCCAGCGTACATAGTTTTACGCCCTCAAGGACCTTTCTCGCATTTTCGAGCGAACCAGTCTCGAAGGAGACCATGCCGCCAAAACCCGACTGCTGCCGTTTTGCCAATTCATGCTGCGGGTGCGAAACGAGCCCGGGATAATACACTTTTTGGACACCGGGATGTTCGGTCAAAAAGTTCGCTACCATTCGGCCGTTCCGGTCGTGGGCCTCCATCCTAACGGCCAACGTCTTGGTTCCTCGAAGTACGAGAAAGGAATCAAAAGGCGACAGGATCGCCCCTATGCTGTTCTGGACAAATCCGATCCACTCGGCATCCTTTTCATCATTGAGTGCGACAAAACCACCCACACTGTCCGAGTGGCCGTTCAGGTATTTCGTCGTCGAGTGAACAACAATGTCCACGCCGTGATCTATCGGCCGTTGAAAATAGGGCGACATAAACGTGTTGTCGCAGACGACCTTTGCTCCGTTGGCATGAGCGAGATCAGACACCGCCTTGAGGTCTGTTACTGTCATTACGGGATTGGTCGGGGTCTCGACAAAAACCATTTTCGTATTAGGCTTGAACGCCTTTTCGAGATCGGCAACTTCGGACGTGTCGGCAAGGTCAAATTCCACGCCATAGTTCGAGAGGATCTTGTTAAAAAGCCTAAAGGTGCCGCCGTATGTATTGTCACCAAGAATGACGTGATCGCCTGCTTTTACGAGCTTTAGACTGGTGTCGATCGCCGCCATGCCGGACGCGAACGCAAATCCGAACCGAGCGTTCTCGAGAGCCGCAATGTTCTTTTCCAGGGCAGAGCGCGTCGGGTTTTGGGTTCGTGCGTACTCATATCCTTTATGCCGGCCCAAGCCGTCTTGTGCATACGTGGATGTTTGGTAGATCGGAACAGAAACAGCACCAGTTGCGGTATCGGGCTCATTGCCCGCGTGTATAGCAGTTGTCGAAAATCCCATAGAATAATAAGGGGAAAGCAACAGGAAATCTGAACTTAATA
>Ga0222622_10001332_pt1 | contig 10064 bp, 9 predicted proteins | sample PLM2_5_b1metaG_FD_177335 | JGI IMG/M metagenome (GOLD analysis project Ga0222622, IMG submission 177335) | Groundwater sediment microbial communities from an aquifer in East River, Colorado, USA - PLM2_5_b1 | ecosystem: Environmental > Terrestrial > Soil > Riparian zone | place: USA: East River... | reverse complement strand
TGCCAGCTTCACGGCTCGCCGGCTCGCGCGTGCTGCGAAGTGAGAAGCGCCTGCGGCCCGCGCGAGGATAGCGAGTCTTCGAGCGCCGCAGCGCCAGCGAGTGGGAGCCTTCAGCCGCCGCTGAGTGCGAAGCGCGAAGCGGCTGCGCCTGGGGGTGGGGCCCCAGGCGCATCAAAAGAAGTGGGGCCCCACGCGCAGTGAGAAGCGCCTGCGGCCCGCGCGAGGATAGCGAGTCTTCGAGCGCCGGAGCGCGAGCGCGTGGGGGTGGGGCCCCACGCGCAGTGATAAATGCCAACAGAGACGGGAATCTTATGCAAATGAGAGTTGCGAAAAGTCTAGCGGCGCTGGTAATAGCCCTCGCAATGGCGGCTTGCGGTGGCGGAGACAAAAGCGCACCGAGCGGCGCCAATGCTCCGGCCAACCGCGGGCTGAAGATCGCGATGATCGCCAAGAGCTCGACCAACCCGGTGTTCCTGTCGGCCCGCACGGGTGCTGAGGCGGCGGCGAAAGAGCTCTCGCAGAAGCACGGCATTCCGATCGAGATCGTGTGGCTCACGCCGCCCGCGGAGGATGGGCAAGTGCAGGCGCAGCGGATCGCGCAGGCCGTCAACGAAGGGGCCAGCGCGGTTCTCATCTCGTGTTCCGACGCGGGCAAAGTCAACGGCGCGATCAACGACGCGGTCGGCCGCGGCGTGCCGGTAATGACATTCGACAGCGATGCCCCACAATCGAACCGTTTCGCGTTCTACGGCGTCGACGATATCAAGACCGGCGAAGCCGTCATGCGAGAGCTGGCACCGCTGATGAACGGCAAAGGAAAGGTGGCGATTCTCGCCGGCAACCAGAACGCACCGAATCTTCGCAACCGTGTCGCCGGCGTCAAGCAGGAGGCGGCGAAATACCCGGGCATCTCGATCGTCGACACGTTCTATCACATCGAGACGCCGCAGGACGCGGCCGCCGAGGTGATCCGCGTGCAGAACGCCTATCCCGAGGTCAGCGGCTGGGCGATGATTGGCGGCTGGCCGCTCTTCACGCAGACGCTGCTGTCGGATCTCGATCCGAAGAAGGTCAAGATCGTCTCGGTGGATGCGCTGCCAGCGGAACTCGCCTATGTCGAGAAGGGACTCGCCCCCGTCCTTCTGGCGCAGCCGACCTACATGTGGGGATACGTGTCGGTGCAGAAGATTGTCGAGAAGGTCCACTTGAAACAGGACGTCCCGCAGATCATTCCGATGGAGCTGGTGAAGGTGACCAAGGACAATCTCGGCACCTGGGCGCGGCAGCTGAAGACGTGGGGGTTTACTGACGTTCCGGAGGCGTATCTGAAGCTTCCATGACGACCCCTGCCGTCCGCTTCGATGGCATTTCGAAGCGGTTTCCGGGAGCGCGGGCGCTCGACTCGGTCACCTTCGAGATTGCGGCAGGCTCGTGCCACGCGCTGTGCGGCGAAAACGGCGCGGGCAAGAGCACGCTCGGGAAAATCCTCGCGGGAATCCATTCGCCGGACGCTGGTCAGCTGCTGCTGTTTGGCACGCCCGTCTCGTTCAGCGGTCCGGAGCAGGCCCTTGCCGCAGGCGTCGGCATGGTCCATCAGGAGCTGGCGTTCTGCGAGAACCTGTCGGTCGCCGAGAACCTCTGTCTCGGCGCGCTGCCGTCCTCACGCGGATTGCTCGACAAGCGTGCGATGCGGCAGCGAGCCGAACAGATGCTGGCCGCCATTGGAGCTCAGCTCGATGTGCGGCAGCGTGTCGGCGAATTGACGACCGGCCAGCAGCAAATGCTGCAGATCGCGTCCGCCGTCGGCACCGGCGCCAAGGTCATCGTCTTTGACGAGCCCACCAGCAGCTTGTCGCAGCATGAAGCCGAGAAGCTGTACGAACTGATCGATCAGCTTCGCGCACGCGGCGTCACCTCGATCTACGTCAGTCACCGGATGGAAGAGATCTTTCGTTTGTGTGACGCGGCCACGGTGCTGCGTGATGGCACGCACGTGTCCACCGGTCCCACCGCCGGCCTGACCCAGGCCGCGCTGGTGCAGATGATGATCGGCCGGCCGCTCGAGGATTACTTCCCGTCGCACATTCACGCGCAAACCGGGGACGAGCTGCTGCGCGTCGAGCAGCTGTCGAGTCCCGGGCGATTTCACGACGTGAGCTTCACGATACACGCCGGAGAGGTGCTTGGCTTCGCAGGTTTGGTCGGTGCGGGGAGATCGGAGGTCGCTCAAGCCCTATTCGGTCTCGATGGTTCCGCGACGGGACGAGTGCTGGTTCGCGGCAAACCGCTCGCGATGGCGGGTCCGCAGCATGCCATGCGTGCCGGGCTCGGCCTGGTCCCCGAGGATCGCAAACGGCAGGGCCTGGTGCTCTCGATGACCGCGCTCGCCAACACGACGCTGCCGATTCTGGCCGGGCTGTCTCGCTGGTCGTTCATCCGCCGCCGCGCCGAGCGATCGCTGGTCGGTTCGTACTTCGAACGCCTGCGGGTGCGCGCGCCGGGTGTGGACGTGATCACCGCAGGGCTTTCAGGCGGCAACCAGCAAAAGCTCGTTCTCGCGAAGTGGCTGGCCGCCCAGTGCCAGATCCTGATTCTCGATGAACCCACCAGAGGCGTCGACGTCGGGGCGAAAGCGGAGATCCACGCCCTCATCGACGAACTCGCGTCGCGCGGCGCCGGCGTGCTGCTCATCTCCAGCGAGCTGCCCGAGGTCCTCAACCTCTGCACTCGGATCATCGTCCTTCGCCAAGGCAGGATCGCGGGAGAACTCCCGCGCGCCGCCGCAACGCAGGATGCATTGATGCGTTTGATGGCGGGTGTGGCGCAGTGAATGTGCGAATCTACTCAACACTACAAGCGTGGCAGTGAACGTCCTTGAATCTCGCGTCCGGATCTATTTCCGCTCGAGCAGCTCCGTAAGTGCATGGAAGGCTGTGTTTGCGGCCGGTACCCCGCAGTAAACCGCCTGTTGAAGCACGATCTCTTTCAAGTCGTCGCCGGAGAACCCACCCTCGTTGAGCGCTGCCTTGGCGTGCATGCGGAATTCGTCGAAGCGGCCCAGCGCGATCAGCGTGCCGAGGACGAGCACGCGCCGTGTGCGGATGTCGAGGCCGGGGCGGGTCCAGATCTCGCCCCACGCGTAACGCGTGATCAGGTCCTGAAATTCCGCGGTGAGCGGCGTCGTGTGAGCGACGGCGCGATCGACGTGCGCATGTCCGAGCACCTGCCGCCGGATCGACATGCCCGCCTCGTGGCGTTCTCTCTCATCCATGCCAGGACCTCTGCTCGGTGAAGAACGCGCTCAGCTGGGCATTGAATGCCGCCGCTTGTTCCGCGTTGATGATATGTGCGCCGTCGAGCAGCGCAACGCGAGCGGCTGGGATTCGCGCACGCATATCGTCGGCATCGGCCGGCGGTGTCACCGGGTCGTGATGTCCGGCAATGATGAGGGCGGGCGTGGTGATGGTTTCTATCTCGGAGCGCAGATCGGCGTCGCGAATGGCGGCACAGCACGCGGCATATCCGATGGCTGGCGTCTCCGACAGCATGCGACGGTGGACCGCAACCACATCAGGGTGAGCCTTCCGGAATTCGTCCGTGAACCATCGACCCATCGCCGCGTCTGCCAGTGACTCCACGCCCGATGCGTGCACCTGTGCGATTCGCTCATCCCACATCGTCGTGGTGCCGATTCGCGCCGCCGTACTGGCAAGCACGACCGATTGAACGCGCCCCGGCGCGTGAACAGCGAGCCACATCGCGGTCAAGCCGCCAAGCGACAATCCGCAGACGTGCGCGTGATCGACAGCGACCGCATCGAGCACCGCGATGGCGTCGAGCCCCAGCGTGTCAACTGAGTAAGGCCCTTGCGGGGCGTCCGACGCACCGTGTCCGCGGGTGTCGTATCGGATGATGCGGAAATAAGGAGAGAGGGCGGGAAGCTGCGGTTCCCAGAGCTGGACGGTCGTGCCGAGCGAATTGGAAAACAAGAGGGCCGGACCCTGCGGGTTTCCGTCGATTTCGTATCGCAGCCGGCATCCGCCGTGATCGACAAATGGCATGATTACGACCCCTGACGGCGAGTCAGCACGTTGGCCACGAACGTTTGCGCCGATCCGAGGTACGCCTCCGGCGAGAGCGCCTCGTCAATCTCGGAGCGCGAGAGAATCCGCGTGACGTCCGGATCGACGGCCAGCACGTCGGCGAACGTCCGATGATCCTTCTCGGCCCGAGCTGCGGCGCGCTCGACCGTCGCGTGCGCGTCCTGTTTGCCGATCTTTTCAGCGAGGCGCATCGACACAGCTTCGGCAAGTGTCAGGCCGCCGGTCATCTCAACGTTTGCTCGCAGCCGCGGCACATCGACGACCAGCGCGTCGAGCGAATCGGCGAGCGCACGAGCCGCCCGTCCGGCGGTGATCACCAGGTCGGGAATGGTCTCCCACTCGGCCTGCCACCCGCCAAGGCCTCGTTCGTGTTCCTGCAGCATCGCGGAGAGGATCGTTGCGACGAGGCCGGGCGCGCGGAGTGCCGCCGCCACGACGACGGCGGCGCGCACCGGATTCCGTTTGTGGGGCATGGTCGACGATCCGCCGGCGTCACTCGGCGGGTCGGACGCCTCGGCAACCTCGGTCTGCGCGAGCAATCCAAGATCGCGCCCGATCTTGCCCGCCGTTCCGACCGCGACACCGAGCATCGACGCGAGCGTCGCGAGGCGATCGCGGTGTGCGTGCCACGGCATCGGCGGCACGGGCAGGCTCAGCGTCTCGCCGAGACTCGCGGCCACGGCAGGTCCCCGACTGCCCAACGCGGCAAGTGTGCCCGAGGCTCCTCCGAACTGAAGGACCGAGGCGTCGTGCAACGCGGACTCGACTCGCGCCGCGGCTCGATCGAGCGCGTCGCACCAGCCCGCCGCCTTGAGCCCGAACGTAATTGGCGTCGCCTGCTGCAGCCAGGTCCGCCCCGCCATGGTCGTCTTGACGTGGCGTTCCGCGTGTCGCGCCGCTGCATCCGCCGCGCGCGTCAGGTCACCGGCGACGATCGGCACTGATGCCCGGAGCTGAAGGACCAGGGCCGTATCGATGATGTCCTGACTCGTCGCACCCCAGTGGACATACCGTGCCAGGTCCGGAGCAGTGGTGGCGACCCGCGATGTCAGGTGCCGCACCAGTGGGATGGCGAGGTTCCCTGCGCGTTCGGACTCGGACTCGAGCGCCGCGATATCGAAGAACTCGGCTTTCGCGCACGCGCTAATTGCCGGCGCGGCCTCGCGCGGAATGACGCCGACCGACGCTTCTGCCGCGGCAAGCGCGGCTTCGACGTCAAGCATCGCCTGCACTCGCGCGCGAGAGGAGAAGTGCGTCCTGACGGCGTGGGAATCGGTCATTGGCGTCGTTAAAGAGTCACCGAAAAGGCTGCAGGCTGAAGGTTGAATGCTGAAGGTTCACACGTCGAAGAACACGGTCTCGCCGTCTCCCTGCAGTTTGATGTCGAATCGATACTGGTCGCCGTCGATCCGTCTGGCGAGCATGGTGGATCGGCGTCCGGCCGGCACCAGTGCGAGCACAGGATCCTCGCCGTTCGACGGTTCGTCCTCGAAATAGAGCCGCGTCACCAATCGCGTCAGCAATCCGCGCGCGAGGATCCCGATCGCGAGATGCGGCGCTTGAAGCGATCCGTCCGGCCCGGGCACGCGCCCCGGAACGATGGTGTTGAAGGTGAATCGTCCGTTTTCGTCGGTGACGACGCGGCCGAATCCGTAGAATGCCGCCTCGACATCCCCGCCCCGCGAATCTGCCGGATGGCGGTATTTGCCGACAGCATTCGCTTGCCATACTTCCACCAGCGCGTCCGGCAACGTGTCATTCACGCCGTCACGAACGACACCCGCGATCGACACATGACGGCCCGCCGCGCCGGGCTCCGCGATGATGCCGCCGTTGGGAATGACGAGCCCGAAATCGAAGAACGGGCCGAGTGTCTGAAAAGGGGTGAGGCCGTTCACTCAGGTCTCCATCGGCGTCGCGTTGGAGCCACGCAGCACGATATCAAACGTGTATCCGAGCGCCCACTCGGGCTCGGTCACGTTCATGTCGAATCTGGCGACGAGCCGCTGGCGGGCGCGTTCGTCTGGAATCGAGTGGAGGACCGGATCGTGCGGCATCAACGGGTCGCCTTCGAAATACATCTGCGTGATCAGGCGGCTGAGGAAGCTTGTACCGAACAATGAGAAGTGTATGTGCGCCGGCCGCCACGCGTTGTCGTGATTACGCCAGGGATACGCGCCCGGCCGTATCGTCAGGAATCGATATCTCCCGTCGTCGTCGGTCAAGGTCCGGCCCGCTCCGGAAAAATTCGGATCGAGCGGCGCGGGATGGGCATCGACCCGATGCGCATAACGCCCGGCCGCATTGGCCTGCCACACTTCCACCAGCGTCTTCGGGATGGGCCGGCCGTCCTCGTCGAGCACTCGTCCCTGCACGATGATCCGTTCACCGAGCGGTTCCCCCGCGTGCTGGCGCGTCAAGTCGCTGTCGTTCGCATCGATGCGCCCGTAGGGATACACCGGGCCGGTGAGTTCCGACATCGTATGCGGAATGATCACGAGCGGCTGCTTCGGGTGGCGAAGGATTGTGCTGCGGTATCCCGGCGAGTTGTTCGGCGGGTGCGTGCCGGCCGGAGGACGACGGTAGATCACGCGGGCTCCTTGGGTTTGTGCGCGTTCTCGGTGTCGAGGCGGAGACGCCGCAGGACGGCCAGTTCGGCCTCGCTCGGAGCGAGTGTTTCCACAAGCTCGGCGGCGAACTGGACCGGCCATCCCGTTGCGGCGATCACCTGATCGCGCGTGATGCCGGGATGCAGGCTCGTGACGGTCAACTCGCGGGTGCGTGGATCGGGCTCCATCACGCACAGATCGGTGATCACTTTCGCCGGACCGATCGGCGTCATGCCGAGGCGCTCGCGAGACGTTCCACCCTCGCCGTGTCCGACTGAGGTGAGGAAGTCGAGCCGTTCGACGAACGCGCGGCGAGTCTGCGGCATCACGATGAAAATGCGCTGGCAGCGGGCTGCCATTTCGGGTGCGCCGCCGCCGCCGGGAAGCCGCACTTTGGGCTGGCGATAGTCGCCGACGACGGTCGTATTGATGTTGGCAAATCGATCGATCTGCGCTGCGCCAAGAAATCCAATCGTGATGCGCCCGCTCTGCAGCCAATACCGGAAAAATTCCGGGACCGAAACCGTCGTGAGCGCGGTTTCACACAGTTCTCCGTCACCGATGGACAACGGCAGCACCGTCGGTCGAGCGCCAATTGTCCCCGATTCGTAGATCAGCGTGATCTCTGGCGCATGCGTCAGCCGGGCAAGGTTACACGCAGCGGAGGGAAGACCGATACCGACGAAGCAGACATCATTGCTGGACACGCAACGCGCCGCGGCCACGGTCATCAGTTCGTCTGGCGAGTAGGTCACGTCAGGCCACCCGCGATACGCGACGCGCAAACGCCTCGGGTCCGGCCTGCTTGATGTGTTCGTCCACCCATGCCGTAAACGTCGCCCGATCGCGCGAGATCTCGTCCCACGCCAGGTAGAAGGCATTGTTTCGCTGATAGTAGCCGTAGGCGTACGACGGGAAAGCGCCTCCGGGAACAACCGCAATCGCGCCGATCGCCCAGTGGGGGAGGATACAGGCGTTCGGAGGCGCCCCGTCGAACGTGTCGACCACTTCCTCGACGGTGACGACGGAACGAGCCGCCGAAAGCACGGCTTCTTTCTGCACGCCGATAATTCCCTCGAGGAGCACGTTGCCCGCACGATCGGCGCGCTGCGCGTGAACGATCGCCACGTCGGCTCGCATGGCCGGTACGGCGGTGAGCGTGTCGCCGGTGAAGGGACACACGACCTGCCGGTAATTCGGGTTCACGCGGGCGAGGTCGCCTGGCGATCCACGAAAGGCGGCAAACGGAAGGTTCGCTGCGCCGGCGTCGTACGCATTCGCCATGGCGGCGTGGCTGTATTCTTCAAGATCGATCGGGCGCGGCCATCCATGCTCGACGGCGTCTCGCAGCCGATGCAGCGATCCCACACCCGGATTGCCGCCCCAGGAGAACACCAGCTTGGCCGCACAGCCGGCGCCGATCATCTGGTCATAAATGAGATCTGGGGTCATCCGCACGAGCGTCAAATCGCTGCGCCGCTGCCGGATCACTTCGTGGGCCGCGGCAAACGGAATGAGGTGTGTGAACCCTTCCATCGCCACCGTGTCGCCATCGTGGACGGCGTCTTCGATCGCCTGGCGAAGGCTGCAAAACACTGACATGCCTGAGTGAGCAGCATACTACGCGGGCTGCGACGGCTGAGGCCAAAGAGGTACAATTCGAGGTTGTGAAGACCTTGTCACGCGACGTCTCGGCGCCTCTCTCCACCAACCAGCATCTCCTCCGGTGGGTCAGGAAAATGGCTGACCTTGCCCGCCCGCAAGCCATTCACTGGGTCGACGGATCGCAGGAGGAATACGACCTCCTCTGCGACGACATGGTGAAAAGCGGCACGCTGGTCAGGCTCAATAAGGATTTGTGGCCAGGCTGCTTCTACGCGCGCTCGGATCCCAACGATGTCGCCAGAGTCGAGTCGCGCACCTTCGTCTGCTCGTTGTCGAAGGACGATGCCGGTCCAACCAACAACTGGGAGAACCCGTTCCAGATGCGCACGCGCCTGCGCGAGATGTTCGCCGGCGCGATGGCAGGCCGCACGATGTACGTGCTCGCCTTCAGCATGGGGACGATCGACTCGCCGATGTCGCGGATCGCCGTGCAGCTGACCGACTCGCCCTATGTCGTTGTCAGCATGCGCACCATGGCCCGGATCGGACTGCCGGCGCTCAAGATCATCGATCGCAACGTGCAGCGAGTCGTCCCCTGTATGCACAGCGTGGGCGCACCGCTCGCGCCAGGGCAGCCCGATGTGCCGTGGCCGTGCAATCCTGAAAAATACATCGTGCATTTCCCTGAGACACGCGAGATCTGGTCGTTCGGTTCGGGATATGGCGGCAATGCGCTGCTGGGGAAAAAGTGTTTCGGCCTTCGCATTGCGTCGAACATCGCACGGGATGAAGGCTGGATGGCCGAGCACATGCTGATTCTCGGCGTCGAAGATCCGCAGGGCGAGAAGACCTACATCTCCGCGGCATTTCCGAGCGCGTGCGGGAAAACGAACCTGGCGATGCTGATCCCGCCTGACCGGATGAAAGACTGGAAAGTCTCGATGGTCGGCGACGATATCGCGTGGATCAAGCCGGATTCCGAGGGGCGCCTGCACGCGATTAATCCCGAGGCAGGCGTCTTTGGCGTCGCACCCGGAACATCGTCACGAACAAATCCCAACGCGGTGGCAATGATCGCGCGAAATACGATCTTCACCAACGTGGCGTTGACCCCCGACGGCGGCGTGTGGTGGGAAGGGATGACGGAACAGCCGCCCGCCGAATGCCTCGACTGGCGCGGCGATCGGTGGACGCCGGAAATCGGACGCGCGACCGGGAAACCGGCGGCCCATCCCAACGCGCGATTCACCGCGCCGGCGCGGCAGTGTCCGATCATCGACTCCGACTGGGAATCACCAGCAGGCGTCCCGATCAGCGCGATCATTTTCGGCGGCCGGCGTGCGCACACGCTGCCGCTCGTCTATCAGTCGTTCAATTGGACGTCCGGCGTCTACATTGGCGCAACGATGGGCTCGGAGACGACGGCTGCGGCGACCGGCAGCGTCGGCACGCTGCGGCGCGATCCCATGGCGATGCTGCCCTTCTGCGGCTATCACATGGGTGATTACTTCCGGCACTGGATCAAGATGCAGCGCGCGATTAGCGAGACGCCGAAGATCTTCCAGGTCAACTGGTTCCGGAAGGACGATCAGGGGCGATTCCTCTGGCCCGGGTATCGCGAGAACATGCGCGTGCTGAAGTGGATCGTCGATCGCGTGCGCGGACGCGTCCTGGCGAAAGAAACGCCGATCGGCTGGATGCCTCGCTACGAAGATTTCGACTGGCGCGGACTCGATATGTCGAAGGA
>Ga0222622_10001331_pt1 | contig 10066 bp, 10 predicted proteins | sample PLM2_5_b1metaG_FD_177335 | JGI IMG/M metagenome (GOLD analysis project Ga0222622, IMG submission 177335) | Groundwater sediment microbial communities from an aquifer in East River, Colorado, USA - PLM2_5_b1 | ecosystem: Environmental > Terrestrial > Soil > Riparian zone | place: USA: East... | reverse complement strand
TTTGCCTGATGACATTCGGCTGGCTCTCGCTCTATGCCGCTGTGCTGCATCGTCTCGGGCCGATCATGAAGCGGTCGCGGGTGCGTCGCGCCCTTGATGCGGTAAGCGGCACAGTGCTGGTTGCGCTTGGTATCCGAGTGGCAACCGAGACTCGTGGCTGAGTTCACCTAGTCCGGGGAGGCCGCGGAAGCACCATAAACACTCGCTCCATGAACTGCTCGAACTGCTCCATGAAGTCACGCAGGAATTGCTCGGTCGTCTCGTCGGTGACCTCACCGTCGTCGTTGATCAGACCGGGCGTGAACTGGATATAGGCCTCTGGCGCATTCATCTGGGGCGAGTTGCAGAAGCTCAAAATGCTGCGCAAGTTTTGCTGCGCGACCGCGGTGCCGATCTTGCCCGGAGAGGCGCCGATAACCGCAGACGGCTTGCGCGCAAACGAATTCTGCCCCCAGGGCCGACTGGCCCAATCGATAGCGTTCTTGAGCGCCCCCGGGATATCGCGGTTGTACTCCGGCGTGACGAACAGCATCGCGTCGACGTCCGAGATGGCGTCTTTGAGGGCGCGTGCTTCCGGCGGGTAGTCGCTGTCGAGATCCCTGTTGTAGAGCGGCAGATCCTTGATCGCGATCTCAACCATGCTCCACTCGGGCGGCGCCAGCCGAACAAGCGCTCGAGTGAGGATCCGGTTGATCGAGACAGCGGACAGACTGCCGATCATGTAGCCGACCGTGTAAGTCATGAATGCTCCTTTCAGCAACGTCTAACGCAGCACCGGAGAAGTCCTCCGCAGCGGATGGTCAAGGTGTTTGTCAGCGAGTTCATACCCTTGATCTGCTCATTGAAGACCAGATTCCGCTTACTGGGCGACGACTGCGGGTAGGTCACTGAGCACAAGGGCTTTGTCGCGAGCGCCACGGGAGGCGCGAGGAGGGACTGCTATGTCAGGACATGTTGCGACCGCGCAATGCGAGATCGATGCACAACCCGAGGATGTGTGGGACGCGCTGACCAACCCCGCGAGAATCCGGGAATACATGTTCGGCTCGGAAGTGAGCACCGATTGGAAGCCGGGCAGCCCGATTACCTGGAGAGGCGAGTTCGAGGGCAAGGCGTTCGAGGACAAGGGAGAGATCATCTCCTTCGAGCCGGGTCGGCGGCTGGAAGTGACACACTTCAGCCCACTGACTGGGCAAGAGGATCGGCCGGAGAACTACCACCGAGTGCGCTACGAGCTGCAGCCGGCGAATGGCGGCACAGTAGTGCGGCTGACTCAGGACAACAGCAGCAGTGCTGAGGAGGCCGAACATTCCGGAGCCACCTGGCAGATGATGCTTGACGGGCTCAAGAAGGTCGTCGAACAAGGCTGATCAGCCCAATCCTTGTCCTTAATCATCGGTCCGCTGCGGCGGAGAGCGGCTCGAGCATGATCACCGGGATTTGTCGCGGTGCCGCCCGGCGGTGGTAGGGCTCCCACCACGGATAGGCGTCAATACCGTGCTCCACATAGCGCTGCCGCTCCTCGCCGTGCAGCTCACGGGCATGCATCTCGACTGATGACCCTCGCCAGGTGATCATCACGTGCGGCTCCGCACGAAGGTTGTAGTACCAGCCAGGGTTGGACGGCAGACCGTAGTTGGAAGCGATCAAGATCAAATGATCATCGTCCGGCAGTGCCAGTACCGGCAGAGTGCGGCGCAGTCCGGTACGAGCGCCGATCGTTGTGAGCATGATGATCGGAAGGCCGGACGTCAATGCAGAGAAGGTCGTGCGGCCGCGGCTGAGCCGGAACACTGCGCGGTCGAGAGCAACCAGAAGCTGCGGCCGTATCCAGGACATCGGGATGATCTCGGCAGCCTTGTGGGCGAGGCGACGCAGCGGCGCCGGACGCCGACTCTCGAAGTTGATCATAGGGTCTTGATCACGCCGAGCGGACGAGGCGGAGCTTCCCGCCAGGCTCACGTTGGAGGGCAGGAACCGGCAGCACGTCGACCACCGGCGGCACAGCGCCAGTTGATGCGACGGCATCAATCAGGGCTATTCGCAGCCGTTCTACGACATCGGCTGTAGCTCCTGGAGTCTGCACAATGTGCGCATGTAGGCCTTGCGCGTCGTACACAAAGGCATATTCGCCAATCTCGGCAAGGGGGGCTATCGCTGAGGCGAGCACCGACGGGTGGACGGGGACGGTCGCACCATCCGGTGCGCGGAGATACAGAATGTCAGCTTTGCGCCCGTCAACGGACAGCAAGCAGCGCCAGGGTCGACCCGCAGGATTAGGCAGCGGCGACTCAACGACGGAGTCGGTCAGCTCATAGCGAATCAGCGGTTGGGCGTAGTTGATCAAGTTCGTCAGCAGCACCTTAGCGCCGGGCCGGCCGGGCGCCACCGGCTTGCCATCCTCGTCAACGATCTCGATGACGACGACGTCGTCGGCAATCTCCAGCTCGGGATGCTCGGGACTGCTTGTCGCAATTGCCGGCGCCTCCGTCGCGGCATAGCCGCTCATCGGCTCAATCCCCCACGCTTGCCGTACGCGTCGCTTAACGTCGGCCGTCACGGCTTCGCTGCTGAAGAACGCTGCCTTTGGCGCGATCCGGAGTCGACCGGCGATCTGCTCTTCGGCGAGCGCTCTCCAGACGCCGACGGCACCAAGCAGCAGCTCTGGTTGCTCGGCGTTCAGTGCAGCGACGAGCTCGGCAATCGGGGTTGCAGTCGAAACCGGCGGCGTCGGCACGCCGGGCGGAACGAGCACCTGTCTGGTCACATGAACCGGGCTGGGGCTGCCGAGTGCCGCGAACCGGGGCCGCAATCCGATTCCCATGCGCATCATGGGCCGACCACTCACCGCGCGCCATGCCGCAGCCTCCTCGACCGTGAACACCACGATTGACCGCCGACCGGTCGTGCCCGACGTGGTCGCCACCCGATACGCGCCAAGGAAAGACTGCAAGGGGTCTGGGCCGCCGAGGTGAGCCTGAAGGTCGGCCAGCCGGAGCCGCGGATCGGTAATGATCCGGTCGAACTCGGCCATCAGGGTTGCCTTCGATAGCGTCGGCAGCTCCGGAAGTGGCCGCTCGGCGGCGTCGGCGCCCAGCGCCTCACGGTAATACGGCGACTTAGATACCGCATGGGTGATCAGCGCCCGTGCCCGTTCCTCCTGGTACGCCATCAGGTCATCTCGACTCCAGCTGTCCCGTTCCAGCAACTCAGCTTCGAGCATGATCACCCCTGGAGAGACAGACCGGTTTCTGGGCGTTCAGTATCTCTGATTGAGTGGCGTCCCATGAGCACCGTCACGATCACCGAGGAACCGCTGGGACTGGAGAACCTGCTCGCCATCGTTGATGGCGCGCGTGTCGAGCTGACTGACGGTGTCCGCAGCGCGATTGCGGCGAGTCGCGCAGTCGTCGATCGCGCTCTTGCCAATAGTGACGCCGTCTACGGCTTGACCACGCAGGTAGGCCATGGCAAGGACACGCGGCTAAGTGAGGAGCAGATCCGCGATGAGCAGATGTACCTCGTCATGTCAAACAATGGCGGTTTCGGTCAGCCGTTGCCTGATGCAGTCGTACGCGCTGCGATGGCAGTTCGGCTCAATGGAATCGCCCGAGGTGGTTCGGGTGCCTCTCGTGCCGCCGCCGACGTGCTGGCCGCCATGCTGAACGCGGGCGTGTATCCGATCGTTCCCGAGATTTCATCGGTCGGAGCGGCAGACTTCCAGACGATGGCGGCAATAGCTGAGGTCGCGGTCGGTCAGGGGCGAGCTGCATACCAGGGCGAGCTACTACCCGGCGCTGAGGCGCTACGACGCGCCGGGATTACACCGCTGGTCCTCAGCGGGAAGGACGGGCTGGCCCTCATATCAGCCAACGGCGTGTCGGTGGGACACGCGGCCCTTGTCGTTGCTCGGTCCGAGCGGACAGCCGAGGCTGCGGACATCGCGGCGGCGCTCTCGATGGAGGCGACGGTAGCCAACCCGTCGATCATCCACCCCGCTGTCGGCCGCGCCAAACCGATTCCAGGGCAAGTGGCGGTGGCTGACCACATCCGTCAGCTGCTTACGGGAAGCAGGCTGATGCAGCCCGGTGTCGCCCTGTCCGTACAAGACGCCTTGTCGTTTCGCGTCGTGCCACAGGTTCATGGGGCGCTGCGCGAATACATCTCCGCGGCGCGAAACGCGGTAACAGTCGAGCTGAACGCCGCCGACGACAATCCGCTGGCTTCCGTGCCGGATCAGACCCTGATCAGCAACGGCAACTTCCACCCGATAGTGCTCGCTATCGCAACCGACGCGCTGCGGATCGCACTCGTACACGTCGGACAGCTCAGTGAGCGCCGGATGGCCCATCTGTGGGACGCGTACTTCCGGCAAATGGCCCGTCCGCCAACAGCGGCGTACGGGCTGCGGCTGCGATATCCGGCCGCGGCGCTGTTTCCCGAGCTTGAAGCAGCTCTCCGCACCCGCAACCCTGGACACACCGCCGCTGGACCTCGGCGTCGAAGATCACAGTACCGCTGCGCCGCTGAGCGTACGGAAGACAGACGCGGCGCTGGCACTGCTCGAGGACCTGCTCGCGATCGAGCTGATGCTCGCGCGTGATCTGCTGGCGATCGCGCCCACCAAGGAGGTCCTGGGCGCCGGCACGAACGCGGCCCTTCGCGTGGTAGAGGAGGCGGTGGCAGTGGCCGATCCGCGACCGGACGCGGTCCATCGAGCACTGCGGGAACGCTTTCCCGCATCACAAGCGAGTCAGGCTGGCGAGTGGGTCCGCAGCCAACGCGCGAAGTGAGGCACGGTAAAGGCCAGGGTGCCGCGTTCGGCGGAGTAGACCAGGCCCTTCTTGAGCAAGGCATCACGGGCGGGAGATAGCGAGGACGGCTTGCGGCCCAGAACATCCGCAACATCGGTGGTTGAGACGGCTGCGTCTGGAGTGTTTTCAGTGGTCAGGCCGGCCATGGCGCGAAGATAGTCGCGCTCGGACGGCGTCGCTCGTTCATACCGGGAGCCGAAGAACCCAACGGCAAGTTCAGCCTCTGCCTCGGGCGCGGCGACGGCTACGTCGGCGGCAGTGATGGGTGAGCCGGGCGCATGGTCCCAGGCCGCCTTCCCGTACGCCTGCACAAAATAGGGATAACCACCGGAGGTCACACCCATCGCTGCAAGCGCATCGGCCGCCCAGGTCGCACCCTCGCGTTCCGCAGGCGCGAGCAACGCCCGCTGCACACCAGCGGAATCCAGCCGATCGATGCGGACGTAGCGGAACAGCCGCTCGGAGTAGGACTTAGACGCGGACAACACGCTGGGCAGATGCGGCAGGCCGGCGCCAACCACCATCAGCGGAGCGCCGGTCTGGGACAACTCATGGCAGCTTGCGCACAAGGCCGAGACGTCGGTTGGCGTGAGGTCCTGCATCTCATCGATGAACACCGCCACCCCAACGCCGACGTCTGCGGCTATCCCGGCCACATCGGTCAGCAACTCCAGCAGGTCGATCTCCATGTCTCCAGAGTCGGCGCGGCCAATCGACGGCGGACCATCGATCGCCGGCGTCCAGCGCTCAATCAGCTTGCCGCCGCGGGGGTTGCTCCGCAGCCCGAACGCCTTCAGGGTGGCCAACACTTCACGCACCCGATCCGGCGCACGATGCCGTACCGACAGCTCCCGTACGGCTGCGTGCAGTGCCCCGGTGAGCGGGCGGCGGAGGCTCGTGTCAGGCCGAGCCTCCACCTTTCCTGTCCCCCATCCCCGATCCAACGCCTTTGACCGCAAAGCATTCAGGAGGACCGTCTTGCCAACACCGCGTAGCCCAGTCAGCACCAGACTGCGCTCCGGCCGGCCGCGCTCCACCCTCTCCAGCGCGACATCGAACGCGGCGAGCTCGGTATCACGGCCGGCGAGTTCGGGTGGGCGCTGACCGGCTCCGGGGGCGTACGGATTCCGCACCGGGTCCACGTCTCGGAACGTATCAGCCCGTATAGCGGAAACCTTAGATTTCGTTAGACAACACTCGACGTGTCGCGCCAGTCACCCGTGGGGGTTGGACGGGTTGACTATCGTCGATGGCACTGCGCTATGACTGGCGGGCCGCCCTGTCAGAGTGCGAATACTGTCCCCGACTTCCCAACTGGAGAATTCATGAGCCTCGTCAAAGGCCTACTCAAGACCGCAATTGTGCTCAAGCTTGCTGAGGTGGCGCAGCGTGAGCTGTCCAAGCCGGAGAACCAGCAGAAGATCAAGGATGGCATCCGCAAGTTCCAAGATGCCGCGAGATCTCGCCGCTGACTGGTTCAGACCGGCCCGCCGCCCGCGCCAGGACGCGCTAGCGAGCCGTCAAGACCAGCGGTCCGTCTGTGGTGATCGCGACCGTGTGCTCGGCATGCGCGCCTCGGGAGCCGTCCCGGCTGCGTAGTGTCCAGCCGTCGGCGTCGGTGTAGATCTTGTCGGTGCCTGCCAGGAACCACGGCTCAATCGCGATCACCAAGCCCGGTCGCAGCGGTAGCCCGCGGCCGCGCCGCCCGTTGTTGGGTACGTGGGGGTCGCCGTGCATGGTACGTCCCACGCCGTGGCCCCCGAACTCGGTGTTGATCTTGTAACCCGCCTGCGACCCGATCCGCGCGATGGCGAAAGAGATGTCGCCGATCTTGTTCCCCGGGGTGGCCGCCTCGATGCCGGCGGCGAGTGCTGCGTCGGCCGTGGCGATCAGCTGCTGATCTCGGCCACGGGGCGAGCCGACAATCACGCTGATCGCTGAATCCGACACCCAGCCGTTCACCGACGCAGCAAAGTCGAGGCTCAGCAGGTCACCGTCGCGCAGATCGTAGTCATGAGGCAGGCCGTGCAAGACCGCATCATTGACCGAGGTACAGAGCACCTTGCCAAACGGGCTGGCCCCGAACGATGGGTGATAGTTGATGTAACACGACTCCGCGCCGCGATCACGGATCATCTGATGCGCCAATTCATCGAGCTCGAGAAGGTTCACTCCGACATCGGCGCACGCCCGAAGGGCGGTCAAGACGTCGGCGACAAACCGCCCAGCCGGCCGCATCTGCTCGATCTCGGTCGACGTTCGATACTCGATCACCCTGAGATTCTGCCGTACGGCACAACCGGCCTCAGGAAGTTGTTCGGGATGAACGGGGCTTAGCCCGAGTCGACTCGCTGCTAGCCGGTGATCGAGTCTTCGTACTCGCTGATTTCGGCAACTTTCGGCCCTGAGGGGCTGGTCGGGTCGAAGACGTAATTCAGCCATTCCTTGGCCAGCCGACGAGCCAGCTGGAGACCGATGACGCGCTGGCCCAGGGTGAGGATCTGGCAGTCGTTGGACAGTACCGACCGCTCGACGCTGAAGGAGTCGTGGGCGACGGTAGCCCTGATGCCGGGCACCTTGTTGGCTGCGATCGCGACACCGATGCCGGTGCCGCACAACAAGATGGCGCGATCAGCCTCGCCGGCCCGAATCTTCTCTCCAGCGGCGATGGCGACCGACGGGTACGACGCGCTGTCGAGATCGCCTTGGTACACGCCAAGATCAATGACCTCGACCCGATCATCGGCCTGCATATCGGCGAAGATGTGGTCCTTGTAGTCAAAGCCGGCGCTATCACTTCCGACCAGCAACCGAATGCGATCGCTCATCTGGGTTGTCCTTCCTTATCCATGGACTCGGCCGCTGCGGGAGCGGCTTCCTGCGCATCCCCAAGGACCTCACCGATCGCGGTAACGATAAGGCCGAGCGAGACTGCGCCCGGATCTGGTGTACCCACGCTGCGCTCTGCCAACGGCCGCGCCCGCCCGATCTTGGGAACCAGTGATGCGGTGGCCTCCGCCGCGGTCCGGCAGGCGTCCGCTGCCGACCGCCACGCGTCGGAAGCCGACGCCCCCGCATCGACCTGTTCGACGAGCTTATCGACGAAGGGGAACAAAGCATCCAGCATGGTTTTGTCGCCAAGCGCGGCCTTGCTGAAGCCCTGCAAGTGCTGCGCTGACTCCTGAACCGCGTCAGCCAATCGCTTCGACGTCACCGCCTCCGTGTTGCCCAGGCCTTGGCCGACCCCCTCCAACAGCACACCCCACAGGATGCCGCTGGTGCCACCCGCCTTGTCGCCGAAGGCATGGCCCGCCGCGGCCAAGACCGTCTCGACCCCACCTTGGGTTTCGTTGGCGGCCTCAGCGGCCGCTTTCGAGCCGCGCGACATGCCGATTCCATGATCGCCATCACCAGCGATGGCATCGATGCGGCCGAGATACTCCTTGTTCTCTTCGACCGTCGCGTAGATGGCATCGACCGCTTTACGTGCCACCGCCGCCGCTGCAATGGACTCCTCGCTCGCCTCGGGGGTCTCCGCCTCCGCGAGCTGTTCAGTACCGGTCCGGCGGGTGGTGAATCGCTCGCTTGCGACAGCATCTCCTCGCCGGAAGGCAGGGGTGTCCGCCGGGGCGACCCAGTAGCGTTCCAGCTCCTCGTCGAGCCAGGTGACCGACAGCGAGCAACCGGCCATGTCGAGGCTGGTGACGAGTTCACCGATCTCCGGGGCAATCAGCTCGACGCCGGCGTCGGTAAGGAGGTCGCTGACGTGGCCGTACAGCACAAAGAGTTCTTCGTACTTGGTAGCGCCAAGGCCGTTGATCAGCACGGCAGCGCGGCCACTTGCTGCCTCCGGGCGCTCAGCGAGGACGGTCTCGACGAGCTTTGCACCCAGATCCTTGGCCGACATCCAAGAAGCCGACGTGATGCCGGGCTCACCGTGAATACCCAACCCGAAGTCCATGTGACCCTCGTCCACGGTGAACAGCGGCTTGTCTGCACCGGGGAGGGTGCAGCCGTCGAAGGCGACACCAAACGAGTACGTGGCGGCGTTGGCGGCGCGCATGATTTGCTCGACCTCGTCGAGGTTGCCGCCATCTTCTGCAGCCGCCCCCGCGATCTTGTACACCGTGAAGGTGCCTGCGATACCACGCCGCTTGGCCTGCTCCTCCCGACTGGCAGAGGCCACATCGTCGGTCACGTAGACGATCCGAGTGTCGATGCCTTCATTGATCAGGCGTTCTGCGGCGACGCCGAAATTCAGTCGGTCCCCGGCGTAATTGCCGAAGGCGAGAATCACACCGGCACCACCATCCGCGGCCCTGGCTATCCGGTAGATCTGCTCCGCCGAAGGCGAGGCGAAGATGTCGCCGAGCACCGCACCGTCCGCGAACCCGGTTCCCACCACACCGTTGTAGGACGGGAAGTGGCCGGAGCCTCCACCGATCACGAGGCTGACCTTGCCCTCCAACGGTCCACCGGCACGTACGAAACCCGAGGCACCTTCGACACGCTGCACGTATTGCGGGTACGCCGCGGCGAAGCCCTTGATCACGTCGTTCTTGAACTCGGCAGGGTCGTTGTAGATGTAGGTCATGGAACCTCCAAAGTTGGTTGGCGCGCTCCCATTTCGTCGAGAACCGAGCAGAGCTCGAGTATGTTGATGAAGCTGGATGCTTCCCAGGCGGCGCGGCCGATGAAAAGGCCATGAATGTTCGGATCGCTGAGCAGTTCGGTGGCATTGCGCGCAGTCACACTGCCGCCATAGAGGATCGACCGCGCCGAGCCGTCCACTGTCGTCACGACCTCGTTGATCAGCGCCATGACGCCAGCGACCTGGTCTACTGTCGCCGGGGTGCCGTGCTCGCCGATGGCCCAAACCGGCTCGTAAGCGATGATCACCTGCCCGATATCAGCGGGTGCGAGCTCCGAGAGGGCACCCTGCACCTGTGCGCGTACGAAGTCCTCCGCGCCGCCGGCGTCGCGAACCGCCGATGGCTCGCCGACGCAAATCAGCGGGATGAGGCCGTGGGCGATGGCCGCCGCGACTTTCAATGCAACGGTGCGATCGGTCTCCCCGAAATGCTCCCGGCGATCAGAGTGGCCGATTTCGATCAAGGTCGCACCGGCGTCCTTCGCCATCCGCATGGAGATCTCGCCAGTCCAGGAGCCCTCGGCGGCCCAGTGAGCGTTCTGGGCACCAAGTAGCACTGGACAGTCGATGGGCAAACGATCACGCACCCGCGCCAGAGCCG
>Ga0222622_10001329_pt1 | contig 10072 bp, 8 predicted proteins | sample PLM2_5_b1metaG_FD_177335 | JGI IMG/M metagenome (GOLD analysis project Ga0222622, IMG submission 177335) | Groundwater sediment microbial communities from an aquifer in East River, Colorado, USA - PLM2_5_b1 | ecosystem: Environmental > Terrestrial > Soil > Riparian zone | place: USA: East River... | reverse complement strand
GGGATTCAGCCTCGAGCCTTGAGCCCTGAGCCCTGAGCCCTTCATTTCGCAAATACATCGTGCAGTGCGCACTGCGCAGCATAGTAGCCGCACATACCGTGGACGGCGACGCCGGGCGGCGTGGACGCTGAGCACAGATAGAGTCCGCGTTTAGGCGTGCGATACCAGCGGAGCGTCGGCCGCGCGACGAGCTGACGCAGATCGCTGACGCCCATGCCGATGTCTCCGCCGACGAGATTCGGATTGTTCGCCTCGAGATCGGCCGGCGTCATGACGTGCCGGGCAAGCACGCGGTCACGAAACCCGGGCGCGAAGCGCTCGATCTGGCGCTCGATAGCGGGCAGCATATCGCTGGTCGACGCACGGGGCACATGGCAGTAGGCCCACACGGTGTGCTTGCCTGCCGGTGCACGCGTGGTGTCGAACAGGCTGGGCTGCACCAGGAGAACGAATGGCAAGGCGGAGGTTCGCCCTTCCCACGCATTCCGCTCCGATAGCGAGATTTCGTTCAAGGTACCGCCGAGATGCACGGTTGCCGCTCGCGCAACCGCAGGATCACGCCAGGGAATCGGCGCATCCAGCGCCCAGTCCACTTTGAATGCGCCCATGCCGTAGCGATACTTCGCCAGTTTTCGCCTGTACCAGTCCGGGAGTTGACGACCGGCAATCTGATCGAACGGGCGCGGCGAGAGATCACAGAGGATCGCTTTCGCCGGCGGCAAATCCTCCACGGCTGTGACAAGCGTGCCTGTCACGATCTCACTGCCCAGCGATCGTAAGTACGACGCGAGCGAATCGGCGAGCCGCTGTGCGCCACCCAGCGGGATCGGCCAGCCGACGGTGTGGGCAAGCGCACCCAGGACGAGCCCGATTGCGCCAGACGGAACCTTGTCGATCGGCAGCATGCCGTGGGCAGCGATACCGCCAAGCAGCGCACGCGCTCTTTCAGTCGAGAACGATCGGTGCGCAAGCCGATCGGCGCTCTGCAGCGCACTGACGCCGAACCGCGCGGCGGAAAGAGGATGACGGGGCAACGAGGCAGGCCCGAGAACGAGACGTTCGATGCTCGGCCAGAGATCGACCACGCCGCCGACGAGACGCCGATAGGCATCCGCATCGTGGCCAAGTCCGTCCGCAGTCTGCGCGACCGATCGATCGATGATGGCGGCGGGTACTCCGCGGTCGAATGGATGGGCCAGCATGGACAGCGGCTGGATCCACGTGAGCCCGTGCTCAGCCAGCGGCAACTCGCGGAAGAAGGGTGAGGCGGCCCCCATCGGATACACGGCCGAGCACACGTCGTGGAGAAAACCGGGGAGCGTCAGCGATGCCGATCGACAGCCGCCGCCAATGGCATCCTGCGCCTCGTAGACGACCACGTGCAGACCGGTACGCGCCAGCGCGATCGCCGCTGCCAGCCCATTCGGGCCCGCTCCCACGACTATTGCGTCTGCCGCGGCCACGTCTTTGCTATAACTCCCTGCGAACGTTGGCTCTCATTTTCGGGTGTTGGCTTCAATGAGCGACGAGCTTGCCGGCTACTGGTATTCACGGTTCGTCTTCGAGCGAGGTCTCGCCCTCATCTATCTCATCGCCTTCATCGTCGTCGTCAACCAGTTCATTCCCTTGCTTGGCGAGCGCGGTCTGCTTCCGGTTCCGCGTTTCGTCGAGGCCGTCCCGTTTCGCGTATCGCCCAGCCTGTTCTACTTTCGCGCCACCGACGTCGTGTTTCGCATCGCCGGCTGGGTTGGCATTCTGCTGTCGCTGGTGGCGGTGACCGGGATCGCGATGCATCGCAGCGCGCTCGGCGGCGCGGTGGTATGGGCACTTCTCTGGGTTCTATATCTATCCTTTGTGAATGTCGGTCAGACGTTCTACGGCTTCGGATGGGAATCCCTGCTGCTCGAACTGGGGTTCTTCACGATCTTTGCCGGTGCAAGCACGACGCCGATGCCGGCGCTGCTCAACTGGATGTATCGATGGACGCTCTTCCGGTTGATGTTTGGCGCAGGGCTGATCAAGCTTCGTGGCGACACCTGCTGGCGCGATCTTACGTGCCTTGACTATTACTTCGAAACGCAGCCGATCCCGAACGCGCTCAGCTGGTACTTTCACTGGCTCCCGCGACCGGTCCTGCACGGAGGCGTCGCGTTCAATCACTTCGTTGAACTGCTCGTGCCGTTCGGCTATTTTTTGCCGCAGCCATTTGCCGGAATCGCCGGCCTGATCACGATTGTCTTTCAGCTCACGCTGATCGTGAGCGGCAATCTCTCGTGGTTGAATTGGCTGACGATCGTGCTCGCATTCACCACGCTCGACAACCGATTCCTCAGCTGGTTGCCGATTGCACTTCCTGCGCTGCAGCCACTCCCGGTCATTCAGCGCTGGGGTGTCTACGGCTTGGCGGCACTCGTCGCCATCCTCAGCATCTCGCCGGTCGTGAACATGCTGTCGCCGAACCAGGTGATGAATACGTCGTTCAATCCCCTGCAGATCGTCAACACCTATGGCGCATTCGGCAGCATCACGCGCGAGCGCTACGAAATCGTCATTGAAGGCACCGCAGAAGCCGCGCCGTCAGAGAGCACCGTGTGGCGGGAGTATGAGTTCAAGGGAAAGCCAGGGAACCCGGCGCGGAGACCCAGGCAGATCGCGCCGTACCATCTGCGACTTGACTGGCTGATGTGGTTCGCGGCCATGGGACCCTCGGGGGAACAGGAATGGTTCTCGCCGTTGATCGCAAAGCTGCTGCAGGGGGACAAGGCCACTATCGGCCTTCTCGCGAACGATCCGTTTCCCAACGAACCGCCACGATGGATTCGGGCGCGGCTCTATCGATACACTTTCATGACACGCGAGCAGCACGCCCGGACAGGACGGTGGTGGAACAGGACCCTCGTCTCGGATTATTTGCCGCCCGTTCAGCTGCGACAGCGCCCTTCGTAGCCAGCCCCGGCTACCGGTTGATGGTTCGCATTCCTCCCTCTGGATACCGATCGCCTGCGACGGCTGTTCCGACCGCGTCGAGTGCCTCGAGTTCATCGGAGGACAATGCGATCGACGCCGCTGCTGCGTTTTCCTCGACGCGCTCCGCGCGGGTGGAACCGGGAATCGGGATGATGTCCTCACCCCGCGAAAGAAGCCACGCGATGGCGAGTTGCGCGGGCGTGCATCCTTTCTTTTTCGCAATCGCTTCAACACGTGCGACCAGATCGAGATTTCGTTGAAAATTCTCTCCCTGGAAACGCGGATTGTTGCGGCGCCAATCGTCCGGGGCGAGATCGTCGATCGATCGAAAGCGGCCGGTCAGGAAACCTCGGCCAAGCGGGCTATAGGCGACAAAGGCGATTCCGAGTTCGCGACAGGTTGGAAGTGGTCCGCTCTCGGGGTCACGGCTCCACAACGAATATTCGGTCTGCAATGCCGCGATCGGATGGACACGACTGGCTCGGCGGATCGTCTCGGGCGCCGCTTCGGACAGTCCGAGATAACGGACTTTGCCCGCCTTCACGAGCTCCGCCATGGCGCCCACCGTATCTTCAATTGGTGTTTCCGCATCGACGCGGTGTTGATAGTAGAGGTCGATCACGTCGACGCCCAGCCGCTGCAGGGATGCATCGCATGCGCTTCGCACGTACTCGGGCCGGCCGTTGATGCCGAGAAACTTGCCGTCTTCCGTCCGCACGTTGCCAAACTTGGTCGCGAGGAAAACCCGCGAGCGGCGATCGCGTATCGCACGTCCGACCAGCCGCTCGTTCTTGAAGGGGCCGTAGATGTCTGCGGTGTCCAGAAAATCGACGCCGATGTCGATCGCCCGGTGAATGGTGGCGATGGATCGTGCCTCGTCGGCGCCCCCGTAGAAGTCCGACATGCCCATGCACCCAAGGCCGATTGCCGATACGGAAGGACCATTGCGGCCGAGCTGCCGGCGAGGGATCCGGACAGGATTTGATTGCGCCATCTTTCGAGTCTACTCGCGAGGCCGTACAAATAAAAAGGCCGCACGCCACAGGGGCGGGCGGCCTCGGAAGAGTCCGATCGCGAGTACTACTCGACTTCCTTTTCCTGCGTTTCGTCGGCGGCAATCCGCAGCGATCGTAGAAAGCGCTTGTCGTTCGCGCTGATTTCAAAGTTGCGGCGATCGCTGGTCCGCGCGGCCTTCTGAGGGGGTGCGCTGATCTTGGCCAGAGCGCCCGGCGTCGTACGATTCATGAAGCCAATGACTGCCTCGAGTGACACCTTCATCTCGAACCCGGCCGCGCGGGCTCGCTCGCGGCAGGCTTCGATCCGCGGATCTTCGGCAACGGCGGCAGCAATGGCATCGGACAGCTCTCGCGCCATCCGGTTTACGACGTCGTCCATACGAGACCTCCTCACCGCCGCCGGCACTGGGAACCCGGGGCGTATCCCGATCCGTCGGTCCGGCTCACCCAGGTCTGGCCTGGGCCCGGCGGACAGCTACAGCCCGGGCTGGGCGGCAGGGATCGAGCGCCAAATTTGTTCATATGAAGGATTTGCAGCGTGGGAACGCATGGCCATTGTAAGCGTGGCCGGATCGACTGTCAATGGTCCAGCCGCTCAATACTCGTCAGATTTGCAGCGATTGTTACAATGTGCCGCAGCCGCCCCGCCTACTTATTAGGACGCGCAGCGCTGGACAAAAGATTGGAATCTCTTGGATTCTCGACGCCCTTACAGAGAGCCCGCTGACGCTTTCGTCGGCGACCCGGCGACCAACATCGGATTTCCCGGCCTCTTCCCCTTCACCCGCGGCATTCAGCCGACGATGTATCGGGGGCGGCTATGGACGATGCGGCAGTATGCGGGCTTTGGATCGGCAGCGGAGTCGAACGAGCGGTATCGGTATCTTCTCGCCAACGGCGTGAGCGGACTCAGCGTCGCATTCGATCTGCCGACGCAGATTGGATACGACTCGGATCACCCGCTGGCGTCCGGCGAGGTGGGACGCGTCGGCGTGGCCATCGACTCGATCGAGGACATGGCCGACCTGTTCGCCGGCATCCCTCTCGATCGCGTCTCGACCTCGATGACGATCAATGCCACCGCCATCATCCTGCTGTCGCTGTACATCGCGGTGGGGAAACGTCACGGCGTTCCGCCTGCATCGCTGGCCGGGACGGTCCAGAACGACATCCTGAAGGAATACGTCGCACGCGGCACCTACATTTTTCCACCGCGGCCGTCGCTGCGCATCGTCACCGACATTTTTGCGTTCTGCGATCGCGAGCTGCCCAACTGGAACACGATCTCGATCAGCGGGTACCACATTCGAGAAGCAGGATCGACGGCTGTTCAGGAGGTCGCCTTCACACTGGCACACGCGATCGCCTATGTCGAGGCGGCGATCGATGCCGGGCTCGACGTGAATCGCTTTGGCCAGCGGCTCTCGTTCTTCTTCAACGCGCACAACGATTTTCTTGAAGAGGTCGCGAAGTTCCGGGCGGCGCGACGGATGTGGGCCAAATTGATGCGCGACCGCTTTGGCGCCACGAACCCGCGCGCGCAGCAGCTCCGTTTCCACACCCAGACAGCCGGCAGCACGCTCACCGCGCAGCAGCCGGACAACAATCTGGTCAGGGTTGCCATCCAGGCGCTGGCTGCCGTCCTCGGTGGAACCCAGTCGCTGCACTGCAACGCGCGCGATGAGGCGCTCGCGCTTCCGACCGAGGAATCCGCGCGTCTCGCGCTTCGAACGCAGCAGCTCATCGCGGCCGAGACCGGCGTGCCGAATACCGTCGATCCGTGCGGCGGCGCCTACGCGATCGAGGAGATGACGAACCGGATCGAGGTGGAGGCCTCCGCTCTGCTCGATCGCATCGCGGCTGCGGGCGGCACGCTGGCAGCCATCGAGCAGGGGCTGATCCAGCGCGAAATCCAGGAGTCCGCCTATCGCGCACAGCAGCAAATCGACCACGGCGAGCGTCTCGTGGTGGGCGTCAACGGTTTTGCCACCGAGACGGCGGCGGCGATCGATGTGCTTCGCATCGACCCGGAGATCGAGCAGCGTCAGGTCGAACGCGTTCGCCGCGTGCGTGCCGCCAGAGGTCAGACGGAATGGAAGGCGTCGCTGGATCGACTTGCCGACGCCGCGCGCGGCAGCGCAAACCTGGTTCCGTTCGTCATCGCGGCCGTCGAGGCGCGCGCGACACTGGGCGAAATTTCCGATACGCTGCGCGGGGTCTTCGGGGAACATAAGGAGATTGATGTCTGACCCTCGCAGTTCGCAGTTCGCGGTTCGCAGTTCGCCGCCTTCGAAGTCGCGGGACTCATCATCCAGCGAATCGCGAACAGCGAACAACGAACCGCGGCTCCTGTCAGTGGAACACCTCACGACCGGCTTCGACATCAAAGGACGGTTCATCCCGGCAGTGATTGACGTCAGCTTCCATATCGAGGCCGGAGAGACCTTGTGCCTGGTGGGTGAGTCAGGCAGCGGCAAGTCGCTGACGGCGCTGTCGATCATGCGGCTCGTCCAGTCCCCCGGCCGGATCGAACGCGGCCGCCTGGTATTCAAGGGCCGCGATCTTCGTGAGCGGCCCGAGCGCGAGATGCAGAAGATCCGCGGCGCAGAGATCGCGCTGATCTTTCAGGAGCCGATGACGGCGTTGAATCCCGTGTTCACCATCGGCAATCAGATCGAAGAAACGCTCCGCGTGCATGGCCGCGCCGGCCGTCGTGATGCACACCAGAAGGCGATCGAATTGCTCGACGCCGTCAGCGTGCCCGAGCCGCAGCTGCGCGTCCGCGATTACCCGCATCAACTCTCGGGCGGGCTGCGTCAGCGTGCGCTCATTGCGATGTCGCTGGCGTGCGAGCCGTCGCTGGTGATCGCCGACGAGCCGACGACAGCGCTCGACGTTACCATCCAGGCCGAGATACTCGACTTGCTCCGCTCGCTGCAGAAAAAGATGGGACTCGCCCTGCTGCTGATTACGCACGACCTTGGCGTGGTCGCCGAAATGGCGGATCGGGTTGCCGTGATGTATGCGGGTCGGATCGTGGAGGAAGCGGCGGTCCGCGACCTGTTCGCCGCGCCGAGCCATCCCTACACGCAGGGACTCCTCGCGTCGATACCCGGCGGTGCGCCAGGAAGCAGGCTACGCGCGATCGAAGGAACGGTGCCTCCGCTCGGCGAACTGCCACCCGGATGTTCGTTCACTCCACGGTGCCCGCGACGCTTCGAGCCGTGCCCGAAAGCGCACCCCGGAACGACGATTCTTCGTTCGGATCCCGGATCGCGGACCACGGATCCCGCACCCCGGACCACGGATCCCGGTGTTGTTCACTCCGTGAAGTGCTACCTCTATAGCGACGTGGTCGAGCCGGACGTGCGCGACGAGAGACCTCACTGATGCCGCTCCTCGAGGTCACCAACCTGGTGAAACACTTCACGCGCAAGCGCGGGTTATTTGCACCGGTGTCGATCGTTCGCGCCGTGGACAGTGTCAGCTTCGCGATTGACGAAGGGGAAATGTTCGGGCTGGTGGGAGAGTCCGGCAGCGGCAAGACCACCACCGGTCGATGCATCCTGCGGCTGATTGAACCGACCTCCGGGCAGGTGCGCCTCAAGGGTGAAGACGTTCTCGAGTTCTCACGCAGCCGGCTGCGGCTGGCGCGCCGCGACATGCAGATTGTTTTTCAGGACCCGTTTTCGTCGCTGAATCCGCGCATGCGGGTGGGCACGATCGTCGAGGAACCGCTGATCATTCACCGCGTCGGAAGCGCACGCGATCGAAAAGCGCGAGTGGCCGAACTATTCCAACTGGTCGGTCTCGATCCGACACAACTGGCGCGCTACCCGCATCAGTTCAGCGGCGGCCAGCGTCAGCGCATCGGCCTGGCCCGCGCCCTTGCGCTCAACCCGTCATTCATCGTCGCCGATGAGCCCGTCTCCGCCCTCGATGTGTCGGTGCAGGCGCAGGTGATCAACCTGCTGATGGATTTGCAGCAGCGGCTGAAGCTCACGTATCTCTTCATCGCGCACGATCTCAGGCTGGTGCGTCATATCTGCCGCCGGGTGGCGGTGATGTACCTGGGAAAGATTGTGGAGATGGGAGAAACGGAATCGATCTTCGCGGCCCCCGCCCATCCGTACACGCGCGCCTTGTTGTCCGCGATTCCGGTGCCCGACCCGGCAGCACCACGTCACCGGGTGGTGCTCGATCCGGCCTCGTTCGAGCGTGAGGCGCCGCTGCGACAGGTCGGCACCAACCACCTCGCTGCCGTCTGAGCTCGCCCGATCAGTGCTGCCCGATGAGGACTTGCTCGGGGGCCCGGCGCGTGTCCTTCTCGACCTGCCCGTCGCGAATGGAAATGACTCGGTGCGCGTACCCGGCAATGTCCGGCTCGTGTGTCACCAGGATGATCGTGTTGCCGCCTTCATGGAGCCGTGCGAACACGCCCATGATTTCAGTGCCCGTTTTCGAGTCGAGATTTCCCGTCGGCTCGTCGGCAAGCAGGATTGACGGATTGTTGACGAGGGCCCGAGCGATCGCCACGCGCTGCCGCTGCCCACCCGACAACTCGTTGGGGCGGTGGGACGCCCGCTGCGTCAGCTCCACTTTGCCGAGCGCCTGCATCGCCCGCTCCTGTCGCACCTTGGACTGGACTCCCGCGTACACGAGCGGCAACTCCACGTTGTGCAGCGCCGTCGCGCGCGGAAGAAGATTGAACGTCTGGAAGACGAACCCGATCTCCTCGTTGCGAATCCGCGCCAGTTCGTCGTCATTCATGGAAGCCACTTCCTTGTCGTTCAGGAGATAACTTCCCTTGCTCGGGGTATCCAGGCATCCGATCAGATTCATCAGCGTGGATTTACCGGAGCCGGAGGGGCCCATGATGGCGACGTATTCGCCGCGCTCGATCGCAATGGAGACGCCGCGGAGCGCGTGAATCTCCTCGTCGCCCATGACGTACGTTTTCCAGAGATCTCGGGTTTCAATGAGAGGCATAGGGCTTGGATGACGCGAAAACTACCGAGTTTGTTCCAAAACGCGGGTCTCGGCGACCCACTTGGTAGGTAGTCTCTCACACTCGGTTCTGATTCTTGAATTCGGTGACGTTTGACGCCGGAAGATCCAGTGTTTTGTGCTCGGTGGGCTTCTTTTTCTTGTTGCGTGTGGTTGCCGCGCAATAGGGGCAGAACTCCCAGTCGGTCTGCAACGCGCGGCCGCACTCCAGGCAGCCGCCATTCAACTGGTGGCCGCATCGGGGGCAGACCTTGAAGGCGACGCCGACCGCGCCGCTGCATTCCGGGCACGTCGCACGCACCTGCCGGACCTCAGGCACAACGCGCAGGAGTTCGTCGGCGGTGGTGATGCCCGCCTTTACTTTCCCGAGACCATCTTCGCCGAGGGGCACCATTCCCTCCTCGACGGCCAGGTCGTGGAGCAGATCCTCGCTGGCGCGCTGCACGATCAGTCGGCGGATCGCGTCGCTCGCTCGCATCACCTCATAAATCGCGATGCGTCCGCGATAACCGGTGTGGTGGCACGCATCGCACCCCGCCGCGTGGTAGAAAACCATTTCCGCAGCACTGCTTTCCGGGATTCCCAACGTTCGCAGAACTTCCGAATCGGGCGTGTACTGCCTGCGACATGTCACACAAAGACGGCGAACCAGGCGCTGCGCGATGACGCCGATGAGCACTGACCCGGCAACCGATGCATCGAAACCGATCGATGCAAGCCGCGCCGCGCCCGCAGGCGCATTGTCTGCGTGCAACGAGCCGAGAACAAGTTGGCGTCTCTGCGCCGCGTGCATGGCAACCCTCGCCACATCGGCATCGCCGACATCACCGACAACGACAACGTCCGGATCCTGTTCGAGAATCGCCTCCAGCGTCGCTGCCAGTTTCTGCCCCACGGCTGACGCGTGCGTCTGATTGGCTCCGCGAATCAGATACTCGATCCGTTCTTCGAGCGTTACGGTCGTTGTGGAGTCACTGTCTAACGCTGCGGCCATCGACGCAAGCGTTGTGGTCTTTCCGCTCACTCCAGGGCCGGCCACCACTATCAGCCCGTGCGGGTGCCGAAGAAAATCGCGGACCACT
>Ga0222622_10001326_pt1 | contig 10076 bp, 7 predicted proteins | sample PLM2_5_b1metaG_FD_177335 | JGI IMG/M metagenome (GOLD analysis project Ga0222622, IMG submission 177335) | Groundwater sediment microbial communities from an aquifer in East River, Colorado, USA - PLM2_5_b1 | ecosystem: Environmental > Terrestrial > Soil > Riparian zone | place: USA: East River... | reverse complement strand
CATCGACGCTGCCGCTCATGGCGCTTCGATCGACGATCGTATACCCGTTGGGCACGATCGCCGTGCAGATGGGCGCGCCCGAAAACCTTTCCCTGCTCAAGGCCAACGAGCAATCGGGACTGATCGTCGGACTCGTAGTAGCTACCGGCGATCACGACGACGTTCTCGATCCCGAAAGATTCGTCGGGCGGGTAGGAGTCGCGGCTCGCGTACACGAGCGGATCAATCTTCCCGGCGAGACCGTCCAGATCACGCTGCAGGGATTGCGGCGGCTCATCGTCGAAGGTGTGGCGCAGACCGAGCCATTCCCGATCGTCCGCATCAAGCCCGCCAAGGAAATTCCGCCGGATCCGAATGAGGTCGACGACCTCATCTCGCGCATCGTTGCCGGCGCCGAAACGCTGGCGGAGCTGATCGATCGCATCCCGGACGAAGTCCCCGCGATCCTCAAGATGAATATCTCGGATCCTGGCCGCTTCGCCGATCTGGCCGCGACGAATCTCAACTTCAAGGTCTCGGACAAGGACGAGATTCTTCAGCGGCTCAACATCGGGCAGCGCCTGAAGTTCCTGCTCGGCCGCGTCGAGCGCGAAGTCGGGCGCGCGCGCGTCGCCGAAGACGTGAAGCGCCAGACCGAGATCAAGATCGAGCAGCACCAGCGCGAGTTCTATCTGCGGCAGCAGCTGCGCGCGATTCAGTCGGAGCTGGGCGAGGGCGATCCAGGCGAGAAGGAATCGGTCGAGACGCTCAAGAAGCTCGAAGAGGCGAATCTCCCCGAGAAAGCGGCCCAGGAAGGGCGGCGTGAGATCGAGCGCATGCGGAATCTGTCGCCGGCGTCGAGCGAGTATCAGGTCATCCGCACCTATCTGGACTGGATGCTGGCGTTGCCGTGGAACAAGAAGTCGGCCGCTGACGAAGTAATCGAGCTCAAGAAGGTCGAAGAGCTCCTTGACAGCAGGCACTACGGCCTCAAGGAAGCGAAAGAGAGAATCACCGAGTACCTCGCGGTCCGAAAGCTCCGCGGCGGCGATCCACACGGTCCGATTCTCTGTTTCGTGGGGCCACCGGGTACAGGGAAAACATCGCTGGGCGAAGCCATTGCGATGTCCATCAGCCGTGCGTTCTACCGCATATCAGTCGGCGGCGTGCGGGACGAGGCCGAAATCCGCGGCCACCGCCGCACCTACGTCGGCGCCATGCCGGGTTTGATCCTGCAATCGCTCCGTCGGGTTCAGGTTCGGGATGCGGTCTTGATGATCGACGAAATTGATAAAATGACCAGCGGGGGCCCATCCGGAGACCCTACCGCGGCGATGCTCGAGGTTCTCGATCCGTCGCAGAACTCGAATTTCGTCGACCACTATCTCAACCTGCCGTTCGACCTTTCGAGCATCCTGTTCATCTGCACGGCGAACAACCTCTACGACATTCCCGCACCGCTGCGCGACCGCATGGAAGTCATCCGCGTTCTCGGCTACACCGTCGAAGAGAAAGTGGAGATCGCCTGGCGGTACATGCTGCCGAGGCTCATCGAGGACCATGGAATCACCGACAAGGACATTCAGTTCACCGATGAAGTCCTTGGTTTCATCTCCAACCGCTACTCGCGCGAAGCGGGACTCAGAAACTTCGAGCGCAACATCGCGGCGCTGATGCGCAAGCGCGCGCGCAAGAAGGCTGACGGCGAAGAGGGCGCGTGGGTCGTGGACAACGCGATGGTGATAAACATTCTCGGCAATCCGACCTACACACTGGAAGACGCGGAGCAGGAGCCGGAGATCGGCGCGGTGACCGGCATGGCGTGGACCGCCACCGGCGGTGACCTGATGGTGATCGAAGCTCTGAGAATGCCGGGAACGGGACGGCTTACGGTCACAGGCCAGCTTGGCGACGTGATGCGCGAGTCAGTCGACGCCGCGTATTCCTACGTTCGCTCGCGCGCACACACCCTTGGTGTCGAGGATGTGGAGTTCAAGGAGTGCGACCTTCACGTGCACTTCCCCGCCGGCGCGATTCCCAAAGATGGTCCGAGCGCCGGCGCGGCCGTCACTCTCGCGATTGCGAGTGTGCTGAGCCGTCGCCCGGTGCGACGCGACATCGCGCTCACCGGCGAGATGACGCTGCGAGGCAAGGTGCTCGAGATCGGCGGCGTCAAGGAGAAGGTGATGGCGGCGTATCGCGCCGGTCTGAGGCAGGTGCTGTTGCCCAAGGCGAACGAGAAGGACCTGCGTGGAATCCCCGACGAAGTGGTGACCAGCATGACCTTCACTTTCGTCTCGACGATGGATGACATCATCCACCTCGCCCTCTTGCCCAAGCCTCCGGGAACGCTCGCCGACTCCGCCGAGCCGCACGGCGATGTGCCGGCGAAGAATGCAGTGAGCGATTCGACGACGGCGTCGATCAACCGCACCGAGTCGGCGGGAGCAGTCACGAAGTAGGTGAACCTCGAGAATACCTGGGTTCAGTTCGGAATCCACGTCTTCGTCGGCACGATGGCGGGAGGGCTGTCCGACACCGTAGCGGTGTGGATGCTCTTCAATCCGAAACAGAAGCGATTCGGATTTCAGGGAGCGATTCCGAAGAATCAGGCGCGCCTGGCGAAGAGTCTCGGCCGAACTGTGGGAGAGCGCCTGCTCACCCCCGGAGATCTTCAGAGCGAGCTGGCGCGGCCCGAGCTCCTCGCCGCGTTCCAGTCGAGGCTCGAGGAAGTCATCTCGACGATCCTGACGTCGAAGGATCCCCTGATCGACAAGGTTCCACCGGCCGTCGTCACCGCGCTCGAGGGAGCGATGACGTCGTATCTCCCGGTGGCTATGACCAAGCTCGGTGCCTTCCTCGGCCAGCCCGCCACCCGCATCAAGCTGCGCAACGCGCTTCACTCGATGTTCAACCGCTTCGTCGACGACATGCGCTTTCACGAGCGCCTGTTCGCGAAGTTGATGATGACGGAGAAAAAGTTTGACACCGTCCTGGACGCGATAGAGTCGGACGGCGTCGAGCAGGTTGTAGGACTACTCGAGGAGCCGGAGATCCGGGAAGAGATCTCGAAAGCAATTCACGATGCGATTCTCGTCTATCTGCAGAAGCCGATCTCCGACATTCTCGGCGACGTCGAGGCGAAGAAGGATCCGGAAGCGCCGAAGCGGTTGGCGGCTCAGGCGGGGCCTGTGATCTGGGAGTGGGTGCATGATCAGCTTCCGGAGCTGATCAAGAAGCTCGACGTTCAGGCGATGGTCGAGCGCAAAGTGATGGCGTTCAGCGTCGACCGGGTCGAGGAGATTCTCCGCAACGTCATCCAGAATGAGCTCAACCTGATCATCACCACCGGCTACGTACTCGGCGGGTTGATCGGAATGTGCACGTTTGCCCTGCAAAAACTGATTGGACTCTAGCCGCGCGAGCGCGCGGACTACTGGGTCAGCCGCACCTGGGCAGGCTGGATGATCGAGGTGCTGGCTCCCTTGGGAACATCGACGTAGATGACGACGGGGCGGCCCTCAACCTCGGTTGCGGTCAGCTGAAGGGAGCGATCGGCGGTGGAGTACGATTGCACGCTCTTGTTCGTGGTCGCTGCGGCCTTGGTGTCGAATCGCTTTTCAATCGCCTGCCCCGCCAGGTGGAAAAACTCTCCCGCCTCGACCGGCGAGTCCCACACCGTGAGCCACGCGATCCCCGGCCCCTGCGGCGTGTTCACAACCGCGTAGCGATCGCCATCCCAACCTGACGCCCCGCGCACAGCTTCGTTCTGATCCTTCAGGTGCTCGAAGAGAAAGAGCCTGGTCTCGAACTCGCCGAGATCGTTCTCGTAGGAGTCCGTCGCGTTCGTCAGTGTTCCGAGCGTAACGCGCGTCGGCGCATCCCGGTTCCCGAAAAAAGCCGCCGGGTGGATTATCTGCTCGGTCGACGCGGGCATGTCGGTATAGATCACCGTGCCCGGCTTGCGCTCCTTGTAGTTCCGGTAAAACTCGGCGCCGCTCAAGTACGGAAAGATGAGGGTCTCCTGAATTACTCTCGGGGCACCTGCGAAGATGGGCATCGATGCCTGGCTCTCGCGTATCAGGTCTCTGATCCTGTCCCAGCCACCGGGCAAGTTGATCGCCATGTTGGAGCCGCCGAGCATGATGGAGATCTGCTCGTAGACAGCCTGCCCTTCGAACACCGCCTGGGCGGCTGACAACCGATCGTTGTCGTCCTTGATCTTCTGAACCGAGTCCATGCTGATGTACTGATCCTGAAGCGCGTGCACCAGCTCGTGGGTGATGGTGATGTTTGCGATGTCTTTCGCCGCCCCCTCGACGACATAGAGAACTTTTGTGCGTGGATCGTAGTAGCCGACGATTTGTTCCTCGAGCAGGTTGGTCAGAAACGGCTGCAGCTTGAGTGTGTCGGGGATCATGCCGAAGCGTTTGTAGGCGGCCTCCTGACCGGCGATGTCGCGCGTCGCCTGCGGGTCCGTGAACTGCTTCAGCACGAACTCCCGCACCTGCGCCTTCGAGCGCATCTCGACCTTCGGCGGCGACTTGAACTTGAGCCCGATGCCCTTCTCGATCATCGGCACTGCCTGCGCAACTTCGGCCGCGTACGGCCCTTCGTATTTGGGTTTCTGACTCTCGCACGCCGAGACGAGCGAGAGAAGACCGACTCCGGCCGTTGCAGCATTGCGCGTTGCACGTGCACTCATTTCAAAGCCCCGAGATTTTCAAATACCAGTCGATGATCGCGTTTCCGAAAAGCAATGTGATCAGCGCGGCCGGCGCAAGAAAGACGCCGAATGGGAGCTCGCGCTTGCGCCATTCTCCGCCCGCTTCGAGAGGGAGCTCGGTTTGTCCCTTGTCGTCCGCGAGCCCGCGCGACGACAGCGGATAGACGATGCCTAACAGAATGATCGGCGCCAGCACGGCAGCGATGAAAATCGTGAGGAGTGAGCGCCCTTGACCGACTGCCGCTCCGACGACCGCCATCAGGGTTACATCGCCGAATCCCATCGCCGGCCTCTTGAGCCACACCTCTCCCAGCCAGCCAACTATCGAGATCGCACCCGCACCGACGCACATCCCGAGAATGGCTTCCCACGGCCGCGCAAACGGCTCCGATTCACCGAGGTAGAGAGCGACGAACGCCGACACCAGGACGAAGAAGACGCCGAACACCGTGAATCCATCAGGAATGAGAAAGTATTTCGCATCCGTGATCGCTATTCCGATTAGAACGGTCGCGAAAACAGCGACGCGGAATGCCGTGAACGTCGGCCCGAATTCGAGGTAGGCACCCAGCCAGACAAATCCGATGAGTGCCTCGACAATCGGATATTGAATCGAGATTCGCACGCCGCAGCCGCTGCATCGTCCGCGAAGAAGCAGCCAGCTGAGGATCGGAATGTTTTCGCTCGCCGTGATCTGGTGACCACACTTGGGGCAGCGGGATCGCGGCTTCACCACCGAGAGCCCTTCCGGCCAGCGGCCGATGCAGACATTGAGGAAAGAGCCAAAGCTCGCGCCAATCAGGAAAACCAGGAGGGCCATCACGATTTCGATCATGCCCGAAGCTCGTAGAGAATGATTCCCGCTGCAACCGCGACGTTGAGGGACTCCACGTTGGCCGAGATGGGAAGAGAGATTGTTTTCCTCGCATTCGAACGGATTTCGGGCGACAGGCCGGAGCCTTCATTTCCGACCGCGATGGCCAACCGCGGCGAGGCTCCGCTGCGATCGAGCGGGTCGCCACCGGCCTCCGCGGCCCAGAGCTCGATCTCGCGGCGCTGAAGAAACGCGAGGGTTTCGTCCACAGTCGCGTGAAGCGATGCGTGCGAGAACTGTGCACCCATCGAGCCGCGAATCACCTTCGCATTCCATAGATCGACTGTGCCGGGAAGGGCGATGGTCGCCGTCGCGCCCAATGCGGCGGCCGTGCGGAGGATCGTGCCGACGTTCCCCGGATCCTGAACGCCATCCAGAACGAGGAAGCGGCACACAGGACCAACCTCGAGTGTATTTAGCGAACGGGTTGGGATCTCGCCGATTGCGATCACGCCTTGCGGGGACTCGGTCTCCGCGGCACTGCGGAAATCCTTTTCCGAGACTTCGGCGATTTCAACGCCGGACTTCTCGAGGCTCTGCCGGAGTGCCAGGCCGCGCGGTGCGGAAACCAGTTGCGGAGCCACAAGCGCGCCTCGAACCTCGAGCCCGGAGCGGAGCAGCTCCTCGACCGATCGAACGCCTTCGGCGACGAACAGCGAGTGCTTCTCGCGGGCCTTACGGCGTCCCAGATCGCGCGCAAGAGTAAGCAGCTTCACAACTTTCGCATCAATGGCTTGTTGGAATAGGATTTGCCTTCTCGTCTCATGAGTAACTACCTCGCCGGAGTATCAATGAAGCGAATTCTCATAGGTGTTGCGTTAGTCTCCTCACTCACTGCGTGCGGCATTTCGCAGCAGCAGGAAGTGCAGATGGGAGTGGAATATGCGCAACAGATCAATGCGCAACTACCGATCATTCAGGATCCGGAGTTGAACCGCTACATCAACGTCCTCGGCGATTCGATCGCGCGTCTGACCAGCCGGCGCGACCTCGACTGGCACTTTTTCATCGTCGATGCGAGGGACGTCAACGCGTTCGCGGTGCCGGGCGGCTTCGTGTACGTCAATCGTGGTCTGATCGAGCGCGCGGACCAGATGGACGAGCTGGCGGGGGTGCTCGGCCATGAAATCGGACACGTGGTGCGTCGCCACACGGTCAAACAGATGGAGAAGGCGCAGGGCGCCAACGTCGGTGTAACCCTCGCCTGCATCCTTACCGGCGTCTGCAATAGCCAGGTAGCCGGGGCCGCGATCAACGTGGCAGGCGGCGCCCTCTTTGCCCGGTTCAGCCGGCAGGACGAGGCCGAAGCAGACAACGAGGGATTCAGCAACGTGGTCCGAGCCGGGATCAGTCCAGTCGGAATGGTGACGATGTTCCAGAAGCTCATCGCCGAACGTAAGAGCCGTCCGGCTGGAGTGGAGGCGTGGTTCATAACGCACCCGCTCGAAGAGGATAGAATCGCCGCTATACAAGCCCGTATCAATCAGCTTCCCCGGGCCCAGCTCGCGAGCCTCGGCACTGACACCCGAAACTTCCACACCTTCAAGGCGAGACTGCAGTCAATGCCTCCGTCTCCCACGCCCCGCCAGGGCCAGTAGTTTCCACCAGTTGGAACGACGATGCGCCGTGGTTTCCCACGGCGCATCTTTTCTTATGCGCATCGCGCTCACGATCGCAGGATCCGATTCCGGCGGAGGCGCAGGAATCCAGGCTGACCTCAAGACTTTTCAGAGGTTTGGCGTCTTCGGCACTTCGGCGATCACCGCTATTACTGCCCAGAACACGAAAGGCGTGAGTCAATGGGAAGCAGTATCCGCTGACCTGGTTCGGGCACAGATCGATGCCGTGGCCGAGGATCTGCCGCCCGCGGCATTCAAGACGGGTATGCTTGCCAACGCGGCGGTTGCATCGTCCGTCGCTGGTGCTATCCGCGACAACTCGCTCCGCAACTACGTGCTCGATCCGGTGATGGTCGCTACTTCGGGCGATGTCCTGTTCGAGCCGGACGCTATCGAAGTGATCCGCCGCGAGCTCATTCCCGAGGCGTTCCTCGTCACGCCCAACCTTCACGAAGCCGCGATTCTCGTCGGCGAAACCATTGAGGACGAGGACGCGATGGCCCGCGCTGCCGAGACTATTGTGAACGAAATGGGTGCGAAGGCGGTGCTGATCAAGGGCGGTCACCTGGCCTCGGCCGACAGAGTCGTCGACATCCTCTACGACGGCAACGTCCGCGCCTTCCGCGGCCAGCGGCTCGACACGAGAAACACTCACGGAACCGGCTGCACCCTCTCGGCCGCAATCACGGCGCAGCTCGCGAAGGGTGAATCGCTGCACGCCGCCGTCCGCCGAGCCATCGACTACGTCCACAACGCAATCGCCACTGCGCCCGGGCTAGGTTCCGGTCACGGGCCGTTGAACCATCTCGCCGAGGACAGTTAGCGGGACGTCAACGTGCTGAACGGGCTGGCATCAAGAACGGAAGTTTCATCACGGATGCTTCGGATGGGGGCGGATTACCCGGATCGCTCCACGTGGCGGTATCGCTCTTCGGTCGTGAGCCTTTTTCTTTTTGTTGTTCTGCACGAGAGGTTCGTCCGGCGAACTGAAGCAGGCCCGAGCCGCAGTTCCCAAAAAATCCCAGCCCTGGTGTTACGAGTCGTCACGCAACGAGGAGCAATCCCGAATGATCAGTCCCCATCCGAAGCATCCGTGTTGAACCTTCCGTTCTTGATGCCTGCCCGTCAGCAGTTGACTTGCTTATCTGATTGCCGACAACTGCGGTGCACCAGAGCGCACCAGGAACTCAGTCACTAAGGACTCGAACGCCGCGCTGACACGAGTCGTTGTCTCCAACACCTCGGCGTGGCTGAGCGCCGCACCGGTGACGCCGGCGGCGGCGTTGGTAATGACGCTCACGCCGGCCACACGCATGCCGAGTGCGCGCGCCACGATCACTTCCGGGACTGTCGACATCCCGACCGCGTCAGCACCAAGCAGCCTCAGCATCTTCACTTCACTCGGCGTCTCGTAGGACGGGCCCAATAGTCCCGCGTAGACACCCTCCCGAAGCTTGATGCCGAGCGCTTCCGCCGTCGTACGCAGAAGCCAGCGCAGACCGGGATTGTACGCATCCGTCATATCCGGAAACCGGATCTCTCCCTCCCGTGCCTGACCGAGGAGTGGATTGGTGCCCATGAGATTGAGATGATCCGAGATCATCATCAGATCGCCGACGGCCAGCTTGGGTGAGATTCCACCGGCAGCGTTGGATACGAACAAGTCGTGCGCGCCCAGAGCGTGAAATACCCGCACCGGAAACGCCGCCAGCGCGGCGGGATGCCCTTCGTACATGTGGAATCGGCCGCTCAGGGCGACGACCTCCCTGCCGCCGAGTGAGCCCACGATCACGGCGCCTTCGTGTCCAGCCACGGTCACTTCGGGGAAGCCGGGGATTTCACCGAACGGAACGCGCACCGCGCTCGCGATCGATTTCGACAGCCCGCCCAATCCGGATCCGAGTATGATCCCGAATGCCGGTTGCTGCGATGCAGCCCGCTTGCGTATCGCTTTGGCGGCCTTGATGGCGGCTTCCGTCGTGTACTCGTCTGTCATTCGTCGAATCCGATCAGCTCCTCGATTCTATCGGATGCTTCCTCGATCAGCATCACACGCTCTTCCCACGGAAGAAATGCGCTCTCGAATCCATTGAGCGCAATCCCGGCCAGCTCGTCCACCGTGAAGCCGAGCTGCTCGGCGGCGTGTACGTACTCATCGGTAAGGGTCGTCCCGCTCATCAGCCGATTGTCGGTGTTGAGCGTCACGTTGAGACCGCGATCGAAGTACTCGCGTAGCGGGTGCGCCTCGTACGAATCAGCCACTCGCGTCTGTACATTGCTGGTCAGGCAGATTTCGAGAGCGATGCGCCGGTCGTTTACGTACTGGGTGAGCTCCGGATCCTCGATCAGCCTCGTCCCGTGGCCGATTCGATTCGCGCCGCAGATGTGCACCGCCTCCCGCACAGATTCAGCTCCGTCCCCTTCTCCCGCATGAACGGTGACGGCGAGATTGTGCTCCCGCGCGTACCTGAAGGCTTCGACATGGCGTGCGGCCGGATTCCCCTTCTCTCCGCCGGCCAGGTCGAACGCGACTACCCCTTCATTCTTGAACTCCACCGCCAGCTGCGCCATCGCCAACGAGTCCTCCGGCGTAAAGTTCCGGAGAGCGCAGACGATGAAGCGCCCAATGACTCCGAATTCCTTCTCGGCGCGGCGGAGTCCGCGCAGCGGAGCTTCGATCGCCTGCACCAGAGTCAGTCCACGCACGACGTTCAGAATCGGAGCGTTCCTCACCTCGATGTAGCGGACGCCATCTTCCGCCGCATCCTCCGCCAGCTCGTAGGCGATCCGCTCGAGCGCGTCTTCGGTCTGCATCACCGAGACCGTCACGTCGAACCGCCGCAGATAATCCTCGAGGGTGCGCGCGTCATCCACTCTC
>Ga0222622_10001324_pt1 | contig 10078 bp, 6 predicted proteins | sample PLM2_5_b1metaG_FD_177335 | JGI IMG/M metagenome (GOLD analysis project Ga0222622, IMG submission 177335) | Groundwater sediment microbial communities from an aquifer in East River, Colorado, USA - PLM2_5_b1 | ecosystem: Environmental > Terrestrial > Soil > Riparian zone | place: USA: East River... | reverse complement strand
GCTTTTGTCGCCGCCATCGCGTCGGCGACGGTGTTGAAGATCGGTACCTTGTCCTCGAACTTCTGCCCGCCTTTTCCGGGCGTCACGCCGGCGACGATCTTTGTGCCGTACTCGATCATCTGCTTCGTGTGGAACGAGCCGTCGCGACCGGTGATCCCCTGGACGATGACGGTCGTCTTGCCGTCGATGAAAATGCTCACGCGGCCTTGCCTCCCGTCGCGAGCTTGACTGCCTTCTTCACCGCTTCGTCCATGTCGGACGAGGCCGTGAACCCGTTTTGCGTGAGGATCTTCATGGCGATCTCTTCGTTCGTTCCCGTAAGCCGGATGACGATCGGCACCTTCAGCGGATTGAGCTTCGTCGCCTGCACGATGCCGTTGGCGACGTCGTCGGTGCGGGTGATGCCGCCGAAGATGTTGAAGAGAATCGCCTTGACGTTCGGATCGGACGTTATGATCCTCAGTGCGTTGACCACCTTCTCGGGGTTCGACGATCCGCCGATGTCGAGAAAGTTCGCCGGCTCGCCGCCATAGAACTTGACGAGGTCCATCGTCGCCATGGCGAGCCCGGCACCGTTGACGACGCATCCGACGTTGCCGTCGAGCTTGATGAACGTGAGGTTCGCGTTGCGCGCCATGACCTCGCTCGGCGCCTCGGCGCTCTCGTCACGCAGGGCAGCGATTTCCGGGTGCCGATCGAGCTCGTTGTCGTCGACAACCATCTTCGCATCGAGGGCCAGCACGTCTCCCTTCGGTGTGACAACGAGTGGATTGATTTCGGCGAGCGAGGCGCCGCTCCTGATGAACGCATGATAGAGCGCCTTCATGATCTTCGCGGCGGCGCGCGCCTGCTTCGCGTCCTTGTACAGGAAGAATCCCATCCGCTGCGCCTCGAAGTCGAGCAGACCATAACGCGCATCGACGGGATGGTACATGATCTTCTCAGGCGTCTTCGCCGCCACTTCCTCGATGTCGATTCCGCCGGCGGCGCTGACCATGAAGACCGCCTTCTTGCGCGTACGATCGACGATGATGCCGACGTATGCCTCGCTCGCGATCTCGGCGGCGGGCGTCACGAGCACCTTCAAGACCGGCAGATCCTTGATCGTCAGCTTGAGGATTTTCTCGGCGACCTGCCGAGCTTCCTCGGGCGTCTTGGCGAGCTTGACGCCGCCCGCCTTGCCGCGGCCCCCCGCGTGAACCTGGGCCTTCACCACAACCGTGCCGCCAAGTTTGCGCGCGATTGCCTCGACCTCGGCGGGTGTCGACGCTACTTCCCCAGGTGGAATGGGGATGCCCGCGTCGCGGAAGATCTCCTTTGCCTGATACTCGTGAATGTTCACGCGCTCTCCGCTGTGATAGTCGTGCCTGACTCGCCGCGCACCGCGTCCAGGCCGCGGCTCAACTCCGTGATGACTGCGCGGCCGCCTGTGCGCCTGACGAAGCTTATGGCGGCGCGAACCTTCGGCGCCATGCTACCCTCTCCGAACGCTCGTTCGGCGTCCATCTTCTCCGCGTCCGACACGCTCAACGTACGTAGTGCGCGCTGCGTCGGCTTACCCCAATCGACGTAGATGGCGTCGACGTCGGTGAGAATCATCAACAGCTCTGCGTCGAGGTCGCGCGCGAGCACGGCCGACGCGAGGTCCTTGTCGACAACCGCATCGACGCCCTCCCAACCCTGCAGCTTGTTGTCGTAATAGATCGGCGCACCGCCTCCGCCGCAGGCGACGACGATCGTCCCGCGATCGACAAGGTGACGGATGACTTCGAGCTCGTGGATGGCGAGCGGAACGGGACTCCCCACTACACGTCGCAGGCGCTTCCGTCCATCGGGCTTGATGACCAGCCCTTCTGAGCTCAATGCGGCGGCGCGATCCTTGGGAATCTCGTGTCCAATGAACTTTTCCGGATTTGTGAGCGCCGGATCGTCTGGCGCAACGTGAACCTGCGTGATCACCGTCGCCACGTCGCGCCGGCTCCCGCTACGACGGAGCAGATTCTCGAGCGACTGCTGCACCATGTAGCCCATCCACCCGGCGGTGGCGGCGACGAGAACGCCAAGGGGCAGCGGACTTACCTCGTTGCGCGCCATCTCGTTGCGCAACAACTCGTCACCCACCTGCGGCCCGTTCCCGTGCACGAGACACACGTTCCAGCCGTCGAGCGCGAGCTCGATGATAGGCGCCAGTGCTTCGCGCGTGTGGCGGAACTGGTCGTAGATGGTCGAGTGCTTCGCGGGCGACAACGCGTTGCCCCCGAGGGCGATCACGGCGGTGTGGCGAGGGTGCGGTTCGGTCATTGGACGAGAGCGCGCAAGGTATCCGCTGCCCTGAGGGGATTCAAGCTAACGCTGCCGCCCGAGCAACCGCCCGAGCGCATCCCAATGCTCGGCGTAGGCGCGCCAATCGCCCCGGCGCATCGAGGCGCGAAGGCTGTCGTACAACGCCCCCGCTCGCGCGCGAAACTCGATCGGAGTGCGATTGATATCGGCCGGAGGCGGCGGGGCTCCCAGTGCGTCTGCAAGCGAGCGTCCCCATCGCGCGCTGTCGCGCTGCACAACACCAACACCGGCGAGCGAGACCGCACCTTGTCCGCGCCACGCATACATCGACTGAACGAATGCTGCCTCTCCACCAACGGGGACGGTGCGCAGCGGCCCGCGTACTGCCCGTGTATCGCGGAGCGCCGTGCTACTCGAGCTGTCGGTCGCGCGCAGACGATCGAGCACGCTCGTCCAACGAGCACGACCCGTCACCGGAATCCATCGGATGGTCGACGCGCGGCCACCCGTCGCGACGAGCAAGCCATCGACACGTTCGTCGGCCCCGAGCAGTGGCAAACCGACGGCAAGCGCGCCGGCGCCAGACGCGAAGCGTGAGACGGACACATCGAACGCCGTATCCGCGCCGTCTTGCGGCGGCGGATGTCGAACGGTCGTGCCCTCGCGGTTGGTGCCAACAGCGCCGAATGCAACACGCTGCGCCATCGTCTGCTCGAGCGCCGGCGGCAGCTGTGCGAGGAGAACGCCGGAGAGCGTCCGCGCCTCGGTGAACAGCTCGGGAAATGCGTGACGCCAACTTCGCACGATCGGATCTCGCGCGCTCAGCGAACTGTCGGCGACGACCCGCACGCGTCCGCTCGTCGCATTCACGATCGCGACGGCCGCATGATGGAGGAACGGATGCTCCGCGCGTCCGAGCCGGACGCGCATGCTCAGCGGATAGTCTGGCGCTGTGGCGTAGAGATCGAGCATCCAGAGCAGCGTGTCGCCGGCGAGCGCAGGCACTGCCTGTACGCCTTGCTCGAAGAATGGCGCAATTGCATACACTCGCTCGCGCACATCCCGATGCAGCACGATGCGCGGAGCGGGCTGCGGCAGGTCGCGCGTGAGCAGTCGAAAATTCTGCAGCGCCCATGCGGGGACGAGACGCCCGAGCCCGTCGCCGATCGGTACGCCAGCGATCGTGCCGGTCGAGTCGCCGACGATACGATACCCGTCGCCAGAATCGGAAACGTAGACGGGCGCGAGGCGTATCCAGTCGTCGGACGGCGTGCCGCTCGCATCGACCGCGACCGGCTCGCCCCGCTCGTCCACACGCGTCAGCGACACGCGTGTCGCACTCCAGTCGTCAACAGTATCCATCGCCGCCCGAGTGATCACGAGAGCGACGACAGCACCGTCTGGCAGCGCTTGCGTGGCCACGGACGGCACGAGGACGCCGGCCCGGGTGTGCCGCATCGCGCGGATGATTGCCGCGTCGTCCCACGAGGGTACGTCGCGGGCGAGCACGACCTCGAGTCTGGCATTCGTGTCGGCGGCGCTGCCGATGCGCTCGAGGGCGAACGCGCGCCGCGTGTAGGCTGCGCGCGTCGCCAGGTACGGTCGCTCGCGCAACGTGGGATCCTGTTCGCTCGCGAATCGGCGAGACAGAGTGGGCGCGAGCTGATGCAGCACGAGCGAGAGCAGCAGGAGGCTGCTGACTGTCCAGAACGCAACTCGGACCTGGCCGGTCCATCCCGACCACAACACGACCAGCGCGCCGCCTAACGTGAGGATCGACAGGACGACGCTCGCCGGGACGAGCACGCGATGGTCGACGTAGGAGAAGGCGTGCGCCTCGCCGCTGCCGTTGCCGAGCAGGCTGAACGCATCAAGACGGTAGCTCCACGCGAGAAGCACCAACAAGAGCGTCGACAGTACGGTGAGATGACGCCGCACATACTGCGAAACGCGAAGTGCGCCCCGCTCCCACCGGAGGCTGGGCGTCAGCGCGTAGAGGAAGACGACGACGGCAGTAACGAGCAGCACCGAGAGCAGTGCCCAGAGGTATACCGAGCGCTCGACCGGCAGCCAGTACGCGAAGAAGCCGAGATCGCGCTGGAAATACGGATCGGACTCACCGAACGACTCACCGTAGGCGAGACGTGCCAGTGGCACCCAATCGGTCTCCGTGAGCACGGCACCGAGGAGGACGGAGAGAGTAGCGGTCGCGGCGAAGAGGTAGCGCGGCGGCACCTCCTCGCCGATTTCGAGATTGCCGACGCGGCGCGGCAACACGAGCGAGAGCACGGAGCCGCGCACCGCATACAGGTTGGCGAAGACGAAGGCAGTGCCCAGCACCGCCGTGAGGCCGGCGCTGAGGAGGGTGAAGAACGCTCTGACCCGCCACAGAGTCACGGCACCCATTGCGGCATACCACTGATAATCGAGGGCCGCCGCGGCGATGCCGCGCCCGACGAGCAGGAGAAGTGCGGTCGCGGCAACAGCGGCGCCCACTCGATGTCGCGCGCTCATCGCCTCACACGACCACGCCCTGCGCGCGGAGCCACGATTCCATTTCGTTTCGGATCTGTGACAGGCGCTCTGGAGTGCGAGCCTCGAATCGGGTGACGAGAATCGGCTGCGTGTTGGAGGCACGGATCAATCCCCAGCCGTCGCCGAACAACACCCGCGCGCCGTCGACGCCGATCACTTCGTGCGTCGACGAGAAATGCCTGACGGCGCGCGCGACGAGCGCGAACTTGTTCTCCTCGGGCACGTCGACCCGGATCTCGGGCGTCGACACGAACTTCGGGACATCGCTCAAGAGCTCGCTCAGCTTCCGTCCGCTCCGGGCGATGATCGCGATGAGCCGCGCCGCCCCATACAGCGCGTCGTCATGACCGTAGAAACCCTCGGCGAAGAACATGTGGCCGGACATCTCGCCGGCGAGGGGGGCATCGAGCTCGCGCATCTTGTCCTTGATCAGCGAGTGGCCGGTCTTCCACATCACTGGCTTGCCGCCGGCCTTTTCGATCTCGTGAGGAAGCGCCTGGGAACACTTCACGTCGAAGATGATCGCCTGCCCCTTCTTCGTCCGCTCGAGGACGTCGCGCGCGTAGAGGATCAGGACATGGTCGCCCCACACGATCTCGCCGCGGTCGTCGATCACGCCGATGCGGTCGGCGTCGCCGTCGAAGGCGACGCCAAAGTCCGCTTCGCGGTCCCGCACTTCGACGATCAGATCCTGGAGGTTGTCTTCGACCGTCGGGTCGGGGTGGTGGTTTGGAAACGTGCCGTCGCTCTCACAAAAGAGCGGATGCTGAGTGATGCCAAGACGGGCGAACAACTTCGGTGCGACGAGGGCGCCAGCACCGTTCCCGCAGTCGATCGCGATCGACATCGGGCGCGCGAGCGGTCCGATGCGCGCGACGATGTCGTCGATATAACCATCGATGACGGATTGTTCGCGAACCGTCCCGCGTCCGGTTGGATACTTCCCCGCGACGATGATCGTGTGCAGGCGCTGAATGCCGGACCCGTGAATCGACTGCGTGCCGAGACAGAGCTTGAAGCCGTTGTACTCGGGCGGGTTGTGGGAGCCGGTGATCTGGATACCACCCACAACCTCCTGGTGGTGCAACGCCCAGTAGAGCAACGGCGTGGGAACGACACCGATGTCGACGATGCTCACGCCGTGCTCGGTCAGTCCGCGCACGAGTGCCTCGCGCAGCATCACGCCCGACGGCCGGTTGTCGCGGCCGACGGCGACGCTGCCGCGCACTCCCTTCTCCTCGAGATATGCGGCATACGCGCTGCCGATCGCGTACGCGGCTTCGGCGGTGAGGTCGTTGCCGACGACACCGCGAACGTCGTATTGGCGGAAGATGCCTGCGGAGATCGTCATCGAGGAATCAAAGAGCGACCGTCGCTGGCGACGGTACATACAGAGCGGGGCCGCACGCGCGGCCCCGCACAGAGTCAGCGCGCCCGAGCGGGGGGAAGCGGTACTTCCGTTGTCGCCGACGGTGACGCCAGTGCGCTCAACGGCGCGCCGCCGCGCGTCAATCGCACAAGTCGCTCGGGGAAAAAGCCGAAGACGATCAGCGCGATCGCCGTCGTGGCGATCACCGTGCGCGTGAGCACGCCCGTGCGCACGAACGCCGGTGATTGCGCAGCGCGAGGGCGCATGAACATCACCATCACGACGTAGAGATAGTAGCCCGCCGAGACGACGCTCGTCAGTACGAGCACGACTGCCAGCTTCGTGTGCGGCGCCGGCGCCTGGAGAGCGGCCTGCACCACGAAGTATTTGGCAAAGAATCCGGCGCCTCCGAAGATCGGGAACCCGAGCAGTGCGAGCATGAAGACGCTCATCGCGACCGCAATCCAAGGACGGACTGTCCAGAGACCGGCGTAGTCGTCGATGTCCATTGAGCGCTCGCCCGCCTCACCGAGAGCGATGACGACGGCAAAGGCGCCGAAGGTCGCCAACGTGTAGATGAAGGCGTAGAAGAGAAACGCCTCCGATCCCGCGGCCGTGTTGACCGTCAGCGCGACGAGTATGTAGCCGGCGTGCGCGATGCTCGAGTATGCGAGCATACGCTTCACATTCTTCTGGCGTAGCGCGATCAGGTTGCCGACGACCATCGTGACGACCGCCAGCCACCAGACGGCGTTGTGCCAACGCAGGAAGACCGGTGACAACGCCTCGAGCCAGACACGAAGGAACGCGGTAAACGCAGCGGCCTTGACCGCTGCCGCCATGTACGCTGTGATGGGCGTCGGTGCTCCTTCGTAGACGTCAGGCGCCCACATATGAAACGGAGCCGCGGCCACCTTGAAGCCGAATCCGACGAGCATCAACGCGACGCCGATCAGGAGCAGCGGACTCTCCGTCAACCCGTACTGCACGGAGCGATTCGCGATCACCGTGAGGTTGGTGGCGCCCGTCGCTCCGTAGACGAGCGCGATGCCGTAAAGCAGAAACGCCGTCGAGAATGCGCCGAGCAGGAAATACTTCAGCGCTCCCTCGGCGGAGCGAATGCTTCGACGATTCATGCCCGCCAGCACGTAGACCGCGACCGACATCGTCTCGATGCCAAGGAAAACGATCATCAGATCGCGCGCCGCCGCAAGCAGCATCATGCCGGCCGTCGCGAGCAGAATCAGCACATGTGCCTCGGGCGCGAGCATCTCCTCGCGCTCGTTGTAATCCATCGACAGCGCGATCGTTCCGATCGTCCCAACGATGAGAATCAGGTCGGCGATCCAGCGGAACCGGTCGATCGCGACCGGACCCGGGCCGGCCGTGTAGCCTTTCGTCATGAACCAGACGATCGCGGCAGCCGTCGCGACGAGCAGCACGATACACAGCGCGCCGACCGACCGCTGATGTTTCGCCGACTCAGGACGCCATGCCGCCCAGAGGAGCAGGAGCATCGCTCCGCCCATCAACAGCAGATCGGGAAGGAGCGCGAACGAGAGCTGCCACGGGGCCGAGAGATCGAGGCGGATCGACGGATCAAAAGGCATGGCGGTCACGGAGCTCCCGCACGTGCGACCGACTCTGCCGGCGCGCCTGTAACGTCGGTCACGAATTTCGCCGCTGACGCCTCCATACGGCGCAGAACGGGCGCCGGATACACGCCTAACCACAGGATTACGGCGACGATCGGCAGCATCAGCGCGAGCTCGCGCCGGTTGAGATCCGGAATGTGCTCGTTCTCCGGCTTGTCGAGCGGATTGAACAGGATGCGCTGGATGGCCCAGAGCAGATAGACCGCCGCGAAGATCACGCCGAGTGCGGCGAAGATCGCATAGTACGGCACGGTCTGGAACGAGCCGAGCAGCACGAGGAATTCGCCCACGAACCCGTTGGTTCCCGGCAATCCGATCGACGACAGCGATACGAAGGTGAGCAACGCGGCGAAGAGTGGCACGACGCGCGCAATGCCTCCGTACGCCGCGATCTCGCGCGAGTGGCGGCGCTCGTAGATCATGCCGATCAGGAAGAACAACGCACCGGTCGACACGCCGTGGTTGATCATGATCATCAACGCGCCCTGCACGCTCTGCACCGTGAGGGCAAATATGCCGAGCATGACGAACCCGAGGTGGCTCACCGACGAATACGCAACCAGCTTCTTGAAGTCGGGCTGGACCATCGCGACCAGCGCGCCGTACAGCACACCGATCACGCCTAACGCGAGGAACGTGTTGCGCACCACGGGGTGCGTCGCGGCCGAGGGAAAGAGCGGCAGCGCGAAGCGCAGGAAGCCGTAGGTTCCCATCTTCAGCATGATCCCGGCAAGGATCACGGACCCGGCCGTCGGCGCCTCGACGTGTGCATCCGGCAGCCAGGTGTGGAACGGGAACATTGGTACCTTGATCGCGAAGGCGAGCGAGAACGCGGTGAAGAGAACAATGGCCGTCGGCACGAAGACGCCGAGCACCATCATCCCGCCCGACTGTCCCGCGACGGAGAGCTGGCGCACCGCCTCGTAATCGAAGTCCGGCGCTCCTCCATGCCCCGCCTGGATGCCGAGATAGATGATCGCGACGAGCATCAGCAACGAGCCGAACATCGTGTAGATGAAGAACTTCATCGTCGCGTAGATGCGCCGCTCGCCACCCCAGATGCCGATGATGAAGTACATCGGCACGAGCATGACTTCCCACATCACGTAGAACAGGAAGAGGTCGCGAGCCATGAAGACGCCGAGCATTCCGCTGGTCAGGATGAGCAGCAGCGCGTAGTAGCTGTGACGCTTGAACTTGATCGACGTCCAGCTGCCGAGCACCGTGAGCGGCATCAGGAAGGTCGTCAGCAGGATCATCATCAGCGCGATCCCGTCGATGCCGAGCGAGAACGTCACGCCCCACGACGGAATCCACGAGCGATTCACCGTTGCCTGCATCGCCGCCGTCGATGGATCGTAGGTCCACCAGAGTCCGACAGAAAGCGCGAACTCGGCCAACAGTGCGATGAAAGCCAGCATGCGAGCCGCTGATCCGCCACGTTCACGCGCGCCTCCTTCTCCGCCGAGCACGGCACCGTGAACCCAGATGCCGAGCGCGGCAACCACGGGCACGACGAGGAGCGCGAGAAGGATCCAGTCGTTGTAGCCGATTGAGTCGAGAAACTCGCGCATGGGTTAGCGGAGAGTGAAAGCGCCGAGAATCGCGAGCACGCCGACGACGAGAACCCACGCATACGTACCAACCTGTCCCGACTGCAACGACGCGCCGATCCGGCCGATGCCCTTTGCCAGCGCGGCCGACCCGTTGACGAACATCGAGTCGATGATGCCCTGATCGATCCCTCGCCAGAGGATGCCGCGTGAGATCGACACCGTGGGCTGAACGATCGCCCGGTCGTATGCCTCGTCGACGTAGTACTTGTTGAGCAGCACGCGCTCGAGGCCTTCCTCGGCGGGCGCCTCACGCTTCGGAACGAGCCGCGCCGGCCTGAGCACGAAGGCGGCGATGAGGATGCCGATCACGGCGATCGCGACCGCCGAGCCGATAAGGAAGAGCTCAGTGTTGCCAGGCGCCTCGGGAACGCGGCCTAACGTCACGCGCAGCTGACTCTCGCCCACCACCGGCTCCAGCCAGCGCCCGAGCAACTCGTCCGGACCGAGCATGTGAGCAAAGTGCGGCAAGTTGAGCCAACCTCCGAGCGCGCTGCCGATCCCGAGCAGCACGAGTGGACCGGTCATTACCCAGGGCGCTTCGGCGAGGTGCTTCCGTTCGTCTTCCCCACTGCGGTTGGGCCCGTGGAACGTGTAGAGCATCATTCGCGTCATGTAGATCG
>Ga0222622_10001323_pt1 | contig 10082 bp, 8 predicted proteins | sample PLM2_5_b1metaG_FD_177335 | JGI IMG/M metagenome (GOLD analysis project Ga0222622, IMG submission 177335) | Groundwater sediment microbial communities from an aquifer in East River, Colorado, USA - PLM2_5_b1 | ecosystem: Environmental > Terrestrial > Soil > Riparian zone | place: USA: East River... | reverse complement strand
CTCCATTTTGATGGCCTCAGGTGATGTTGCAGCATATGACATGGTCGTTGAAACTTTTGAGAACATGCCTGTATCGCAGAGCAAATTCAATCTGCTCCAACCGCTGAGCCAGTTTATCATAAAGATCAATGATACTGAAAAAGTAAAAAGAGGGGTTGACCTGATTGTAAAATTCCGGGATGCATTTCCTCCAACTTATGGAATTGCTCCTTATATCAACAATTTGCTGAACACTATTGCAAACGCAAAGCAGAAATCATCCGAACCTTCATCGAAGGAACAGGTTACTTATATAAAGCAGAAAATAGCTGCAAAATAGCTTTGATGGTTGTATGTACAAACCCCGCTGATGGCGGGGTTTTTTTATTAATTTTTGTGATTTGTTTCTCCTTACCAACTGCCACTCGCACCTCCGCCTCCTGCACTTCCTCCTCCAAAACCACCGAAACCGCCTCCGCCACCAGACCATCCTCCACCTCCACCTCCACCTAACCATCCGGCTCCAGTTGGAAAAAAGATAGGACCAAATCCTCTTCTGCTCATAAATCCACCACCTCCTCCCTTGTTCCTTCTGCTGATAATGATGATAAGAATAATGATCGCAATGATCATCCCTATCGGAGTTTTACCGCTCTTTCCGCGTCTGCGATAGTTTTCAGGGGCTTTATATTCTCCCGCTGCTGCAGCAATGATCGAATTGGTTGCCTTATCCAGTCCTTCAAAATAATTTTCGCTTCTGAATTCCGGAACTATATCGTTGGTAATAATTGTATTTGCAATGATATCCGGAATAGCACCTTCCAGTCCGTACCCAGTTTCAATTCTTATTTTCCGGTCTTCTGTTGCAGCAAAAATCAATACTCCATTGTTGGTTGTTTTGTTACCTATCCCCCAATCACGGTAAAGCTTTAATGTATATTCTTCAATAGGGTACTCATTCAGTGTTTTTACAAGTACTACTGCAATTTGATTCGATGTACTGTCATCGTAAGCAACCAGCTTTCTTTCGAGGGCATTCACCTGTTCAGGAGTAAGAACTCCAGAAAGGTCATTCACCAGCCGTGGGGGTTGTGGTTTTTTCGGAATATCCTGCGCATTGGTAAAAAGCGGCAGCAGGAACAGCAACCACGCAACAACTTTTATCTTTCTTTTCATCATCATTTGCCGAATACTATATCGTCTGGAAGTTCATTTTTATCTGCATTGGGATCATATGGAAAATGTTCTTTAAGCGCCTGGCCGGTATCATAGATCACATTTAATATTGCATCGAGATAATGATTTTCCCTGAAGTGCCTGGACATCAGGTTCACTTGTTTCTGCCAGAATTCATTGCCCAGCTTTTCATGTATGCCCTTATCTGCAAATATGGCAAACTGGTGATCCCTTACTGCAACATATAAAAGCACTGAATTGTGGTAAACGGTGTGATCCATTTTAAGGTTCCAGAAAATTTCTGCAGCCCTGTCTAATGGATCAACGAACCGGCACCTGCTTTCAATGAATACCCGTAACTCTCCGCTTGTCTGTTGTTCAGCATTGCGGATAGCATCCACAATGCGGGCGTTTTCTTCGGCCGTGAACAGGCTTTTGATTTTGAATGAAGGGATCAGCTTCATCGCGCAGAATCGGTATTAAAATTTACAGTAGGTGCATTCTGTGCGCCCGGATCAGCCTGGAATGGCTGTTTCGGTGAGAATCCTAACATGCCTGCGTAAATAACAGTGGGGAACCTCCGGACAGACATGTTATATTCCTGTACTGCCGTGTTGAAGTCGTTTCGTGAAACTTTTATCCTGTTCTCTGTTCCTTCCAGTTGTGTCTGAAGATTCAGATAGTTCTGGTTGGCTTTTAGTTCAGGATATCTTTCAACGGTGACCAGTAACCTGCTCAACGCGCCGGACAGTTCGCCCTGGGCCTGCTGGAAACGCTGTAGGTTTTCAGGAGTAAGGTTGGAAGGATCAATTGTTGTTTGTGTGGCTTTGGCACGTGCCTCAATAACTTTTGTTAGTGTCTCCTGCTCGAAATTTGCCGCACCCTTCACAGTATTTACAAGATTAGGGATAAGGTCGGCACGTCGCTGGTAATCACTCTGAACATTCGCCCATTTAGCCTGCACTTGTGTGTCTTTATCCACCAGTGTATTGTATCCGCCGCAAGCACAACCACCCAAAAGAAGAATTCCACCTATAATAATAATCAGAATAAGATTACGTGATTTCATGATTTTGAATATTTTAATGGATAAAATTACATGTTTTGTATTTGAGAAGTTTAACTTTTCTGCCCGGTATGATTTTAGCAAATTTATCATCTTAAACTGTGGCTATGATTTCACGCCTCGTTCTATACAGTTATATCGCCCTCTCAACAATCTCCTGTAAAAGAAATGACTCTCCAGAAACTCCCCCTATCACTACTCCGGCAGAAATAACCAGCAAAGTGCTTGCAGACAATCTTAATTTTCCATGGGAGATTTTATGGGGACCGGATAATATGATATGGATGACTGAAAGAACCGGAAAGATCAGCCGCGTTGATCCATCGACAGGTGCAGTCACTCCATTAGCTACTATCGATGAAGTAGTATCTAATGGTGAAGGAGGACTTTTGGGAATGGTGTTATACCCAGCTAATACTCAACCCTCAAATGTGTATGTAGCTTATGATTATGATAACTCAGGAACTTATAAGGGTAAGGTTGTGCGTTATGATTATAACAACGGAACTATCTCCAATCCTTTTGTGATCATCGATGATCTTGAGGCAGCAGGGATTCACAACGGTTGCAGGCTAGTGATCTCTTCAGAAAATAAATTATTCATCACAACGGGAGATGCTTCCAATCAAAACAACCCTCAGAATTTTTCTTCACGTAATGGTAAAATACTCCGCCTGAATCCCGATGGAAGCATTCCTGCAGACAATCCTGATCCAGCAAGTCCTGTGTGGAGCTTAGGTCACCGTAATCCGCAGGGATTGGTATTTATTAATGATTCACTTTTTTCTTCTGAGCATGGCCCCGATACTGATGATGAAGTAAACATTATTCATAAAGGATCTAATTACGGATGGCCTGAAGTGCGGGGTATATGTGATGGCCCAGAACAAAGTTTCTGTTCTGCGAATAATATTGTTGAACCTATTATTAACTGGACACCCACCATAGCAGTTTGCGGGATTGATTATTATAATAATGATCTGATACCGCAGTGGAAGAATTCGATCCTGATGTGCACGCTTAAGGATTCACGCCTTAAACAGTTGAAGTTATCTTCCGATCAGAAGGCTGTGGATTCAACGGCTGATTTCCTGGTGAACAAATATGGAAGGTTACGAGATATCTGCATTGCTCCAGACGGACGTGTTTTTATTTGTACAAGTAACGGAGGAAATTCAGACGTCTTAGTAGAAGTAAATAAAAAATAATAATTTAATCTTTCTTTATCGCAGCAATTCCGGGTAAATCCTTCCCTTCAAAAAATTCAAGCATTGCTCCGCCGCCGGTAGACACATAACTTACTTTCTCAGCAAATCCGAACTGGTTGATCGCTGCAACAGAATCACCACCTCCGATAAGAGAGAATGCGCCTTTCTGTGTGGCTTCTGCAATAGCTTCTGCAACTGCTTTTGTACCGGCCTGGAATTTTTCCATTTCAAATACACCCATGGGTCCGTTCCAGAGAATTGTTTTTGACTGGAGAATCACTTCGCTAAATTCCTTAATCGCTTTCTTTCCGATATCAAGTCCCATCCACCCGTCGGGAATGGAAAAATTATCCGCTTCTTTTGTGTTTGCATTTGCATCGAACTTATCAGCTATGATGCTGTCTGCCGGCAAATGGATCTGCACATTTTTTGCTTTGGCTTTTTCAAGAAGTTCCTTAGCGGTTTGAAGCCTGTCTTCCTCAACGAGTGAATTGCCAATCTTACCGCCCTGCGCTTTAAAGAATGTAAACGCCATACCGCCACCAATAATAATGTGATTGGCTCTTTCCAAAAGATTTTCAATCAATAAAATCTTATCAGACACCTTGGCGCCTCCCATAATGGCTGTAAAAGGTTTTTCAGCTTTTTGTAAAACTCTTTCAGCGCTGTTAATTTCATTTTCCATCAGCAGGCCAAATAACTTTTTATCCGTAGGAAAAAATTCTGCTATTACTGCTGTTGAAGCGTGTGCGCGGTGAGCGGTTCCGAACGCATCATTAACATATACATCGCCGAGTGATGCGAGTTTCTTTGAAAATTCTTTATCTCCTTTTTCTTCTTCCTTATAAAATCTAAGATTTTCGAGCAGCAGTACTTCACCTGGCTTTAATGCTTTCGATTTATCCACAGCCTGCTGGCCGATACAATCGTCCGCAAATTCAACTTTAGTGTCCAGAAGTTTGCTTAGGTGCGGTACAATGTGTTTTAGTGAATATTTATTGGTGGGACCGTCCTTTGGCCGACCGAGGTGCGACATAAGTATTACACTTCCACCATCCTTCAGTATTTTCCGGATAGTGGGTATTGCTGCGCGGATCCTGTTATCGTCTGTTATTTCGAATTTATCGTTCAAAGGCACGTTGAAGTCAACGCGTACCAATGCTTTTTTTCCTGCGAAATTGTAGCTCGAAAAATCAGGCATAAACTCAAAAATAAATTTATAATACAATCCACCTCTCCCTTCTCCCCTCTCCTTTCTACTTCTTGTTGATCAATCCTGCAAAATATTTTACAGTTCTAACCAGTTGGCTCACATAGCTCATTTCATTGTCGTACCAGCTAACGGTTTTCACGAGTTGCTGGCCGCCAGAGTTAAGTACTTTTGTTTGAGTGGCGTCGAAAATAGAACCGAAGTGGCTGCCGATAATGTCGCTGCTCACAATTTCATCTTCGGTGTAACCGAAGCTTTCGTTGCTTGCTGCTTTCATTGCATTATTTATTTCTTCAACCGTCACTTTCTTATTCAGGATTGTTGTGAGTTCGGTAATAGATCCTGTTAAAGTGGGAACACGCTGAGCGCTGCCATCGAGTTTTCCTTTAAGATTTGGAAGAACGAGGCCAATAGCTTTCGCTGCGCCGGTGCTGTTTGGAACAATATTTTCAGCCGCGGCCCTTGCTCTGCGCAGGTCGCCTTTCGCATGAGGTGCGTCCTGTGTGTTCTGGTCGTTTGTGTATGCGTGAACGGTTAGCATGAGACCAGCTACTATAGAATATGAATCATCAAGAACCTGGGCCATTGGCGCAAGACAGTTTGTTGTGCAGGATGCGCAGCTGATGATAGTTTCTGAACCGTCGAGAATATTGTGGTTAACGTTGAATACAATAGTTTTAAGATCGCCTGTTGCCGGTGCTGAGATCACCACTCTTTTTGCGCCTGCGGTGATGTGGGCCTGGGATTTGTCTTTGTCAGCAAAAAATCCAGTACACTCGAGAACAACGTCTACATCGTGGGATTTCCAAGGAATTTCTGCAGGATTTTTCTGAGCATATATTTTTATTTCATCGCCAGCTACGACGATCGAATTTTCTGTGGCTTTAACTTCAACGCCGAAGGGACCCTGGGCGCTGTCATATTTAAGGAGGTGAGCGAGTACTTTAGGGCTTGTCAGGTCATTTATAGCGACAACATCAATGCCTTCCATCTTATAGATCTGGCGGTACACCAGCCGGCCAATTCGTCCGAACCCGTTGATAGCAACTTTAACTGTGCTCATAGTTGAGAATTTGAGTTTTAGAATTTGAGAATGCAAAATTACGATACTCTCAATAAAGTTTTGGAAGAAAATCTGTTGACCGCTATCTTTGCCGTCCCAAATCTGAGCCGCGTTGGTCAATCGGTTAAGACGCATCCCTTTCACGGATGAATGAGGGGTTCGATTCCCCTACGCGGTACTATATCAATTAGCAAATCCCCTGACAGCACTAGCTTTTAGGGGATTTGTCATTTAACAAGGTACGTTGAAGGGACGGTTTTGTGCATATTATTGAATTACCAACTATCAAGCAATGTTAATGCGACGAAGTATCTAATCAACAAAGGTGAGGGAGATGTAGGTTGCATTTGTTACACTTCAGAAGAAATTCTTCCTTGTTAAAAAATAAAAGTCATGAATGTTAGTATTCGAGATCTCATCAGAATGCGGTTTCATATGAGATACTCAGCTCGAGTCTTATTTGCAAGTCCATAATTGCTTTCCTGTTAACGTCTTCCTTCGTTGGCTGTTCATTTTCGTACACCTGCTGTACATATCTGATCAAAACAGGACTACGGCCGCAAGCTATAAAGATTTGATTTTCAAATGTTTTCTTAAATGGCACACTATTCCGTTACAGATGCTATGCTCAGAAATTACTTAAAAGTCGCCTGGCGCAACCTGCTAAAAAACAAAGTTTTTTCTTTTATTAATATAATAGGCCTTGCTACGGGCCTTACCTGTTTTATATTGATCAGTTTATATGTGTCTGATGAACTCAGCTTTGACCATTATAATGAAAAGGCGGAAAGGATCTACCGCATCAATTCATACATTAAGCTGGGTGGTTCTGAACTCACGCTGCCCGTGTCAAGCGATCCCATGGGTGCCACAGTGAAAAAAGATTTTCCGCAGGTGGAAGAATATGTAAGATTTTACAACAGCAATGGCGCAAAGTCAATTAAGAATGGTAACGAATACATCAACGAGCCAAATGTTACACATGCAGATTCTACTTTGTTCAGGATATTTACACTTCCTGCTATCTATGGCGACACAAAAAATGCACTGAACGATCCTAACACCGTAGTAATTACAGAGCGTGCAGCAAAAAAATATTTCGGAGCTGTTGATGTAGTTGGAAGATCAATACAAACGAATGAAAACGGCCAGACTCTTTACAAGGTAACTGCAGTGATCAAAGATGTGCCGCACAATTCACATTTCAACTTCGACCTGTTTTTTTCGATGGACAATGTGCAGTATGAGTATGGAAATTTTCTTAGCCACAATTTTCAGACATATCTGTTGTTAAAAGAAGGAACAAATTATAAAGATGTAGAAAAGCTTTTTCCAAAATATATTGAATCATACGTATTGCCACAAGCAAAAGCAGTGATGCAGATCAACAGCATGGAGGAATTTGAAAAAGCAGGAAGCAGACTTTCATATTCACTTATTCCTTTGTTGAAGATTCATTTGTATTCCGATCTGTTTCCTGAACTTGGTGTAAATGGCGATATTAAATATGTATATATCTTTTCCGGAGTAGCAATATTAATACTGCTGCTGGCCTGTATCAACTTTATTAATCTGTCTACCGCACGTTCCATGAAAAGATCGCGGGAGGTTGGGATCCGTAAAGTACTAGGCACAACTAAAGCAAAACTCATTATGCAGTTTCTTGCTGAATCTGCATTAACAGTGATCATTGCCTTGATCATCGCTATAGTCATAGCATGGCAGGTATTGCCAATGTTCAACGACCTTTCTGCAAAATCTTTGACACCATCGATGCTCTTCAGCAATAAAATGCTGCTCATCATGATTGCATTACCTTTTGTGGTGAGTTTACTTGCGGGAAGTTATCCTTCCTTGTTTCTCTCATCGTTTAATCCGGTTACGGTATTGAAAGGGAAGGGAAATGCAGGATCGCATAAAAGTAGTCTGCGGAGTGGCCTGGTAATATTCCAGTTCTTTGCATCGATATTCCTGATCGTAGCGACTATTACAGTATATCGCCAACTCGATTACATTCAGAAAAGAAAAATTGGTTTTAACAAAGAGCAGGTGCTTGTAGTAGATGGTACAGGTGTGCTTGGAACTGGCACCGAATCATTCAAAAATGAAGTAAAGAATATGCGGGGTGTGATCAATGGCACATACTCAGGGTTTCTTCCAGTATCTGCATCAGCAAGAACTGATAATACCTATTCGAAGGAAGCTGTACTTACTTCTTCCAGCATCCTAAATATGCAATCGTGGAGTGTAGACGAAGATTATATACCAACGCTCGGCATGGAAATAAAATCGGGAAGAAATTTTTCGCGGCAGTTCGGAACCGATTCATCTGCTATCATTATAAATGAAAGCACTGCTTCTTTACTCGGATACGCTGACCCCATTGGAAAAAAGATGTACGCATTGGTCGACAACCAGACGAACGAAATGCGCGGATACCAAATCATAGGAGTGGTTAAAAATTTCAACTACGAATCGCTTCGCCAACGCATCGGTCCCTTGTGTTTTGTGCTGGGAAACAGTTCATGGTCCATGTCATTCCGCGTGAAACCCGAAAATGCCGAGGCGCTCATAGGTCAGATTGGTAACAAGTGGAAATCGTTATCTACAGGTACTCCGTTCTCTTACCATTTTCTCGATGAATCATTCAATAATATGTATCGGGCCGAACAACAGGTGGGTAGGGTCGCTATAGCATTCGCCGTACTTGCAGTGATCATTGCCTGCCTTGGTTTGTTCGGACTCACCACTTACATGGCCGAGCAGCGCACAAAAGAAATTGGTGTAAGGAAAGTGCTCGGCGCTACGGTCAATAATATTGTAATGATGCTGTCGAAAGATTTTCTTGTGTTAATTGTTATCGCCACACTGGTTGCCTTTCCATTCGCATGGTGGGCGATGAATAAATGGCTCGAAGACTTTGAATACCGTGTTGCTGTTGGTTGGTGGATCTTTGCGATATCAGGACTTCTCGCAATTCTTGTTGCACTGTGTACCATCAGTTTCCAGGCAATAAAAGCAGCATTGTCTAATCCTGTAAAAAGTTTGCGGACAGAATAATCATCCTTACTGCTTGCTTATTCAAGTCAAAATGGTTGAAATATTATTCACCTGTCTACTCTATAGGGAACTCCTTCTTAAAAACATAGTGATACACTTTACCGGAGTTACCTTCTAATATAGGAAACGCATTTACCTACGCGGTACACGACATCAAAAAAAGCTATTCGAGTATTCGGATCGCTTTTTTTGTTTAATTGCTTAATGAAACAATAATATATAACCTCTAAAACCAATTTTATGCAAATCATTAAAAGTATTCAAAACCGTATTTATAAGATTCGCGGACAGAGGGTAATGATTGATCGCGACCTTGCTGAATTGTATGCTACTGAAACGAGATCACTTAACCAGGCAGTAAAACGTAACATAGTCCGGTTCCCGGATGATTTTATGTTTCAATTAACAGAGCAGGAATGGGAAAACATTAAGATGGAGGCAACTTATCGGGAAAACTCAGATAATACTTTGAGGTCACAAATTGTGATCTCAAACAATAGAGGGGGGTTACGTTATTTACCATACGTCTTCACTGAACAGGGTGTAGCTATGCTGAGCAGCGTTCTCCATTCTGACCGGGCAGTACAGATGAACATTGCCATCATGCGCGCATTCGTTGAAATGAGACGGCTTGCTATGCTGGAAAATGATTGGAAAATCAATCTTGAGAAAATTAAAGAAAGGCTTGGTGAACATGATGCCCAACTAAACAGTATTTATGATGCTCTTGAAAACCTACTTGACGAAAAAGCAGCTCAGCGAAAATGGGAAAACCGTGAAAGAATAGGATTTACTAAATAATTATCTTGAGAAGGTACCTGGCAGGTACCTTCTTTTTATCAAATTAATCAAAATAGGATTTTTGGCGGGCCTTCCGTTTTAAAAGTCAGAGTTGTAATTTTAATCCATGACTCCCCTTGTGCAGAGGAAATATTCAAGACATCTAAAATCAGCACCTCGTTAGAATTAAAATATGGCGTAGCTATTTCTATTTTGTCATCCCGGTAGCTGATATAAACACTTTAATATATTATGTATAAAGTTTTGCCTTGCTCTATTCAAAGGATTATAAAAATCACGTGCTGTTTCAGTTTTCTCATAAGTCTGCATTTTGCTGCCATTGGCGAGGATTCAATTATGACTTATACTTACAAGCAAGTGGGTGAATTGAAAATACTGGCTGATGTTTATCCGGCTGCAGGAGAAAAACGTCCGGTGGTGGTTTGGATTCATGGCGGTGCACTCATCATGGGTTACCGCATAGGAGTGCCTGCCTGGCTTTTAGAAGCGTGCAGGAAAAATGAGTATGTTCTGGTGTCT
>Ga0222622_10001319_pt1 | contig 10088 bp, 8 predicted proteins | sample PLM2_5_b1metaG_FD_177335 | JGI IMG/M metagenome (GOLD analysis project Ga0222622, IMG submission 177335) | Groundwater sediment microbial communities from an aquifer in East River, Colorado, USA - PLM2_5_b1 | ecosystem: Environmental > Terrestrial > Soil > Riparian zone | place: USA: East River... | reverse complement strand
GAGAAGCGATTGGGAGCGAGTTAGACCAATGCTGGGAAGTTGGGGAACCGAAGATCGTTGGGGAGACTACGAACTCCTGTTTGGCGCCGCGAAACTGAATCTTAAGATTCTGGACTTACCTGTACATTATCAGGAGCGCATTTATGGTTCCACAAAGATGACCAAAGTCTTTCGGAACGGTCTTGTTATGTTAAGAATGTGCTGGCACGGCTTTCTGAAGCTGAAACTTGGCTACTAATCCGTCTTAGATTTAGGTCTTCGAACTGCCTGCCAATAAATGGCGCGCGATTTCGAAATCGCACGCATCTGAATATTTTCTACGTGCAAGAACGCATTGCCAAAGAAGTCCAACATGGGCGTTTCCTCGCACAGCAAGGGGCAGGGGAGATTTGGAATTGGGAGAGTCCGGCGGGAAAACTTCGCTGGGCCCGGAGGGTAAGAATGCTCAGCAGTCATTTGAAGCCAGGGATGACTGTGCTCGAATTGGGATGCGGCACCGGCTCTTTCACTCGGGAGCTGGCACGTTCGGGTGCGGAAGTCGTCGCGATAGACGTTTCACCGGAGCTTTTGGAAATCGCCAACGCCACTTATTCCGCGCCAAATGTTCAGTATCAAATCCAGAATGCCTACGCATTGAGCTATCCTGAAGGTGCGTTCGACTCGATCGTGGGCAGCTCGGTTTTGCATCACCTCGAAATCGAAGCGGCGGTACGCGACATGTACCGCGTGTTGAAGCCTGGAGGTAGCATCTATTTTACGGAGCCAAACATGCTGAACCCTCAGATTGCGATACAAAAAAATATTCCGTGGATTAAACGAAAGCTTGGCGATTCACCGGATGAGACGGCATTCTTCCGATGGCCGCTGCGGCGGCTGCTCGAGCGAACAGGCTATCGTGAGGTTCGAATCGATCCGTTCGATTTTCTACATCCGAAAACGCCGGCTACTTTGATCGACCGGGTTAAAGCGTTCGGGCGGTTTCTCGAGAACGTGCCTGGCGTCTCGGAATTTGCTGGCTCGCTTTATATCCGTGCGATCAAATGAGCAATGCATCGACGGTCTTGCAGGGCCAGGAGGCGGAAGATCGAGCCGCAACATTGCGTAACCGCGCGCGGCTCGTTGCCAACAAAAATCTTCTTTTTTGGTATGGCGAGCTTTACCGGGATCAATTCAGGGACCTTCCCAATCCGCAGACGCTCTCAATACTGGAGGTGGGAAGTGGCACTTCGCCTCTCAAGCAATTTCTCTCAAACGTTATCACAAGCGATGTGCTTAATCTTGACTATCTCGATCTTGTGTTTGACTGCCACGAAATCGACAAGCTGGATGCGATCCCAGACAAAAGCGTCGACGTCATTACGCTTACGAACGTGTTACATCATCTGAAAAGCCCTATTGGATTTCTTAACTGCGCTGCCAGCAAATTGAAATCTGGCGGCAAAGTGATCGCGACTGAGCCTTTCTTTTCCTTGTTATCAACACCTATGTTCAAGTATCTGCACCACGAATCCGTGGATTTCAGCATTTCCGAGCCTGAGTTAGGCGAAGTGCAGGGGCCGCTGGCATCGGCGAACATCGCATTACCGTGGCTAATATTCTTTCAACGGCACAAATGGCTGCAGCGATTGAACGAGAATTTCGATGTTACGACGGTTTCGATGCGTACCTTTAGCGCCTTATCGTACATGGCTACTGGGGGAATCTCGCGCAAGCTGCCGATCCCACATTTTCTTTATCGCGCCCTGTTCTCAACAGACCTGGCAGCCAGTCGCCGCTTTCCGCGTTTCTGCGCAGCCTTTTTTACTGTAACCTTGACACGACGTTAGTGCCGAGATAAGCCGCGAAAAGGATTCCTGCATTACTCCCTTTTCCTGAACAACACGAAACGACCGCGACGGTCAAGCAGTGTGTAGTTTTCAAGCCGAATTCCGGACCCCGGATTTATTGTATCCGTGCTGATTCGAAATGGGACATAGGGATCCGCGCTATCACCAAGGATCCAGATTGGCGCAGGCCGGCCGTGAAGTCGGCTCAGCCAGAATAGATTTCGGTCATGCGCGTAGCGGAAAAGCGTAGTTGATGCAACAACCGGTTCCTCTGGCTTACCTTCTCGCCGGTAGCGGGCAAACACCTCGTCAGCCACTTGCCGCTCTGATGACGAGCAAAACCTGGTTGAACGAAGGAGGTACGCCCCGCGGGCAAACCATGGCACTAGGGCGAGTTGGGCGATTGCTGCCAACGCCGCGACTACAATTGCGGCCGTAAGAACCGTGGCCCGCACCGTTTTGCTGCAGCGCGGTACAACACGCGCGATCGACGCGAAACCTAGCAACGCGACACACCAAATCAGGGTCTCGGTGGAAAAAAATCGTGGCGCCCACATGAGATCGTTGCGATTCATGAGCCATGCGACCACCGTTGTGGGGATACCAACAATCAGATAATACGGGCGCAACAAGACTGTTCCAAAAGTGCCTACGATCATGACCCATAGCCATTGACGGACAACGCTACTGCCAAGCCAATGAGCCATATTGGATGTGACAAAAACGAAAAGCGCTCCGGGACTGGATAAAGTTCCCGGTGCCGCGACACCAATGCGGTCAAGTGAGTGAATCGCGTACCTCGTCGGCGATTGCACCGACGAAATCGCCAGCAAAACGGGGATCGCAGAAACTGACAGGACAAGTGTGATTACGGCAGGCCAGTTGAAACGACAACGCGCGGCTTTGCCCGGTGAAGAGAGCCATGTCTCAACCGCAGCTACTATCGCTACCAGGGCTGCAGCTATCGGCGCGTCTTCCTTTACGCTGATGACAACAATTGCCGTCACGATTGACGCGATCGTCCGCTGCTGCAGCAGGAAATAAAACAGGATTAAACACAACGCGAGCGCAAAAGTCTCGACATAGAACCCATTACCTGCCTCCTGATAGAACGCAACGGAAAGCGGTGAGATCAGAAGCGCCCCAGCGGCGATTACTGCGGCGCGGCCATCGACGCCGAGAAGACGCAAGATCCGCGCTGCCCAGAAATAAGTCACTCCCACCGATGCGGCAAGCACGAATAGCAGGCCGGGAGCACCGAATGGCTTTGCTATGAGTCCGAGCGGGAGAAGGAAAAAGTAGGTGTGAATAGCAAGGTAGTTACCAAAGCAGTTGTCGTGGAGTAAACCGCGCCCCTCAAGCCAGCTTCGAGCAAGCTGAGTAATCGCAAACAGGTCCCCCGTGTAGCCGAGATCGTAAAATGTTTTAAGTTTGAGAGCGAAGACCCAAAGTGCGATGAACACACCGAGGGCGAGAGCGACGAGATCCCAGCGGTCCCAACGTGCCGCCGCGTCCACCTTCCAAGCGAAAACCTCTCTCCAGCGAAACCCCATCGGACAAACATATGATTTCCCAATATCTTTTCTAGTGTAGTATCGTTACGAACGCATCCATTCTGATTAGGCGACTCGTCCCAGCTGTTACTTTGCCAAGGTGTATGTCATTTAAAATCTCCATCGCGTTTCCTGGCTTTAGGAGCGTAGGTGAAATTCAAAAGATGATAGCTATGGAGTCCGATCCCCATGCCCTGGAGTTGAAATTTCAATACGTTTACTACGATGCGCTGGTGACGACGTGCCTGAGCGGAGCAGGAAAGTAGCGCTTCTGGTGAGCGGCTACTCCTGGCATTTTTTGAGAATCCCTCGTTGCACCAGACTTACCCAAAGCTGATGTCGACAACTTCAGTACTACGTCGCGCTGCTAATAAGGTGTACGAACGCGCCTTTCCCATTTATCGGCCGCTTTATGCCGCCTACAAGACCTACGCTGATCGCGCGGAGCGAGAGCTGCTCAGGAAGATCTTGTTTCAAGACGCTGTCGTCGTAGATGTTGGCGCTAACATCGGCATTTACTCGCAGTTTTTTTCCCGCTGCGTTGGCCCAAGCGGCCTGGTTCATTCCTTCGAACCGTCGCGAGATAACTTCAGGCGGTTGTCCGCGGCAACACGTGATGTTTCTAACATCCGACTCACTCAAGCTGCAGTTGGAGAGCAGAGCGGCGAGTGCACGCTTTACATTTCAGACAAGTTAAACGTCGATCATAGGGCGTACAAGGCCGATGGAGATTCACGCCGCGCGGTTCCCACCCAAATGGTCGCGCTCGACGATTACTTCGAGCCCGGCCAACGCGTTGATCTGATCAAGATGGATATTCAAGGATACGAACTTCATGCGTTACGCGGCGCGCAGCGCGTGCTACAGGAAAATCCGGAAATCAACCTCTTGCTCGAGTTTTGGCCTGCCGGATTGGCGCAGGCAGGCGTTAGATGGGAAGAACTTGTCGAGCTGCTTCAACGCTTGAATATGAATCTCACTCTGGTGCGAACCGGTGGTTTGGTTCCCTTCGAGGCACGTGATGTTCGAAACGATATTTCCTGGTATGTGAACGTTTTCGCCCATCGTAACCGCGGTTAGACGCGAAATTGGCGATAGTAATGGGACCAGGATTTCTAGGCAAAATCGTGCTAGCGATTATCGTCGACTAAATGCGCACAATTATCGTCACTGGATCCGCGGGATTGATTGGTTCGGAAACCGTAAAGCGATTCGCGAAAGAGGGGGCGCATGTTATCGGGATCGACAACGACATGCGCGCGCAATTCTTCGGCGCAGAAGCGTCGACGAAGCAGACGCGTAATGATCTAATCGCGAATATCCCCGGCTATGACCATTATGATCTCGATATTCGGGACGCCCACTCAGTTGCCGAACTGTTCAAAACTTATTCCGGAAAAATCGATGCGATTGTGCATACGGCCTCACAACCGTCACATGATTGGGCGGCCCGCGACCCTCAAACCGATTTTACGGTTAACGCAAATGGCACCTTGAATCTGCTCGAAGCGGCGAGGACATTTTCTCCCGAAGCGCCGTTCGTTTTTACTTCGACGAACAAAGTTTACGGCGACACGCCGAATCAGTTGCCACTGCAAGAATTGCCGACCCGGTGGGAGATCGAGCCAGAGCATGAGTATCAGCCGGGAATCTCAGAAACCATGAGCATCGATTACAGTAAGCATTCGCTTTTCGGCGCATCCAAAGTCGCGGCCGATATTTTGGTGCAGGAATACGGACGTTATTTCGGCATGCCGACCGTTTCTTTTCGCGGCGGCTGCCTTACCGGACCAGCCCATGCCGGTACCGAGCTGCACGGTTTTCTTTCTTATCTGATGATATGTACAGCGACTGGCAGGCCTTACCGTGTGTTAGGATATAAGGGCAAGCAGGTTCGGGATAACATCCACAGCTTCGATTTGGTCGAAGCGTTCATCGAATTCATTCGTGCGCCGCGTAGCGGAGAAGTGTACAACATTGGTGGCAGCCGGCACAGTAACTGTTCGATGCTCGAAGCGATCGCCCTAAGTGAGGAAATAAGTGGACGCAAATTAACCTGGAGCTATGAGGAAGCGAACCGGGTCGGCGACCACATCTGGTGGATCAGCGACGTTAGAAAGTTCCAGAAACATTATCCTGCCTGGAAATTTCGCTACGGCTTGCGAGAAATTCTGGAAGAAATTCATCGCGCAATCAGTGCGCCCGCCAAGGTAAAGGTAAGCCAGTAACCCCAGGGAATATGATTCATTACGCGGAGTTGGTCACACGTTAAGCGGGACCCATGAGATTGAATCATTATTGCGAGGCAGGCGGAGGCGATTCTTTCGGGCTTTTGGAGCGACCGCCGCCCTGCGGAAGCATTTCTTTTGGAACATCGTAAACCAAAAACGAGTAGGCAATGTGATCTACAGGAGTGAAATGCTCTCTCAACCATCTGTACTCCCCAGGGCTTCGGTTAACTCCAACCAGGGCATTGACGGGCACAACAATTCGACCTGCCTGTGGTTTACGAGGATCTACAATAGCTCCAGGATGACGGCGGACATACTCGGCCAGATACCATTCGTTTCCGCGCCAATCCAGGTTGGAGTCTGCCAGGTGTCGGTAGGCGAGTTTCCTGTCCGGAACAAATTCGTTAAAATACGAGATAAAATGCGGATAGTACGAAAGTGCCGATATACCAGCCCAAGCGACTAGAATTACCGCGGCATATCGTCTGAGCTTGGATTCGGGCGCAGCTAAAAATCTTCCGCAAAAGATCGTAGCCAGGGTAAATACAGGCAGTACATGACGAATGCCGATCTGCGCGTTAAAAAAGAAGTTGAAGTAGATCCAGTAAACCAGAATCGGAATTAAGAGGAAAATCTCTTCCCGGCGAAGTCTTCGCGCCGCCGGCTGCGCACGCCTTGAGAAGTATCCGAACAACGCCGCCAAAAATATAATTTGCGTCGCAATCGGCACCTTGAAGAAGGCCGCGTAAAAATAATATCCTGGGAACCCACGAAGCGTCCCGTCACCGCGATTCACTCGGACGTTCCCTGCCATGTAAATGTTTCTCCAACCCTGCCCCATTCGTTCTTCAAATTTGATTAGATCCAAGCCTTGGACGTAAGGCACCGGCAACGGAACTGGCAGATTACCGATGATTGGCGTCGCTTGGAGTCTTTTGAAAAACGGGTCCTTCAGAGAATATCTCGACAAAGGTGTCCCGATTCCGTCAAAGCCGAATCCCACATTGATGGCCACGATGCTCACCGCAACGAAGAACGCTATGACAATAAACCAGCGGCGCAGCAGCCAGACCAAGCGATGGCCCCAGTCAGTAGTAACGGTTTCACTTGCTGGCTCTGCACGGCAGTAAATCGCAGCAATCACAAGGAAAATCGGGTACAGGTAGATGCACGAGTATTTGGCCAATTGACTCAAGCCAAGTGTTAGGGAACTCAAAAGGGCTCGTGCTTTGCCACCTAATTTGAGAAAATGCCAAAAGTGGTAGAGGGCCATGGTCGTCATCAGGGTGGCGGGCAGGTCGGCTGTGACAAGTTGACCGTGCGCCAGGAGGTTGGGATCGAAGACGTAAAGACTTAGCGAGAGAAGAGCCCCGTTACGGCCGTAAAGTTCGTAGCTCCACTTCAACACGTACAACGCGAGCAATAGCGACAAAATAATGGTCGCGTAACGTCCACGTTTTATCTGACTCTCCCACGATGTGTCTATCGGAAAACCAATGCTCCGGGCAAGTATGGCAAGATTTCCGCTTGTCATGGCGTGAAGACTTGAAAATGGCATCGTGCTGCTATCCAGGACTCCTCCTCGTCGCGGAGTATCATGCAACACGCGATAGCCGTAATGATAGTGAAGAGACTCATCAGTAGTAAGCCCCTTGTGACGCAAGCTTGTCGTCTGTATTATTAGTAACACAGCTAATAAAGTGCCGCAGACGACCAGCCAGACTCGCATCGCGCTCGACTGCCAAACTCGACCACTGATTGATAGGCTTCGTAACACGATGCTTTTATTATGAATCCCTGACCATCTCTCACACGCGCTGGGACGACCAAATTCTCAAAGTTTGGGGCAGGCGGTTAGTCCGACTTTGGAAGGTTGGGCGAACGGATGACGTTTGCGTCGAATTCGCTGACTGAAATGATATAATCGACGTTCGCCTGTTGCTGTGGCGTGAGTTCATTTACATTTTCAACCCAAGTACGCAGGGAGTGGTCGTTCCAGACCAGAGAGGCAATAAAGAAAACATTCCACTTATTTTGGAAGAGATTTTCTTTCAGCGAAAGGAGAATGCTACTGCCAGGTGATGGACGCAGACCCAGAGAACGGAAGGTATCAATAACATGGGAGGTTTTGGCCCCCACATTGAGCCAGGGGACTTGGAGGCGCTGATTTTCGCGCTGTGTAAAGGCTGCGAGGGCGAACGCCACCAGGAGTGTTGTGACCGTTCGAAAACCCCGGGAAGATACTCTCCTAGAGGCGCCCCCTAGGGTTGCACTTGTTGCCGGAGGCGGGACACGATTGCCTGGAAAGACCGAAAATTTCGAAATCAGAGTAATCAAATCAAACACAACCTTTGCAAAGATCACTGCCCATCCGAACAATAGAAGATAAAGGGATGCATCGCCGCGCATGGGGACGATAAATGCCACAGGAAGCGGCACGATCACTATCCAGAAGGCCATGAGCTGAAGGGTTCGGTCCCGGCGGACAAAGGCGTAAATGAAAACCACCGCCCATAAGAGTAGCAGAGCTGTTGGCGTGATTGTATGCCCGGCGAACAACAATTGGCCAACAAACTTGGCGTTAGAGGCTGTGAAGTTGTCCCACGAATATTTAGGTCGATAAGGATCCAAACTCGCCAACGAGCCGGTGCCGTGCAGTTTGCCATACACATAAAAAACGGTGAGCAATCCGGCAATCAAAGACGGCGCGGCATCAGTCCGGATCCAGCGCAAGAATGCTTTCGAGTCTGGCCAGCTCTGAGATTTCAGAAACTCATAGATCAGCACGATCACGGGAAGGGTAACTGCCATCTCTTTGCAGTTCAGCGCCAAAACATATAGCGCTAGAAATCCCAGCAATTGCAGCGGACTCAGAGAGGCCCCTCTCTCGCGGATATTCACGTAGTAGGCCAATGCCGCGAAGTAAAAGAATCCACATAACACGTCATAAATAAACGCACCGACGAACACGAGGCCGGCCAGACGCGGGTGGTAACAAAGGGTGAGGACAGCGAGAAAGGTGATGGAGCGCGAGAAGGCGAGACGCCGGCTCAGGTAGTAGACCAGGGGAATGGACGCAACGAGAATGCTGATTTGGACAATTCGATAAGGTAACGGATCAAGGCCAAAGAAATGATAGAGCGGCAAATAGTAAAGAGCACCTCCCGGGCGATAAAGGTAGAGGGGCAGATCGTAAAGAGCGCATCCCGAACAAAGAAATAACTTCCAGAACACGATATTTGCCAGGAGCGATTTCAGCGCTCCGGCGCACCAACAAATCCCCATGTTCATCATTTCGTCTTCACGGAATCCCCCACGCAGCGCGGGAAGAGCAAAGTGGAGGAAGTAGGCGATGAGAACGGCGACGCAAATCGCGTCAACCACGAAGCGCCGATACGCTTGCTCTGTCTCTGAGCTCCGCATATACGCGAAGTTAAAGGAGGGATCATGCGATTGTCACGAAATTGCAATCGCCTTAACGGCTGGCTTCCTGCGTAAAGATAGCTGCTTTGGTGTTTACGAAGGAGATCGCACACAGTGCAAAACCAAATTCACCGTGGCCGCTGCGTCACTTGGAAGCAACCGCCGGGGTTTGCGCCGGCCGAAATCGCCTCGAATATTGCAAAATGGCGACTTTCTCTCGCGATACGGTGTATGCCCCGTTGCGGTTGCCGCGACTTTACAACCTCTTGCAAAGGGTGGTGGGCGGTGGTCGGGATCGCGCGGCGTTTGTTACAACGCATGTTGCTTTCCGCCCTGACGAGAAGGTAGTGGATGCAGGCTGCGGCACAGGTAGAGCGCTCGAGTTTCTACCTTTGGTGAATTATTTCGGATTTGATCCTAACCCCGAGTACATTCGCGTGGCGCAGTCACGATATGGGAGCCGTGGAGAATTCTTCTGCGGAGATGCCAGCAGCTCACGAGTTCGGGAGTTGGCGCAGGATGCCGACGCGTTTCTTTCGCTAGGAGTGCTCCATCATCTCACCGACCAACAGATTGACGAAATATTGGGCTTGGCACGAGCGTGTCTGCGTCCCGGCGGTCGTTTCATCTTCTACGAGCCTTGCTTCAGCGCGAACGATGATTGGGTGGGAAGAATGTTCATGCGGCTTGATCGAGGTGAAAACATAAAAACCGATCAGGAATGGCGAGCCTTGCTATCGGACTATTTTGCGACCGTAGAAGAGTATATTCGCCGGCCGGTCTATTTGTTTCGCTACACGATTCAAGCCCTCATCGCCCGGAACCCGCGCGAGCCGTGATTTTGTCGCTCTTGGTCAGATAATCGATGAAGGATTGAGCCTGAAAATCGTAATCGCGGCGTGCCAGCGTGCTGTCGTACGCTTTTGGTAGAACGAGTCGATCGATTTGATCGCGCTTGAATGGGATAGGTAATCGAAGCGCCTTTGCGGCCCGAAGCATCGTGATCGGCACGGGTATCACAAAGAGAGGACGCACGGAGCTGCGGAGCGCTCGGG
>Ga0222622_10001318_pt1 | contig 10091 bp, 8 predicted proteins | sample PLM2_5_b1metaG_FD_177335 | JGI IMG/M metagenome (GOLD analysis project Ga0222622, IMG submission 177335) | Groundwater sediment microbial communities from an aquifer in East River, Colorado, USA - PLM2_5_b1 | ecosystem: Environmental > Terrestrial > Soil > Riparian zone | place: USA: East River... | reverse complement strand
GTATTACTGGTTAAAGATCTGCCCGAAAGGAGTTGCGGAAGAATTTATTAATATGAGAATTCTGGACAGGATATTAACTTACCTGGGAAATTGGCAGGATCATGTTATTCTTAAAAAAAAGATAAAGCAATACATACAAGATCTGCCGAAAAAAAATGAAGAGAAATTAATGCTGAAAGATCTTGAAAAGAAATTAATGCCCACACAAAAAGAAATATTGGATAGGGCAATTAAAAAGTGGGATGAAATAAGAAACAAAAAAGCGACCAAATCAGTCGCTTTAAGTGCCCCGGAACGGAGTTGAACCGTTACGACCGTTGCGGGTCACAGGATTTTAAGTCCTGCGTGTCTACCAGTTCCACCACCGGGGCAGGTGGTAGTCAGAAAAAAAATCCACCAGCGGAGACTGATGGACTTCTGAGCGGAAGACCGGGCTCGAACCGGCCACCCCGACCTTGGCAAGGTCGTGCTCTACCAAATGAGCTACTTCCGCTTGTTTATTTAACCAATAAAAGAACTAGAGGGCTGCAAAAATAAGCAACGAGCCCTTTTGAAAAAAATTTTTGAACCCCTTATTTGTATTTGGGAGTGTATAAGGTGCTTTCCTGCACTTTCACTTCAGGCTTGTCAAAACGCTTGGTATAAAGCATATAACAACCGCCTAAAACGAAAGCTACAATACAAGCCACCTGCAGGTAAAATAAAAATGCTGAGGAAGATGTCCAATTGTAAGAAAAGTCCTTGTCATGTACTTTCTGGAGTTCCGCTTGATATTCCTGCTGATACTTCATATCGGGTAATTTGTGGTGCAAAAATAAGTGTTCGGCAATTAAATTGGATTTATTTTATCAACTGTGAAAAATATTTTTTACCCTTTACAAAATGTTCCCAAACGAGATTTCCTTTGTAAACTCCAGCAGGTTTCCCGTCCTTTTTTAAAGGAAAAACGCTTTGCTTTTTCCTGAATAATATCCATTTTAAAAAAGAGAAATGGGCTCTTAAAATAGAAAGAAAATAACCCCCATCCCCTACAAAAAGGCCTTTCCAGGCCGACACAGAATCAAGAAAAATACGGAAAGGTATCTTCCACCATTTTTGCGACCATGGAAGATTTTTATAAAGCATTATTTGGTTATTACGAAAGTTGAGATAAGTTTTTAGCGAATTACCACGTGGCAATGTGCCACCTCCTACATGATAGGCAACAGAAGTAGGACAACAATAAAGTTTATATCCCGTAAGTTGCATGCGCCAGCAAAGATCAATTTCTTCCTGGTGTGCAAAAAAGTATTCATCAAATCCTTTCAATTCATGAAATACATTGCTGCGTATGACCATTGCAGCACCGGTTACCCAAAAAACGCTTTCAGTTGTATCATACTGGCCTTTATCCTCTTCACATATATCAAAAATTCTTCCTCTTGCAAAAGGATAACCAAAACTATCAAGCCAGCCACCGGCGCCTCCCGCATATTCAAATAATTTTTTATTGTTGTATGAAAGCAGTTTGGGTTGGCAGGCGGCGTTCAATTTATCTTGCTCAAGTAAATTAATAATGGGTGTTAACCAGCCAGGTTGTACTTCTATATCCGAATTAATGATCGCATAATAATCTGCCTGAACTTGCGCAAGTGCCATGTTATATCCCTTTGCAAATCCTCTGTTTTCGTTGAAACAGATCAATTTGACTTGTGGGAATTGATTCTCCAAAAAAGAAACTGATCCATCTGTAGAGCCATTATCCGCAACGATCACCACCATATTTTCGTAAGCAGTTGCCAATACAGAAGGCAAAAATTTACTAAGATAGTTTTGACCATTCCAGTTCAGAATAACAATAGCAACTTTGGGTAAACTGTTCAATCGTTTGTAAAAAATTTGCTCAAAAATAAGGGATGCGGTTTATCCTTATTAAATTCGGAAAATGTTTCAGCAAATAATTAACTGGCGGACCCTCGTAGCGTTGATTGCCATCGGGATAGTTACCAGCACTATTTTTTACTCCAGGTACGTTGCCACAAAGATTGCCAAAGAAGAAAGAAGCCGCGTAATAGCTTTTGGTGAATCACTTAAAATGAAAGCGAAGTCAGATGATCCCGATATCATCGCTTTTACAAATCGAATTGCTGTAGAAAATGACGATATACCGATCATTGAAACAGATGAGCATAATTACCCCACAGGCATCTATGTAAATCTTGATTCTTTGACCGTAGCAAAAGATACCGGCTATTTACGAAAGATGGTTCAGCGTTTCGGGAAAATAAATGAGCCGGTAAAAATTGATGTGACCAATCAGAAATATTTTTACGGCCAATCAAGATTGCAGGATGAAGTAAGGTATTATCCTATCGTACAACTTATAATCGTTGGATTATTCATTATTATAACCCTGCTTGCATTAAGAAGTAGCTATAGGTCGGTACAGAACCAGGTATGGGCAGGTATGGCTAAAGAAACTGCCCATCAATTAGGAACACCTGTTTCATCACTAAAGGGTTGGGTGGAAATGCTGAAACAAAACCCTGACAATAGCAAGATCGTTCCTGAATTGGAAAAAGATGTGAGTAGGTTGCAACTAGTTAGTGATCGTTTTGGAAAGATCGGTAGCTCACCACAATTGGAGAAACATGATATCATCAGCCAGGTAACATCGATGGTGGATTATATGAAGAAAAGGGCGCCGGGAAAAGTGAATTTTTCGATCAATACCAATAATGAGAAAGAAATTTTTGCAAGCATCTCGCCGCCATTGTTTGATTGGGTTATTGAAAATCTTTTGAAAAATTCTTTGGATGCGATGGAAGGAACCGGCGAAATAAAGATCAACATTGAAAACTTACCTGATAAAGTATATATTGATCTAAAAGATACAGGTAAGGGTATTCCGCTTGCCATGCAACAAAAAGTTTTTAAGCCCGGCTTCACCACTAAGAAAAGGGGTTGGGGACTTGGGCTTAGTTTATCAAAACGCATTATTGAGCAATACCACAAAGGAGAAATATTTATAAAAAATTCTGAGCCTGGAAAAGGAACTACATTCAGAATTGTATTGAAAAAGTAAACCGCTTACATTTGCAGTCCTCAATTGCCCGGGTGGCGAAATTGGTAGACGCACTACTTTGAGGTGGTAGCGTCCGAAAGGATGTGCTGGTTCGAATCCAGTCTCGGGCACTAATTCGGCTTAAGGCAATCTTTTTTAAGATTGCCTTTTTTCATCCGATAAATCCCTTTACTAGTTGTCATAACCGGCTTTAACCCACATCCGCTTATATTTTCCCACGAACCTTCCGATTAATTATTTAATCTTATAGTATTTGCACAATTAATTAAACATGTTGAATGAAACCAAATTGTTTCTTTACGATTTGGATCTCAGGAAATCCTAAATTCGATGAGAGAAACATAATATCTTAACCTTTAAAACGACTTCATTCGTGGATCCCTTCAAAAGACTTGCAGATTCGATAGAAAAGAACCATGCACGTTTTGCTTTCTGTATCAATAATCATTTCTATACATATAAGGGCCTGTCAAAATGTATTGCATCCATAAGGCAACATATTTCTTTATATATCCCGGATACGGAAAAGAATATCGGGCTGGTCGCTAATGATGATTTGGAAACTTACGCCTCAATTATTGCTTTGTGGTTTGAAGGCAAGGGCTATGTTCCATTAAATCCGGATATGCCCATTGAAAGAAACAAGTGTATTATAACTGAATCAGGGGTGACAACGATATTAGATTCTTCAGGTGAAAGCCTTTACCTATCCTGTCAAATCATTAACAGCAAAGAACTTCCTCCTTCAGAATTGGCTTCCGACCCTTTGCCGGCTGACAACCATGAATTAACTTATATACTGTTTACTTCGGGTACAACCGGCGTGCCCAAAGGAGTTCCTATTACAAGAGCAAATATATCTTCCTTCATAAACGGGTTTGATCTGCTTATCAATTCGATTGATGAAAACGACCGGTGGCTTCAAATGTTTGACCTTACTTTTGATTTATCTGTAATGTCTTACTTGGTCCCTTTGCTCAACGGAGCTTGTGTATATACGATTCCTCCGGGGAAAATAAAATATGAATACATTTTTAAGTTAATAGATGAACAACAAATAACTGGTGCCTTGTTTGTCCCATCTGTAATCCAATATCTTCGGTCTTTTTTTTCCGAAATACATTCGATTCATATGAAATATTGCCTGTTTTGTGGAGAAGCACTCTCGCATGACTTGGCTGAAGAGTGGCAGCAATGTATTCCCAATGCAAACATATTAAATCTCTATGGTCCCACTGAGAATACAATATTTTGCACATTCTATCATGTATTACAGAAAGAAAATATCTCTCAGAATAAATCCTATAATGGCATACTTTCTATCGGGAAATGTATGGAGAATACATTTGCCATCATTGTTGATGATAATAATTTATCCGTATCAACAGGCGAAAGAGGCGAACTGTGCCTCGCTGGCGCACAATTAACGCCCGGCTATTTGAGTAACACAAAAAAAAATGCAGAGGCCTTTTTTTATTCAGAATATAAGGGCAAAAAAGAAAGATTTTATAAGACAGGGGACCTGTGCATGATAGACCAGAACGAAGATATTATGTACATAGGGAGGATGGATTCACAGGTCAAGATACAGGGATTCAGGGTCGAGCTTCTTGAAGTTGAATTTCATGCAAAAAATTTTTTGGGCAATCTAAATGTAGTAGCAATACCATTTACCAATATTACCGGCAATAACGAAATAGCGTTAGCTATTGAATCATTACCCGCTAATAACACCGCCTCATTATTGGATCACATGAAAAAACATTTGCCTGTTTATATGCTTCCTTCGCGGGTTGAGTTTCATGCTGAATTTCCCCATAGTAAGAACGGAAAAATAGACAGAAACTTATTAAAACAATTGTTACTACTAAAATGAATGATGAATATTTAATTCGGAGTGCTGTTGTTACTGACAACATCTTTATTGTAGAAGCAATAATTGCAGCAGAAAAAAGCGGAACTGAAAAATTGGGGCTGAGTACTCTATTCAACATACCCGAACCGGAAATAAAAAAATTACTTATGTGCTGCCTTGACGAAGAATCATCAGGATGCGAGTTTTCACTAAACAGTTTTTTGATAGCAGAATATTCCGGAAAGCCCGTAGCCGCCGTAGCAGGCTGGATAGAAAATTTTGATTCAAATATTTCATCACGTACCATCAAAACAAACCTAATTCATTTTGTTTTTCCCAAAGAGAATATTCTTATCGCTCATTCCAATTCGGATATTGCAAAAGATATATTAATATCAAGAGAGAAAAACACTTTGCAAATTGAATATGTATACACCCACAACGAATACCGGGGTAAAGAGTTGGCAGGAAGGCTGATTAATAAACACATCGCAATTTCAAGGGCTAAATATCCCGGGTTAGCAAAAGTACAAGTACAGGTTTTTAATAATAATCAATCAGCAAAAAAAGTCTATGAAAAATACGGTTTCAAACCAATAAGTTTATTTACATCTGGTAGTAAAGAGACATTAAAATATTTACCTTACCATGAAAAGCTGTTGATGGAAAAAGTGCTGAAATAATTCGTAACCTTGTTAATGGAAAAGAATGCAATTGTCGAAAAAACCCTGATAATTATACGACAGGTTTTAAAGAATGAAAAAATTGAATGGGATGGAGAATTAACTGCAGAAGAGATAAATGGATGGGACTCTCTTTCTCACATGATCATAATTACAGAATTAGAAAACGAATTCAAAATAAAATTTAAGCTGAAGGAACTAAACAAACTTGATAACCTGGATTCACTGATCACCCTCATTCAATCAAAAGTCTAATATCGCAAGATGAATTTTATTTCCCCCGGATTTGCATTATTCTTGTCAATTGTTTTTTTACTTTATTGGTTTGTTTTCAAAAAAAACGCCCGGTCGCAGAATATTCTACTTCTTGTTGCCAGTCTTTTTTTCTATTCCTTGTTCAATTTTCTGTTTTCAGGTCTTTTAATTTTCAGCATGCTATTCAACTTTTATATTGGTAAGCTTATCGAAAACACTAGGAAAAGAACGGCCAGAAAATGGTTGCTTGCATCGGGGCTAATAGTGAACCTGGGAATACTTTTTTGTTTTAAGTATTTTAATCTTTTCAGTTCACTCTCCTTCGTTAACAACTTCAACTCCATACCGCAAGCGGAAAACATAGTACTTCCTCTCGGGATAAGTTTTTATACTTTCCAGGTATTGGGATACATTATAGATGTTTACAATGAGGAAATCAATTCATGTAATGACCTTCTTATTTTTTCAACTTATGTAGCTTATTTCCCGAAAATTGCTTCAGGCCCTATAGAATCTGCAAAGAAATTCCTTCCGCAGGTTGCTGTAAAAAGAAACTTTGATTATGCGCTGGCCACAGATGGTATGCGACAAATACTCTGGGGGTTATTCACAAAAATTGTTGTCGCCAATAACTGCGCATCTTTTGCCCAGCCTGTTTTTGAAAATCATGACCATTATCCGGGAAGTACTTTGCTGCTCGCCTCTTTCTTCTACCTGTTCCAGGTTTATTGCGATTTTTCTGGCTATTCGAATATTGCCATTGGCATTTCAAAACTTTTTGGTATCCAGCTTTCAAGAAATTTCAATGCCCCTTTCTTTTCCACTAGCATCCGCGAGTATTGGCAAAAATGGCATATTACTCTCACCAGTTGGATGATGAAGTATGTATTCACACCACTTTCTTTTTCATTGCGGCGTTTTAAAAAAGCAGGAACACTCATTTCAATCATTATCACTTTTGTTGCTGTTGGTTTATGGCACGGAGCTGAATGGACCTTTATTGTTTTTGGACTTCTTCATGGTATTTATTTTATCCCCTTGATGTTATTTCCCAAAAAAAATAATGACCCCCTATCTCATAAACAGACATTTTTTTTTAACCTGGCAAGGTTCAGCAAAATGTTCGGGCTCTTTCTTCTTATTATGTTAACATGTATATTTTTCGGCAGCCGTTCTTTGGCAGAATCGTTTGGGTTTATCAATAAGATTTTTTCAGATTCACTTTTTTCTTCGATGGTATGGCCGCCTTTCACTAGTGTTTTCAGGACTTTTATAACTGTTCTATTTATCGTTATTCTGCTTGCAACAGAGGGAATGCAACGACCGCAGTCGCATGAACTGCAACTCGCTGATATAAAAAGTCCGTACCTGCGCCGGACTATTTATATTGCAATCATCCTGGTGATTTTATTATTTGGTTCAGTTATGCACATAAACTTTTTATATTCCCGGTTTTGATATGAAATTATTTATAAAAAAAATCATATTATACCTGCTCCCCTTACTTGCAATGTCCGCTATTTCAGAATATCTGTTGAGGATTATTCCGAATGATTATAATAAAAAAGCTACCATATTTCGTCGTGATCCCGAAAAAATAAAGGCATTGATCTTAGGTAGTTCCTATGGCCTATATGACTTGAATCCTGATTACTTTAAGCAGTATACATTTAATGGATGTGAAGCGTTGCAATCATTGGATTTAGACAAAAAAATATTTGATAAGTATCAGGGCAGAATGACTAACCTGGAATATGTCATCATGCCTATAAGCTTTGCTAGTTTCTTTTTTAAACTGGAAACCAGCAAAGAAAATCACCTGGTAAAAAACTATTGCCTTTATTATAATTTACACGCTACCAACGATCCGACTAATTATTTTGAATTGCTCAATCAACCGTTTTCAGTAAACAGAAAAAGATTAGTTGATTACTATATAAATCATATCCAGGATGTCAAGATCACTGACCGTGGTTTCGACTCCACTTATAATACAAGACAGACAAATAGACAACTAGTTGGCCCTACTGCCAGCTTTGCAATAAAACAATTAAATATTACCGATTTTAGTAAATACAAGGAATTGCGAAGATGCCTTGAAGATATAATTGTGAAATGCAAGGCAAGAAATATCGGGGTGATTTTATTAACACCGCCTGCCTATAAAACATTTTACTCACTTGCCGATACAGCGGAACTAAATTCTTCCATCAGAACCTGCCAGTCAATTCAACAGGATTTTTCCAATGTGAAGTATTTTAATTTTCTCGAAGACACCGATTTTACAATTGATGATTTCTTTGATTTAAGTCATTTGAACAAGGTGGGAGCAAAAAAGTTATCAGAAAAAATAAATGCGGTCATTGAAAACAACAACAGCGATCTTTTAAAATAGTAATTCAGGAACATGAATGAAATGTGGAGCTCAATAATCCTTAATCTCTCAAACCTCCAGGATATTATTCGCTCAACTCTCAATTGTGAAATCCAACTATCAAATGGTTTTTAAAGAAACAATTGCCTCCATCAATTATATCACAACCACCACTCACACTAAAGTATATAAAAGCTTTATAAACCCTTAAAGTTCTTTAGAATATCAATCGTGGGTTTTTTGTATAATTATGAAATTTTTCTGAAATCACACCACATTTTGGACCGATAAAGTGATTCAGCGCAACAGATTATACAATGAAATTGAAACTTGTATCAAAAGCTAAATCCATTTTTCCGCAATCGCTTGCATGAACTTTAATTGATTTCATTCTATAATTTCATGACTGAATAAGCCTTTACTTAATGTTTAGAACGATCCTTAATGAATTTAGTATTGAACCCAACGCTTCTGTCAAACCTTTTGGCAGTGGCTTAATTAATAATACATGGCTTATTGGCGATAATGGAAATGAATTCATACTTCAGCGGATCAACCAAAATATTTTTAAAAAACCCCTTGATATTGCAACAAACATTCACCTGGTCTGTGATCATTTTAAAGACAAGCATCCCGATTATTTATTTCCATGTCCCCGAAAAACGATCACTGGCGTTAACATGACTTTTATTGAAGGTGAAGGGTATTTTCGGATGTTCCCGTTCATAAAAAATTCTCATACCCTTGACGTCGTTAATTCTCCATCACAAGCTTATGAAGCAGCCAAACAATTTGGACGGTTCACCAATTTACTTTCAGGATTTCCTGTTGATAAGTTGAAAATAACATTGCCTGACTTTCACAATTTACCATTAAGATATTCTCAATTTGAAATAGCAATAAAGGATGGAAATCAAGAAAGAATTAAACAATCTGCAGCAATGATCAGCTTCCTGAAAGATCAGCAAGAGATCGTATCAATAAGTGAACAGATCAACATAAATCCTGACTTCAAAAAAAGAGTTACACATCATGATTCCAAAATAAACAATGTACTTTTTGACGATAACAATAAAGGACTTTGTGTTGTCGATCTTGACACCGTAATGCCAGGTTATTTTATCAGTGATTTTGGCGATATGATGCGAACTTATCTTTCCCCGGTCAGTGAAGAAGAAAAAGATATTTCAAAAATTGAAATAAGAGAAGAATATTTTAAGGCAATTGCGGAAGGTTATTTGAGTGAAATGGAAAAGGAGCTTACAACCGTTGAAAAAAGATATTTGGTTTATGCGGGGAAATTCATGGTTTATATGCAGGCTCTTCGTTTTTTAACTGATTACCTTAATAATGATATTTATTATGGCTCAAAATACGATGGTCAAAATTTTATAAGAGCCAATAACCAGGCTAGCCTACTCAAAAAAATTATTGAAAAAGAAAAAATCCTGCAGAAGATGGTTACTATTTAAACCGTAAGTAGGCTGCAACCACGAAGATCGCTTCCATCCATTCGTCCCAATACTTCAAAACTTTTATCAGGATACAATTTACCTACATCATCAGTTGCGATAAAAGAACAGCTATAAACATTCGCGAGGTCAATGATATTAATTGCCCCTGACAAAACTCCTGACGCTGAATGCTGAACAGTCAAAGGATCTTCATCATCTCTTATCAACACTTTCATCCATGGCGGGCATTCAAATCTTCCTTCCTTTTTTGCATATGCCTGCGATAACAATTCTGTCATCCCGTATTCTGAATGAATTTCTGTTTTGCCAAATGCTTTCTTTAACTGATCATGTACTTCCATCCTGGTTAATTCTTCTCTCCGCCCCTTCATTCCTCCTGTTTCCA
>Ga0222622_10001317_pt1 | contig 10092 bp, 8 predicted proteins | sample PLM2_5_b1metaG_FD_177335 | JGI IMG/M metagenome (GOLD analysis project Ga0222622, IMG submission 177335) | Groundwater sediment microbial communities from an aquifer in East River, Colorado, USA - PLM2_5_b1 | ecosystem: Environmental > Terrestrial > Soil > Riparian zone | place: USA: East River... | reverse complement strand
CTCGCAGAGGGCAGCAGCCTCGATGTCCTCTTCGTCGGCAAGCTCGCGTTGGACCACATCCCGTTGATCCAGGACCTGCTCGAACGTGAGGTGCTCCAACCACCATGGGTTCGTCCCCGTTGGCTGGACGTGCCCGGCGCTCAGGAGCGCCTGGACAAGCTGCGGGCGGGCGTGTCTGTCACGGACCTGTATGAAAGAGATGTGTCGGCATGAGGCTTGCCTTTTTCGTCAACGACGTCGCTACCGAGATAGATGAGTACACGACTACGCGGCTGGCGAGGGCCGCGGCCCAGCGTGGGCATGAGGTTTGGTACGTAGGGCTCGGAGACGTCGAACTCGGGCAACGCGATGGGCAGCTCGTTGCCCGGGCTCATGCCGCAGAGTTCGACAAAGACGACACGCTCAAAAGCTTCATGAAGCGCATCAAAGGGCGCGACGCCGAACGGATCGTCATGGACCACCTCGATGCCTTGTTCCTCCGCAACGAATCGATCGACGACCTGCACGAGCGGTCATGGGCAAGTCCACTGGGTGTGGTCTTTGGTCAGATGCTCAAGGCGCGAGGCGTAACGGTGGTGAACGATCCGACCTCCCTGATGCGCGCAACGAGCAAGTTCTACCTGGAGGAGTTCCCCGAGAAGATCCGACCACGATCACTCGTGACCCGCGACCCGGAAGCAATCGAGCGGTTCGTTAGCGAGGTCGGCCACTGTGTCGTCAAGCCTTTGTACGGAGCCAAAGGTCGGAACGTGTTCATGATCGAGGACGAGAGCGAAACGAATCTCGCGCAGATGACGGAGGCGGTGCTGGAGGACGGCTATGCGATCGTTCAAGAGTTCGTCGACGGCGGTGAAGACGGCGATGCAAGGATTTTCCTGCTCGAGGGCCAGGTTCTCGAGCGCGACGGGAAGCTGGCCGCCTTCCGGCGAGTGCCCATGGGTAACGACCCGCGGGCCAACATCAGCGCGGGCGGACGCTCGGTTCCTCTTGAGATCGGTGACGTGGAACGCGGCATCGTCGAAGCGATGAGCTCCAAGCTTGTCGCCGACGGCATGTACTTCGTCGGCATCGATGTGATCGGCGGCAAGGTAGTCGAGATCAACGCTGAGAGCCCAGGCGGGATGCAGAGCGTCGAAAGGCTGTATGAGATCGACGTCTGCCCAACCGTTATCGAAGCCCTGGAGCGCCATACCGGCTCGAAGTGCTAAGCCATGATGCCATCAGGGAGCTGCGGAGGCTCTCGGGCGACCAGTCAGACTACGAACCACCCCAAGGGATCGGCTTCGCCGCGTACCCCGTAAGGGAGCGTGGCAACCCTGGTCGAGGCGCGGGACCATGCCGCGCGGTGCTCTTAGGCCCGTGCGTACTTGAGTCGCAATGCATCGAGACGATCCATGACGGCAGCGTGCCATTCCGCATTCGACAAGCCGCGGACTGGCTAGCCGATGCCGCGGGCGCCATCTGCCCCTGACGTGCCCCCGCTTGTTCAATACCCACCGTCGCCAGCCGTCGCCAACCTTGGTCAGTGGCCCCCAGCCCCAGCCGTAGACGACTCCAGCCATCGACCGTCATCAAGCGGGGGACTATCTCGTAATGAGTAGATCGATGTTGGCCACAGACCAGCTTGGCAAGATGACACACAACATCCCTGCTTGCTACGGGTTGAACGGCAAGTGGGATGGCTGGTCAGTCGCGATCGAGACACAATCGGCGATGAGCCCGTACACACCCCACAGAACAAGGATCGTATAAAGCACCTTGCCAGCGACCGTGACCGCCAACGAGTTCCATGCCCGCCGCGCCAAGGGCACCATCACCACCGCAAAGGCCACGCCGATGAACACGGCCGTGAGGATGAGACTCGGCCATGCGACGGACAGAGCAAGTACGACGAGCACGACCAAGGGAACCCTCCGTCCGAGCCCACCCTCCCGGTCGGTAACCTCTACCAACGCGGGCACCGTGAGCCCGTACAGCAGCGGCAAAGCCACAAACATCGCCACTGCTAGCCAGGCTGGGGCGAGCACTGTGTAGTCGAATGATCCGTGCTCATGGACGAGCAACGCGCCGCCGATGGCGCCGCTGAACAGTCCATAGCCGAGGATGCGCTCACGGAGAGAATCCGGCAGCACTCGCCGCACGCAGAGGTAGATGAGGCCGCCGAGCGCACCCAGCCCTGTACAGATCAGCGCCAGGGTGACAGTGCCACGCAAGGTGACCTCACCAACGATTGCCTGGTCGTCAGTGACCCCGCCTTGCGCGGACTGCCCCGAGGTCACAGCCAACAGCCGCATCGCGAGCCGGCCGAGCACTCCACCCACTAGAAGTCCACAAATCGCGCCCGCAGCTGCGCCAACCGACAGCGTTCGAGCCAGTGCTAACGACCTGACTCGCGCATTGACCGGCTCGGGTCGGTCGGCCGCGACCACGTCCGTCATGGCGACTCTCAAGCGACGAAGCGACTACCCAGGCTCATCCTCCTCCGGGGGTGGGCCGCGCGCCAAGTGCCTTACAAGATCGGTGTGCTAGAGATGGAGAGCAGCCAATCGAGCAGCCTAAGTACCGGTCAACCATGGACGAAGGCACAAGTCGGCGGACATCGGTCAGGCGAGGCAACTACATCCTGGACTTCCTGCTTGCGTCTCGTAATGCGTAGGTCCGGGGTTCGATTCCCCGAGGCGGCTCCAGGGAGTTATCCAAGCGCTGGCCTCTCTGTCCGGCAAGAAGGAGAGGTCAGCGCCCGGCTGGGCCCAGAGATATGTGGCTAGCCAACAGTCATCTGAGGGAGGCAATACCCTATGGAGGACGCCGTGAATGTGTCCAGTGCAGGGAACAGCGGTCAGATCGTGGTCGCCGGGGCGGGCTACGCCGGGTTGCACGTCGCCTTGCGTCTGACGGCCAAGCTGCGCAATAACCCCGTGGTGGAGCTGACCCTGGTCGATCGGCACGACTACCACCAGGCGCTCACCGAGCTACCCCGGGTCGCCGCCGGCACTCGCGCCGCCGACGCGGTGCGCATCCCGCTCCAGGACGTGCTGGCCAAGCGGGTCCGCTTCGTCCAGGCCGAGATCAGCGGTTTCGACCTGCCCGGCCGGCGGGTGCTCACCAAAGCCGGGCCGATCGGCTGGAGCCGGCTGGTGCTGGCGCTGGGCAGCCGGCCCAACGACTTCGCCATCCCCGGCATGGCCCAGCGCGCCCTGTCGCTGTACTCGGCCAGCGATGCCCAGCGGGTGTGGGCGGCGGTCAACTGGGCGCTCGAGGACGCCGCGGTCGCCGCCGACCCCGAGCGGCAGCGCCGCCTGGCGACCGTGGTGGTCGGCGGCGGCGGCGCCACCGGGGTCGAGCTGGCCGGCGAGCTGGCCGAGATGTTGCCCGAGGTGGCCAGGAGCCACGGCCTGGCGCCCGACCGGCCCGCCGTGCTGCTTGTCGAGGCGGGCCCCACGATCCTGGCCGGCTCCTCGCCTCAGCTGATCGACAATGCCAACAGGATCCTTTCTGACCTGGGCGTGCAGGTCCGCACCAACGCGATGGTCGCGGCCGCGACCGAGGAGGGCTTCCGGCTCAAGGGCGGCCAGCTGGTGGAGGGTGGCGTGTTCGTCTGGGCGGGTGGGGTGAAGGCGCCCGAGCTGGTGGTGGGTTCGGGCTTGGCGATCGGCCACAACGGCCGCGTTAAGGTCGACCAGTACCTGCGCGTGCTGGACCATCCGGAGGTCTACGTCGCCGGCGACCTTGCCTCGGTGGTGGATCCGCGCACCGGGCATGTGCTGCCACCGCTGGCGCAGGTGGCGCTGGAGGAGGGCGAGACCGTGGCCCGCAACTTGGACGCGGAGCTGGAGGGCCGGCCGCTGGAGGCGTTCACCTTCCATGACAAGGGGTTCGTCGTCTCGGTCGGGACCCGCCGCGGGGTCGCCGACATCGCCGGCATCACCAGCGGCGGGCGGCTGGCCCACCTGCTCAAGGACCTCATCGAGTGGGAATACCGCCAATCCGTCACGCACCTACGCGGCTGGGACCCAATAGCCCGCTGACCGCTGCCCCTCTTGCTGCGAGCGGACAGCTTGGGACCACTCTGGCGGCGATCGAGAACCCTTTTCTGCACGCGGCATGGCGGCTGCTCATGGCATGGACCTCCCCGATCATCGCGACTTCGACGGCGCCTTGTGCGAGGCGTCGGCCTCGCTCGAGGAATTCCGCGGCCTTGACGAGCCGTGTGGTGCTTCTGGCAGCGCTCGCCTGGCTAGCGGTCGCGGAGGCCGACCCGGAGCAAGCGGCGCTGCCTGCGAGGTCGTGCCCCAGGGCCTGCGTCGGCGAGTCGGCCTGCACACGCGGCCGATGCTGCGGCAGGGCGAACCAGCTGGTGGGCCGGGGCCGCCAAACGCTTGGCGCGGACCGGTTCGATCAGCGTTCGCCGTCGACTCCGGTTGTGTCACCCTATAGGAGCTGATCCGCTTAGCCAGCGCGCAAGCAATCGGAGGGTTCGAAACCGACGGAATCAAAGCCGGCGGCGACCTGTGCACCAGTCTGTCGTTGCCAATGTGGTCCTCCTAAGGCAGCGACAGTTGAGTACGGTTCACGCCCTCATTTGCGCGGCTGCAGCCGTCGATGAAGGAAGCTTCGACACGTACCGCCAGGATCCTTGGCTTGTCGGCACCCAGTTAATCACGGCCGCAAGGTCGGGGGCTCCTTGTTCGCGTCGATGTAGTGCTCCATCCGTCGGTCGGGGACCAGCCAGATCACTGCGACCAGGACGTACGCCGCGATGCCGACCCAAACCGACAGCAGGGAGCCGATTATGCCGAACAGGTAAATCAGCGGGCTGATCTTGCCCTTGAGGTCGCGGCCGAGCGCCTGCCGCAGCGCGCTGTCCGGTCCATCGGCACGCTCGACGGTGAGCTGGAGCAGGAGGTAGGCCAGCGCGGCCAGCGTCAGGTTCACCCCGTAGACCATCACCGGCGTAGGGGCGAAATGCTCATCCATCCAGGCGGTCGTGAAGGGCACGAGCGAGAGCCAGAAGAGCAGGTGCAGGTTGGCCCACAGCACTCCCCCTCTTACCCGGCTAACGAGCTGGAACAAGTGGTGGTGGTTGTTCCAGTAGATGCCCAGGTACACGAAGCTCAGCAGGTAGGTCAACAACCCGGTCGCCGACTCAGCCAGGGCGTGGAGCGTTGGCTCGTGCGGCACCTCCAGCTCCAGCACCATGATCGTGATGATGATCGCGAGTACCGCGTCGCTGAACGCCTCGAGCCGGCTGGTCGTCATGCGCGTGAGTCTAGAATTCGTGCAGACTCGATGGAGGCCGGCGCCGCAGCGACCCGTCAGGACGCAGCTTGACGTTTTCCCACTATTTGGAGCCGGTGATGCGCTGCACCAGTTCGGCGAGCTCGCGGCGGCTCGGGCCCGCCGCGAGGCGGGGTCGCCAGCCGGATGCGTAGAGCGCCCGTGCGCGTGCCTCGACACCGTCCAGGCTCGAGGGCCCAGCGGCCATCTGCAGGTACGGGCGTATTGCTGGGGCGATCGCGGGGTCAGCCTCGGCGCCCGCCAAGATCAGGTCTGAGGGTAGGCGCTTCGTCAGGTCGATGTCCCCGCCTTCCCAGCGGCGTCGCATGTCATCATCCATAGCGACGTGGTCCTCCACCCAGGGTCGCATTGCGGTCGCGCACCACTCGTCAAAGGCGTAGCCAACCGCCTCCACGTCATCGCCGTGCTCGTCGACCAGGCGTAGAAGCTCTTGCGCCTGCAGCAGACTGGTGGTGATCCCTCGGCCGAAGTTCGGTGTGGTGGTGCAGACGGCGTCGCCGGCGCTGATCAGCCCTGGCATGGTGAGGCGGCCGTCTGCGCCGGTCTGGGGACGGTAGTAGTTGTAGAGAGTTCCGCCGGGAAGCACATCGGTGATGGGTCGGGCGCGCTGCGGATCCGTCCACGCGGCGAGGACCGAGATAGCGCCGCAGGCCGCGTCGAAGGCCTCGTTGTGACGGAGCCCGACGAGATCACGGCCGCTGGTGGGCCTGACGAGGAGAACCGAGAAGATTCCCCGCTCATGCAGGAAGAGGATGGACTGATAGCCGTCGAATTCGCCTTGCCAGGCCGCCGGGTTGAGCAGCGGACCAGGTTCGGCGTCCGGCCAGAGCTGGTACTGGCGATCTACGTAGGCGATGCCGCAGTTACCCCCGACACTGGGTGCGGGACGGAGTCCGTCGGCGACGCGACCGGCCCGCCCGGAGGCGTCGATCACAAGATCTGCCCCGATCGGGCTGCTCGCCACCTTGACCCCCGCGGCCCGGCCGCCGACCGTAGTGACGGCATCCACGTGTCCTCGATGGAAAGTCACTGCCGGCATGCCAAGAACCGTGGCGCGCAGCGCTGTCTCGAAGGTCTGACGGCGCGATCGGACGGCGAACATTGTCCGCGTGCCATCCGATCGGGTTAACTGAATAGGCTCCGCGCCAGCTTCGAGCCACGCCTGGTACGCATCAGGCAGGTGGGTCTGCAGAGTCTCCGCACACTGAGGCCGGAAGAGGTGAGCATGGTGGAACTGCATCACCCCTCGGCGTCGCCAGACGCCATCCGGGGTGGGTCCGGGATCACGGTCGACCACAGTGACGCGGTGTTCGCGCAGCGCCAAGGTGGCGGCGAGGAACAAGCCAGTTGGGCCCGCGCCGATAACGATGATCCGCACGGCGCACCTCGATCCGTTGATGAATGACAGGTTGAACGCGTGGTCCTCAGAGTGCTCGCCCTCGAGGGCCGGGTCAATAAGGTTTCCGTGTGATACGTCCTTGCCGCGGAAGCGCGTCCCGGTAGCCGCCGGTGGTCATACGGGGCTGTGGGTGGCTCCTGGTGCCAGTAATGAATGAGATGCCTTATCGCTGTGTGAGTTGCTTGTGTCCATCGCGTAGCGAGTGTCACCGTTGGCACGAACTGGGCGAGCGACGCGGAGTGTTGCTGGTCCAGCTGCCGCCCGACCAGGAACGTGATGACGACCGGCTCGACTACTTCCTGCGTGGCCTGCCGGATGGATGCGTGTCGCCGTCGAGCTCCGCCACCACAGCTGGGCTGTCGATCCCGCCTTCGACCTGTTGAGCCGCCACCAGGCAACTTACGTGGTGATGAGTGGCGCCGGCCTGCCCTGTGTCCTGCGAGCCACCTCGACAACGGTTTACGTGCGGCTCCACGGCCCTGACGGTGATCACCTCTACGCCGGCTCGTACGGCGAAGCCGATCTGTGCTGGTGGGCCGACCGCATCCGCGAGTGGCACCGACAACACCTTGGGGTCTTCGCTTACTTCAACAACGACGGATACGGGCACGCGGTGACCAACGCGCGTCGGCTGCGCACGCTGATGAACTGGTAGGCCGGGCAGGTCCGAGCTGGCTCAGCAGTTTGACCACGGGCCCCCGGAGGTCATCATTGACGACGGACTCAGCCGGTTACTTGTCGCCGAGGGGATCGTAGGGAGGGCTCGGCCGTTTATCTAACAGCTCTAGTGCATTGCCTTCGGGGCTCAGGAACGCGGACGCCTAGGCGAGGCGCATCATGTCCCACATCGCCGTTGTCCCACCGCAGCAGCAGACGGCGCGACGAGGTCCGATTGGGTGCGGGGGCTTGAACGTGGCAGGGGAAGGGAAGCTGAATGTCAAAGGCACCGACCGTCTATCGGAGTACTCACCGGATCAAGTTCTCCGAGCTCGATCCGTACGATCACGTGAACACGGGGCAGTATGCGACGTACTACGTCGATCACCGGATGGAGGGTCTGCGAGATTACGCCGGTTGGGATCTGAAGACCCTGGCGACGTTGCCGTTCATGGTCTGGGTCCGGAGGATAGAGATCGACTTTCTTAGGCCTGTTCGGGGCGATCAGGAGATCACCATCAGCTCGTTCGTGCGCGAGTTCCGCGGGCCCGATGCGCTCATCGAGGGTGCCATGGTCGACTCCGCCGAAAAGACGGTCTCCCGCTGCCTCATGACCGTTGCCCACATCGACAAGAAGACCAGCCGGGCGACGGATTGGCCGCCCGACCTCATGGAGGTGTTCTTCGAGCGGCAACCCGTCTGAGAGGCCGTACCATCCGGGAGGACTCAGAACTTAATTGATGGCCGCGTCTCAGCCGGCCATCGAAGCCTCCGCTAAACCCACCCCAGCCCCTCGCGTAGAGCCTGCTCAGGAGCGGAGATGGAGCCGTGCCGGGGGCGCACGGGGATTAATCCGGAGGCACCGAATCATCGATAAATATCTATGAATGAGGATTTGTCGACAGAAGGTGTCCTCCGACGACCGGGTCATCCAGATACGACTCTGAGCACCGGCTCCGAGAGATGTTGGCACATGCCGGCGTATCCCACACGACGGTCGTCATACGAGCACAGCTGCCGTTTGAGATGAAGTCTCACCGGCGTGGTCGGTGAGCGCGCTGAGACGGGAATTGATTTCGCCGACTATGGCGCGAGTTCGCCGAACCGGTAGGCGGCGGTGACGCCGCCGTCCATGAGGAAGTCGCTGCCGGTGATCAACGCGCCGTCGGGTCCCATCAGGAGCGCCCCGACGGTTCCGACCTCGTCCGGAGTTCCCGCGCGGCCGGCCGGGCACAGCTCGATCATGCGCCGGGAACCCTCGCCGCTGGGCCCGGCCAGTTCATCCTTCGCCGGCGGGGTGACTAATGATGCCGGGACTGATCGTGTTGACTCGCGCACCACGCTTTCCTCACCGCACGGCTCGGCCATCACCCGCAGCGCGTTCCCGCGCTTGGACAGTTGGTACGCGTGCAGCGAGTCCTTCACCTGGTCTGGCTGAAGCATCGGATGGGCGAGCAACTCATCGGCGGGCGTCATCGCGAGAGCCGCGTCCGCTTCGGCCGTCAGCGCGCCCAGCCGGTGCCCGGACTGCGAGGCGATCACGACGCCGGCACCGCCTGGGGCGATGACATTGCCGAACTCCTCAAGCACCAGCGCGGTGCCGTACAGATCGACAGACAAGATTGTTCCCGGCGCTGCCTGGCTGGGGGAGACGCCGGCGGCGTGGATGACGCCGGCGACGTCATCGAGCGCCGCAGCGGTTTGGACGAGCGTGTGCACCGACTCGCGACGACACGTCGACGGTTGCGGTGCTCACCTCGAATCCTGCATTGCCCAGTATCTCGGCGGCTGCGTCGGCGTTCTCCGGGCGCAGGTCAGCCAACACGACATGCTTGCCCGCACTCACCCGCCGCGCGATCGCTTGGCCAATAGACCCCTGTCAAATGACGACAACGTCGTCACTCATACGATGCCCTTTACATCATCTGCTTGACTTCCAAGCCCACGACCGGACTCCTGCAACGAACCAGGCCCTACCAGGGCTCCCCGGCGCGACAGCACCGTCCGACGGGCAACCTCAGCAGCCGGTCCTCTGCCGCCCCTTGCTCGACCCGATACCCGTATACCGGTCGGCTTGCGGACAAGGTTCATATCCACGGCCGGAACCGGTCGAGGGGGCCAGGGCTCGGTCTGGCACAACTGGGAGCATGCCGAAACCGAGATCCGCGATGCCTTCGACTCGGATTGGGCCGCCGTCTGGGGATTCTTCAACGGATCGTTACCGCCGGCTCTACACCTACTGCTGGCCGCCCGACACCAGCGAAGACCCGGCATGAACGTTGTGGATCGCCAGGCCCGGCGGTCTGGTACTCGTCGCTGCCGAGGATGGTGCAGTCGTGAGAACTGCTACGCCTACCGCCGAGCATGCCTGGGATCGGACGTCGATCTGGTCGTGCTCACCGATCAACCCGAGCGCTATGGCCCGTGGGTGGCGGCCGACAGGCCGATCGCTCCAGGCGAGTTCATCGCTGCCGGCAGTGGGTCCCATCTTGAGACGTCGAGTCATCGTTCAGAACGGTGTCCTGAACCAGGACACCCTAAGCTCCATTCACTAATGCCCCTGGTCAGGGCTGAATCGCACCGGTGACATTTTCGCCTCTGTGAACCTCTCTACTCCGACGGCCATCGCGACCGGGTAAGGGAGCAGGCATGGGACTAGGCAGGTGAGGTCCAAAGCCCTGCCGACAGAAGAGCTGGTACCGTCCTGGTCGGGATCGCTCACTTCAGGTCGCACGGCT
>Ga0222622_10001316_pt1 | contig 10093 bp, 9 predicted proteins | sample PLM2_5_b1metaG_FD_177335 | JGI IMG/M metagenome (GOLD analysis project Ga0222622, IMG submission 177335) | Groundwater sediment microbial communities from an aquifer in East River, Colorado, USA - PLM2_5_b1 | ecosystem: Environmental > Terrestrial > Soil > Riparian zone | place: USA: East River... | reverse complement strand
TTGCTCGCGCCAGGCAACAGCATCGCGTCGTCCCTCGCCAACGAATTCACCGAAGCGGTCGGCGACCTGCATTCCGCCGCGCTGATCGAGCTCGGGTTGATCCTGTTTCTGATTACGACCATCGTGCTCGCGCTGTCGAAGACGATGCTCCTGCAGCTCGCGAAGCGGGAAGGCACGCAGACCTAGTCATGTCGAACGCAATTTCACCCGCCAACCGGACTTATCAGCGCCGGCGCAGAGTCAACGCGCTGATGCTGTTCATTTCGGGCCTCACGATGGTGTTCGGCCTCTTCTGGCTGGCGTGGATACTGATCACGCTATTTTACGAGGGGTTCGGCGCGCTGAGCGTGTCGTTGTTCACGCAAACGACTCCGCCGCCCGGCAGCGCCGGCGGCCTGCTCAATGCAATCGTCGGCAGCATCCTGATGGCCGCGACGGCAACGATGCTCGGCACACCGATTGGAATTCTCGCGGGAACCTATCTCGCCGAGTTCGGCCGGCGCGGCTGGCTCGCGCCGGCCACGCGGTTCATCAACGACATCCTGCTGTCCGCGCCGTCGATCGTCATTGGACTCTTCATTTATTCAGTCTACGTCGCCAACGTCAGGCACTTCGCGGGCTGGGGCGGCACGCTCGCGCTGGCGCTGATCGTCATCCCGGTGGTCGTGCGCACGACCGACGACATGCTGAAGCTTGTGCCCGACAGCCTGCGCGAGGCGGCTGTCGCGCTCGGGGCGCCGACCTGGAAAATGATCGTCTTCGTGTCGTACCGCGCGGCGCGTGCCGGCATCATCACCGGCATCCTGCTGGCGGTCGCGCGGATCAGCGGCGAAACCGCGCCGCTGCTCTTCACCGCTTTGAACAATCAGTTCTGGTCGCTCAATATGAACGAGCCGATGGCGAACCTGCCGGTCGTCATCTTCCAGTTCGCGATGAGCCCGTACCCCGACTGGCACCGGCTTGCGTGGGGCGGCGCGATCCTGATTACTCTGGGTGTGCTTGCGCTCAACATTATCGCGCGCACGCTGTTCCGCCGCTAAACCAGCAACGACCGGACCTGACTCCATGAGCGAAACCTTGAATTTTGACAATCCGAAGCTGCAGGTCAACGCACTCGATTTTTATTACGGCAAGTACCAGGCGATCAAGCAGGTGTCGCTCGATATTCCGGCCAATAAGGTCACGGCGTTCATCGGGCCTTCGGGTTGCGGCAAGTCGACTTTGCTGCGCACGTTCAACCGTCTGTACGAGCTGTATCCGGACCAGCGCGCGGAAGGCGAAATCCGGCTCGACGGCAACAACATTCTCGACAAGACGCAGGACATCACGCTCCTGCGCGCGAAAGTCGGCATGGTGTTTCAGAAGCCGACGCCGTTTCCGATGTCGATTTACGAAAACATCGCGTTTGGCGTGCGGCTCTACGAAGATTTGAGCCGCGGCGAAATGGACGAGCGCGTCGAATGGGCGCTGACCAAAGCCGCGTTATGGAAGGAAGTGAAGGACAAATTGAACCAGAGCGGCACCAGCCTCTCTGGCGGCCAGCAGCAACGCCTCTGCATCGCGCGCGGCATCGCGATCAAGCCCGAAGTGCTGCTGCTCGACGAGCCGTGCTCAGCGCTCGACCCGATTTCCACGTCGCGCATCGAAGAGCTCATGGATGAACTCAAGGCCGACTACACGGTCGTGATAGTCACGCACAACATGCAGCAGGCCGCGCGCGTGTCGGATTACACTGCCTATATGTACTTGGGCGAATTGATCGAATTCGGGGCTACGGACACCATCTTCATCAAGCCGGCGCGCAAGGAAACCGAGGATTACATAACCGGACGTTTCGGCTGAAGCCGTCACAGGAGCATGCGATCATGACCGATCATTCCTCGAAACAATACGACATCGAGCTCGAGACGCTGCGCTCGCGCGTGCTCGAGATGGGCGGGCTCGTTGAGGCCCAGATCCGCGCGGCAATCGACGGGTTGACGTCCGGTGACGTGCTCGCGTTAGACGCCGTAATCGCCGACGATCATCGCGTCAATGCGCTCGAAGTGAGCATCGACACCGAATCGAGTCACCTCATCGCGCGCCGGCAGCCCGCCGCCAGTGATTTGCGCCTGGTACTCGCCATCATCAAGATCGTTACGGATCTGGAGCGCATCGGCGACGAAGCAGCCAAAATCGCGCGCATGGGCAAGCAGAGCTATGCGCGCGCGCGGATGCCGAGCACGCCGATCGCGGCGGTCAAGCATGTCGGCGATATCGCGCTGGGCATGCTGCGCAAGGCGCTCGACGCGCTCGCCCGGCTCGATCCGGTCGCGGCGGCGTCGATTGTGCGCGAGGATTTCGCGATCGATGAGGAATTTCGCGCGATCGTGCGCCAGTTGATCACGTTCATGATGGAAGACCCGCGCACGATATCGCAGTCGCTCGAGATCCTGTGGATTGCGAAAGCGATCGAGCGCATTGGCGACCATGCGAAAAACATGGCCGAGCAGGTGATTTACATCGTCAAGGGCACCGACGTGCGCCATACCACGGTCGAAGAACTCGAGCGCGAGGCGCTGGGTTGAAGCGCGGGACCGCATGAGCAGCGATATTCTGGTGGTCGAAGACGAACCCGCGATCCAGGAACTGATCGCGGTCAATCTCGAGCATGCGGGGCACCGCGTGCAGCGCGCGGGCACCGCGGCGGAAGCCGACGCCCTGATCCGCGAGATCAAGCCCGACCTCATATTGCTCGACTGGATGCTGCCCGACGTGGCGGGTACCGTGCTCGCGCGCAAGCTGCGCGCCGACGCCCGCAGCAAGGACATCCCCATCATCATGCTGACCGCGCGCGCGCAGGAGCAGGACAAGATCGAAGGCCTCGATGCCGGCGCAGATGATTACATCACCAAGCCTTTCTCGCCGAAAGAATTGATGGCGCGCATCAAGGCGGTCCTGCGCCGCCGCGCGCCGCAGCTGACCGACGACCTGATCGAAATCGGCGACTTGAGCCTCGATCCGGCGGCGCATCGCGTAAACGGCGCGGGCAGGCAACTCACGCTGGGGCCGACCGAGTTCAAGCTTCTGCACTTCTTCATGACGCATCCCGAGCGCGTTTACAGCCGCATGCAGTTGCTCGACCAGGTGTGGGGCGATCACGTGTTCGTCGAAGAGCGCACGGTCGACGTGCATATCCGCCGCCTGCGCCAGGCGCTGGAGCCGACGGGACATGACGGCCTGATCGAAACCGTGCGCGGCGCCGGTTATCGCCTGCATGATTGAGCAAAATTCCGCGCTGATGCGACCGCCAAACATCGCCATCATGGCTTGCGTGCGATAATCGTCCGCATCTACTGCCCGGTTTAGACCTGTGGATAGACTAGTCCTGCGTACTGCCGCCGCCGTGGCGCTCCTCGCGCTGGCGGGATGGGTTGTCCATCACGCGTTTGGCGCGACGGCCGGGTGGGGTGTTTTTGCGGTCGGCATCGTCACTTTGCTGCTACACCATATGCGGCACGCGGAAAAGCTGACACGCTGGCTGAAATCGCCGATTGCCGGGAAGGTGCCGGCCGGCCGCGGCGCGTGGGATTACATTTTTTCGCTGCTGTACCGCTTCGAGCGCGTGCAGACCCGCCAGCAGCAGCAGCTCGCGCGGACGCTCGTGCGCTTCCGCCAGGCCGCGCGCGCGCATCCGGACGGCGTCGTGATACTCGATGCCGACAACCGGATTGAATGGTGCAACGACACCGCCGAGTCTCACTTCGATCTCGATGTCGAAATCGACGTGGGCCAGCCGGTGATCAACCTCATGCGCCAGCCGGAATTCGTCGCCTATGTCGAATCGGGCGAGTACTCGCAGCCGCTGGAGCTGCGCTCCACCCGCGGCGGCGCGGTGTTTTCCGTGCAGATCATTCCGTACGGCGATGCGCAAAAGCTTTTGCTGTCGCGCGATGTCACGCGGCTCGACAAGCTGGAAACGATGCGCCGCGATTTCGTGGCCAACGTATCCCACGAATTGCGCACGCCGCTCACGGTGCTGTCCGGCTTTCTGGAAACCATCAAGGAGCTGCAGCTCGATCCCCAGCGCTCGCGCGACTACCTCAATCTAATGGCCGAGCAGAGTAAACGCATGGAGCGCATCGTCGACGACCTGCTGACGTTGTCGACGCTCGAATCCGCGCCGAACCCGTCCCTGGACGAGCGCGTACCCGTGGTGCCGTTGCTCGAGCGCCTGCGCATCGACGGCGTCGCGCTGAGCGGCGGCAAGCATCGCATCGTGGTGGACGCCGAATTTGACACAAAAGCCGGCTTCGATCTGCTCGGCGCGGAAAGCGAAATCGCGAGCGCCTTCGGCAATCTGGTCACCAACGCGATCCGCTATACACCGGACGGCGGCGAAGTGCGCATCACGTGGCGCGCAAGCGCCGACGAGGCCGAATTTGCCGTGATCGACTCCGGAATCGGCATTGCGCCGGAGCATATTCCGCGTTTGACCGAACGCTTCTACCGCGTCGATCGCGGCCGCTCGCGCGCGACCGGCGGGACCGGTCTCGGCCTGGCGATCGTCAAGCACGTGTTGAGCCGGCATCAGGCGACACTCGACATCACTAGCGAAGCGGACAGGGGCAGCCGCTTCGCCGCGCGCTTCCCGGCACGCCGCATCGTGCCGGCGGCGGCGCCGGCGAACGCCGAATCCCGCGCGTGAGATTCCTCCCGTAAGCCTTCAGGCTGGCGCAGCCGCGTTGTCATTGACGTATTGCTAATAGTTCGATATTATTCGAAATATGAAATCTTCAGAAATCGTGAAAGCGCTCGCGGCACTTGCTCAGGAATCGCGTCTCGCGATCTACCGCCTGCTCGTCGAACGTGGTCCAACCGGAGTTTCGGCGGGGGAGATCGGCGCGGAATTGAAAGTCGTTCCAGCAACGCTTTCCTTTCACTTGAAGGAATTGAGTCATGCAGGCCTGATTACATCGCGCCAGGAAGGCCGGTATATCTATTACTCCGCCAATTTTGACGAAATGAACGCATTAGTCGGCTACCTCACTGATAACTGTTGCGCCCGCGACGGCGTCACTTGCGGAGCACCTGCAACGTGTGCAGCCGAAGCCACTTCTGCAAATAAATCCAAACTCAAATCCCAACGAAACGGGGCCAAAACATGAAACGCTTTCATATCCATGTTGCCGTCGACGACCTTGCCGCCAATATCGGCTTTTATTCCGGGGTGTTCGGTCAGCAGCCTGCGGTCGTCAAGGAACATTATGCGAAATGGATGCTTGATGATCCGCGCGTCAATTTCGCGATTTCCAATCGCGGCCTGAAAGCCGGTGTCGATCACCTTGGCATTCAGGTCGACAGCGACGAAGAACTGGCCGTGTTACGGGACCAAGTCCGTAACGCGGACATTGCCGCACGCGATCAGCCCGGCGCAGCTTGCTGTTACGCCAATTCGAATAAATATTGGATCACCGATCCGCAAGGGATCGCGTGGGAGACCTATCACACGTTGGGGAGCATTCCCACCTTCGGACAGGATGCGAAATCGGCGGTCAAGGTTGGAAGCGCCGTCGCCAGCGCATGCTGCGTTCCCGGCACCAAAACAGGCGAACCGGATACTGCGCGTTCGACCTGCTGCTGAAGAAATATCGTGATCGATCGCGCCTACATCGTTCTTTTTCTCTGCACTCATAACTCGGCGCGCAGCCTCATGGCCGAGGCCATAGTCAATAATCCCGCGGTAAGCCGGGGCAGGTTCAAAGCCTACAGTGCCGGTAGCCATCCCTCGGGCAAGCCCAATCCGTTTGCTCTCGAGCGCATCAAAACCGTCGGCTTGCCGATCGACGGGCTGCGCAGCAAGGATTGGGACGAATTCGCGAAACCCAACGCGCCGAAAATGGATTTCGTATTCACCGTGTGCGACAACGCGGCGAACGAGGTGTGTCCCGTGTGGCCCGGGCAGCCGATGACCGCGCACTGGGGCTTGCCCGATCCCGCAGCGGTCGTGGGCAGCGATGACGAGAAACGGCGCGCGTTTGCGGAAGCCTTTCGCCACCTGTCCAACCGCATCAATCTGTTTGCGAACCTGTCGATGGAAAAACTCGACAAATTGAGCCTGCAGAAAAAACTCGACGATATCGGCAACACACCGAACGAAGCCGAGGCGAAATGAGCGACGGTTCCGCAGTCACCGCGTCATGAGTGCTGTAAGCAAAAAACTTTCGTTTCTGGACCGGTATCTGACGGTCTGGATCTTTGCTGCTATGGCGTTAGGGGTAAACCTCGGCTTTGCTGTGCCGGGCATCGAGGATTTCATCAACAGGTTCCAGGTCGGAACAACTAATATTCCGATTGCCGTGGGGTTGATCCTGATGATGTATCCGCCGTTTGCCAAGGTGCGCTACGAAGAGCTGCCCGACGTATTCCGAGATAGGAAGGTCTTGGGGCTTTCGCTGGTGCAGAACTGGGTCGTCGGACCGCTCCTGATGTTCTCGCTGGCGGTGATCTTCCTTCACGACAAGCCGGAATACATGGTGGGGCTTATCATGATCGGACTGGCCCGTTGTATTGCCATGGTGATCGTCTGGAACGAGATCGCCAGGGGTTCGACCGAGTACGCCGCCGGTCTGGTCGCCTTCAACTCGATCTTTCAGGTGCTGTTTTTCAGCGTTTACGCCTGGCTGTTCATCACGGTGCTGCCGCCGCTCTTCGGGCTATCCGGCTCCGTTGTCGATATCTCGATCGGGCAGATTGCCGAGAGCGTCTTCATCTATCTGGGCATCCCGTGCATTGCCGGCGTGCTGACCCGCGTGATCATGCTGCGCTACGTCACAAAAGATTGGTACCAATCGCAATTTGTGCCGAAGATCGGACCGATCACGCTGATCGCGCTGCTCTTCACGATCGTGGTCATGTTCAGCCTGAAGGGCAAGCTGATCGTCAGCATCCCGCTCGATGTGGTGCGCATCGCTATTCCGCTGTTGATTTATTTTGTCGTGATGTTTGTAGTCTCGTTTTTCATGACCAAGCGCCTGGGCGCGAGTTACGAGAAGTGCGCCACGCTTTCTTTCACCGCAGCCAGTAACAATTTCGAACTGGCAATCGCCGTCGCCGTGGCCGTTTACGGCATCAATTCGGGCGCAGCGTTTGCGGCTGTCATCGGGCCGCTCGTCGAGGTGCCGGTAATGATCGGCCTCGTGAATGTCGCGCTCTGGTTGCAGAGAAAGTATTTTATTTCAACGCCGGCACTATCGCCGGTTCGGTAAGAAAGAAAACTTTCTCTACGAGCAAGCGGTAAGCGGGCCTGACGCGGCAGCGTCCTGCGACTGGCGGGAGTCACCGATCGCTTCGTCAAAATGGAAATGCACAAGGCCGCGGGGTGAGATGTGAGCGAGTAACTCGCCCTTTCTGACGGCGCGTATAGGCGCGTAAAAACACGTGGCAACGGCGGGATGAATTGCCTATACTTAAGGCATCTTGAGATCGCGTATTCCAAGTATGCATTCCATCGTCTACCGCCTGTTTGTCGGCGGGGACAGCTAGCCGAAATGGCGGTTTACTCCACACTCGCTGCAGTCGATCTCGGTTCCAACTCCTTCCACCTGCAGGTTGCGCGCGTCGTCGGTGACCAGCTTTACCCGCTTGATTCCCTGCGCGAGCCGATCCGCCTAGGCGCGGGCCTAAACCGCGAGAAACGCCTCGACGAGGATTCGCAGGCGCGCGCGCTCGAATGCCTGAAGCGCTTCGGCGAGCGCCTGCGCGGTTTTGATCCGCATGGCGTGCGTGCCGTCGGCACTAACACGCTGCGCGTGGCCAAGAATGCGTCCGCATTTTTGAAACAGGCTGAAGCGGCGCTCGGTTTCCCGATCGAAATCGTCGCCGGCCGCGAGGAAGCGCGCCTCATCTATGTCGGAGTCGCGCACAGTCTGCCGATGTCCAAGGACAAGCGCCTGGTCGTCGACATCGGCGGCGGCTCGACCGAATTCATCATCGGCCGCGCGTTGAAGCCGCTGCGCCTCGACAGCCTTTACATGGGCTGCGTCAGCTACAGCCTCAAGTATTTCCCCGATGGCAAGGTCAGCAAGGGTGCGATGAAGCAGGCCGAGCTCGCGGCGCGCCATGAATTGCAGACCATGGTCGCGGGGTTTTCGAAGGGCCATTGGAAGGACGCGGTGGGCTCGTCGGGCAGCGCGCGCGCGCTGTCCGAGATCCTGCAACTGAACGGCTACTCCGAGAGCGGCATCACGCCGGAGGGTCTCGAGCGCCTGCGCTCTGCGCTGATCAAGGCCGGCGACGTCGATCGGCTCGATCTCGCCGGCTTGCGCAGCGACCGCCTGCCCGTGCTGCCCGGCGGGCTCGCAATCATGAGCGCGGCATTGTCGGAACTCGGCATCGAGTCCATGCAGGTGGCCAGCGGCTCGATGCGCCAGGGCATCCTTTACGACCTGTTGGGGCGTTTCCAGCACCACGACATGCGCGACATCACGGTGTCGCAGTTCATGCAGCGGTATCACGTCGACTCCAAGCAGGCGCGTCGCGTCGCGAGTCTCGCGCTGACCCTCTACCGGCGCTTCACCGCCGGCGACGATGCCAGCGACGACGCGGCGCCCCACTACATCGGCTGGGCCGCCAAGCTGCACGAAATCGGCATCTCGGTCGCCTACAGCGGCTATCACAAGCATTCCGCCTACATCGTGGAGCACGCCGACATGCCGGGCTTCTCGAAAATGGAGCAGGTCCGGCTCGCCACGCTCGTGCTCGCGCATCGCCGCTCGCTCAAGAAAATCTTCACGCACGACGTCGAGATCGTCGACTGGCGCATGGTGATGGGCCTGCGGCTGGCCGCGCTGATCTACCGCAGCCGCGCCGACCTCCAACTGCCGGCGATCGAGGCTCGGATCCACGGCAACACGCTGCGGCTCGGCATCGCGCTCGACTGGCTCGCCGCCAATCCGCTGACGGTAACCGCGCTGCACGAGGAAATCGACGAATGGGACGCCGCGGGTTTCAAGCTCGACATCAAGTCGCTGCGCGAGCTCGAAGCGGGCGTCGAAGCGCAGGCCGCCTGATCAACTATCGTTAGTCCCAGAACGGCTCGGCGGCGCGAAAATCCTTCCACATGCGCTTGAGATAGCGCGTTCCGGCATCTTCCATGCCGGCGCGCCAGCCGAGCATGATGCCACGCGCTTCGTCGATCGCGGCGCCGGTCAAGCTGCGGCTCGCCTGCTCCGCCAACGCCGTCATTTTCACCGCATCGTTATAGGAGCCGAGTGCATCCTGCAGCCGCGCGAGCGCCCCGCGGTAATCGCGCGCCGTTTTTTCGTCGAACAGCGGCGCAAAAAACTCCGTCGCATAGCGCAGCTTTTTGGCGCTGATGCGCAGCCGATGCAGATCCGGCGGCGCCAGGTGCGCGAACTTGCGGCCGCGCTTGCGCACGCGCTTCAACGCAGCGGCGAGGGTTTCGCGCGCAAATTCGTCCGCCGGGCGGTTGAGGTCGGCGCGTTGCTCGTCGGTGAGCGCCGCGAGCCACGCTTCGGCCGCGGTCCATGCGCCGAACTTGAGCAGCAACCCTTGGCCGCGCACCGATGCGACCGCCCGCCGCGCACGGCGATTGGCGCCAGCGCGTTTGCGCTCTGCAGCCTGCACGACGGCGGCGAGACCCGCGTGCCCGGCATGGCGGGCGACGACCGGCGGCAGCGTTTCGGTACCAAACACGTCCCAGTCGCGCGTGACGCCCAGAATCCGCGCAAGCCAACGCGTTTCTTCGACGAGCGGCGCGATAACGGCGGCGGGAAACAGCGGCGAAAACGTGCTGAACACTGACCGCAGGCGCCGCAACGCAACGCGCATCTGGTGCAGGTACTCGGGGTCACCGCCTTCGAGCATGCCGCGCTGGTTCGCCGTGTAGTGCGCAAGACAGCCGAGTATCAGCGTCCGGAATACGTCGTTCGTGCGCATGCCGGCGGCGACCAGCGAGCGCCGGCTCTTGAGCGGTTTTGCCGGCGTGCGCAGGTGCAAGGCTATGCCGCGCTCGAGCTTCGAGCGGTCTTCGGCCAGCAGCGGGATTGTTTCGAGCAGCTGGAGGGCGATGTCATAGGCGTGACCGGGCGCG
>Ga0222622_10001315_pt1 | contig 10093 bp, 9 predicted proteins | sample PLM2_5_b1metaG_FD_177335 | JGI IMG/M metagenome (GOLD analysis project Ga0222622, IMG submission 177335) | Groundwater sediment microbial communities from an aquifer in East River, Colorado, USA - PLM2_5_b1 | ecosystem: Environmental > Terrestrial > Soil > Riparian zone | place: USA: East River... | reverse complement strand
ACAGGGGCTAAAAAACGCTCCTGCAGCCCAAAGTCAGAACGGAAAGTCAGGGAAACATCGCTTGATTGATTTCCGCCCTTGTCCGCCAATATCTCGTGAAGCGGGATTTTGCTTGATTGCCGAGGCACCGATGTTCCGGTTAGGTCTGCGCGATGCCGGGCAAACAATCCGCGGAAGAGAGAACCGAAGAAGCCTTGTGAACCAGAAGGAAGCGCTCACATTTGTTGAACGTCACGGAATCGTCCTCCAAGCCGGACGAGGCCCTGTTGCAAATCTGGCAGAGGCCATTGCCGTTGGTCCCATCCGAGGCAGCTGGTGGGGCCACCCAAAAGGGAAAGAGATTTTTCGCGCTGCCGAGGCGATTTGCGAGAGTCCCAACGTCCTCGTTTGTAAGCTAATTGGAGGCAAGATTACCTACGTGCATCGCCGTCTCTGGCCAGCATTGATCAAGCTCGCCTCACGATTCCGCGAGGACCAGCTCGCAAAAGTATGGAACGAGCACACTGCCAGCGGGGCACACCAGTCGAAACGAGAGCCTTTTCCAACGTGGGTACCGTCTGAGGTCATGAAGGAGGCTGAGGCATTGTCTATTGCCGAGGCGGAGAGCATTCTCTCGCAGTGGCTAGAATTGGTTAGGGGCGCATGAGCAAGACGCGCCAAGGCCGACTGAATCAGGCGATGCAGCGAACCGCTGGCACAGCGCAATGGACTGTAATTGAGATCAGGCGATCGCCTGCTTATCTTGCCCGGCGCGCTGGTGCAGGTGAAACGTTCCAGTCATTGCCGATCAGTGCGCGATTGCTGATTTCGGATCGGCGGATACGGCCAGCTCATCTCCCACCAAAGAATCTGCGAAACGATTTGAAGACACGACCGGGCAAGGAGAATGCCTTTTGCGGTGCTCCCTGGAACTGTTGAGCAAAAGGCCATTGCTCTCCGCCGTGCACCTGGCACGCAGTAGTCGGCACCTTATCGGCGGGCAAATCGATGTCATACGCGGACCCGGCAGACATGCATCCCGTCGTGGCAAGTTGATTCGAGATTGAACAAACCGTGGCGTGTTGGATCGGCATGGTCGGGTGCAACTCTTCGGCTGGATAATGTTGTGCCGCTTTGTTCATTACCTGTGTCCAGACCGGGAGCGCGAGCGCAGCACCATAACCACGTGAAACAATTGTTGTCGGTTGGTCGAACCCGACCCAGACACCACACGTCAGCGTACTGGTGTAACCCATAAACCACGCATCCTTATAATCGTTCGTTGTACCAGTTTTTCCGGCTGCCGGGAGCCTGAACCCCAGTGAGCGCGAGTTGGCAGCGGTTCCCCGCGTCAAGACGTCCTCCATCAATTGCGAGGTCATCCAAGCCGCGCCTGGATCGAGCGCCGGCACCGTGATATGCGCAGCGCGATAAATTGGTTTGTGATTGGCGTCGTCAATCCGCTCGATGATGTAAGACTGCTTGCGCGCTCCGGCATTGGGAAAAACCGAGTACGCAGCAGTCAAATCTTTCAGGTCAGTCTCGAACGAACCGATGTACGTGGCTGGACCAGGCGGAACATTTTGCGAAATGCCGAGCGTGTTGGCGACCTTTTGAACGGCGTCCAGGCCGGCAAATTGTCCAACGCGCACGCTCATGGTGTTGCGCGAGTGGATCAGGCCATAGGAGCAAGGACGAATTCCGCCGTACGTTCCATCGGAATTTCCAGGTGACCAATTTCCAGCGCCGTCGATTTCACCAGGCTGAATCGGACCGTCACTGATCGCAGCGCCCGGCAATAACCCGTGACTAAAAGCAATTGCGTAGACAAATGGCTTAAATGCAGAACCGACCTGCCGGTTTGCCGGCGCGAGAGCGCGATTGAATTTGCTTTGCGCGTAATCACGGCCGCCGACGAGGGCACGAATTCCGCCACTGGCATTATCGATTACAACCACTGCACCTTCCAGATAAGGCATGGCCGAATCCCCTTCCCCGTTTTCAGGCGGATGATAATTCGCTTTTACGGGATGACGAAAATTGGATTGATGCTCGATTTTCGTGAGCTGCGTCTCGAGCGCGTCCTGTGCGGCGTTTTGCACTGCCGGATCGAGCGTGGTGTAGATCGACATACCACCGTCATCGATCTGGTCTTGTGTCAGCAAAAGATTCAAATCGCGCTGCACTGCATCCATCGCGTAATTCTCCTGAACAAAAGGCATACGCCTGGGGCGCACTGCTACTTTCGCCTGTTTGGCGGCTTCCGCATCCGCAGGCGAAAGTTTTTTTAACGCTACCATGCGATCCAGAACAGCGTTGCGTTGGATCTTCGCACCTTCGGGATTCTTCAACGGCGACAGCCGATTTGGGCTCCTGATCAATCCCGCCAGAAGTGCTGCTTCGGGGAGATTCAGTTTTGAGGCGCTCCTGCCAAAATATGCTTGCGACGCTGTCTCAACTCCATAGCAACCGTTGCCGAAATAAATCCTGTTTACGTAAAGCTCGAGGATCTGTTGTTTGGTAAACTGGCGCTCGATTCGCAGCGCTACCATTGCCTCCAACAATTTACGGCTGAGTGTGCGGCCACCGAGTGGAAGACTGTTTCGGGCCAGCTGCTGGGTGATACTACTTGCACCTTCCTTGGCCGATCCGCTTGCAATATCACGAACCAAAGCGCGCATGATACCTCGCCAATCGATGCCCTTGTGATCGTAAAAGCGGCTGTCCTCGCGCGCCAGCACCGCAGTGATAAAAAACGGCGAGACTTCGCTCAGCGACACCTTCAGTCGATTCGCGCCCGCCAGGCGGCTATAAATTTTCCCATCGACATCGTACACGGTATTTCGCTCCGGCATTTCACCGACATTCTTCATGTCGAAGGTTGATGCCCACGTTCCATAAAAGAGGAAAACTGCGAAACCAGCTCCCGCTAACAGGATAAGCAGCGTGACTTTCCAGCCGTACCGGAAAAGACGGCTTCCGCCTTTCTTTTTCCTCGATCGGAGACGAGCGAAGAATTGCATTACTGAAAGGTTAAAAAAGGTAAAAGAGGTACAAGGTTAAAAGCGGTTTAACCTTTCTGACTCTTCAAACCTCTCAGCGGTTCAACGATTCACCCCATTTAACGTTGTAACCCTTTTAACAAATTAGAGATTCAGCTTCACAACTCCCTCGTGCTGCTCGGTCGGACACGGCGCATTGGTCGGAACCTCCGTGGCAGCATCGCTGGGCTGAACGACTTTCTGCTCGATCAGGTAGCGTTCAACTTCCTCACCACTCACATCTGCGAGCATATGCCCATTAATTTCTACACAAGGCGAAAGCGGCTGCCCGCTCTTGGCCTCCATCTCCCAGCGGAAGGCCGGGTTCTGGATAATGTCTTTCTCTGTGTAGGGAAGGTTGTATTTGGCCAGCACGGCGCGCACACCGGCGCTCCAACCACAATAGGTCTTTAAATAAGCGGTGATTTCAGGCGTTTGCATTGGAGGAATATATCACAACTTCGAAAATTGTAACCCCGGTCCTCGCGGAATTTTGCTTTTGCTGGTGCTCATTCTCATGCACTTGAGGGTGAATCTTTGACCTGGGACTTTGCATTCAGCGCGCCCGGCGGTCGCATCCTGCCACCGCTTATTTCAGGAATTTTTCCTGTTACAGATCTTCAAGTTCCCTTCGCAGATCTTCTTTTGTTTTACCGAGCTTTTGTTGAAGCCGCCCCAGCAGCTCCTCGTCTTTTCCCTCTGCAAACGTGAGGTCGTCATCAGTCAACTGCGCGTATTTCTGCTTGAGCTTGCCTTTCACTTCATTCCAGCCGCCTTTGAATTCTAGTTTCGTCATATGTGATAAAGGTTTCGCATGCGGAGCGACGATCAGTTGTTTCAAGTGAAATAGATCGACCCGCACGCGAGTGACGATTCCGGCGCTATGCGTGCAATAAGGCCGAAGAGACTCCGGGATACGTTCTGTTTGTGCATTATGAGCACGATTCTCTTAATCATTCTTATTCTATTGTTGATTGGAGCTTTACCTTCGTGGCCGTATAGCCGCGGCTGGGGTTATTATCCCAGCGGAGGACTTGGTTTGATTCTCTTGATTGTGATCATTCTCGCGTTATTGGGCGCAATCTGACAATCGGAGGATAGGCGATACACATTCAGTAGGTCCAAACGGCGAAAGAATGAGCGATGAGAAAGACGAGTTGGGACTCCGTTAAGGCTTTTGCAATTGAGCTTGTAAGGAAAAAGACTAAGGCAGAGCAGAAGAAGAGTGAACCGTCGCTCAAGGCTTTCTTGGTCCAGCTCGTGATTTTTACGGCATTGGTTGTCTCGTAATCGCGAACCATTTGTTCGCAGTCGCCAGATTACAAAGGCTCAAATTCCGCCCGAGACACGATTCGTCTACATGATAAGGTATATTTACTTGCTTAGTGCCCTTGCACTGTTTGTAGCTTGCGAGCAAAAGCAGACAACAGTTAATCCGCCGGCGGAAAAGAAAGAAACTAATACTACGATCGTAAAACAGCCCGCCGAGAAGAAGGAAAGTCAGACCACGGTAATCAATCCACCTGCGACCACTGAAACCAAGAAGGAGAAGACCGAAGTGAACATCAACACTTCGCCTAGTCCGTAGGGGAAAAAAATTAGGCGTGACAAACGCACTGTACGCGAATCGACTACAACACCTATGCGCTTACTTCTGTTCATCATTTTAATTCTAGTGTTAATCGCCGCGCTCCCGACATGGCCATACAGCACCGGCTGGGGATACTACCCCAGCGGCGGTTTGGGGGTAATTTTATTAATCGTGTTGCTTGTTGTCTTACTTCGCTAGGGCAAATAGCCGCAGACGCGGCAATTTGCCGTTCACAGGAAGCATTATTGGAACTCAGCTGAAACCAGTTGGCGTCAAGGATTGGCAAGATAGCTGCGTTTGTAGCACCCTGGTGTCTTGCGCCTTCGGATTTGTTTTCGATCGTCTTCGGAAAAGGCGACCACTGTCCAGTAATCGTTCAGACCTTCTGGCGCAGCGGTCGCACGGCATGGGTGAGTTTCTGCAATCCAAGTTCCAACCGCGTTTTTACCGTTCCCAGCGGAGCGCGCGTAGCTATGGCAATTTCCCTGTGGCTGAGCCCTTTGAAAAAAGCGAGCTCCAGGGCTTCCCGCTGAAGCCGCGGCAACACACGCATGCACTGTTTTAGAAAATGACGTAGATCATTCAAGACGAAAACATCATCTGCTTCGCGCGCTGAATTGGGACTCTGCTGGAGTACGCGCTCTTGATAACGCTCGCGCACCCGAGAATAAGCCTGACGACGGCGCAGCCGGTCGATGGCACGACGGCGCGCAATGGTCACCATCCATCCGAGCGGCTTGCCAGCCTTAGGTGAATAACGTCCTGCTTCTTCCCAAATCTGGATAAAGATCTCTTGCAAGACATCGTCCGCTTCTGACCCTTCATGAACGACGCCATCGATTGTTGCGCGCAGTCTCTTGCCATGCCGATCATACAACTCGGCAAGCGCGTCGTGGCGACGGCGTGAAACTGCTTTCATCAGCGCCTCATCCGGCACTGAAGATATTCCGGGTTGATCAAGATTTGCTCCAATCATACTCGATAGCAATGTGCTTGCAGAGTTGACCGCAGCTGGCGGTGTGCCGGCCGCTTACCGGCACGCCAACCGTCCGGCTCAGCTATTTCGGAAACGACCGGCGCTTGCGGGTTAAACCATTGATTCGGCTGTGAAGGACATCCGAGGGTCGGACAGTACATCTTGTATCTGCCACCACGGAAACGCCGGATCTCGACCTGCCTCCCTTTGAACTTTCGCTCGCAAACACTGCAAATCCGCTGATCATCGAGCGAATTCCATTTTCTGAATCGATCTCCCGCACGCAGGATCGACAGTCGATCGTCCAGTTTGAAATGCGCAGTCATCATGAAAAAACACTCTGCGCATCACATCGAAACAGACAATCGGGACGGTGGATGATTGTGTGATCGGACAAAACCTTACGCGATTTCTTGGCGTGATTCGCCAAAGTCCCTGTCTCATTCGGACGCTATGACTAGCGTGCAGAACTCTGCGAAGTCGTGTGTAGAAGGCTCGCTGTTGTTGGAGAACCTCAGGCGTAGAAGGTTTGTCTTAGGTCCGTCGCGAGTTGGCGTGATTGCAAGGTCGCACCTGGTTCTTCGCCGCTAACAGCCGCGCTGGTAGGAGCAATGTTGCACGCGTTAGGCGCCTCTGTCTGTACCGCGGCTAAAATTTCGTCCGTCGGTAACGCCCAATCCATGGGAATTGAGTTACACCGCGCTGTTGGACAATTTAACCGTTGTGATCCATCCCCGATTATGTCGCCTGCCACCTGGATTTGCCGGCCAGTAATGATTTTGCCGCAAACGAGGCAGTAGCGTTTGTCATCCAGAGAACGCCATTCACGAAATTGATCGAGGGTCCGCAGCGCATTCAATTTGTCTCCATCGGCTAGTGGAGCGGGAGGAGAGAATTGCATGGAAGACGTATATGCCAAAAGCAAGTCACAGCACAATCAGGCGCGTGCCGGATTTTCTTATCGGTGAAAATCTTATGGGGTTCGGGGAGTAAGTGGATCGGCGCTCCCGATTGTGCGTCTGGTGTATGCCCCCCAGCTGTCCGGGAATCACCGATCTCGGCTACGGAAAAAAACCACATCCAATTCTACACAATCGTGCGTTCTACACACGAATGAAGAAAAACGGTTCAACCCCTTTTGGGCGCCATATCCCGGATCATGCCTTGGCGGCAATGGAACAGATGGCGCTATACTGTCAGGCTCATCCTGGTAGTCCGTCGGCGGTCCGTCGGCCTCGGTTATTTGTCCGTGGCGACCTTTGGGTCGCACTCCTTGGGCCAAGCGTCGAAGAGGGGATCGTTGGCATTGGGTCTACGGTTACAGCCGCTTTGCGCGCATTTGATGCGCAGTATCTGGCTGGCTTGCGACCGCCCGCTGAGATGAGAGACCGTCAGACAAGTCGGAGCGCGTCCTCTGCGGCTGTCTGATTTCATCTTGAAAATGGGATCGGAGTCACCGCAACAAGTCTGTCACAACCGGTGTTACATCGTGAGACGAACCAAAGGTGAATAGGAAAGGACTCACGAGAAGGGAGAATCGTTGTTGATGAGAGCGGGACCAGGGAGGCGGACACGCTTGAGAACTTCGAAGTCCAAACGGAGAACACAGAAACCGGGCAAACATTACAAGGCAATGCGATGCACCAAGGCACATGAGGAGGCCACTACCCAGTTCGAATCACCGCACAGCCTTCTTCTTTCCTCACTGAGATATTGGGAGGTTGAACGGGATCTAATCGAGGAACGTATCGCCACACTTAGGTCGCTCACTGTTCCGTCGTGAGCTAACCAACCCCCGGGGTCTGAATTCCCTTGTGAGGGGCCCGACCGAGCGCCTTCCCGGGCGAACCGCCGTGACCAATGGCGCAAAACAATTGCCATCTTGAATCTCCTATAGCAACGAAGCATTATTGGTAATTGGTTAGGAGGCCGAATGCCCCCGCGCAAAAAAGCAAAAAACGCTGCGGCATATAAAAAGCGAACCCAGCTTCGCACAAAGGCGCAAGACGCTGACCACCGGGGTGCCAACAAAGGCAAAGATGGAAGTTGCCCAATTGTAGGCATCGGCGGTTCTGCCGGCGGATTCGAAGCTGCCATGGAATTGTTACGCCATTTGCCACCGAAGACTGGAAATGGCGTTTGTGATTGTGCACCACCTCAATTCACACTACAGCAGTCGATTGCCAAAGGCTGCTCAGCAGACTAGCGGCGATGCCCCTCATCGAGCTAACGGAACAAAAATCGATGGCACGGTGATCACCCTGGTCGATCTTGAGGGAAAGAAAGACAGCTATGCCGGTAAAACGCCACGCCGCCCAAAATAAGGCTCGCCGCGAAAATAGGAAACGGCGCTCAAGGCGCGATCGTAAAATTGCGGCATCGGCTGGGCCACCTACGCGCGAATTGACTCGTGTGGACATGAAAAGCAAGCAAGCCACGTCTCGTGCGCGCTGGAAATTGTCGGCTAATGAGAAGGTAGGGAAAACGAAGCGGTCGGCGAGCATGCCAGTCTTCAGGCATCCCAAGACAGAACTGGAGGCGGCGGTTCAGCCTTGTGTCGATCGTACCGAGCGCGAACGTTTTGAAGAAAAGATCCAGCGATCAGAAGAACGCTACCGGACACTCTTCGATCTTGTGCCGGTCGCGGTTTATACCTGCGATGCAAACGGCGCCATCCGAGAATACAATCGTCGCGCCGTTGAATTGTGGGGGCGCGAACCCGGCCAAAACGGAGAAAAGCCGAGATTCTGCGGCTCTTACAAAATCTATCATCCCGACGGCCGCTACATGCCGCACAAAGAATGCCCTATGGCACGGATGTTACGCGGCGAAAAACTGAAAGCGGAAGATCTGGAAATTATCGTCGAACGTCCGGATGGCGAGCGGAGGAACGTGATTCCGGCTCCGCGAATTCTTACAAACATTCACGGCAAAATCACCGGCGCAATCAATTCCCTTTTTGACATCACTGAGCGCAAGCGCGCAGAGACGGCAGCCATGCGCCTGGCCGCGGTAGTTCAATCCTCCCACGACGCGATCGCAGCAAAGACTTTGAATGGAATCATCACCGATTGGAACCAAAGCGCCGAGCGCATCTTTGGATACAAACCAAAAGAGATCATCGGCAAATCGGTCCTGACTCTAATTCCCAAAGATCGGCAAGATGAAGAACAGGAGATTCTGAGAAGAATTCGCCATGGTGAATCATTGGATCACTACGAAACGATTCGTCGCCGGAAGGATGGGCAGTTGATCGATGTTTCGTTGACGATTTCGCCGATCAAAAACCCGAAAGACGAAATTGTCGGCGTTTCAAAAATTGCTCGCGATATCACCAACCAAAAACAAACGGAACGACGCCTGGCTGAACAAACGCGGCTCCTCGATTTGAGCAACGACGCAATCATCGTCCGCGATCATCGAGACCGCATCGTTTATTGGAACCGCGGCGCCGAGGAAATGTACGGCTTCTCGGCCAAAGAAGCCCTCGGAAAAATTACGCACGAGCTGCTACAGACGGCGCATCCGGAGAATTTAGGAAAGATTCGAAACAATTTGGAACGCAATAATCGTTGGTCGGGTGAATTGGTTCATACCCGAAAGGACGGCAAAACTATTACCGTCTTTTCGCGGTGGACGCTGGATCGCGATGTGCGCGGACGACGAACGTCAATTCTCGAAACCAACACTGATGTCACCGCGCGCAAACGCGCAGAGCAAACACAGCGGGCACTCTATCAATTTGCTCAACTGCAACACATCGCCACCAATGTTGGCGAAATTATTGACGCGTCGCTGGACGCGATTCTTTCCGTTATGGACTGCCACCGCGCGTCGATTTTGCTTTTCGATAAAGAGAAGGTGATGCGCTTTGTCGCCTGGCGCGGTTTGTCAGGGAGATATCGCAAGGCGGTAGAAGGTCATTCGCCATGGAACCCGGATGCAAAGAATCCCAAGCCCGTTTGCATTAACGATGTCGATATTGCCGATATTCCGAGGCCCCTGAAATCAACCATTCGAAGCGAGGGCATTCGCGCGGCTGCGTTTATTCCATTGGTCAGCAGCCAAAAATTGATCGGCAAATTCATGACCTACTATAACGCGCCACATGTGTTTACCGATGACGAGCTGAAACTGTCGACCACGATTGCTAACCAACTCGCGCAGGCGATTGAACACAAACGCGACGAAGAAGCATTGCGGGAATCGGAAGCGCGCTTGCGCGCAACCGTGGAGCAAGCGACGGCGGGCGTGGCACGCTGCGACACGAATGGTCGAATTGTTTTTGCCAATCGAACGCTCTGCAAAATGCTCGGTTACACAGAATCGGAGCTGATCGGCAAGAGTGTTGCGGACGTGACGCACCGCGATGACCGGAAAAAAACCATGCATCTCTTTCAGCGCATGATCCAGCGCGGCAAACCGTTCGAGGTCGAAAAGCGTTATGTTCGCAAAGACGGCTCTGTCCTGTGGGCAGACGTCAGCGCCAGCGCAGTGCGAGAACCG
>Ga0222622_10001312_pt1 | contig 10104 bp, 10 predicted proteins | sample PLM2_5_b1metaG_FD_177335 | JGI IMG/M metagenome (GOLD analysis project Ga0222622, IMG submission 177335) | Groundwater sediment microbial communities from an aquifer in East River, Colorado, USA - PLM2_5_b1 | ecosystem: Environmental > Terrestrial > Soil > Riparian zone | place: USA: East... | reverse complement strand
TCAATTCAGCCGGTGAAGTCGTGGGCGTAAACACCGCGATGATCCGGCCTGCCCAGGGCATCTGCTTCGCCATCGCTAGTAACACGGCGAAATTTGTGGCCGGCTGGCTGATCAAAGACGGAAAAATCCGGCGCAGTTACATCGGTGTCGCCGGTCAGAACGTGCCGATTCATCGGCGGATAGTGCGCTTTTACAGTTTGCCGCTTGAGACGGGCGTGCTCGTTGTTTCAGTCGAGAAGAACAGCCCCGCCGAGCGAGCCGGCGTGCGCCACGGCGATCTGATCGTCGCGTTCAACAGCCAGCCTATCGGCTCCGTGCATCATCTGCACAAGGTTTTGGTCGGCGAACAAATCAACGTGAGCTCCAGCCTCACGATCATTCGGCACACTGAGAAATTGGAGCTGCCAATTTTGCCAGCGGAATCGCGAGCACAAAAGTAGCGCGAGCCTCTGGTTCGCCAGAGGACGAATCCGCGGAGGCGGACTTGCGATTTCCCGCGCAACCAAGACGGTTACGCTACTTTTACCCGATGAGAATTCTCGTCATTGGCAGCGGCGGCCGCGAACACGCCCTTGCGTGGAAGCTGCGGCAATCGCCGCATGCGGACCGGATTTTTTGCGCGCCGGGAAACGCCGGGACCGGCGAAATTGCCGAAAACGTCGCGATTCCCGCGAGCGATTTGATCGCACTCGTTAGGTTCGCGAAGGAAAACCGTGTCGATCTGACGGTGGTCGGCCCGGATGATCCTCTTGCTGCTGGAATCGTCGACCTGTTCACAAGCGAGAAATTGCGCGTGTTTGGTCCAGACAAATCGGCAGCGCGGATTGAGTCATCCAAAATTTTTGCAAAAGAATTGATGCGCACGCAGAAAATTCCAACAGCGGAAGCACGCACATTTTCCAAAAGCAGCGAAGCGCTTCATTACTGCGGGCGCTTGAAGTTTCCGGTCGTGATCAAGGCGGATGGGCTTGCGCTGGGCAAAGGGGTTGTTATCGCCGCCGAGGCTGCCACGGCAAGATCGACGATTGACGACATGATGAATCAAGCCCGTTTCGGCGATGCTGGCCGGCGGATTATCATCGAAGAATTTTTGCGCGGCACGGAATGCTCGCTGCATGCTTTGGTGGACGGAAAAAACTACCTGCTGCTGGAATCGGCGCGCGATCACAAGCGGGCATTGGACGGCGATCAGGGACCGAACACCGGCGGCATGGGCGCTTTCAGTCCCGCCAACAATTGGAACACCAAATCCCAATCGAGGTTCGACACCGAAATCATGAAACCGTTATTGCGTGGTCTGATTCAGGAAGGCGTCACGTTTCGTGGACTTCTGTATCCAGGCCTGATCATTGGCAGCGATGGCCCGCGCGTGCTGGAGTTTAATTGCCGGTTCGGCGATCCGGAGACGCAGGCCCTCCTGCCACGAATGAAATCAGACCTGTTGCCACTGTTGGATGCGACCATTGATGGAAAAATCGAGCGGTGCGCGATTGAATGGGACACGCGCGCTGCGGTCACGGTTGTGCTGGCCTCTGGCGGGTACCCTGGCAAATACGAAAGTGGAAAATCAATTTCAGGTCTCGACGAGGCAGCAAAGCTCGAGGATGTGCAGATCTTCCATGCCGGAACTAAACGCAACGGCAGCGAAGTAAAGACTGCCGGCGGCCGCGTGCTTGCCGTCACGGCGCTCGGATCCACGCTCGAAGCGGCGCGGGCACGCGCATATGAGGCCGTGTCGCGTATTCATTTCGAGAATTGTCATTACCGGCGCGACATTGCTCTGAATGCTGTTACGGCTAACATGACCGAATTATTGTGATGTTCCGATTGTTGCTGGCCACATTTCTTATATCCGTCCTGGGTGCGAATCTAGCCAGTCAGTCGCCAGTACCGACATCAACGCCGCAGACGGGACCGAAATCACCCGCACAGCCAACGCCTTCCCCATCGGCTACGCCTACCTTGGAAGAGCTGGTTGACTCGTTAGGCCCAGCCGATCTGCAGGCGTTCATCACACTGCTGAAGGCTAATTTCACCGACCCGGACGCGATTACCGACACCGAGTTGAATCGGGCAACTGTTGAGGGGTTACTGGTGCGGCTGCCGCGTGGGCTCACGCTTTTGGCAGGCAAAGAAAACGTTTCCGCCGCAACTCCAGGCGCGTTCTACAGTGAGCTGATTGCCGGACGCACCGGCTACGTGCGGCTGGGAACATTGAACAACGCCAACCTGCAAGCACTTGATAAGGCTCTGAGCGGTTTCGCCGCAAAAAAGGTGAATGATCTTATTGTGGATCTTCGCGCCAGTTCCGCGACGAGTGATTTGTCGTTGGCTGCGGAATTCGCGAAGCGGTTTTGTCCGAAGGGGAAACCGATCTTTACAGTGCGCAAACCGACAGTGCATCAAGACCGGGTATTTAGTTCCGATCGTGATCCGGCATTTCGTGGACTACTAATGGTGCTCGCCGACAGCGACACGAGCGGCGCTGCCGAAGCGATTGCGGCTGCATTGCGGTTCTACATCAAAGCACTTGTTATCGGCCAACCAACTGCCGGTCGCGCGGCCGAATATTCAGACTTGCCATTGCCCAATGGCAAGGATCTGCGTCTCGCCGTGGCTGAAATGGTGTCGCCCGACGGTCGATCACTGTTTCGCGAAGGCGTCAAACCAGATTTGCCCATCGAAATGTCATTATCAGAGAAGCGACAGATTTTTCAGTCGAACAGCGACAAGGGAATGGGACCGTTCATTTACGAGACGGGGCGTCCGCACATGAGTGAAGCTGCCCTGTTAGCCGGGACAAATCCCGAGTTAGAAGCCGCCGAAGCAGCACAGCAACGCCGCGGCCGAGCGCCGGAAAAACCGCCGCCTCACGATCCAGTTTTACAGCGTGCGCTGGACGTGGTGACTTCGCTGGAAGTTTATCAAAAACGATAAACGGCGCTCACGTCGTTTTGCGTTTGTTTATAACGCGCCTGTAACCGATACCGTTCATTTAGGCGTTGGGTTTACAGTTGACGAGATTCTCCGATTTCGCTCAGAATCAGAGATGTGACGCCGCTCGAGGAACGTATCGAGTATAAGTTTCGCAACTCGCTTTTGTTGGCCGAAGCGCTAACCCACCCGAGCCTGGGACACGAGGCCCAGCGTTATCATTTTGATTATCAGCGTTTGGAGTTTCTTGGCGATGCTGTGCTCCAACTCGTCATCACTGAATATTTGTTCAGCCATTTCCAAGCCGAAGCGGAAGGACAACTCACGAAACTGCGTTCACGGCTGGTTTCTCGTGATGCGTTGAGGACGCACGCTGCTGCTCTCGATCTGGGCGGTTACATTTTGATGGGGCGTGGGGAAGAAACCAGTGGCGGCCGGGAGCGTACGTCCACATTGGCCGACGCATTCGAAGCGCTTATCGGCGCGCTTTATCTGGATGGTGGTCTCGAGGTTGCCAAAAACTTCATTCTGACACAGACCCGCGCCGACCTTGCGAAATTGGCGGAAGAGCCGGTGGATTTTAATCCGAAGGGTGATCTTCAGGAGCTGTTACAAAGCACCTCGCCGCGCAGTCCGGTTTACGAACTCGTTTCACAGAGCGGACCCGAGCACGAAAAAACTTTTGTCTCAGAAGTTGTTTGGGAAGGAATTGTTCTTGGTCAGGGCACTGGGCGGAGCAAGAAACAAGCGGAAACCGCGGCTGCGCTGGAAGCCTTGCAATTAAAGCGCTGGGAAAAAAAACCGGAAGCGGGTACGTAAGGTCCCTACGAAGACAGGGCCGTGCGTTTGAGACTCCGGCGCGCCCGGCGGTCGCGCCCTACCAGGACGAATGCCTGAGTGCGTCGAGAGTGTCCCTAGATTTCGACTTCCAACGGAAACATCGCTTGATCGATTCGGTAACAAAGTTCTTCGCGCGTTCGATGGCCTCTTCTAACGGGAAGCCGGACGCCAGACCCGCAGTGATTGCTGCCGAATAGGTGCAACCGGTGCCATGTGTTTCGACGCTGCGCACAAACGGCGCCGAAAACTCTCTCAATTCGCCTTTGTGAAAAAGTAAATCGATCGCGTTGTCACCGCGAAGATGGCCGCCTTTTAACAGGATTGACGCCTGATATTTCTTTGCGAGAGCTTTTGCAGCACTCGCCATTTGTCTGCGGTTATCAATCGTGGTCTCGAGCAATAAGGATGCTTCGTCGAGATTCGGCGTGATAACCGTCGCGATGGGAAACAGTTTGTTTTGGTAAGCTTCAACAGCTTTCGGTTCGAGGAGGTTATCGCCACTCGTCGCAATCATTACCGGATCGACCACGAATGGGATGGATCGCGCTATTTTTTTTTTGCCGTCTTGAATGGCCTGCGCGACAGCGTAAACGATCTCCGCCGAGCAGAGCAGACCGGTCTTGATCGCGCCAACTCGGAAATTTTTGAGCACCACTTCGATCTGCTCGCGAACCATTCGCGGAGTTACCGGTTCAATCCGCGAAACTTTTCGAGGAACTTCCGCGACGATGCAGGTCACAGCGGTCAATCCATAAACGTCGAGAGCGGTAAAAGTTTTCAGGTCGGCCTGAATACCGGCGCCAGCGCTACTGTCGGAACCTGCAATGGTTAAGGCGATGGGCGGTGATTGAATCCGATTCTGAATTGTTTCGTTCGGATTGGCGCGTCTGCGGCGCGCACGGCCCGCCTCCGCCGTGGACGGGCTCCGTCGTGGCGAGCGGTCGCGCCCTACCATTTAGGCGCCATTCCCGTCGCTGCCGATCGCTTCGACCGGGCAACCTTCCATCGCTTCTTTGCAGAGCCCTTCTTCGTCGGCCGTCTCCGGCTGCTTGTACACGTAGGAGTGGCCGCCATCATCGTTCCGTTTGAAATTCGCGGGGGCCGTTTCGCGGCACAAATCGCAGTCGATGCACTGATCATCGACGTAGAATTTGCCCGGTACGTTCTCGGGGTATTTGTTCGCTGAGTCGGCCATGTTTCCCTGAAGGTGAAATGGAACGTTAGGAAGAAAGGCTCTTAACGCAATAATGTGCCCGCTGATGGGTTCAGGCGCAACCGCAACGTGTCGCTGGCACGTATCTCCTCAAACGTAAACGCGCTCTCGCATTTAGCGACCTTCTCCTTAACCTGCCCTCATGAAACAAGATGCTGCGAAAAGCCTGCGCGCGTTTGCAGCCGAGTTGGCAATCTATGCGGTTCTTGTTACCGGTTATTTCTTTTTAGTCCTCCATCTTCTAGGTAACTGGCTGTTCCGGCTCGAAACACAGCATCGCGTTCTTTATGCGCTCGTCGCCATCTTGCTCATAGCTGGTCAGGCGGTTGTTCTGGATGCGGTAACCACGGTTTTGTTCCGGCTCGTGCGGGGCCGTTGGAGATAAGTCATGTTTTTTCCAATCTCCAACTCTCACATCAATCCGCTTTATCTGGTCGTTGTCGGCTTTGTTATTGGGATTTTAGGCGGCTTTTTTGGTGTCGGCGGAAGTTTCATTGCAGGTCCAGCGTTGCGCCTGATGGGAGTGGATTGGAATTACGCGGTCGGAACGGACCTGGCGCACATTGTTGGCAAGTCGATCGTCGCAGCAAGAAAACATCGGTCGCTTGGCAACGTCGATCTGAAGCTCGGAATGATCATGGCGCTGGGCACTATCGGCGGCGCCGAAGGCGGCGCACAGCTGATCCAGGCACTCAAGCGCGCAGGCAACGTGAACAGCGTCGTCAGCTGGGTCGCCATCATTGTGTATGTCAGCATTTCCGTTTTCATGCTCTGGGAGAGCCACTCAACACTGAAGTTACACAAGGGCCGATCACGCCGAACCGTAAAGGCTGCGGATTCAAAAGCAGATCACTCGGCATTCGGACCCGTTACAAAAAAGATTCAGGGAATGAAAATTAGGCCGATGATCAGTCTGCCCACCTCAGGGATACAAATCTCTCTCTGGATCATACTGGCGGTCGCCGTTGTCGGCGGATTTTTTAGCGGGTTTTTAGGCGGCGGCGCGGGCTACATCCGAATGCCGTCGATGGTTTATGTGCTCGGAGTTCCTACTCACCTGGCCGTGGGAACAGATCTTTTTGAGATCGTGATTTCAGCGAGTTACGGAACGTTTACTCACGCCATCAAGGGCAACGTGGACATTCTGATCGCGCTCGTCATGCACACCGGCGCAGTGGTCGGGGCGCAGATCGGCGTGGTCGCTACGCAATATTTCGCTGGTCCGAAGATCCGCCTCGCTTTTGTGCCGCTGCCGCTGATCGGCGCGGCGATAGTCATCTACACGCTCGTGACTGGCCACAAGTTCTAGCCATGAAAATTTTGATTTGCAGTGACGGCACATCCTCAGCGCAAGCCGCAATTGACTTCGGCGGATTGTTGGCCGGACCGCTCACAGCCGAGACCACGCTTTTGGGAATCGCAGAAACATCGGAAGACGAACAGCCCCTGCGCGACGCGCTTCATACGCAGGCGGAATCGCTCCGGCAACGCGGCGTATCGCCCGACATCGTCGTCCAGTTCGGTGAGCCGGTCTTGCAAATCGTCGAGCAAACCTCGAAGAGCAAATACGACCTCGTCGTCATCGGCGCGCGCTGGACGGGCGCTGTGGGACATTACTGGCGATCAAAGAGAACTTACGAAGTTATCAAGGCGATTCAGCCTCCGGTGCTGGTGGCCATCGGCGAACGCAAAGAATTGAAGCGGTTCGTGGTTTGCACAGGCGGAAAAGAATTCATAGAGCAAGCGGTGAAATTCACTGGCCAGCTCGCCGCGGCCGTAGGCGCATCTGTGACTTTGCTACACGTAATGGCTGAGCCGCCTGCGATGTTCGCCGATCTCGTGCGAATGGAAGAAAATGTTGATCAGTTACTCCAATCAAATTCCGAACTCGGGACCAATTTGCGCCGTCAAAAACGAGAACTCGACCGGCTGGGCGTCCCTTCGGAAGTGCATCTCAGGCATGGCATCGTTATCGATCAGGTTTTCGAAGAAGGCCGGGACGGCAATTACGATTTGATTGTAACAGGCACATCGCAGGCGCGCGGCCTGTTTCGACACTACATCATGGGCGATTTAACCCGTGACATTTTGAACCGATCGAATGTGCCCGTACTCGTCGCCCGTGCCGGACCGCCCCAACCAGCTCGAACACTCTGGAAGGCGGTCAGAGGATTGTTTGGCAAGCCGTAGGTACGTAAGTCAGGCATCCTGCCTGATTCGTCGTGCAGGCTTCCAGCCTGCTGACCCTGCAGCCATGAGAGCTGTGTTACGTTTCGGGGTGCACGCCCCGCAACAACCAGCCCCGCGCGGATCCAGAGTGCGCCGCTGGCTCGGGCATTTATTCAGGGAATGGACCATCGAAAGCTGGCGACCAATCGCGCCAGCGTTTGCGCGACCGGAGCCGTGGAATTGGAGTGATACGCAGGTGACACTTGCATGGCTAGGGCACTCCACAGTGCTCATCAATTTTTTCGGTGTCACAATTCTCACCGACCCCGTGCTTTTTTCGCGGGTCGGAATTCGTTTGCCAGGCATCACTATCGGTCCGAAACGCCTGACCGCTCCCGCACTCCGGTTTGATGAACTGCCACATGTCGATCTAATCCTTCTGTCGCATGCGCACTTTGATCATCTCGATCTGCGAACACTCCGTTGTTTTGATGAAACTACGCGCGTGATCACTGCGCGCGCCACGAGTGATTTATTGAAACGAACCCGCTTTTCCAGCATCACGGAACTTGATTGGGGCGAAACCAAGACCTTAAGCGCTTCTGCGGGCGAAATGGTAGTCGCCGCATTTCCCGTGAAACATTGGGGTGCGCGCACGCAGCATGACACTCATCGCGGGTATAATGGATATTTAATCGAACGGAGGGGACACCGAATTGTTTTCGCCGGCGACACCGCTATGACCGAAAGCTTCGCAGCGCTGCGGCGACACGGCCCAATCGACATCGCAATCGTGCCTATCAGCGCGTACAATCCGTGGATCCAATCACACAGCACGCCCGAGCAGGCAATCCAGATGGCGAATGCCGCGTGCGCCCGCTTTGTTGTGCCGGTCCACCACCAGACGTTCCGGCTCAGTTTTGAGCCCTTCCGCGAACCCATCGAGCGCTTCGAGGCCGCGCTAAGTAAAACTCCCGAGCGCATCGCGCTGCGAGAAATTGGCGAAACCTTCGTGCTGCCTTCGTAGCCGCGTCTCTGTGAGGCGCGTTCGCTCAGCGTCGGAGCAGCTTTCGTATAGCCTGTTAAGCCCCGCGTTCTATCGCTCGCACATCGAAGCGGCTACAGTGCGCGCTTGTGTGAACTGCCGCTGGATGCAATGTTTTGCCCGCTTCCCGCCGACGTAGCTCAGCTGGTAGAGCAACGGTTTCGTAAACCGTAGGTCACGGGTTCGAATCCCGTCGTCGGCTGTTACAGCAACAGGCCCCACGAAAGCAGCGCGGAGGCGTCGCGCCAGATCTTGCCGGAGCTGTCGCCCAGCACAACAGCAATTACATCTTTGCCAGGACGCGTTCCGCTTGCGATCAGGCATTTGCCTGCACCGTCGGTGTAACCGGTCTTCATGCCGTTGCAGTACGGGAGCCGTCGAAGAAGTTTGTTTGTGTTTTCAAGTTCGCGCGTCCGCCCATTCGAATAACGGAAAACAAGCTGAGGAAGGCAGACGATGGAGCGGATGGTGGGGTTTGCGTAAGCAGCACGAGCGATCAGCGAGAGATCGCGGGCGCTTGAATATTGTCCCGGCACCGGCAGACCATTTGGATTCACAAAGTGCGAATGCACAGCTCCAAGTTGCAGTGCGCGTCTATTCATCATCTGGGCAAATGCCTCGACGCTCCCGGCGTTATCCCGCGCCAGGCATCGCGCAACGTCATTGGGACTTTTCACCAACAAGGCCCGTAAAAGATCTATCCGCTGATAAGTCTCGCCCGATTTGATTCCCAGCTTCACCGGGTCACACATTGTATCTACTGATTGCACCGTCACCGGCCGATCGAGAAAACCCGTCTCTGCGACGATCAACGCAGTCAGCAATTTCTGGGTGCTCGCGGCTTGTCGAATCTGATCGGGGTTTTTTTCATACAAAATCCTGCCGCTGTTGGCGTCCACGATGATCACTGAAGCCGCGCTGGTCTTGGGTATGCCGTCAGGCGTGAACTCCGTAGGCGCGGCAATTGTGTCCGGCTCTTCTTTCGATTTTGCGCGCGCCCGGTGCGACCCGGTACGGCTCGACTTTGATCGCTTTGTTTTCGGCGCATCGGATTCGGTGTCGTCATCCGCACTTTTTTGCGTTACGGCCTTTGCCTTCCGAACAGGCCCGTTAACACCGCTTGGCCGGACAATATCAGAATCGACGACGTCCTGCCCTCGCGCGCTCAGCGCTGAGCTCAGGATCAGTGCGCAAAGGAACCAAATTCGATTGCGCCAAATCATGGACGGGAAATTACGGACAAAACGTTCGTCTGCGCAAGTGCCTCCGCTGCATATGCCTTGCCATCTGAGCGTTCGGCCGGCTTGTAAAGTATTATGTCTTGCCGCGCTGGATGAGTTCGACCTCGTAGCCTTCGGGCGCGTCAATGAAGGCAATTCTACCGCCGTTGGTCGAATGTGGACCGTCGGACAATGGATAACCTTTTGCCGCGGCGTGTTTAGCGAACTTGTCCAAATCGTCGACTTCAAATGCGAGATGCGTGAGATCGGGGCCCACGACAATCGGGCCGCTCTCGTCGAATTTGCATATCTCAATTTCCGCATCGCTGCCTGGTGTTTTCAGGAAGACGAGTTGTGATCCACGCCCCGAGGTGTGGCGACGGACCTCTTGGAGACCGAGGACGTCCTTGTAAAACGAAATGGTCTTCTCCAAGTCGTGTACGCGATAGCGCGTGTGCAGTAATTTCTTGACCATGGTCTATCTTATTGCTTGAGCGGGTCGATTCAAACACCTCTCTCTGGACAAAGTCCTTAAAACGGCTTCATTGCGCTCCTCGCGAAGTGCACCGGGCTCATAGCTGCGGTGTCAATGAGAGTTCACGCCGCGTGTTTCTTCGTCATCCCGAGCGAAGTCGAGGGATCCCGCGGCATTACGCAAAGGTGACTCCACGGGACTCCTCGAC
>Ga0222622_10001306_pt1 | contig 10118 bp, 7 predicted proteins | sample PLM2_5_b1metaG_FD_177335 | JGI IMG/M metagenome (GOLD analysis project Ga0222622, IMG submission 177335) | Groundwater sediment microbial communities from an aquifer in East River, Colorado, USA - PLM2_5_b1 | ecosystem: Environmental > Terrestrial > Soil > Riparian zone | place: USA: East River... | reverse complement strand
CGACGAGCAATGGGGCCGCACTACGCTCGATGAGACACAGCCCGGGCCCTCCAACTCGCACAGAACAGGAGCCCAACCAGCAGCAACGGAGTTGAGATCACGGCGATCCAATCAAGCCGGCCCCGCACCATCGCCGCATAAAGGAATGCGAGTGCGAAGAACCCGATTGCGCCGACCCAGTCGAACTTCCAACTGAGTGCGACCAGGGCCAGCACAAGCAGCGAGGGCAACAGGTGAATTGCCATGTCTGTGATCGTCTGCGTCCACGACTGGCCATTCACAGCATCGAGCGCGAACAGCGCCAGAAACGCGGCCATGGCGAGTCCGCCTAACCTGGCAGCCCAGAACACAAGTCGTGCGGAAACGGCAATCATCATCCACCTCCCAGAACTGATGACCTCAGTGTTACGCATCCCACCGCTGGGGTCGTGAACGAAAGGTGTGGGGGCGGTGAGAAAACGCGGAAAAACACGGAAAAACACGGAACAGACGGCCACAGACGAATCGCCGTATTCTTCGGTGTTGTGCAGCCATGATCCTCTGCAAGCGCGGCGTCGGCGTCGGATTTGCACAACCGCTAAGGGCTCGACGGTTTTTCGGGAGAACTGATGTATGGAACGCACACATGACTGGGGAGACCAGGACCGAGGCATGGCCGTGCTGCCGCGACAGACTGAGGCGTCGCGAATTCTGACACTCGCATTGATCGGACTGGCCGGAGGCGTGCTCGGATCATTCGCGATGAATGTCTATTCACGGGTGGTGCGTTCGGCGAACGACGGACAGGAAGCGGCCGGCGCGGCTGCGGGTTCCGATAGGGACGGCCGCGGAATGCAGCCCGCGCAAGCCGAGGGTCGCGCCGAGCAGGATGCTGCGGTGCGTGTCGGTGCTGCCGCGTACCGAACGGTGGTGCGGCGCGAGCCGGACAATGCGACCGAGCGGCGGCTGGGCACGTTGGCTCACTACGCGTTCGGTGCCAGTGCCGGCGCGATCTACGCCGTCGCCTCCAATAATCTGCCAGCGCTGAGAAAAGGCTTTGGCAGCTTTTACGGCAGTCTCGTCTGGGCGATCGCAGATGAAGGCGTCGTCCCTGCGCTCGGGCTCTCACGCAGCCCGCGCGAGCTTCCCGTCAGCGTTCACGCATACTCGCTGAGCGGTCATTGCATTTACGGGATGACGCTCGAATGTGTTCGGCGGCTGGCGACCTACTCGCGCGATCCTTACTGACTGCTCTTTGCACGCCGAAGCGTGCGAAACGTGATCGAGTACCGCCGGGTCGAAACTGCCGGAATGTGGTGCTCGTAGCTGGTTCGCGATTCGCCGGTCATGAGATACGCCGACCGACGCGTGAGCTGAATTTCATGGGTGGCGGTTCGTCGCGCGCCCATCGTGCTCCGCGCGGCTGGATGGACGTAGGGGCGAAACTTCATTCGACAATCGCTCAACAGCGAGACTCCGGCGACGATGTCGTATTGAGGTGCGTCGCGATGCCAGCCGATCGGCGCACCGGGCTGGTATTCGTTGATCAGCGCCATGGCGAACCTCTCCGGATCGAGTTCTGCCCAGGCCGCGAGTTTGTCGCGTAACGAAAAAAGGAACGGCGGGATCGGTGGAGTAGAGACGGCGCCCGAATCGTACGACTGGCCGAAGAATGCGACTCGTCGCCGAGCGACCACGCCACGCATTTCAAAGGCGGAGAACGTGACGTGGGCGATCTCCGAAGCCAGCCGGGTTTCTTCGTCCTCGCCGATGAACGTGTCGCGGTAGTGAAATCCCGCTGGTCGCGTTGCTTCGAACAGTGAGCCGCTGATTGGCCCCATGTCTCAGTGTGGCATACCCGCGGACCTCAGCCGGGCGCAGGCGATGCTTGCGCATTGCTACAATGAATCAGCCAGGCTGCCTGCCGATATCAGGACTCACGTGACATGTTCCGCGCGATAGTGTTCGCGACGCTCGTCTTGACGCTCGCTCAGAGAGCGAATCAACCAACCGGGGTTCTTCACATAAAGGTTGCGCTGACGGACGCCGAGCAGCGAGTGACGCCAGTGCCGCGTCATGTGCTGCTCGTCAGCGATAACCCGACCAGCGCGCCGCCTCGCCGTGTCGTGACCGCTCTGGACGGGACCGCGGAGGTCACATTGCGTCCGGGCAATTACACGGTGGAATCGGACCAGCCGGTCGCATTCCAGGGGAAGTCCTACGAATGGGCGCAGCCGGTCGATGTGATCGCGGGCCGCACCGCCGAGCTCGAACTGACGATGGCGAACGCGGAAATTGGCGCCGCCACGCCGTCCACTGCCGGTCTCAACGCTGCCGTGGAGTCCGATCCCTCACTGCTGCTGCTGCCGTGGCACGACAGCGTGTTCGGAATCTGGACCCCCATCGCGCACGCATCCGGGTTCGTGATCGACTCGAACGGACTGGTCGTGACCAACCAGCGCGCCGTAGGAACGGCGACGGACGTGGAGGTGCAGCTGACACCAACGGTGAAGGTTGCCGGACATGTTTTGGCAACCAACACCGATCGCGACGTCGCGCTCGTCCGGGTGAATGCGAAATCCATTGAATCGCTTCGTCCCCTGCCTATGGAGTGTGGCCAACCCGCGAGAAGGCCGGTGACGAAGGGACAGGAGATCTACACGATCAGTGCGCCATTGCGGCAGAACAAGGGCATGACGCCGGGCGTCGTATTGAGCGTGGGCGCTCGGCTGATCGAGTCCGATTTCCGTCTTGCCATAGGCGGAGCCGGTGGCCCCGTCTTTACGGCTGACGGCACGTTACTCGGTTTGACATCCGTCGTTGACGAAAAGGACGCCACGGCGCGCGGTGATCTGAACGTGATTCGTATCGAAGACGTGTGTGAGGTCGTGGCATCCGCGCAAAAGAAAACCAAGGATGTCACCGCACCGGAGGCGATGCACCTGCCGATCGAGCCTGTCCGTCCTTTTCCTGTCGACGCCTTGAAGACCGCTGCGCAGCGGCGCGTCGGCAGTCTGAGCGCCTATCAGATCTCTTCGTCCGACTTCGACATTGCATTCTTGACGCCCATCCAGGTTTACGGTGCGCAGTATCAGGCGGTGGAGGCGAGCCGCCGCGAACGAAGCGAAGGGGCGCGACGGCCGCAGTCCCCCGACGCTGGTCCTCCCGCCATGCGACCGCTGATGGATTTTGGCAACTGGTCGGAGTATGTCGCCGATGTGCCGCCGGTGTTGATGATTCGTGTGACGCCCAAGTTCGAAGAGGGTTTCTGGACCAAGGTGGCGCGCGGCGCGGCGCAGACGCAAGGGATGGCCATTCCCCCGATCAAACGGTTCAAGGCGCCCTTCTCGCGCCTGCGAGCATTTTGCGGCGAGGCAGAGATCACACCAATCCACCCATTTCGGATCGAGACGCATGTGTCGGAAACCGATTCGATCTTCGAAGGTCTCTACATCTTCGACCCCAGCGCGCTTGGACCACAGTGCCAGACGGTCAAGTTGATGGTCTATTCGGAAAAGGACCCATCGAAACCCGAGGCGCGGACTGTCGAACCGGCGATCGTTCAGCAGATCTGGAACGACTTCGCGCCTTGGCGCGAGCCTCGATAGGGACCGGGTTGACCCGCTTCGGTTTCAAAAGGAAATGCGGAAGCCGAGACGCACTGATCGCGGAGGTTGGACGGCCGTCGGCGCGCGGAACGTCGGCCCGCTGACCTCGTCCTCCTCGACCTCGTTATTCGTGTTCAGCAGGTTGAACACTTCGAGGATCACCGACGTGTCGCGCGCGCCAATCCTCAGTTGTCGCTCGAGCCTGGTGTCGAGGGTGAACGCGTAAGTGAAGCGGGTGAGGCCTCGGGGAAGCGCCGCGATGAATTCGATGCCTTGCTGGAGATTGTCGGCTATGACAACTCGTGAGAAGTGCTGTCCATCCTGATAACGAGCAGCAGTCCCGCCGCGCAAGCCGTAGGGTAGCTGGTACAGGGCCGACCACTTGATCACGTAACCGCGCTCGAAGAACAGCCGCCCGCGTGCATGCGTACTGGCGTTGGGATCGCTGAACACCTCACCAAGCACTCCCTGATCGTTTTCGTCGGGCCTGAAGCCGCGATTCCCTCCGGTGCCGTTCGACTTGTGAGCCGTCGCACCGATGACCATGCCCCATCGGCCATCGAACACTCGTTCGAGCACCAGATCCAGCCCGTGGTCCATCGCCGTGTTGTCGTCGACGTTTCGCAAGACGTACGAGTCGGTTCCGAAGCTCACCGGAAGCCGATTGAACACGGGCAGCATCTGGTCATCGTCCGGGCCGAGACTATTCAGTCCCGGATCAGCGACGTAGGTCACGGAATAGTTGGCTGGCCGATATGCGCTGTTTACCGGCTGGATGACGCCGTGCTGCCGGCGGTCCGTGCCGCCAAGGCGCAGCACCAGATGATCGTTCAGCCGGGTTTCAAGCGTGGCCCGGATCTCTCGTGTCGGAGGGGGGTGCAGATCATCCGCGATGGTGTTGAGTTCACCGTTCGCGCAACACGGTCCGACGGGCGCGATCGTGACGCCGACCTCGTTCGGCTGCAGCCGCGCGTCGTGATTGAGGTCGGACCATCGATTGACGGTCCCGGTCAGCGCATGCGGATCGCCGAACCGCAGGTAGTTCAGCGGGAACCGTGGAGCATAACGCGCGTAGCCGGCCATCAATGTCAGCCGTCCATTCGGACGAACACGCCACGTTCCGCTCATGGCGGGTGACAGCGCTCGCCACGCGATATCGGTCGACTTGCCGTCGCGGGCCGCCGCGGTCGTTGAACCCCGGAGCGCAAGATCGACGTCGAAATTCGACGTGACCGGGATCCCGTCTGTGGCCCACACCGACAGTTCGCGACCGCGCCATCGCGAGGGGAGCCCATCGGTCGTGTAGTGCCAGGCGCGCGCGGGTTGCCCGTCGACAAGCTCGCCGATGAGCGAGTCGCCTGGAGCGCTGCGCGTGGATCCGGTCCATGACGCTTCGCTGCCGAACTGAATCCGATGGCGCGATCGCCAGAACGTCAGTGGACCGGGGTCCGCGCGCCAGTTGATCGATCCGCGGTATCTCCCACTGTCGGATGAGGACGCCAACTGGTCAACCGGACCGTCTCGCAGTCGCTCCATCGTGCCGACGATGGCGCTGCCCGAGAGAGCGGGCGTCGATGACGCGTGACCGTAGGTGATGTTCGTCGACGTCGCGAGACGGGCGCGGGCTGTGTGATTCCACGTGGATGAGAGCAGCACCGCGTGATCGTGCTGTTCCAGTCCCGGATCGACGAGCGTTGCACGGCCGTCCGCCGGCAAGGACAGTCGATCGGTCTGCATCAGCACGCGAACGTCGTCGCGCGGCGTTGCCGCATAGACCAGATGTGCCGACAGCGATCCGATGCGACTGCCGATGGAGTCCTGGCCATCGCCTTCGAGACGGGTCGAGCCGGTCAGCGCCCCGGCCACATGAACGCCGAGGCGATCGTTGACGGGCCCACTGAGAATAAAGCTGGCGCCGCCCGCCGCGCGAAGGCGCGCCACCGATGGCGCGTTCGGAAGAGCGCCCACCGACTGCAGCGCTGGGGGCGAGCCAAAAAATTCGATCGTGCGCTGCCACGTCGCCGCCGGCATCCGCGGCACGAGCATGACGGCAGTGCCGGAGCCGTAGCCGCTCGGGTGTAGTCCGGCTGTCGTGATGCTGACCGCCTGCAGCGCGTCGAGGTTTGGATACAGCATCGCGAAACCGGTGCGATCCGGATCCGTAACGTCTGCGTCGCCGAGCCGAAATGAGGTCTGCGTCCATGAGGCGCCGGATGCGCCGAGGCGCTGCGGCGCCAGGTAGGTGCCCCCTCCTTCAATCAGCTCTGTGACTACGAGCGGGTCGGAACGTTCGAGCAGCCCGTAGACACCGCCGCTGTCGGGGAGCCGCTCGATCGCTGCCGCGTTGAACTGCGTCCCGTATTGGGTCCGGTCGGTGCGCGCGACGTGTACGTCGTTGCCGCGGCCAGCCGCAGCCCCGGTTACGTCAACGATCACCTCGTCGCCGGCCCACACTTCCAGCTGTCGCTCGACACTGCCGGCGAGAAGCCGGTATCTCCCTGGCTGGAGCAGGCGGAATCGAACGGCCTCACCGCTGCGGATGTCTGCCGACCAGGATTGCGAGGATGTTATGGAGCCGAGGTGCACGGGTAGTGGAGCCGGTGCCGCACCCGATAGCTGCACGCGCACCTCGATCGTCGCGGTGGAGTCCTGCGCCATCACCGCGCCGCCGGCACACCACGCGCAGATCAGCACGGCACCCAGCCGCCTGAGTGCGTCAGCGGACACGGCTCTCGGCCATCTGAATCGTCAAGACGATGGCAAATATTAGGTCCGCTTCGCGGGTTAGCACAAGGTCATTTCTCAGCGCGTCCTGGCGACGATCGAATCGCTCCAGGCGTTCGACGAAAAGCTTGATTGCGATCAAAGGTGAATCTTTACTTCACCTGCAAGCTAGTGCAGGATATGCGCAAAAGCTCACCTGTAGCGGTCTCGACCCAAACCATCCCGGTTTCGGGGTCAGGACAATTCTCGCGTCAGCGGGACGTTATCGCGAAAAGCGGCTCAGTCGTCAGAGGCTCGTCAGAGGAACAGCGGAGGGTTCATGACACTCGCGAGCGTATTGATCGTTGTGGCGTCAGCCGTTGCCGCCACCGCAGCTCCGGCGCGCGCGCAGCAGCACGCGGTGATGCCGGAACAGTCGGCCGCGGAGCGATCGGAAGAACTCGCGCAGTGGCTCAAAGAATATCGTGCGTGGGAGAAGTGGTTCGAACAGTGGGGAAACAAGGTTGCGAAGAACTTCAACAGCGATGTGATCTGGAAACGCAAGGACCGTCCCCAACCTCCCGCATGGCTCGCCGAGACGTGCGCGAATGATCCCATCATCGATGAACAGCTGGTGACTGCGTGCAACATTCTTCTGAGCTGGGACGAACAGCCGCTGCAAATCATTCGTCGTCGAGACTCGCCGGTGACGACGTCGGCGGGCAAGCCAGCCGATACCGTTGTCAAGACTTCATTCTTCCAACATGTCCATCTCACCGGAATGTGGACGCGGGCCCAGTATCCTGCGGCGCCGGCCTACGGGATCGTCGGGATGCAGATCGGGGTGTTGGAGATCGGACGATACACGCTGCCCGCGACGGGAGTGATGCTGGTCATGATTTCTGACGGCAAGGGCGGACATGACTGGAAGCCGGCAACGACCCTGGGGTTTGGATTTCGACTGCTCGACTTCGTGCCGCCTCTTCGCCGGGCGCCGCTGAGTCTGCACATCAATATTGCCAGAACACACATCGTAGGTTTGCACGATGAGCCGCTGGTGTCACAGAGCGCGAACGTCAACTTCGTCGGGTTCTCTGTCAGTGGAAGAAGACGCCATTGACCTCGGCGGGGACGATGCGTGCTCGCGCGCGCCCGTGGTGAACCGCCACCGGTCGTCGTGGACCCTCCGTGTTGTCGTGGGTGTTGCGCTGTCCTCTCGGGCGTGGACGAGCTAGCCTCCCCGCAAAATCTCCAAGCGAAATTACAAACCTCTTTTTTGATGAGCTGGTCCTGGGCCTCTTCTGAGGCTGGCAAGAGTTCTGCGCCCATCACTGACTGTTCCGGGCGTTCGAAGACCTGCGACTGCCGGCCCGCGGTTCAAGAGCCATCAGCGGTACGTCGGCGGATTCATACGCCACTGCGATTTGTCGGATGGCACTCCATGGAGTCACGCTCGTGTTGAAAAAATGTCAGCGCTTACTCGTCGCCCTCGTGTCGCTCGCTCTCTCTCCCGCCCTCGCTCACGCCCAGCCTGCTGAAGTGGTGCGCAGCGAGATCACATTGCGCGGCACGGTCGAAGCCGTCGATCACACCTCGCGAACGGTCAGAATCCGCGGCGAGCAGGGAAATGTCGTCACGCTCGACGTGCCGCAGGCGTCGCCGCGCTTCGATCAAGTCAAGGTTGGCGATCTCGTCACCGCGTCGTACTTCGACGTGGTGAGCGTTCGTCCGAAGCCCGCCGGCGAGGCTGACGTCGACCGATCCGTCGCGCCCGTCACCACGCCGACGTCCGAGACCTTGCCCGGTGCGGTCAAGGCACGGCAGCGTGTGACGACGGTCACGATCACCGCCTGGGATCCTGCGACACGCGTGGTGACGTTCACCGGACCGGCCGGGACCACTTACACGCGTCATCTGCTCGAACCGGATGTTGCACTCATGCAGGGGCTGAAGGTGGGCGACCGTGCCGACGTCACGCGCACCGAATCCATCAGCCTTTCAGTGAGCGAGCCTGTACTCCTCCAAGCGACGACGCCGGGCGCCGCGCCTGCGGCCGCGCCCGCAGCCGACGACTTCAAGCATCGCCTCACGATCTCCGCGCTGTTTGGTGTGGACAACTCTTTCGCGGGAAACATGATCAAAGCGTCAACGGGGACAACGACCGGGGGCGCGCCGATCAACCTGAATGAGACGAAATACGATGATGTGTACGGCCGAATGGAGATGTGGAGACTGGGCGTCGGCTACCGCACGTCACCGCGCAGTGAGAGTGTCTTCAATTTCATCTATTCCAGAAGCTCGGCGCAGACGGTCGACGTGGGCACGGTGGGTGGCCAGCCACTGGCGGTGAACTTCACCGACTACAACTATTGGGGAGTCGAGGGCGGCCAGCGAGTCTTCTTCGCCCGCACCCGTTTCACGCCCTACGTCGGAGTGCTGGTTGGCCTCAATCGGAACGGCGACATCCGGGGCACGTTCGCTGAACCGTTCCCCCCGCAGTCGCCGGGCCTCGCGGAGCAGGACGGAAAGTTCTTCGAGAAGTCATGGTCACTCAGTTTTGGTCCGACGGCAGGATTCCTCATTGGCCTGGGGCCGCTCGAGCTCGTGGCCGAGACGCAAGTGCGCTGGATGAACGGTCTGTCCGATGTCGATTGGCTGGTCGAGGAGGGTTTGCGCGACATCAACAGCGAGAGCAGCCGCTGGTCCGTCCCGTTCACGGCCGGTGTGAGGATTCGGTTCTGAATAATCGACAACGTGTCGAGTACGTTCGCACCTACACGAACGCGATGCAGACCGGTGCGGGCGCATCGAGCGTGACATTGGTCTTGGTCAGAACTCCGGTGGAACGATCGATCGTGAATTCGACCGTGACGCCGGTGTTCTGCCCTTCGGCGAACACATAATTGCCACTCGGATCGATTTTGAAGTTGCGCGGCGTGCCGCCGACCGGAAACGTGTCCTTGAGGGTGAGTGTTCCCTTGGCCTGATCGATCGTGAACAGCGCCAGGCTGTTGTGGCCGCGATTGGACACGTATAAGTAGTTGCCGTCCGGATGCACCTCGATCTCGGCGCACGATCCTGTCTGCGGTGCGTCGGGCGGCAGCGTCGACTGCGTGTCGAGCGGACTGAGCGTGCCCTTTGCCGAATCATAGGCAAAGGTCGAGACCGCGCGTCCGGCCTCGTAGCAGGCATAGAGGAACTTTCCGCTCTTGCCGAAGGCGAGATGACGAGGCGCTGCGCCAAATTTCGTCGCCTCGACCGACGGCGGAGTGTTTGGCGTCAACGCGCCAGTTGCCGTGTCGAAGCGGTAGACGACGATCTCGTCGAAGCCCTTCTCGGCCACGAGCAGGAACTTGCTATCCGGCGAGAGCACCACGCAATGCGGATGAGAGGTTGGCGGATTGCCGTTGCGCGGCGGCGGCGCAGCCGGATCCAGCCGCTTCGGCTTGGGGACGTGCGGTACAAATGTCGCTGGCGCGTCGGCGAGTTTGCCGTCGGCGTTAATGCCAAACACCGCGATCGACGTGCCCTCACTGCCGGGGCCGTTGCCATAGTTGGCGACGATCGCCCACTTTCCCGTCGGGTCGACCAGCATGTGCGCGGGCGAGAGGCCGTTGGTCTTCACCCGGCCGATCTGCGTCAGCTTTCCCGAGGCGGCATCGATCGAGAACACCGTTACCGCACCGGTCGGTCCCCCCGCCTCCGGCGGCGGCAGCTCGTTGGCGGCGTACAAGAATCGCTTGTTCGGATGTACGACGATCCAACTCGGGCTATCCGTTTCTGCAGCCACACCCACCGAGGTGACCGTGTTCGCCGCCGCGTCGAACC
>Ga0222622_10001304_pt1 | contig 10121 bp, 13 predicted proteins | sample PLM2_5_b1metaG_FD_177335 | JGI IMG/M metagenome (GOLD analysis project Ga0222622, IMG submission 177335) | Groundwater sediment microbial communities from an aquifer in East River, Colorado, USA - PLM2_5_b1 | ecosystem: Environmental > Terrestrial > Soil > Riparian zone | place: USA: East... | reverse complement strand
TGCTGACAGATATGAAAGGAACATTCTGCCACTCCTACATGCTGGATATGTAGTTCTCGCTGATAGATATGTTTACACTGCGTATGCTAGAGACATTGTTAGGGGATGCAATCCAAATTGGGTCAAAAAAATATATGAATTTGCAATGAAACCAGAGATTGTATTTTATTTTAAGGTACCTATAGATATAGCAGTAGATAGAATACTCTCAGGAAGACCCAGACTAAAGTATTATGAAGCTGGGATGGATTTAAACTTGAGTAATGATCCTTATGAGAGTTACAGGATCTTTCAAAGCAGAATTATCGATCAATATGAATCATTATCCTTATTAGAGAACTTTACTGTTGTAGATGGAACAATGGAGATAGAACAGTCACAAAAACTATTGAGATCAATAGTCATGAAAGTTTTACCTTTGAGTCTTACTCAAAATATTAGGAGGCCTACAAGACTTGAATATCAGATCAATAAAATCACTTAACGGTAAGAAAACAAGAAAAGGACGTTTTTATGGACAAGCTATTCCCTATTTGGAGAATATTGAAATTAAAGGAAGATTTATCGTAATAGAGGGACCCGATGCATCAGGCCGAAGCACCCAAATTGAATTATTATCATCAAAACTTGAGGCTGACGGTCATGCAGTACTGAACGCCGGACTTAGGCGTTCTGAATTAATAGGACAAGGAATAATAGAAGCAAAGAGAAATTTTGTGTTAGGCAGAAGGACCATAAGCTTATTTTATGCAGCAGATTTTGCAGATCAATTAGAGAACAAGATCATCCCTGCATTAAGGTCAGGTTACATCGTTCTTTCTGATAGATACATTTATACGCTAATGGCAAGGGAGGCGGTACGCGGGATAAGTAGCTCATGGTCTCATAACCTATATGGTTTTGCGCTGAGGCCAGATATAGTATTTTATCTCGATGTTGATCCAAATGAATTAGTACATAGGGTTTTCAGAAAGAATTCTTACCTGGATTACTATGAATCAGGTACAGATCTTAGATTATCAGATAACATGCTCGAATCATTTATTATGTACCAAAAGTTACTAACAAAACAATTTAAGCGTATGCAAAAACGCTATAACATAATATCAATAGATGGTAATAGATCAATAATTGAAATAAATCAAGATCTTCAAAAAAGGATAGATGATTATCTTACAAATTTACAGAATTACTGACTTAGGTTAGGAAATAGCATTGGTCTAAAGTTACAACTTGATATTATATTACTATCATTTATGAGTCTTTTTTATAGCAATTACTTTCCGCTATTTGATTGTCCTTTTGAGATTTGTTGCAATCTTCTTCGCTGTTAAAACAGAACTCATTGTCTCCAACTTCAACATAGCAAAAGCCAGGCTCCGACTCTCCCAAAGATAAATTAGGGACAATGCTTAGCCCAAATAATAGCAAACTTATCATTATACTCAATAAAGATATTCTTATCATCAGGCAACCTCTATGAATTAATTTATTATGGATTTACAATAGATTTCATATAGTCAATATGCATCTATATGTTACCTTAAGTAAATCGTTTTATTCTGAGATAACAATCAAACAATGTCGAATTGAAGCCTAGACAGTTGACAGGTGTCAGTGTTTTTTGTTACTGCCATACACATCCGCCAGTAATATTTTTTAGCACTTTCTAATGTGCAAACAGCTAACTATACATTATTAAATGCCGTCTAACTTGTGTATGTCAAAATAGCTTATAATATAAAATTCCATCACTTTGCTGATACAAAAACTTGACAATTTTTCATTGAATTACTAATACGATCTGAATGAAACCGTTATCTTATTTGTATGCTATCAGCTAATTATGGGACACAAATCGCATACAGACTATCTTTCTCGTGTGTTACTGTTGTTACTCTAGCAGGTACCCTAACTGGCACTAATATGTAAAAATTCTGTATTAAGAAATGTAGCTGATATACTCATTTCCAGATGATATCACAAGTCAAAATTTATATTCACGATGAAAAGGATGACGTCTGATATCTACAATGACTTGAGCAATGCAGGCTGCAGCAATAATAGCCATAAAGAAAACGGGTAACAGAATATCACTTAATGTAGCACCAATAAAGAGAACAACTGCTGCTGTCGCTATGTTGCAAATTGCCTCTGTGTATTTTTCTGACCATTTTAATATAACTAAAGTAGCGTTACTCTTTGCAGAAGTTATTTCTATAACACCTATGGCGGACAGACATATAGAAGTTGATACGCACAAAAGCCATGCTTCAGAAGGCGGCAGTGCTAAGCTTTGATTGCTCAGAACCACATGCTCCACGCCTACACCTAGCGCTGTAAAGCCAATTATCAAAGGAATATGGATGTATAGCCAGGTAACATATACTCCTAATTTCTTATTTTCACGAAGTGCCTTAATTTCTGAACCATCCAGATTATCAAAATATAGCCACCACAGACTAAATGTCATTCCTAGTCCTAGGGCGGTAGTTACCATGGAAGAGACAGTCCATTGATGAGTTGCAATGCCATCAACAATACCCAAAATTGCTATGCCCAAAACAATAATTGTAAAGAATCCAAAACGTTCGGGCAGATGCCTTGTATGGGGGGCAAATTGCATCGAAAACTGTTTAGTGAATAACAATGGGATACCTATATCAACTGCTAAACCAATAGTCCATAGAATGAATCTGAGCGGTGGAGGTACGAATACAGATGCAAGCCATATTGCTGTCGAAATCGAAAATCCAATGGAATAACTTGCTGTTAGCTTGCGCGCTGAAGGTACGTGTCTTCCTGCACGAAAATATTCAACTACAAGTATAGCACGACTGGCAGCATATGATAGAGCAAACCAACCTGAATTGCTACCCAAGCCATCAGGGATATTAACCGCCATAAAGGCAAAAGCACCAATCTGTAATAGCATAAGAAATCGATGGACCATGTCATCAGTCCCAAATCTCGTTGCATAAAACGTAACACCAATCCACGCCCAGAAAACTGGTATGAACAATGCTACAAATTTAAAAAACCCATTTATCGAAACGTCATGACTAAGATTGATACTCAATTGCAAGACAACTATCGCAACAACAAGGTCGTAAAAACTTTCTAGCCATGAAGCACGGCGGTCTGTATAACTTTCCACTTCTTTATATTTATCTAAAGACGTTAATATGATTAATTGCTAATGTTAAAACAAAATCAAAAGGGATTTTTTTAAATCTAATTGCTTCTTGGTCAACTGTTAAATAAAATATTGGTTACACTTCAGACATGACTTCCATCAAAACAACGAGCTCATTTCATAACCCTAAATACGCAGAAGGTATAGAGGCATGCAACCATTGCACTAATTCATGCGAGTATTGTGGTACTTTATGTTTACGCGAAGTGAATAAAGCACTTCTCGAATGCATAGAGTTGTGCTTCTACTGTGCCGAAGTATGCAGATTTGCTTCAAAACACATGTCGTGTGATAGCAATCGCGTAAAAGAGATTTGTGACTACTGTGCAAAAGTTTGTATAGATTGCGCTGCAGAATGTGGCAGACATGATATGGACCATTGTAAACAATGTGCAAAAGTCTGTAATGAGTGTTCAGAAATATGCAAACAAATAGCATCAGAATAGATATTACAAACTATTTAAGTAAGAGTGAGTAAGTAATCTGTTTATCAAGTGTGGGCTCCAAAAATAGGATTCTAGCGTTATCGGTTTCACCGTACTCGCATAATATTGATACTATAATTAGTAAACTAATAAGAAAGTTTACCGAATTTATGACAAGAGGTGAAAGTTAATTCTTAAGGTACCTCTTTTGTTGCTAATGTATGATACCCATGTTTAGAAATGAACTTGCTTACTACATTGGACCTTCAATATACCCAGTGGAGATTCGGCATAATTTATCAGCATCTTATAGACGGATCGACATAGTGGTATTAAGCAGACGTTGTAAGCATACTTCACAGCTGAATTTCAAAAAAGTATGCAGTAGAGCAAATTGGTTCTTTTTTAGATAGCTTTAGAAAAGATGAGATCGATTGGCCGTCCATTTCATCTTTAGAATGATGGCTTACCTCATTTTTACTATTACTATTCCATTGTTTTTCATATAATTTTTTGTAATCATTGATAATTTTAGATGGCATTGGTATTTACCTTCCATCATATTGTCTTCTTAATTTCATCTGCAATCTTTTCGGCGGCCATGATAACAGTAGGATTGGGAGCTGCTGACACAGCATCAGGAAATATTGAGGCATCCACAACTCAGCCCTGCCACTTTATACACCTTTCCTTGACAATCCACCACGGCCATTTTGCCTCCATTAGCCTCAGTTGGTTTACAGGAACATGCAGCAAGGCAACTAGGACTACAATTTAGAACTAATTTTCAAGATACCTCTTCTTGGTATTCATCCCGTAGAATAGGGGAAAGCTGTTCTGGCTACAAAGTTCTAATTGAAGAAACGAGAAACCGTCTATAGAATTGTACGGACGAGAAGACTTGGCGCCCGTATTTGACGAACTAAATAAATACGAAGCTACAACTCATTTCATGGGGCAAAGCACTGTAGTCCTAGATGGGGAACGGGCAACCGGAGAAACGTATTGCATTGCCCATCATGTGTCTGCATCTGAGGGGAAAAGAACTCTGTTTATTGCATCTATTCGTTACTGTGATGTCTTTGCAAAAGTTGAGGGAAGGTGGCTTTTTGCCGAACGAAAGCTCATTGTTGATTGGACTGATACCCGTGGCATGGGTGTTTCATCTATAATTGTATATTTCATAGCTAATTTATTCATACATCTAATCCTTTCATGAGTAACAATATTGTTACTTACTTAATTCTGGTAAACCAAAGCCAAGGCTTATCAGTTCGAGCCGGGATTAAATAATATACGGGAATGACTATGAACAATACAAGACTTACAGTGGTACTGGCAAATGATAGAGCTGCTGCGATCAAATAAACAATAATGCCTGTAACGCCTCTTCGAGACATTATCGTGATAAAATTCGGATTAAGATCAGCATCAACTAAACGATGTTCTTTTGCTGCATACGACCATTGTACTGCAGCCCAAGATCCGGCTATGGCGATATTGATTCCATATATCAGAACCGAGATCTGTTGATCCGTATACTCTCCAAGCAGAGCTGTTGAAAAGGGTATAAACGCTATAAACATTAGATAAAAGATGGTGATCCAGACGAATACACGATTTACTCGTTTGATGAAATAAAATTGGTCGTAATGATTAATCCAAAAGAAACCTAATATTATGGAACTCCATGCATAACTATAGGAATATAGCCCTCACGTAGACCGCATTATGATTCTGAGCAGTGGCTTAAAAAAAGCATATTTCTTAAATACATGCATGCGTTGTCTCAATTGGTATGACGTACCAGTTGGAAGAGCCATTTTTCGAAGAAAAAGGAAAGATCACGGTTCAGAAAGAAATTGGCGACAATAAAACACAAATGAAATTTTCATCTAATGGGACATTTAAGGGAAATATAGAAGTAACAAACTCCGGAGATCTTGTAAGTCTGTCTAAAGGTAACAAGGGAACTTCAGCTCAAGGACAAGGAGTAGTGACTACAAAGGATGGTAGTGAAAAGGCAAATTATACTTTTCTACAAATAGGAAAGACAACTACTAAAGATGGTAAGTCAGTATTACGTGGAGTTGGGAGCGCGGTCTGGAGTACAGACTCTACTGGCAAGTTAGCATTTCTTGATAATATGTTATCTTTCTTTATTATCGAAGTAGATGAGATGGGGAATTTCTCAAGCAAAGACAGAGAATTAAAGTAATAATCGTACCTACTACCAATCCCAAATTTTTTCTGAAAGAGTTCCTCCAGCATGTGGCGCTGCTATGAGGCTCTTGAGTTTAGCTATTGGCGTGCTATTTCTATCTGACTCAAACCTCTGGATTTCATTTCAATAACATTTAATCTCCTCCATTGCGTTTGTTCAGACTTTGTCTGCAAGAAGCGATCATAGGCCTTTTGGGTATAACCATCGTCGCAGTAATCGGCTCAACAGAGGCATTGCGAAATAGGTAAGGCCAACTACCAATATTATATTGATAAACAAATTAAATAGTAACATCTGCTGTCCTAATAAGAGTCTGAGAACGTATGCCGCGACTGAGCTTATGGAATATGCTCCAATGAACGCAACTATTGCCATTTTCCATTTGGGAGGGGGAGGAACATTTGCCTTCAGGTCTGGTATATTAAACCATGTCTCTAAACCAGTCGCCTTCTGGAGATATGGAGTAGAGTATTTGTTTACCTCTTCCGTTTGCTCGCGCAACTCTTGTGAACTTTCCCATGCGTCGACAGAGGCCTTGTCTCTAAACCTGTGAATTATATGCCTCACAGTTGAATCTTGGCTTGTTTCCATGATCGTTGTTGTTCCTAGATAACCAGGTACTTTCCTTTTCAGTACTACCAAAAAGCGACTAAACCATTCGTCATAGTCCTTCTCACAACCAGGTTTTATCTTGATATTAACAACGACAGTAACTTCGGAGGCCTGCTCGCCATCTTGGTTTTCACTACCCATAAGCAATGGATATTAAGAAGAGCCTAGAGATAATTGTTCTGGACCTGTTACATCTTATGACAACTTTTAAACTAATATTTAGCATTGTTAGCAATTAGTGACTTGGTTATGGCAATAATACTGGATAATCATCAAGTTACTTCCGAATTTAGACAAAATAAGAGTATTGTGTCTGTGAAGAGAAGTGAAAAACTACAACGAAATATATACAAATGATCTTATAAAGACGAAGGATCCAAGCAAGGGTATATGAGCTGCGACTGCACTAGAATTGAATAACTATGAGTGATTCACGCAGGGGACTTCCACTAACGAAATCTATTAGAAAGAAGATATTTCCGAAATTAACACCGGTTCAGATTAGTCGTATTGAACCGCATGGACGTTTACGTTCGATACAGCCGGGTGAGGTGCTAATAGAGCAGGGAGATACTTCAGTGCCGTTCTTTGTTGTAATAACAGGCGAAATAGAGATCGTGCGCCCCTTCGGTACCCAAGAGACCCTCATAACCATTCATAGTGATGGTCACTTCACGGGAGAGGTTAACATGCTCTCTGGCCGACGGTCTTTAGTTCGGGCACGTGTTACCAAGCCAGGTAAAGTAATTGAACTGGATCACCAGCAAATGCTCAGTTTGGTACAGACTGATGCTGAACTCAGCGGCATATTTATGAGGGCTTTTATTCTCCGTAGAGTGGAGTTAATAGCTGCTGGTGTTGGAGACATTGTCCTCGTAGGGTCAGCATATTCTGCAGATACGCTTCGGATCAAAGAGTTTTTGATGCGTAACGGACACCCATATTCCTACATAGACCTAGAAAGAGACCCTGACGTACAGAATCTGTTGGATACTTTCCAAGTTTCCGCAAGTGAAATACCAGTATTGATCTGTCGAGGCCAAATCGTGCTCCGAACTCCCAGTAACCAAGAGATTGCAGACTGCCTTGGTTTTAATGAGACCATCGATCAAACCCATGTGCGAGATCTCATCATAATCGGCGCGGGTCCCTCAGGATTGGCTGCGGCGGTTTATGGCGCCTCAGAAGGGCTTGACGTTCTAATGCTGGAAACGAGTTCACCTGGAGGCCAAGCCGGTTCAAGTTCAAGTATCGAAAATTACCTGGGATTTCCTACCGGTATCTCTGGCCAAGAGCTGGCAGGTAGAGCATATAGTCAGGCTCAAAAGTTCGGTGCAGATATGCTTGTTGCAAAGGCCTCACGACTTGTCTGTGATGGAAGACCGTACGTCATCGAGCTTGAGAGTGGGGGTAGAATTTCTACTCGTACTGTTATGATTGCCACAGGAGTGCAATATAGAAAGTTACCGTTGGAAAACCTGTCACGCTTTGAAGGTGCAGGCGTCTATTACGGCGCAACATTTGTGGAAGCACAGCTATGTGGAGGAGAGGAAGTAGTTGTGGTAGGTGGAGGAAATTCAGCCGGCCAAGCCGCTGTGTTTTTAGCACAGAATGCAAAGCGTGTGCACATGCTAGTCAGGTCCGCCAGTTTGACTGCCAGCATGTCACGATACCTCATTCGTAGAATAGAGAATACTCCTACGATCATATTACGACCACAGACAGAAATTGTTACCTTAGAAGGTGGCGATCACCTTGAATCTGTTTACTGGCGCAACAATCAATCAGGAGAGACTGAGAAACACGAAATAAGTCATGTATTCATTATGACTGGTGCCGATCCAAACACCCATTGGCTCAATGGGTGTATCATACTTGACGATAAAGGTTTCATAAAAACTGGCTCTGATCTGTTACCAGACAATCTTAGCGCATCAAGCTGGCCTCTTATGCGTCAACCGTACTTGCTTGAAACCAGTTTGCCAGGGGTTTTTGCTGTTGGTGACGTTCGTAGTGGCAGCATCAAACGTGTTGCATCCGCTGTAGGCGAAGGGTCAGTTGCGGTCTCACTTATTCATAAAGTACTTCAGGAATAGTCGTGGCCAATCTACATATCTTGATAATATCCGTAATATCTTTGGAGCCAAGTTCATTCCAAACTTTTTGTGCAATGGTAACGGTAAGGATTTTGTTAACATTCTCTTTACTAAGCCTAGTAACAGCTATTTCTCTGAATTCTTCATAAGCATATTCTGGAATCTCTACTACGAAAAACCTAGACAAAAGAGGCTCGATTATTTTTTGACAAGAATTAGCCATACGGGCGCATTACTAACCTGTATCTGTCTTAAGGCTGCCTGGGCTAATTTTGATTTTGTTGAAGGATCTTTTACAATGATAAATTCTTGAACCTGAGTATGCCCAGCACCAAGAGCTCTATGAGCATTTTCTATTATCTTAGCGATGATATAATCTGGAATTGCCTTATTTTGGTCATATTCCCTTATCATCTTTCTCTTTTTAACCACTTCATTAAATTCCATCTAGATAGATACATACGGGGAATATTGAAAAAAGTTTTGTTATAGACAGTATATTATAATTCATTTTGAAGCATCCATAGTCGTAATTTAGATATATTTAATTTTTCTTTGTCTTTGTTCCTCACTTAAGTAATACTAATCCCAACAACTTCCATCTTTTCCCTTTTATACCTAAATGTCTTTAATACATAGCGAGTTAGGGTCGAAGATTTGTATTGCTCATCATTTCAGATGAGTATATTTCATCTGGTGATATTCGCTACTTTTAAAAATAATAAAATATAAATCCGAAAAGTTATTCTTCCATTCTATTATGAGTACGATACTTTATGAGGATTCCTATGTATAAATACAAATCGTACTGGTAATACCTCTATTTAGTAACTCACATAGGTATGGCCCAATGATGGTGTTTGTTATTGGTGTAGAGATTTTACATGTTTTCATCATGATGTAATAATGGTCAACAAAAGTGACAATAAGGATATTATGACATGCCTTGCTCACAGTCACTTAAATTCCGGTATTACGTCATTTCCATACTTCTCAAGAAGTTTCCTGACCTTGGGATCAATGACAAAATTGCAATAGGGAGCATCATGATGTTTTTCATAGTAATTTTTGTGATAATCCTCTGCAACATAAAAATTCTTAAAAGGAGTAATTTCTGTCACAATTGAATCTTTATAAACATGTTCCTTTTCGAGATCATTTCTTGATCTCTCAGCAGTCTCTTTTTGCATTTTGTCATGATAAAAGATTGCAGATCGGTACTGTGTGCCAACGTCATTACCTTGTCTATTGAGAGTCGTTGGGTCATGGGTATGCCAGAAAATATCAAGGATTTTTTCAAAAGATGTCACTTTCGGATCAAATTCTATCTGAATTGATTCTGCATGACCGGTCTTACCGGCACATACTTGATCATAGGAAGGATTTTTCACTGTTCCTCCAGCATAGCCAGGTAGAATAGATTTGATACCTTTGACTCTTTCGAAAATTGCTTCGGTACACCAAAAACATCCGTTAGCAAGTGTCGCGATTTCAGTCTTGTTATTATTATTATTATTATTATTATTATTATTATTATTATTCATGTATTCTCTCTGGTAACTCTTTTC
>Ga0222622_10001303_pt1 | contig 10123 bp, 6 predicted proteins | sample PLM2_5_b1metaG_FD_177335 | JGI IMG/M metagenome (GOLD analysis project Ga0222622, IMG submission 177335) | Groundwater sediment microbial communities from an aquifer in East River, Colorado, USA - PLM2_5_b1 | ecosystem: Environmental > Terrestrial > Soil > Riparian zone | place: USA: East River... | reverse complement strand
GTACGCCGATTCAATTCGTGTACAGCGATCCGGCAGAGCATCGTCTTGCCGAGGCCGGGCGCGCCGGTCAGCACAACGACGCCCTGATGGGCCTGAGTCGCCGCGAGCAGTCCGGTGAGCGCGCGATCGTGGGAAGCGCTGCGATAAAAAAACTTCCGGTCGCTCGAGAGCGCGAACGGATTCTCGCTGAAGCCGTAATCGCGCTCGCCGGACGACGATTCCGCATGGCGGGCCTGGATCGTGTCGGGCGAAGTCTGGCTGGGAGGCGGCAACGGTGGGAACGCGGCGCCGAGATGCGGCTCCGGCGGCCGCGCGCTGGCCCCCGCAGCCGGCGGGAAGAGATTCAGGAGCGGGCGATGGCGTCGGGGCGCATCGCCTCGAGGCGCCGTGTCGCGATCGAGCTCAAACGGGAAACCTGACGGCACGCCACGAGGCGGTGGCTGGCCTTGCCCCTCGTCGCCGTCCGGGCGAGGTTTTCGATTGAGCTCGCTCACCTCAGAGCCGGGCCGCGGATCGCCGGATGGCCGGAACGCGCGCGGATCGTCCACCGCAATCACTTATACCCGTAATTGCCGCGCGATCCGAATTTTGTGATCAAACTGTTCAGTAACGGGACGGGCCTGTTCCAGACTGGACCACAGAAACTGTAAGTCGTTATACGTCAATATATAACAGCCATATTGCTGACGTTTGATCGACGTTGTTGTCATATAAACGCACAAATGATACCATTATGGTCGAGCGTCGGTACTACCTAAATTATTGAATCAGTTAGGTTTATACGGATGTCAGCCAATGGCGTCAGAGTTGCTTGAAGTCGCAGTACTGGGCGACGTGTGGACGTTTCCCGGCATACAGAAATGTCCAATCCTCCGGTCCTGGCGGTGCCAACCTGGCGCAGCGAACTGCCCACGCTGACGGGGCGGACGATCATGCTTCGCGAACCGCGACCCCAGGATTTCGGGGGCCTCGTCGACGTGTTGTCGATCGGCGATGCGACACGCTTCGGCATCGAAGAACCGGTCAGCGGCGTCGGCGTGCGGGAACTGATCGAGCGCGTTGCACGCGAGCGCGCGAACGGCACTTCGGTCACCTACGTCATCGCCCTGTCCGGCACACGCACCATCGTCGGCGTGATTCAGGTGCGTCAGCTCGATCCATCGTTCGAAGCCGCCGAGTTGGAGTGCACGATCGCCCCCTCGTCTCGAGGCACCGGCATCTTCATCGAAGCGGCGCGCCTGGCAGGATCCTTCGCGTTCGACACGCTCGGCACGTACCGGCTCGAAGCGCGCGTGCTGCTGCAGAACGGCCGCGGCAACGGCGCCTTGCGCAAGCTCGGCGCGGTGCAGGAAGGCGTCCTGCGCCGGTCGGTCCGTTGCGCCGGTGAATACTTCGATCAGGTGCTCTGGTCGATCCTCAAAGAGGACTGGGGCGGCCACTGGGTGTCGACAGCGCCCCGCGTGCACTGATGAATCAGCTGCCGCGGACTGCGCATTACTACGTCGCCGCGGTCATTGCGATCGGACTGGCCCTGTTTGCCGTCTGCCTGCCGGCGGCGAAATTCGATCAGCCGGTCCTCTTCCTCGCGCTGCTGGTGCTGTCTTCGATGTCGGCGTCGCTCAAGGTCTACCTGCCGCTCACGACCAGCGGATCGACGATGTCGGTGTCGTACGCGGTCGACTTCGCGTCGCTGCTGCTGCTCGGCCCGCACTGCACGATGCTGGTCGCGGCGGGCAGCGCGTTCAGCCAGTGTCACCTGAACAGGAAGGCCAGGAACCCGCTGTATCGGACGCTGTTCAGCGTCGCGTCGCTGGTGATTACCGTCCAGGGCACCGGCCTCGCGTTTCACCTGCTCGGCGGGGGCGCGCACACCGAGATGTCGCTGACGGCACTGGCGCGTCCGCTGGTGGCGGCGGCGACCGTCTACTTCCTGCTGAACACCGGACTCGTCGCGACGGCGATCGCGCTCTCCACGCGCACGCCGATCGTCAGCACCTGGCACAACAACTTCCTGTGGAGCGCGCCGAGTTACTTCGTCGGCGCCGGCTCGGCGGCGCTCGCGGCCTGGTTCGTCGGCCACGCCGGCTACTGGGTGGCGCCGCTCACCTTTGCGCCTCTGTACCTGACCTACCGCACCTACAAGGTCTACATGGGCCGGATCGAGGACGAGCAGCGGCACGTACAGCAGACATCGGACCTGCACCTGGCCACCATCGAGGCGCTCGCGCGCGCCATCGACGCCAAGGATCAGACGACGCAGATGCATATCCGGCGCGTGCAGGTCTACGCCGCCGGTCTCGCGAGGGCCCTGGGGCTGTCGGACGCCGAGATCCAGGGCGTCAAGACCGCCGCGCTGCTGCACGACATCGGCAAGCTCGCGGTGCCCGAGCACATCCTGTCGAAGCCCGGCCCGCTGACCCAGGAAGAATTCCAGAAGATCCGGATTCACCCCCAGGTCGGCGCGGAGATCATCGCGGCGGTGCCCTTTCCGTATCCGGTCGCGCCGCTGATCCTGAGCCACCACGAACGGTGGGACGGCAAGGGGTATCCGCAGGGGCTCGCCGGCGAGGACATCCCGATGGGCGCGCGCATCCTCACCATCGTCGACTACTACGACGCGGTGACGACCGAGCGTCCGTATCACAAGGCGCTGACCTACGACAGCGCGATCGGGCTGCTGCGGCACGAGTCGGGACGCGCGCTGGATCCGAAGCTGGTACCGCTCTTCATCGAGATGCTGCCGGCGCTGATGGCCGAGCTCGGCCCCGGTGAACAAGAAGTGGTGGCGGCCGATCCGATGCCGGCGCTGCCCGGATCCACGGCGGTGGGCCTGGTGCCGGCCGGCCTGCCGAACGCGTTCGAGAACATCGCGCTGGCGCATCGCGAGATTTACGCGTTGTACGAGATCGCGCAGTCGATGGGCACCAGCCTCGGCGTGTCCGACACGATGGCGCTGATCTCGTCGAAGTTGTCGAAGATCGTGTCGTGGTCGGGGTGCGCGCTCTTCCTGCAGCAGCCCGAGAGCGACTCGCTCAAATGCCGTTTCGCGGCCGGCGTCGACGCCCCGAAGCTGCTGAACGCGACGCTGCAGTCCGGCCACGGCCTGTCGGGATGGGTGGCGCGCAACCGCCGCACGATCATCAACGGCGATCCGCGCGTCAGCTTCGAAGCGGCGGGCCTGAGCCAGGACCTCTCGATCAACTCCGCGATCGTCTGCCCGCTCCAGTACAACGACACCTTCATCGGCTGTCTGGCGCTCTATCACGTCGAGCCGAACCACTACACCGAAGATCACCGCCGTCTGCTCGAGCGCATCGCGGAGCAGGCCGGCGCCGTGATTCACAACTCGATCGTGTTCGAGCAAACCCAGGAAGATTCGCTCACCGATCCGCTGACCGGGCTGCCGAACCGGCGGTCGATGTTCGTGCACCTGGCCCGCGAGCTGTCGCGCGCCGAGCGGCTGAAGAGCGAAGTGGCGATCATCGTGATGGACATCTACGGCTTCAAGGCCATCAACGACACCTACGGGCACAACGTCGGCGACCACGCGCTGCGGGAAGTCGCGACGGCGCTGCAGGGCGCGCTCCGGCCCTACGATTTGTGCGTGCGCTACGCGGGCGACGAATTCATCGTCGTGCTGGCGGATTGCTCGCGCGAGGCGGCCGAGGCCAAGCGCCGCGAACTGCAGATCAAGATCGCCGAGATCCAGGTGGACGTGCGGGCCGGGAAGCGGCTGCAGCTCGGCGCGAGCGCCGGCGCGGCAGTGTTCCCCAACGACGGCGCGACCTACGAAGCGCTGCTCGCCACCGCCGACCACCTCATGTACCGCGACAAGGCGGCGCGCCGCGGCCAGATCCCGACAGCGACGCCGACGGACTCCGCGGCAGAGTTCATCGCTCCGGATCTCTTCGACGGCCCGCTGTCGGCCATGCCGACGCTCCCGCCCTTTCCTCAAACGCTTTCCTAGGAACGGCACCGCGAAAAGCCGCTAACGCGGCGCCCTCCGTACGGATCCCGATTTTGTGGCACCGCTTGGCGGTGCCTTCTCAATGCGACCCCAAGCCTCACCCAGCGTGGCGTAAACTACGCCGTGGCCCAAGACGACCTGGTTGAGCGGCGGCGCAAGTACATCCAGCGACAGATCGAGCTCGACAAGCGCGCGGTCGACGTGCAGATCGACGGTCGGCGCCCGGAGGGATCCGGTCCTCCGAACCGTCACGGCATGCCCCGCCTCCCCGTCGGTCAGCACGAGGTGAAGAACTGGCCGGTGCTCGACCTCGGCGAACAGCCCGCGGTGCCGCTCGAGAGCTGGAAGCTCGAAGTCGGAGGCCTCGTCGAGCATCCGTTCACGCTGACGTGGGAGCAGTTTCTCGCGCTGCCGCAGGCCGAAGACGTCAGCGATTTCCACTGCGTGACGACGTGGAGCCGTTACGACAATCGCTGGGGCGGCGTGCGGTTCAGAACGATCGCCGAGCTTGCGGTCCCGAACGACGAGGCGAAGTTCGTGTTGTGCACCGGCTACGACTTCATGCCGGGCAGCTATATCCCCTACACGGTCAACGTGCCGCTCGCGCGCGCCGTCGAGCAGGACGTCCTGCTGGTCCACACCTGGGAAGGCAAGCCGTTGCCGCAGGAGCACGGCGGCCCCTGCCGCATGATTACGCCGAAGCTTTATGCGTGGAAGGGCGCGAAGTGGATCCGGAAGATCGAGTTCCTCGCCGAAGACCGCAAGGGGTTCTGGGAAGTGCGCGGCTACTCGAACTCCGCGGAGCCGTGGTTGAACGATCGCTACGCGACGGAATAACGCGCGCCCTGAAAGGGCCGCGCCACATCGTCGTCTCAGTCCCGAACCGCTAGTCCCTGATCCCTGATCCCTATCGTTTCGGCTCGAAGCGATAGACGAGGTACGTGATCGGCCCATCAAGCTCGCTGAAGCGGTGCGCCGTCCCCGCGGGCACGATGATCACGTCTTGCGGCTTGACGCGCCGGCTTTCGCCGCCGCGGTGGACGCCGGTCTGGCTCATGCCGGCGTTGAGGCGCGTGAGATCGGTCTTGGTCGGCGAGTCGAGGGTTCCGCCGGTGACCAGCGTCCCCGACCCTTCCATGATCTGATAGATCTCGGTCACGTGATCGTGGATGAGCGCGGAGGTCTCGGGCTTGGTCCGTCGCAGCATCGCGAGCGACGCCTTGTGTCCGCCGGGCACCTCCGTCGCCTTGATCGGCTGGTCGACGACGTTGTTGGCGATCGACTGCTTCAAGGTGGCCGCGATTTCGTCGGCGCTGATGTAGGTGCCGGAGGCCGCCGGGGCCTGTTGCTCGGCCAGCGCAAGGCCCAGCGCGCACACAAGTAGTGTCATCATGCCGCGAATAGTGGCACAAAACGTGAAGCTCGGCCATCGTGCGCGTGTGGCCCGGCGACCCCTACCCCCTCGGAGCAACCTGGACTGGCGTTGGCGTCAACTTCGCGCTGTTTTCAGCGCACGCAACGAAGGTCGAGCTTTGCCTGTTCGACAGCCCGGACGCCACGACCGAGCGCGCGTGCGTCGTCTTGCCCGAGTACACGGACATGGTCTGGCACGGCTTCCTGCCCGACGCACGTCCGAACCAGCTCTACGGCTATCGTGTACACGGACCGTACGAACCTGTGGCAGGACATCGCTTCAACCCCAACAAGGTTGTCATGGATCCATACGCGAAGTCTGTGGCGCGTACGATTCGCTCGGGCGACGAGATGTTCGGGTACAAGGTCGGCGATGCCGACGCCGACTTGTCGTTCGACGCACGCGACAACGCCGCCTTCGCGCCGCTCGCGGCCGTCGTCGATCCGGCGTTCACGTGGGGCAACGATCGGCCGCCGCGGACACCGTGGCGCAGCACCGTCATCTACGAGATGCACGTGCGCGGCTTTTCGATGCGCCATTCGGCCGTCCCGCCGCGCCTGCGCGGAACCTACGAAGCGCTGACGACCGAGCCGGCGATCAATCATTTGAAAAAGCTCGGCGTGACCGCCGTCGAGTTGATGCCGGTGCACCACCACTCCCGCGATCGTCACCTCGAGGAGAACGGGCTGACCAATTATTGGGGCTATAACAGCTACGGCTATTTCGCCCCGGAGCGCCGGTTGGCCGCGTCGCGCTCGCCCGCCGGCGCGGTACGCGAATTCAAGCGCATGGTGCGCACGCTGCACGACGCCGGCCTCGAAGTCATCCTCGATGTGGTCTACAACCACACCGCCGAAGGGAATCAGCTGGGTCCGACCCTGTCGCTCAAAGGGATCGACAACTATTCGTACTACCGGCTCGTCGCCGATACTCCCCGCTACTACACGGACTTCACGGGGTGCGGGAACACGCTGAACATGCAGTGCCCGCAGGTGCTGCAGCTCATCATGGACAGCCTCCGCTACTGGGTCCTCGACATGCACGTCGACGGATTCCGGTTCGACCTGGCGAGTGCGCTCGCGCGCGAGCTCTACGAGGTCGACCGGCTAGGCGCGTTCTTCGACATCATCCATCAGGATCCGGTGCTCTCGCAGGTCAAGCTGATCGCCGAGCCGTGGGATCTCGGCCAGGGCGGGTATCAGGTCGGCAACTTTCCCGTGCTCTGGACGGAATGGAACGGCAAGTATCGCGATTCGGTGCGGCAATTCTGGAACGGCGAGGGCACCAGCGTCTCCGAGCTCGCCACGCGCCTCTCGGGCAGCAACGATCTGTATGCGCACAGCGGCCGGCAGCCGTACGCGAGCATCAACTTCGTCACCGCGCACGACGGCTTCACGCTCAACGATCTCGTCAGCTACAACGAGAAGCACAACGAGAAGAACGGCGAAGCCAACCGCGACGGCGAGAACAACAACATGAGCTGGAACTGCGGCGTCGAGGGACCGACCGACGACGCCCGGATCGTCGAGCTGCGCGAGCGCCAGAAGCGCAACTTCCTGGCGACGATGCTGCTCTCGCAGGGCGTGCCGATGATCAGCCACGGCGACGAGTTGGGCCGGACCCAGCTCGGGAACAACAACGCCTACTGCCAGGACAACGAGATCGCATGGATCGACTGGGACCTCGACAGCGACAAACAGACGCTGCTCGACTTCACCAGCAAGCTGGTGCGGTTCAGGCGCGCGCAGCCGACGCTTCGCCGGCGCAAGTATTTCCAGGGCCGGAACATCCGCGGCGGCAAGGACGTCGCGTGGCTCTCGCCGGACGGCCGCGAAATGGACGACGCCGCGTGGCATGCCGGGTTCGTGCGCACGCTGGGGATGCTGCTGTCGGGAACCGCGATCGCCGAGGTGGACGAGCGCGGCGAGCAGGTGACCGGCGACACCGTGCTCGTGCTGCTGAACGGCCACCCGGACGCGCTGCCGTTCGCGCTTCCAGCCAACAACGGCAACGAGCTGTGGCAGCGCGTCTTGGATACGTGCAATCCGCTGGGCGCGGACCATGTGTACAAGGCCGGCATCCACTACCCCCTGCAAGGCCGTTCGGTCGCTGTCTTCAAGATCGTCGCGCCGCTGCGCGAACGGCGCCGTGTCTCTGATGTCGGCGAGCACGCCGCGCCGGAGCCGGCAACCGTCGAGGCCTGACGTGACGCGCACGAACCGTCCGGTCGTGAATCCGCAATCCGCAGTCCGCGATCCGGAATCGACAGCCGAGTTGCTTGACGGGCGCGCGAGGCGCGTGGTGATCGAGCGCGTGCGACCCGACATCGACGGCGGGCGCTTCCCCATCAAGCGCACGCCCGGCGAGTCGGTCGAGGTGGGCGCGACGATCTTCGCGGACGGACACGACGTCATCGCAGCCGTCCTGCGCGATCGACCACGTTCAACCGCGGAGCACGCGGAGACCGCAGCGCAGAACATGGTCTCTGCGATCTCTGCGAACGCTGCGGTGAGACGTGGAGAATGGCGCGAAACGCCGATGATCCTCGACGCGCCAGGGACCGACCGGTGGATCGCGCCCTTCGTGGTCGACGCCATCGGATGGCACGAGTACGAGATCGTCGCCTGGGTCGATCGTTTCCTCACCTGGCAGCGGAATCTGAAGCTCAAGGCGGCCGCCGGCCAGGATGTATCGGTCGAGCTCCTCGAAGGCGCCCTGCTGATCCGCGACGCCGCCACACGGGCCAATCACAAGGACCGCGCCTGGCTGCTCGATCTGGCTGACGCGCTCAACGACTCGACGCCGCCCGCCGAACGCATCGAGATGGCGATCGGCAACGAGCTGGCGGCGCTCATGACGACCTGCGCCGACCGCGCGCACGCCACGGCGTCGGCGCCGCGGCGCGTCTGGGTCGATCGCAGGCGGGCGCGCTTCGGCGCGTGGTACGAAATGTTTCCGCGTTCGGCGGGCCCCGACCCCAACCGCAGCGGCACCTTCCGCGAGGCGTGCGCCGAGCTTCCCCGCATCGCCGATCTCGGCTTCGATGTGATCTACCTTCCGCCGATTCACCCCGTCGGCACGAGCTTCAGGAAAGGGCGCAACAACGCGCCGGTGGCGGCGCCCGGCGATCCCGGCAGTCCCTGGGCCATCGGATCGCCGGCCGGCGGGCACACCGCCATCGATCCCGCGCTCGGCAGCTTCGAGGATTTCGACGCCTTCAATGGCGAGGCCGGACGGCTCGGCATGGAGATCGCGCTCGATCTCGCGTGGCAATGCTCGCCGGATCACCCCTGGGTCCGCGAGCGCCCCGAGTGGTTTCGCCACCGTGCCGACGGCACCATCACGTACGCCGAGAATCCGCCGAAGCAGTACCAGGACATCTACCCGTTCGACTTCGAGTGCGAGGACTGGCGGGGGTTGTGGCAGGCGCTCGTCGACGTCACGCTGTTCTGGGTCGACCACGGCGTCCGCATCTTCCGCGTCGATAACCCGCACACCAAGACGTTCGCCTTCTGGGAATGGATGATCGATCGCGTGCACGCGCGGCACCCCGACGTGCTGTTCCTGTCCGAGGCGTTCACGCGGCCGGCGGTGATGCGCTACCTCGCGAAAGCCGGGTTCACGCAGTCCTACACCTACTTCACGTGGCGCATCACGAAGGCGGAGTTGACCGAGTACTTCACCGAGCTGACCGCCGGCGAGGCGCGCGAGTACCTGAGGCCGAACCTGTTTGCCAACACGCCCGACATCCTCCATGCGTATCTCCAGCACGGGGGGCGGGCGGCGTTCGAGGCGCGGCTGCTCCTCGCGGCCACGCTCGGCGCGAGCTACGGCATCTACAGCGGCTTCGAGATCGCCGAAGGGCAGGCGATCCACGGCACCGAGGAGTACGCCGACTCGGAAAAGTACCAGTTCCGCAAGTGGGACTGGGACCGTCCCGGCAACATCGCCGAGCTCGTCCGCCGCGTCAACGAGATCCGGCACGCGCACCGCGCGCTGCAGTTCGACACGACGCTGTGCTTCCACGACACGGACAACCCCGAGATCATCGCCTATAGCAAACGCGCGCCCGCCGGCTCGGAATGGCTGCTCGTGATCGTCAACCTGGATCCCCTGCACATGCAGCACGGCCACGTCGACGTGCCCGGCTTCGGGCCCGACGACGCCTACGTCGTCCGCGATCTGATCGACGAGGTCAGCTACGACTGGCGCGGCGCGCGCAACTACGTGCGCCTCGATCCGGACATCCGGCAGGGACACATCTTGTGGCTACCGACACCCCGCACTTGACGATCCCGGCAGACGCCGTCGCGCAGACCTCACCCGGCGGCGGCGACGACCCGCTGTGGTACAAGGACGCCGTCATCTACCACGCGCACGTCAAGTCGTTCTTCGACAGCAACAACGACGGCATCGGCGACTTCGCGGGGCTGACCCAGAAGCTCGACTACCTGCAGGGGCTCGGCATCACCTGCTTGTGGATCCTGCCGTTCTTCCCGTCGCCGCTCCGGGATGACGGGTACGACATCGCCGACTACCGGAGCGTGCACCCGAGCTACGGCACGCTCGACGATTTCAGGGCGTTCGTGGCGGCGGCGCACGCCCGGCACATCAAGGTGCTCATCGAGCTCGTCGTCAACCACACCTCCGACGAGCATCCCTGGTTCCAGCGCGCGCGCCACGCGCCGGCCGGATCGCCCGAGCGCGAGTTCTACGTCTGGAGCGACACCGACAAGAAGTAC
>Ga0222622_10001301_pt1 | contig 10131 bp, 10 predicted proteins | sample PLM2_5_b1metaG_FD_177335 | JGI IMG/M metagenome (GOLD analysis project Ga0222622, IMG submission 177335) | Groundwater sediment microbial communities from an aquifer in East River, Colorado, USA - PLM2_5_b1 | ecosystem: Environmental > Terrestrial > Soil > Riparian zone | place: USA: East... | reverse complement strand
GTCGTTCGAGATCTATAAGGAATGGCTGGCAATGGCCCGTTCTGCACCCGGCCCCGACGGTTTGAGACGCCCCCTTTGGCTTGCCCGGCCCCTGCGTCCGGTCGAGGAAGCCTTTTACACCAACCAAAAAAGGACAGATAAAGCTTAATTGCTGTAAATAGATATCTTAGCGGCGATCTGAGTGCATCTGCTCGGTCAAAATTTAGTTTTTTTAACGCTTAAAAAAACTATTTAGGCTCTAAAACGTTACCGGACTTGCGGTAAAGCTAATGCAGAGCCTGCAAAGACTTCACAAAGTCTGCGAAGCTTTTGCAGAGCTTCGGGAATTTTTGCAGAGGCTGCAAAAAAATTCCAGAGGCTAGATCATCGCTGTAGAGACCGGAAAAACGCCTCATTGCTGGAAATGCTTGTTTAGAGGCCGAAATGGCATGCAGAGCGTTTTGAAAACGTCCTTGACAAGCATAAGATGTCGGGAACAAACCAAAGTTAAAGAAGCTCAGTTATAAACAAATGCATCTGCACTTTATTCTCGCGATCTTAATTATCGGTTTTGCCGCCGGCCTGCGTTCTATGACGTCACCGGCGGTCATCACGTGGGCCGCGCATTTAGGCAAGATCAGCCTCGGGGGGACCTGGTTGTCGTTTATGGCTTCGCCGATCACGGTCGGCGTTCTTACCCTGTTGGCCCTCGGGGAATTCATCGCAGACTTGTTGCCAAACACGCCAAACCGAACATCTGCCGTCGGACTTATCGCCAGGATCATTACCGGTTCGTTCTGCGGCGCCTGTCTTGCGGTGGCAACGGGTAATTCTATTGCATTTGGTTTGATCGGGGGTGTCGCTGCGATCGGCGGTGCCTTTGCTGGATATCAGATACGTACCAGCCTCGTAAGACGCCTCGGCGTAAAGGATGCTTTCGTTGCTATTCCTGAGGACCTCGTCGCTATAGGCTTGGCTATCGTCGCTGTTTGCCTTGTTTCGTCATAAACCCCACTCCCTATTCGCTTTCCCTTCCATCACTCGCGCCTTCACTACCGTTTAACTAAAAGAAATCTTATCGGCGGTGACATTTTTGCCGCCTTTTTCTCGTTTATGTGGGTAGAGGTCGGCACTCCGGCGCCATCACGATCCTAAAAATACATAGAGAGGAAACGAAAAAATGAAAAAACACAGCAAATTCGCCCTGATCCTAATGGCAGTTATGTCACTGGCCCTGTTCTCGACCGCGTGCGAGGACCAGAAGAAGATCGACGAGGCCAATAAGTTTGTCGACTCGGCAAACAAAAAGGCTGATGAGGTAAAGGGCCTGGTCAGCAAAGCCTCGTCCACCTTTGAGGGCATTAACAGTAAACTTAACGATTTCGAAGAGGACAAAGCCGCTAACGAGAGCGAGATCAAGGACCTGGTAAAGAGCTATGACAAGATCCTCGATCTGCAAAAGGGTATCGCCTCGGATTACACGGAAGCCGCCAAGCTCAACGCGAACGAAAAGTTCAAAGCCTATTACGAGATGAGTGCCAAGGATGCCCAAAAGACCGGCGAAGTGATCTCTCAGAGCAAAGCGACGGCCCAGGCAATACTCGACAGCAATGACTTTGATTCCTTCAAGACTAAGATGGACGGGATCACCGCCAAATCAGACTCATTGAAAAAGGAAAGTGACGGACTGCGGGCCCAGCTTGGCAAGCTCGAGGCAGATGTAAAAGCTCTCAACAAATAACTCTAAAAAGCGGAGAACTACGATGATCTACAGAACACTCACAAATCAAAACAGGTGGATGACATTGGTAATAGGCCTTCTGGCATTGTGTACCTTATTCGCCCTAGGCGCGGCCGGCCAGGCCAAAGCCGATAAACCGCTGCCCGCAGCATCGCGGGCCAATCTGATCGGGGAACTTAAAGAGGTAGTCTCCAAATCAGTACTCGACGATGAAAAGACTGCGGCGGTCGGACAGAAATGGAACGAGCGAAAAGACCTGGCCGGCAAAACCAAAGCCAAGATCATCGATATGCTCTGGCTGGACGTCAAGTCTGTGATCGCAGACTCTGGCGTCCGATATCAGATCTACTCTATCTTTGCATTCTATAAGTCGATCCCGGACAAAAACTTTGCCGGTAAAACCACAAAAGGTGCCGCCTCGGCCTCAAAACCCGCGGCGGTAAACAAGCTGGTCGATCTGACTTTCCAAATGCATCCGTACGTCGGTATAGAGGAGCAATTGGCGATGCTGCCCGGGCCCCGCAATGTCAAAACGGAAGAGGAAGAGGATAGAAAAAACCGGATCGCCGGTTTTGAAGCCGCTCTCAAGGTAAACAAACAACTAACGCCGAATCAGAAAGACTTTATGGCGCAACAACTCGGCCAGGTTATCCCGATCGTTGACAAGATAACCGAGACGGCCATCAGGACAAATTTCCCGACCGAGCGGTGGATCAAAGAGGGCCTGACAAAAAGTTATAAGAGCGCATTTTCGCTCAAGGAACTTAACGACCTGAATGCTTATTTCCAGGACGCCCCCGGTCAGCGGTTTTTGAAGTACGTCCGGCTCACACATATGGCCCAGATGATCACCGGCAACGGCGGCACGGTCGACCTTACGGACGCGGACAAAGCCGAGCACGACAGATTTGTCGCCACGCCGATGGGTAAGAAGTTCGATAACGCTTACATGCACGACACCATCGCTTATGAGGAAGCAAAGGAGAATGCCGTCAGGGCGAACGTCCCCAACGCGGACGGATTCGCGATCTACCAGCCGGAAAACCTGAACAAACTCTTTAATAAGTTTGTGGCTGAAAACTATAAGAAATAAGTGTTAGACGCCGGGCATCCGGAGCCGAGACATAGGGATATGACGATGAAGAAAAGGATAGTTTTGTCAACGGCCGTGCTTTTGGTTGCGGCCATTGGAACTGTTACAACTGCATTCTCCCAGGCGGCCCCGGCCAAAAATCTTCATTCGGTACGCGTCCGGTACGATGCACCTGCGGATGAGAACTTAATCCCTTATCAAAAGATGGTCCAAACCGGCCGTTTGCTTGAGACGATGGCCGACACGTTAAATGAGTCGTTCCGTCTGCCAAAAGATCTGACTCTCTCCGCCCTGCAATGCAATCAGGTAAATGCTTTCTACGACCCAAGGATTCAGGCGGTCAAGATCTGTTATGAATATGCCCGATCGTTCTGGAACCTGCAGGTCGCCGATGCAAAAGGGGCTGATGGCAAGTTTGATAATACTGCTGTCATAAAAGCCGTTCTAGGTACCCTCAAATTTACGTTGCACCACGAGGTCGGACACGCCCTGGTAGACATTCTCGACCTGCCCATAACCGGCGGCGAAGAGGATGCTGTCGATCAGCTTGCGGCGGTCGTCATGCTGAGTTCCGATAACGGCGACGACATCGAGGCTGTACTGGATGCGGCTTATACAAAGCTATTAAGGGCACAGCAGACGGCGGCGAATATGGAAAAGATGACGGAGGCTCAGCGGAAATGGGCCGAAGATAACCCCATCACCGCCGACGAACATTCACTAGACGAGCAAAGATTTTATAACACGACATGTCTCGCGTATGGATCAGATCAGCAGACATTCGGAGTGCTAGTTACCGAAGGCATTATCCCAAAGGGACGAGCGGCCCGCTGTCCATTCGAATGGAAACGTATCTCGAGATCGTGGGTCCGGCTGCTGGCTCCATTCGCGATCAAGTAGCGGCTGTCAAAAAAGGAGAAGACTATGAAAAAGACCACAATCTTACTGACGGCGATGTTCGTGCTGATCCTGGCCGGGTCGGCGGCGGCAGCATTAGCGGTCGAGGGCTCTGCAGTTCCGCTGCCGACCCCTGAACGAGCGTTGAATGGAGAGCAGGTTAACCAACTACTTGACGATCTGCAGAATGGACTGTCTAACCATATAGAGGATGACATCTCGATCGGGGCGATCAGCGCCAAATGGGACGCACACACAAACCTCGCCGGTAAAACACGTTCTCAAATTTTGCCGCTGCTGATGGCAGACGTCAAAGCCATCGTATCCGATAAAGACACATGCGACGCCATCTGGGAAAGCTGGAACGGTGATGGCGGCGAACCGGCAGCTGCTCCGGCTCCGGAAAAAGACAATACCACTGGCGGCGGTTGGGTAAAACTGGTTCACGAGGGACTTTATCTTGCCAACTTCGATGCGACGTGGGACGAAGCCGGCCGGCCTGGTCAAAAGTTCCATTCTGATGGCCGCACCAAAGGATATCAACAAACACTAACCTTCGCTCCAAGTGCCAGGAACATTCGCCTCAACATCACGATGGTTTCTCCCCTGCCTGCTCAACCTGCTACTGAGATCGCAAACCGACAGCTAACAGCAGATGATATGAATAAATGTCTCATCATAGATGGGACGGTCGCGGGGGCAAAAATGAAAGTTGAGACCTGCGACACCCTTGCTGACAACGGCAAAAGCGCTGCAGTAATACAAGACTCTGCAACCTGGGTGCGCCTGTCACAAGAGGGTGCGTTCATTGCACACTATTCGGTTATGTGGAACGAACCTGGCAGGCCGATCCAGACCTTTAGATCAGACGGTATTGTGGGCTTTAGTAAAAAGCTTATCTTTCCGGCCGGTGCCACTAATATACATGTTGAGATAACGAACGACACCGGCATGAGTTGGCAGCCGACACGTGAGATCATCAATCGCTCCTTATCCTCTGCTGAACTGAACAAATGTCTGATCGTGGAAGGGTCAGTTTCAGAATCGTTGGTACGGATCGAGGCCTGTGACCCGGCCGCTAAATGACCGGCCGTTACCGAACAAATAAGATGTTCAAAGCAATATTGTTCGTCTGTATAACTGTGGTCTTAACCGCAGCGGCATTCTCTCAGCAGCAGCAAAACGCAAATGCTTATGCATACTGGGATTTCGGCCGTAACTCAAACGATATAGAGAATGTCGACCAACGGGTATGGATCGCCAAACCCGCCAACGGGACACAATGGGTAATGCTTTGGTTTTGGACAGCGGACCCGCAGCACGGCGGCTATCTGGGATTTAACACGAGTGATCTGGGTGATTCCCAGGCCCTGTTCTCACTCTGGAACGCAGACAAAGCAGAGGGCGAGAACTGTGACGAATTTGGCGGCGAAGGCGTTGGTTGGAGCTGCCGAAAGCCGATGAACCTTAGGTCAGATGTCGCTTACCGTCTGCGTCTTGCCAGGACCAAAACAGATAACGAAGGCGTCTGGTGGGCAGCATGGATCTATCAGGAGGCGAGCACGGGAAAAGGGACTGAATTTTATCTCGGTGCGATCAGGGTCAAGAAAGGGATGAACATGATCACCGGCAACTCGATAGGGAATTTTAGCGAATACTTTGGCCACACGGTCGAGAAATGTTCCAGCGTTCCGGTATCGATCTTAGTCGTCGCTCCGCCTAGTGCTAACCGCGACGCCAAGACCGATACCTATGCACGCATGTCGAGACGGAACGGCGGCACTGAACCGGAATTAAACCCATGCCGGACGGGAAACGAACCGCAGGGTAACATGCTGAAGGTTGAGGATTTTGATCTGAAGGGGACAGCGGCGTCCGCGATCTTTATCGGCGGAACGCAAAAAGATCACGTCATGCCCAAGGGGATAACGGTTCCCGGTCTGCCGGCAGCCCCTGCAACTGTGGTCAAATCGGCCGGCGACACAAAACCGGTCGCTCCTGCTCCGCACATGCCCAAACCAGACGACCCAACGCCTCCGCAGCAGGCAGTAACGGCCGCTTTTTCTAAGAGTCCGCATTCAGTCGCTGAACTTACGATCAGCGAGCGATCTGTAAAAAACGTTTTGATCCTGAAATTGGAAGGCAAGTTAACCAAGGCCGGAGGAACGATGGCTCTTTATAATGCAATTCGCGAGTCAGTAGCCCATGGCAAAAAGAATATCCTGGTTGATCTAAAAGGCGTTACCTATGTAGAAAACGGCGCCCTGAGCGTACTGATAGATGGTAATCCTGCGAACGAAGGAGTAGGGGGTAAAGTGAAAATGTTGGATCCGTCCGAAGCGTTTCAGACGGAACCGATGATCATGAAGTTTCTGGAGGTTTTTTCTACATATGACAATGAGGATGAAGCCCTCGCCAGCTTTTTATAGGTGCCGTGAAATTTATGCTCAGAATATTGATCGTTTCTTTGATCGCAGCCTTTCTTTCGACAGCTGCCTTTGCCCAAAACAAAAGCGTGTACACCAGCCTGGCGGCGGATAAATGCAAAACGGCGTCGGTTGATCAGGGTATGCCCGGTAACTATTCGGGCAAATGCCCGGGTATCGCGGGATTTGCTCTCGAGGCTTATCTCGATGACGAACGAAACTCGGTAGGTGTCGTTCTCCCCAACAAGAAAGTTATCGGATTAGACCTATGGAAACATTTCGCAAACTTTTCTGAGCTTGGCGAAACCGCCGAATGGAGAATGAAAGGGAAGCGGCCGGTCGCACTTATCATACGGTTAAAAGTTATGGACCAAGGCGACGACAAACCCGGGACGTCCTACCTGATAGTGTCAAAGCTGAGTGCGACAGCTGCCTGCGTGACCGATATAGTAAAACCGGGCAAACGCCAAAACCTTACGGCCCAACGCCTGGCTGACAAGGCGCTGACCCGGCCGTGCAAGACGACGGATAATAACTAATTTATGAAGCTATTTATTTACTTGCTTTTGTTGATGGCAATTTTTACGACGCCGGCCGCTGCCCAAAAAGCCAAACCAAAGGCTGGCCCGTTACCCGCTGCCATCAGGGCCTGGGCGGGACAAGATTCTGACAAGCTCCTGAAAGACCCAGTTATCACGACACGTCTGAAAACGCTCATGGGTAAAACCAACTATGCCTCTTTTATAGAGTCTTTTGAGACCCTCGCTCCGATCACAAAAGATGGCGATGTTCTCTTTGCCAGCGGCTGTCTGATCCACGCCTGCACACACCTGGAATCGGCGATAGCAATTAACTTAAAGGCCAACACCATCCACGCCGCGATCTACAACGACGAAAAGAAGACCAGGTATTTCAATGAGCGGGCAAGCAAAACGCCCGCGGCCATTACAGATTGGGCCAGCCGGCTGATGGACCTCAAGAGTCACAAAAACTAAAGCTCAGGGATCGACAAACAAAAAGCCCCGGGCTCATGCCCGGGGCTTTATGCTTTCGCCATCTACGATGGCTGTTGCTCACTATACAAGTTGTCAATAATTACATCACGGGTGCCTTCAGGATCTCTGCCAACGCTTTCAACCTGTCCGCATCATCTCCGGTCTTGGCTGCAGCGCCCTGTTCCAATGACGGAACAACTTTCTTAAGACTGGCGACGTCCTTTTTACCGAGATGCGAGGCACTGGCTTTGGCGATCCCCAGACGCAGGCTTGAGATCTGGTCGGCGGACAGGCCTTTTGAACGCTCGAGCTGATCGAGATAGGCCTTGGCGACAACCAAACTACGCGGCCACTCGATCTTTTGCTGGTTCTGCACATTAAACTCATTCATATGGACCAGTTTGGCAGCATCGATCTCGTTTTGCGTCAGGTTGGCGGTAGGTGTTAGCTCCAAAATATCGAGGCCCCGTGCGATCTCAGACGAGTAGATGTGCCCGTTGTACCAATAGGCAGACCAGGGCCCGCCGAGCACGAGCATCTTGGGATCGATCGGCCCGCGGTCAAAGTAGGCGATCTCCATCGGATGGTCGGCATCGGTAAAATCCATCACCGAAATGCCGCCCTGGTACCAGGCCTGAACCACGATGTCGCGTCCGGGAACCGGAACGAGCGAACCGTTATGGGCAACGCAGTTCTCGGTGTCCCCTTGGGCAGCCGGCATCTTGTAATAGCTGGCAAATTTTAGTTTGTTGTCGTTGAGGTGAAAAATAGCGTCGGCTCCCCATACATTGGGGTCTGTCGGACGACAGCGAGCACCCATTCCGCCCCCCCATTCGTCGGTGAACACGACCTTTTTGCCATCGTTCGAGAACGATGCCGAATGCCAGTACGAGTAATTAGGATCATTGACCGCGTCGATGCGTTTCGGATTGGCAGGGTCCCTGATGTCGAGCAAAATTCCATTTCCCGAACAGGCACCTGCCGCGAGGCCCAATGCCGAATAGACCGTAATGTCGTGGCATTGGTCGGTGGCTGAGGGTTTTGGATTGTCGTGCGAGCCGTCGTTGCTAAGGGCATTGATAACACCGGTGCGCGAGTCCATAAATATCCGGGGACTCGAGACTATCCTGGCGTCCTGCGGCGCGGCTAGCGGGACCTTGATCACGTCAATGCGGAACAAGGCAGTATTAGGGTCTTTGTCCGGAGCCTCACCCGAGCAGCCGGCCAGTTCCTCGCCCTGACGTACAAAAGATGTCCCCGACACATAGATATAAACATTTTCCTTGTCATTGGGGTCGACGACGAGGGTATGCGTGTGCGAACCGCGGCATGTTTGCACCGCCGCGACCTGTTTTGGTTTTGTTACGTCCGAGATATCAAATATCCTCACCCCTCGAAAACGGTCTTTCTGAGCAACGGGCAGGTGCTGCTTGTTTTCCTCACCCGGCGCGGGTTTCGGTTCAGCCGGAAAACCCTCTGCTCCACAATCTAACCTGCCATTTGGCATCTCCACCGACATAAACATCAGGTTTTTGTAGACAGACGGGTCACCCTGGCCGCCCGGGCAAACCATTGTGCTCAACAATTTGGCCTTAGCCGGATCGGCGATGTCATAAACACTGATGCCGTAAAAGTTTCCCTGGAACAGGTGATTACCCTGAAACGCAAGGTCAGAGTTGGCAAAGGCAAGTTGGGCCAGGACCATCTTAAAGAACCCGGGAATCTTGGACGGGTCGCCAACACCGATGAGGCCCAAAGTCTTGTTCACCTTGGGATCGTCAGGATTATCGGTCCCGAGCTGGAACGCACCCGGCTTTTTGACCAGCACAAGATGCTTCATGCCAAAGGCTGTCTCGCCCGCATTATTAACGCCGGGCGTCAGTTTGTATCTTGGGTCGTTAGTGTCTGCCCCTGTCATACCGGCCGGCAGCGGCGGGGCGGGCGGCGGGGCAAAAGGGTTAGCAGGCGGTTTGGGTGCCGCCGTAGCCGACGGCTCGGGCGTCTGCGCCAGAGCACTGGTAATAAAACACGAACACAAAAATACTAAAGCTATAAGTGATCGGAAAAAGATTGCCTGATGACGATGCATGGTTTCTCCTTGACGGTTTTGTAAAATTATTCTCCGCGGTTAGTACTTTCTGTTTTGCGGGTTGTCGGACTATTACGGTTTTTTATCCAACATTGTTTGCATTATCCTGATCTCAGCCCGCTGGCCGCTGTCGACATCGGTGGTAAAACTAAACAGTTCGGCGTCCTGGCCGGCACCGGCGGTATTGTAAAGGTCCTTGACCATCGTGAGAGCTCCGCCGTGGTGCTGGATCATCCCGGTCAGGAACAGACGGTCAAACTCGGCTCCCTGGGCGTTTTTGAGTGCCTCCATCTGTTTAGCCGTAAGCATGCCGGGCATCAGCATCTGGTGGTGCGACATATCCATACCGCCCATATCCATTCCAGGCATATCCATTCCCGCCATCCCATTCATCGGCAGGGAAGCCGGCTGGCCGCGGGCCTCGAGCCACCGCTGCATAAATTTCATTTCCTCTGCCTGCGAATGGCTGATGCGGGCCCCGAGCAACCGCAGCTCTTTGCTTTCGACACGCCCGTCCATCAACGCCACCATCTCGACCGCCTGGGCATGATGCATGATCATCCCCTGCATAAACTCAACATCCTTGGGGGCGATCGCCGGCAGCTGCGCCCGCGTCGACGCCGGCAAAGTCTTAGTAGGCTGCCCCGGTGCCCCGGGCTGAACAACGATCGGCTCGGTTTTTGTCTGCTGTGCCGCGGCAGGTATAGATAAAACAAATGTAAATGCAGCCGCGGCGATAACGCCGCTGACCGGCCGCAGTCCAAACCTCGTACATAAGGGGATCATTTGCATAGCCTTTATAATCAAAAGCATTGCGCCAACACCCTGTAAAAGCAAGGCGGCAAGAGAATGTAGAATTTCGAATGTAGAATGTAAAATAAAGAACATTCACCACAGAGACACTGAGGGCA
>Ga0222622_10001297_pt1 | contig 10144 bp, 8 predicted proteins | sample PLM2_5_b1metaG_FD_177335 | JGI IMG/M metagenome (GOLD analysis project Ga0222622, IMG submission 177335) | Groundwater sediment microbial communities from an aquifer in East River, Colorado, USA - PLM2_5_b1 | ecosystem: Environmental > Terrestrial > Soil > Riparian zone | place: USA: East River... | reverse complement strand
GCAGCGATTCGCCGCCAACGCCTCCCATGAACTGCGCACCCCGCTGGCGATCACGCAGACACTGCTCGACGTCGCCCGCAACGATCCGAACCGCGACGCCGTCGAGCTCGTCGATCGCCTGCACGCCGTCAACGCGCGCGCCATCGACCTCACCGAAGCGCTTCTCCTGCTCAGCCGCGCCGACCAAGGGTCGTTCAGCCGCGAACACGTCGACCTTTCCCTCGTGGCGGAGGAAGCCACTGAAACGCTCCTCCCGCTCGCGGAGAAACGCGGCGTCACCGTCGAGACCTCCGGCGACGCGGCACACACGATCGGCTCTCATGCGCTGCTGCTCCAGCTCGCGACGAACCTCGTGCACAACGCGATCGCCCACAACCTGCCCGACGGCGGGCGCGTCTGGGTGACGACGAGCGTTCGGCCGAACAGCGCCGCCCTCAGCGTCGAGAACACCAGCGAGAACCTCAAGCCAGAGGTGATCGGGTCGCTCGCCGAGCCGTTCCGGCGCGGCACGGAGCGCGTACGCACCGACCACGCGGGCGTAGGCCTTGGTTTGGCAATCGTCCAGCGCATCACCGAAGCGCACGGCGGAACCCTTGTCCTCGCGCCGCGACCGGACGGTGGACTGCGGGCCACGGTTGAGCTGCCGGCCGTGGAGATCAGCCGGATCAGCGGTTAGGGTCGATGCGTGCTTCGAGCGGCCGGCGTCGTCGTCTTCGCGGCGCTCGCGGGCGCAGCGCCTGCGAACGCCGGGCCGCCGAACGTCACGATCTCCCAGAGCGCGACCGCGGGCGCGGCGCCGCTCACGGTGATGTTCGAGGCACACGGCGACGCCGCCTCATACCGCTGGGAGCTCGGTAACGGCGAGACGGCGGAAGGTCCTACCGCCAGCGCGACCTACGGACCCGGGCTGTGGACCGTGACGGTGACCGCGACCGCCGCCGATGGCTCCACGGCACAGGCGAGCGTCACGGTGCGCTCGGTGGCGGTCACGCTGCTGCCGGCGGCCGAGAGCCGCTACGGGAGGCCGACCGTCTTTCGGGGCAGAGTCGTGCCGGCGCTCGCCGACGAGCCGGTGACGCTCTACGTTGGCGGACGCGAGCTGGCCGCGGCGCTCGCCGACGCCGACGGCACCTTCCGGTTGCGTCTCGCGCGCGTCCGCACGCCCGGGCCGTACGAAGCGCGGACGCCGGTCGCGGCTTCCGGGCCGGTCGCGCTCAGGGTGCGCCCCGTGCTGCGGGCGACGTTCGTTGGCGCGGGGGCCGTCGGCGAGCGGATGGCGCTCGCCGCGCGCGTCTTACCCGCCGCGGCGGGCACGCTCTCGATCCGGCTCTACCGGGACGGCGTGCTCATGGGCAAGGCTCGCGCCGGAGCCGTGGTCAAGCTCGCCGTGGCCACCGACCGCGTCGCCGGCTACCGCGCGATCGTTCGCGTCGACGCCGCGAAAGGATGGCTGGGCGCGGTGCGCATCGCGCGCGCCGACGTCCGCTGTGCCCGCGGCTCGCGCGACCTGCACGGCGACGGCCTCGTGTTCTACGGCGGTGCCGGCAACCAGCCGTTGCTGAGCTTCGCGGCGCTCAACCAGCTGGTATTGGAGCAGCGGTGCGGCGCCGTGCGCCGGCTCGCATCCGCTCTGCTCGCTCGCGCCGTCCGTAGCGGCGATGCGGTCTACTGGGAGTACGGCTTCCCCTTCCAGGGCGGGCCGGTGCCCTGGAGGTCGGGGTTCGCGCAGGCGGTGGCCGCGCAGGCGCTCGCTCGCGCAGGTGTGATGCTCCGCGACCCCGCGCTCACCGCGGTCGCGGCTGCCTCCTTCCGAGGGCTCCGCCACGGCCTGTTGATTCCGCTCGCCGGCGGGTCGTGGATCCGTGAGTACGGGTTCACCGGCCAGGTGATCCTCAACGCGCAGCTTCAGTCGATCATCTCGGTCCAGTCCTACGCCGCGGTCGCCGACAGTGACCCCGCGCGCAGCCTTGTGCGCGAGCTTGTCATCGCGACCCGGAGGCTGCTGCCGAGCTTCGACCTTGGCTGCTGGGCTCGCTACCAGCTCGGAGGAGCCGCGGCCACGCTCCACTACCAGAGCTACCACGTCGAGCTGCTCCGCCGGATTGCCGCGACCCACCCCGAGCCGATCTGGCGACGCACCTACCTCCGCTGGCGGCGATGCCTGCCGCGGACGCACCGACGCTAGCGGAGCGTGCCAAGAGACGGAATCCGTTGTACGCTTCCCGCTTCGGGGGAACAGGGGAATCAACTGAGGAGGGTTTCATGAAGGGCTTTATGCGGCCGCGGCGTTCGCTGTGGCTTGGACTTGCGATCGTCGCTGCGGCGGCGGTAGGCGCCGCGGTGGCAATCGCCGCTCAAGGGCCGGCGGACCTGTCGTTCACGCCGCAAAGCGAGCGGCAGATGCAGAACATCGACGTCGGTCGCGCGTGGGCCAAGAACTACTACGGCGCCCCGAGTGCCGTTACCGGATCGGGCGCCACCGCAACGTGGGACGCACCGCTCAACCAGACCAGCAACTACGCCAACGAGGCGCGCGACGTCGCGTCGAAGGGCGAGCACTGGCTGAAGGCGAACCGCAAGGTCGCGAACCGCGCGATCGTGCTCGACGTCGACGACACCACGCTCACCACCTGGAACTACGAGCTCTACAGCAACTGGGACTTCAACCCGACCACGAACGCCCAGTTCGTCGGGCTGACGGGCAGCACGTTCACCGGCAACGCGTTCCCCGCGACGCCGGGAATGATCGACCTCGTCAACCAGGCCAAGGGCTACGGCTACGCGGTCTTCTTCCTGACTGGGCGCGGCGACTCGCAGCATCAGGCGACGATCGCCAACCTGATCAACGACACCGCGGCCGGGTACCCGTCAGATGTCACGACCGTGACCATCTCCGGCAAGACGATCCCGGAGGTCGACGCCAACTACCAGGCGCCGACGCCGATCAACACCGGGCACGGCGGGTTCACCGACGGCCTCTTCACCAAGCCGCCGGTCGGCTCGTACCCGGCGTACCTGAACCAGCCGCAGTACTGCGGCCCGGCCATCACCGCCGGTGCCTCGTGCGCGACCATCCCCTACAAGTCGGGGACGCGCGCGTACATCGAGTCGCAGGGCTACGACATCGTCGCCAACTTCGGCGACCAGTTCAGCGATCTCCTGGGCGGCTTCGGGGACAAGACGTTCAAGATGCCGAACCCGAACTACTACCTCCCGTAGGCGAGGAGTAGATCCGAACATCGCCGCTCCCCTTCCTCCGAGGGGGAGCGGCGATCGTTCAGCTCACCGCCTGCTTGACGAGCTTCGCGATCTTGGCCTCGTCCGCCTTCGTCAGCTTCCCGAGCGCATAGGCGATCGGCCACATCGAGCCGGCGTCGAGGCTCGCGCTGTCGTTGAAGCCGAGCATCGCGTACCTCTCCTTGAACTTCCCGGCGTCCCGGAAGAAGAGGACGACCTTGCCGTCCTTGTCAGCGTACGCGGGCATCCCGTACCACGTCTTCGGCGCCAGGTCCGGTGCGCTCTTCTTGACGATCGCGTGAACCCGCTTGCCGAGGGCGCGATCCTTCGGCGCCATCTTGGCCAGCGCGGCCTGAACGGCGCTCTCTCCATCCTCCTTGCTCTTCAGCTCTTTCGCACGCGCTCGCATCGCGGCCTTTTCCTCGGCCGAGAAGCCTTCTTTCCTCTTGGTCGGGCTCATCGTTCTCCTTTCAGGGCGTCGACCTCGTGGTCGCTCAGCTCGAGGTCGAGCGCCGCGAGGTTCTGCTTCAAGTGGTCGAGCGAGAGCGTGCCCGGGATCGGGAGCATCGCCGGCGAGCGGGCGAGGAGCCACGCGAGTGCGACCTGCTGGGGCGCCGCCCCGTGGCGGGCGGCGATCTCGGCGACGGCGGGCGTGTCTGTGCCGTGCAACGGAAAGAACGGCACGAACGCGATCCCCTGCTCCGCGCAGTGATCGACGACCTCCTCGTGCGCTCGCTCCGCCAGGTTGTAGCGGTTCTGGACGGCGGCGATCGGGACGACCTGGCGCCCGCGCTCGAGCTGCTCGATGTCGACCTCCGACAGCCCGACGTTCCGGATCTGCCCACGGTCGCGGTATTCGGCGATCGTGCCGAGGCTTTCCTCGAGCGGCGTCTCGGGATCGACGCGGTGCAGGTAGTAGAGGTCGATCGTCTCGGTGCGCAAGCGCCGCAGGCTCTCCTCGATCTGCGCGCTCAGCGCTTCCCGGCTGCCGGTGCCCGGGTGATAGCCGCCCTTCGTCGCGACGACGACGCCATCCGGGTGCGCCTCGCCGATCGTCGCCTCGCTCTGGCCGTCGGTGTAGGTGTGGGCGGTGTCGACCATGCCGATCCCGGCAGCAGCAGCCTGCCGGATGAACTCGACGTTCTCGGGCGTGTTCCTGAGCCGGTTCGTCCCGAGGCCGATCCGCGTGATCTCTGTGTCAGCGAGCATGAGCGTGCGAGCCGAAGGCATGCTACGCGGCCTCGGCGAGAGCCTCGCTCGACGCCTCGCGCACCGGGCGCGGGACCATCAGCGCGACCACGACCCCGATCGCCAGCGCGATCGCCGCCGCGGCGAACGCGATGGTGAAGCCGCGCTCGGTCGGCTCACCGTTGGCCGCCAGCGTCGCGGCCACGATCCCGGCCGAGACCTGGCTGCCGATCGCGCCGCCAATCGTGCGGACGATCGTGTTCATCCCGGTCGCCACGCCCGTCTGGGACGCAGGAACGGACTCGACGATCAGGTTCGCCATCGACGAGAAGGCAAAGCCGATCCCGATCCCCATCACGGCCATCGCCGTGTAGATCTGCCAGTGCTCGCTGTGCGCCAGGGTCAGCAGCACGAACGCGGCGCACGAGAACGCAGCACCGAGGATCAGCGGCACGCGCGAGCCGACCGTGCTCGAGAGCCGCCCCGAGATCGGCCCTGCGACGAGCATCCCGAGCGTCGCGGGCACCAGGAAGAGCCCGGCCTTTGTCACCGACGCGCCGAACCCGAAGCCGGTCGACGTCGGCAGCTCCACGAACTGCGGCACGAGCACGAACGAGGCGAACATGCCGAAGCCGAGCACGAGCGCGGCCAGGTTCGTCGTCCACACGGGCCGCAGCCGCATTATCTGCATGTCCACGAGCGGCGAGCGCGTCCGCGACTCCATCCAGACCCAGACCGGGATCAGCACGGCGGCGACCACGAACAGGCCGATCGTCCGCGGCGACGTCCAGCCCCACGTCGCGCCCTGGCTGACCGGGACGAGCAGCGCGACGAGCCAGGCGCCGAGCAGCACCGCGCCGAGCGAGTCGACCCGGCCGCGCGTCTTCACCGGCGACTCCGGGACGAAGACGATGATCCCGACGGTCGCGACGATCACCGCGCCCAGCGGGAACCAGAAGAGCCAGTGGTAGGAAAAGTGCTCGATGATCGGGCCGGCGAGCACGATCCCGAGGCCGCCGCCGATGCCCAGGATCGCCGAGATCAGCGCGATCCCCTGCGGGACACGCCGCGGCGGGAACTCGTCGCGGATGATCGCGAAGGACAGCGGGAAGACCGCGCCGCCGGCGCCCTGGATCACGCGCGCGACGATCATCACGCCGATCGAGGTCGCGAGCGCCGCCAGCAGCGTCCCGAACGCGAGCACGATCAGGACGACCACCATCGTGCGCTTCTTGCCGTACATGTCGCCGAGCCGCCCGGCGATCGGCGTGAACACGGACGCGCTGAGGAGGTACGCGGTCAGGATCCAGGCCGCTCCGGCGGTCGTCGTGTCCAGGTCGTGCTGGATCGTCAGCAGCGCCGGCGCGACGAGCGACTGCAGTAGCGCGTAGGCGACCGCCGCCACCGCCAGCAGCGTGAAGGTGACGTTGTAGTGCTGGCGATCGACGGGATTCGTCACCCCTGCTGGATAGCAGACGCGGGTTGCGCCAGGCGCAGGCCCGGAAGAATGGAGGCCGTGCATGTTGGCACCGCGCTGCTGCTCGTCGGCCTCGTCCTAGCTGCGAGCATCGTCGTCGCGCTGATCGCGGCCCGGACCGGATTGCCGGTGCTGGTCGCGTTCCTCGGTCTCGGCATGCTGCTCGGCTCCGACGGGCCCGGCGGGATCGAGTTCGACGACGCGGAGCTCGCCCGGCGCGTCGGCATTGTCGGACTGGCCCTGATCCTCTACGAGGGCGGGCTGCAGACCTCCTGGCGGCGCCTGCGCGAGGTGGCCGTCCCCGCCGCGCTGCTGAGCACCGTCGGCGTCGTCGTGACGGCGCTGATCACCGGGGCAGTCGCCCGCGCGCTGTTCGACCTGAGCTGGCTCGAGGCCGTCCTGCTCGGGGCGGTGGTGGCCTCGACCGACGCGGCCGCCGTGTTCTCGACGCTCCGTTTCACGCACATTCGCCGGCGGCTGGCGCGAACCCTCGAAGCAGAGTCCGGCGGAAACGACCCGATGGCGATCGCCCTCACGCTCGGGCTGATCGCCTGGATCGAGCACCCGGAGTCGAACGGCCTCGGGAACCTGCTGCTCGTCGTCGTGCGCCAGCTCGGGCTCGGCCTGGCGGTCGGTCTCGTCCTCGGCGCCGCCGCGACGTACGTGTTCGCGCGGCTGCCGCAGACGATCGGAGCCTTCGTGCCCGTCGCCTCGGTCGCGGCGGCGGCGCTGGCGTTCGGGGCGGCCGACACGATCGGCGGGAGCGGCTTCCTCGCGGTCTACCTGGTCGGGCTCGCGGTCGGCAGCACACCGTCGCGCTACCGCCGCCAGCTCGTCGCCTTCCACGAGGGGATCGCCTTCGTCGCGCAGGTCGTGCTCTTCATCGTGCTCGGCCTGCTCGTCTTCCCGCACGACCTTCCGCACGTCGCGCTGAGCGGGCTCGCGATCGCGTTCCTGCTCGCGTTCGTGGCTCGGCCGGCGGCCGTCTGGACTTCGACGGCCTTCTCGCACTACAGCGAGCGGGAGCGGCTGCTGCTCGGCTGGGCCGGCCTGCGCGGCGCCGTGCCGATCGTGCTCGCCACGTTCGCCCTCTCGGCCGACGTGCCGCACAAGGAGACGATCTTCAACGCCGTCTTCTTCGTCGTGCTCGTCTCGGCGATCGCGCAGGGAACCACGCTCGAGGCACTCGCGAAGCGCCTCGGGCTCGTCTCGCTCGCGCCGCCGGTGCCCGAGGCGCCCCTCGAGGTCGGGCCGAAAAGCGAGCTAGCACTGGTCGACTTCGTGGTAGGGCCGGACCACGCGATCAACGGCTCGGCCGTCCGTGAGCTTGGGCTGCCACGGGACGCCCTGATTGCGGTCGTCAACCGTGACGACCACGCAATCCCGCCGCGTGGCTCGACCGTCCTCCAAGCGGGAGACCGGCTGTTCGTGCTCGTCCCGCACCGCAGCCGACCCGACCTGGAGGACGTCTTCTCGCGCTGGCGGCGGCTCGTCTAGCCGTCGAGCTCGTCGAGGATCTCGCGTGTGTGCTCGCCGACCAGCGGCGGCGGCCTCATCGAGGCGCCGAGCGGCGACCGTACGAGGGGGAGCGCGCCGAACGTCGGGTGGTCGACTGTGAACGTCTGGCCCGCGAGCGCCTCGAGCACGCCTCGCACGCGTCCGACCGGGACCCCGGCCGCGACGAGCCGCTCGACCCATTCGGCTGCGGGGCGTGCGGCGAAGACCTTGTCCAGCTCGGCAGTCAACCCGGCGCGGTGCCGGACGCGCGCCGGGTTCGTGGCGAAGCGCTCGTCCGCGGCCAGTTCGGGCCGCTCGAGCGCCTCGCACAGGCGCCGGAAGAGCCCGTCGTTGGCAGCGGCGACCGCGACGAGCCCGTCGGCGGCGCGGAACGTCTGGTACGGGACGATGTTGGGGTGCGCGTTGCCGTGGCGCGCAGGCTCTTTGCCGGTGACTAGCGCGCCCTGCGCGACGTTGACGAGCGCCGAGATCGCCACGTCGTAGAGCGAGATCTCGACCTGCCTGCCGCCGCCTCCGACCAGCGCGCCGAGGATCGCCGTCGCGGCCGCGTAGCCGGCCAGCACGTCCACGACCGCGACGCCGACCTTGGACGGAGCGCCGTCCGCCGCGCCCGTGATGGCCATCAGACCGCTCTCGGCCTGGAGGACGAAGTCGTAGCCCGGCCGGTCGTCGCCGAAGCCGCTGATCGAGCAGTAGACCAGCTTCGGATTCTCGCGCGCGAGCTGCTCGTAGCCGGCGCCGAGTCGCTCGGCCGTGCCCGCCCGGAAGTTCTCGATCACGACGTCCGCCCGACCCGCGAGCCGCCGCAGCGCCTCCTGCGCCTCCGGCCGCGCCAGGTCGAGCGCGACCGAGCGTTTGCCGCGGTTGACGGCGAGGAAGTACGCCGACTCGCCCCCGGCGAAAGGCGGGCCCCAGGAGCGCGTCTCGTCACCTTCGCCCGGGCGCTCGACCTTGATCACGTCGGCGCCGAGATCGGCGAGCAGCATCGTGCAGTACGGCCCCGCGAGGACGCGCGAGAGGTCGAGCACGCGAATGCCGTCGAGCGGCGGCATCCGCGCATCGTACGGTGGTGCGCTACGCGGCCTGGTCGAGCAGGACGGGCTCGTCCTCCCGAGCGCGAGCCGGCGGCGGTGCCGAGCGGACGAGCGTGACCGCGATCGCGGCGCCGAGCAGCAGCAGCCCGGTGAGCGCGTAGAGCCCGGTCTGGAAGCCGTGGTCGAGCGCGACACTCGTCGCTGCGAGCGCGTGCGTATCGGCGTAGTTGCTCGACGAGGTGGCCGCGATCGCGCTGACGGCGGCGATCCCGACGGCGCCGCCGATCTGGCGGCTCGTGTTGATCAGGCCCGAGGCGACACCCGCGTCGGCCGGCGCGACTCCGGTCAGGCTCGCGATCGTCACCGGGACGAACGAGAGGCCCATGCCGGCGCCGCCGAGCACGAAGGCCGGGAAGAGATCCCAGAAGTAGCTGCCGTCGACCGGGAGGCGCGTCAGCCAGGCGACCGAGAGCGCGCTGGCCAGCAGGCCGGCGGTCAGCGTCGGCCGGACGCCGACGCGTGAGACGACCAGCTGTGCGATGTTCGAGGTCACGACGACGCTCAAGGCAAAGCCCGTGAAGGCGAGACCGCTTTCGACCGCCGAGTAGTGCAGGACGTCCTGCAGGTACAGCGTCAAGAGGAAGAACTCGGAGAACGCGACAGCGCCGACGATCGCCATCGCCGCGTTTGCACCGGTGAGCGTGCGCGAGCGGAAGATGCGCAGCGGCAGCAGCGGGTAGGGCGAGCGCAGCTCGATCAGGACGAAGGCGCCGACGAGCGCGGCCGCGACGCCGAAGAGCCCGAGCGTGCCCGGAGAGCCCCAGCCGTGGGTCGCCGCGCGGGTGGTCGCGTAGACCAGCAGCATCAGGCCGGCCGTGATGGCGGCCGCTCCGCGGACGTCGAAGTGCCGGTGCGCGAGGTTCAGCCGGCCGACCGGCAGCAGCACCGGCGTCAGCGCGATCGCCGCGATTCCGACCGGGACGTTGATGAAGAAGACCCAGGACCAGCTCAGGTACGAGGTCAGGAGGCCGCCGAGCAGCACGCCCACGGCCGCGCCGGAGCCGGACGCGGCGCCGTAGATCCCGAGCGCGAGGTTGCGCTCGCGGCCCTCGGCGAACATGGTCGTCAGCAGCGACAGCGCCGCGGGCGCGAGCAGCGCGCCACCGAGACCCTGGAGCGCACGGAAGCCGATCAGCGAAGCCTCGGACCAGGCGAGGCCGCAGAGCAGCGAGGCGATGGAGAAGAGCACGAGCCCCGCGACGAATAGCCGCCTGCGGCCGAGCAGGTCGGCGAGCCGGCCGCCCAGCAACAGCGCGCCGCCGAACAGGATCGCGTACGCCGAGATCACCCACTGCAGGTTCTCTTGCGAGAAGTTCAGGTCGGTTTTGATCGACGGCAGCGCCACGTTCACGATGGCGACGTCGAGAATGACCATGAATTGCGCGGTGACGATCAGTGCGAGTGCGCTCCAGCGGTGGTCGGTTCGGCTCACGTTGGTCTCTCCAATCGTTGAATTACTCAACTATCATACACAACAACCCTTGAGCGCGCTACGCTATTCCAGATGAACGTCACCACTTCGCAAACTTCGGCCGAGCGGCTGCCCGCGGAGCTGGTGGCCTCGACCTTGTTCTTGCTCAAGCGGCTGGGCTTCGCCGCGAAGGAGCGCGGAATGGCCGCCTACGAGGAG
>Ga0222622_10001295_pt1 | contig 10152 bp, 8 predicted proteins | sample PLM2_5_b1metaG_FD_177335 | JGI IMG/M metagenome (GOLD analysis project Ga0222622, IMG submission 177335) | Groundwater sediment microbial communities from an aquifer in East River, Colorado, USA - PLM2_5_b1 | ecosystem: Environmental > Terrestrial > Soil > Riparian zone | place: USA: East River... | reverse complement strand
GTTCTTGCCGCGCTCGATGATGTTGCTGAACCGGGTGTCGTCGATGACTACAGTGTCGAGTCCCTGCACGTTGAGAGCGCTCTGTCCCGCCGCCGTCATGCTCAGGAAGTAGGGCTTCTTTTCTTCGCCTTCGAGGAATGGGCGGATGACGCGGATAGGCTCGCCGCCGTGATAGAAGGCGGTATTGATCCGCGGGAAGCGATCGCCAACGAGCTCGGCTGCCTGCTCGACACCGGCCCGGGTCGGGAGAAACATCCCCACGCCGCGTTTTTCCTTCACTACCGCCTGAAGGAATCGGTCGTCGAGAAAAGTCAGCGGGGCTTTTCGCACGATCTTCACGTCAGCCGCCTTGGCCGGATCGAACACCGAGCTTTCCAGGACGGCTGCCGCATTCAGGTATCGCGCATAGAACGTGGGATCGACGGTCGCGGAGAGCCAAATGAACCGGCAGCCAACCCTCTTTCCGAGGGCGAGGCACAGCTCGAGCTCCGCCGAGGTCTGGTGTATCTCGTCGACGACGAGAGTGTCGGTCGGGAGGATGTCGCCGTCCTGAAACCAGCGGCGCGCGATGCCTGTCGTCACGACGATCACGTTCCAGGTCGGAGTCTCGGGGGTCGCTTCCCGCTCGCGATTGACGACGCCGACTTTCAGCGTATCGGTGCGGAGTATGGTTTCGGCGATCGGCCGGATCGAGAGAGTCTTGCCCGTGCCCGTTCCGGCAACGATTCCGAAGCCCATGCCCGCGGCGGCGAGCGCACGGATCTCGGATCCGTGCTGTTTTTCCAGAACCGTTGGAATTCGCAGCCCCAGCGCGAGCTCGATGGTTTCGCAGGCCGCGCGCGTTGGCGCGATGACGATGAGTCGCCCGGTGGGCGGCTCAGCCGCGACGAATGCCTCGCGGTCGGGTGGGAGATATCTGTCTGTTACGGTGCGCTGCATCATCGTGGAAAGTGCATACATCGCACCGGATGCGAAACGGCCCCGCGGAACCGAAGTCCCACGGGGCCGCTCGCTATGTCGTAAAGCTTAGTGATTCTTGTTGTTGCCCTTATTCTCGTGCTTGTATTCCTTCTCCCGCTCTTTCTGGGCCTTGTCGTATGCCTTCTGCTGCTCCTTCTGATCCTTTCTGTACTCCCTTTCCTGCCGCTGCTGCGCCTTTCGCCATTGCTTGTCGTTGTCGTTGGCGTAGCGGGTGCTGATGATAGTGATGGTTCCGTTGGAGTTGCGACGGCCACGCTGAATGATCAGGTTGCCATTCCGGTCGCGGGTGCGGCGCTCGTAGATCGAGTTGTTGTCGCGACCACGTCCGACCTGGTACCAGCCACCGTCGACGCGATTGCCGACATCGTCGCAGTTCACATCGTTGGTGCGGCCGAAGATGATGTCCCCGACGCTGTTGTTCGTGCGATTGTAGTCGCAATTCCGGTTGTTGCGGTTGTCGTTGCTCGCAACGGTGCGGCTGCTGATGATCGTCATGTTGCCGTTGGATTCGCGGCGAGCACGCTGGATCACAATGTTGCCGTTCCGGTCAGAGACACGACGCTCATAGATCGTGTAGCCGTTGGCGTCGCGACCGACGACCTGCCATGAACCGTTGACAGTGGTGCCACGGCTCGTACTGGGCGTCGGTAGGCGAGTGGTCGAAATCTGAGCATCGACCGATGCCGCCGACGCGAGACTCGCGAGCGCAAGTGTAATTATGACTGCCTTCATCTTGAAATCCTCCGAGTGATTAGATCGACGAGCTCGTCCGTTGGGCTGGACTTGGTCTTGTCGGATTTGCCTTTCTTGCCCTTCGGCGGCTCATCCCCGAAGAGAACTTTTCCGTTCGCTGGGCGGTTTCTCACCGCTGATGCGCAATCGGTCGGTGCAGGCTGCTGCGCAGCCGGAACACCATTCACCCAAATGCGGCACATGCCGGCCGGCGGATAGAATCCCGGTGGCACGATCTGCTCGCGACCCTGCGATTGCTGCACGCTGGGCTTGGCGGGAACGGGACGCTGGGCCTCCGCGGCACCTGCCGAGACGATCAAACCGATCGCGGCGGGAGCCACAAAACGCAGCGCAGAACGAAGCGAAAGCTTGCAGAAGCGGTATTTCATGGCCTTAGGGGGTGCACGGGTGGTGCCATATGTGGCACAAACTAGTAACTCCTTAAGCTATAACGACTTACCTCAATCCAGGCCCGCTTCAGAAAGGACTGAATGTCCTCTTCCAAGGACAAAAACCGATACACTTTCGGGCCTTACGGATGAGCTGTCCGAATTGCGACTGTTTGAGGGCCTCTAACGGGATTCATGATTTCAGGTATTCGTTTCGAGAAGCGATAAAACTTCACCCGGCTTGGCGTGGCGCCCCGTCTTCGATTTCTCGTACACGGGTTGCCCGTCGCGAAGGACTTCAAAGCGGCCGCCCCTCGACGGAATCATCTGCAGCTCCGCCTCGGGAAAACGCTTGCGAATCTCAGCCGCCAAACTGGCGGCTCGCGGCTGGTAGTTTCAAACGACGCAATATTCGATGCTGATCTTCATGGGGTGATTTTCGGTTTATTGAGCGGCGGGCGCGAACTGCTGAATAAGCTCTCGTGCCTCGGGGGTATCGATCGCTTTGAGCGCATTGAGCGCGGGTCCGCGAATAACGCTCTGCCAGACGTCCTCCGCCATCAGCTGTTTGGCGAGTGGCAGCGCAGCGTTTTTCTCCAGGCGGATGTCGGACGCGAGCGCGGCACCGCGGACGATGAGCGATCGATCCGAGCGGGCGACTTCGCGCAAGCGAATGGTGACCTCGCTCGGACCGCTTCCACTCAGCGTAAGCCGGCCCAATGCGGTGACGGCTTCCTGGCGCACCCGCGCGTCGGGATCGCGCGTCGCGTAGATGAGGGCCGACTTCACGGCCTGCATTGGCGGGATTGAAGCGCGGGTCGAGTCGCTCGCCCAGGTTCCAATCGCGTCGACCGCGCGCGCCCTCACGCCGTAGAATCGATCATTGCGGGTGGCGCGCACCAGCGCGTCGAGCGCGATCTGATCGCTCGGGCGCTGAGCGAGAACGTCCACCGCTTCGATTCTGCCGAGCACATCGTTGTCGTTGACGAGCTGATACCGCATCATGGCAGTGGACCGCGGGAAATCTGTGACGTCGAGTATCCAGTTCCCTTTGTCCCAGCGGATGGACCGAGGCGGCGCCTTGACGTTCGCCCCCGCTTCCCCGGTGCCGTTGCGCACCGGGACGACGAACCGCACCACACCGGCGTCCGTGCGAACTTCGACGTCCGCATCGACATCGAAGTAGCCGGTGAGGCTGTCGCGAGGTTGAACTTCCCTGGCGCTGACGACGACGCGGCTCGCAGCTCGATCATAGAGATATGAAACCTGGAAAACCGGGAACCCCGCGCCATACACCCACTGATCGAAGAACGTCTTGTAACTTCTTCCCGTCGACGCCTCGAACGCTTTGCGCAGATCGTCCGTTACGACGCTGCTGTAGGCATTCGTCGTGGTGTAGCGGTTCATCGCCTTCCAGAACGCCGCGTCGCCAAGCTGGTGGCGCAGCATCTGGAGTATGGTAGCGCCCTTCGGATAGATGTGGCCGCTGAAAAAGACTTCGATCGGGTCGTCGACCCACTTGTCCCATACGATCGGACGCCGCGCGCGGCGGTCGGCGTTGATTGTCTGCTCCTGTGCGCCGAGGCGGTCGAAAGCGCCTTCGTCGACACCTCTCGCCTCTTCACGGAATATCTGCTCCAGGAACGTCGCGAATCCTTCGTTGAGCCAGACATCGGCCCACCGTCGGGTTGTGAGGAGATCACCGTACCACTGGTGCCCGAGCTCGTGCGACATCAGCCCCTCGGAATTGGCCTGAGGCTCCGACCATGCGGGATGCAGTATGGCAAGATCGTTTTGCGACGTCGCCGTGACGTTCTCCATCCCGCCGTACTGGAACTCCGGAATCACGATCTGGTCGTACTTGTTCCACGGGTACGGCACACCGGTTTTGCGTGAGAACACGTCGACGGCTTGCGGCGTGTTGGCAAATCCGCGCCATGCGGCCTGGATCGAGTCGGGATATGTCCAGTAGCCGATCGTCACTTTGCGCCATGGCTTGTCCTGCAGCACGGTGTATTTGCCGACGACCGCGGTCATGAGATATGTCGACGCCGGCTTCTCGAGAACCCAATGCCACTCGACGCTGTCGCCGATCGTTCTCGATCCCGCCAGCCGCCCGTTCGAGAGAGCGCGCTCGCCTTTGGCGGTCCAGATGTAGAACTCCCACGTCGTCTTGTCGTTGGGAAAATCGTAGGTGGGAACCCAGAAGTGATTGTCTTCGGTTTCTCCCTGAGTCCAGACGATGTGTCTCTCCGGCCGGAAGTATGCGCCCTTCGAGCGGTTGGCGCCGTCGTAGTCGATTGTGATCGAAGTGTTCTGCCCACTGCGCAGGGGTGTGGCGAGATGGACCACGAGGGCCTTGCCATCGTAATCGTACTTGAGCGGTCTCAGTCCGCTGGCGACGCGCTTGAAAGTCATTTCGCCGGCATCGATCGAGATGGTGGAGCGCGGCGCCGCGCCGGCAAGTCCAGCAATATCCAGGGTGGTCGTTCCAACCACAGCCTGGCGGGTCCAGTCAAACCGAACCGTCGTCGACTGGTGCTGCAGATCGTAGGTCCGCGTTCTCTCGGCGTGGGAGATTCCGGCTGGTGACGGACCCCACACGATGAGTGGCTCAGCCCGGAACGGAGGAACCCTGTCGGCGGTGTTGCCGGTGTCCATCTGAAACGGCGGGAGAATCAGCGGCGGGGTCGGCCGTGGAATCTCCGGTACTGGCGGATTAGTTGCTGGTGGCCGCGCGCATGAGACAGCGATCAGGCCAACGACTGCGCCCGCAAGGAAACGGCTTTTCATTTTGAGATGCGACGGGATGAGTGCATCCGGAATATTCGGGACTGCAGCGAGGGGCGGGTTGATCATATCCTATCTAACCAGCCAACCTGCCGGAAGGATACGTGCGGCACGCCTTCACCATTCTCGAGCTCGCCGTCACGCTCTGCATCCTGAGCATACTCTCGGCCATCGCCATCCCGTGGGCGGGAGGAGTGCTCGACAGAGTCCAGGTGCGCAGCGCGGCTGTCGACATTGAGTCCCTGTTCGGCGCGGCACGACATATAGCCATCGCGCACGCCGCGCATGCTACGGTCGAGATAGACACCGTTGGGCGGTCGATCAGCGTGAGTGTTGGGGAGGACACTGTCCGAAAGCGCGAGATCGGCTCGGCCCATGATGTTCTGCTTTCGGCGACCCGGACCAGAATGTCCTATTCGGCGACGGGAATAGGGTACGGGGCCGCCAATCTCAGCGTCGTCGTGCGACGGAACCGTGCCGTCGATACCGTTTTTGTGTCGCGACTGGGTCGGGTGAGGCACTGACGAGGGCGGGGGGAGTGGTCTCGGAATCCCCATTGGTGGCGGCGCCCTCGGTCGTGGTGCCGAAATCGTAGCCGGGCACCGAGATGCGTGGAATCTGCTGGCCGATCATGCGCTCGATGGTCCGGACCATTGCAATCTCGTCGGTCGACATGAACGTGTACGCATCGCCAGTCGCGGCGGCCCGGCCGGTGCGCCCGATGCGGTGGACGTAGTCCTCCGGCTGCTGGGGCACATCGTAGTTGATGACGTGACTGATGCCGGACACGTCCAGCCCGCGCTGCGCGATGTCGGTGGCGACGAGCACCCGGATCTTTCCCGATTTGAAATCCTCGAGCGCGCGGGTGCGCTCGCCCTGCGATTTGTCGGCGTGCATCGCCGTCGCGTTGATTCCTTCGTCCTCGAGGTGTTGCACGACGCGATCGGCACCATGCTTGGTGCGGGTGAAGATGAGAACGGAGTCCATCTGCGCTTCCTTGAGCAACTCGACCAGGAGCTTCGTCTTGCGCTCGCGCGGGACCGGGTAGACTGCGTGGGTGACCGTGCTGACCGCCTCGGAGCGGCGCCCGATCTGGACTACGACCGGCTTCCGCAGGTACGTGCGTGCCAGGGCCTCAACCTCGGGCGGCATCGTCGCGCTGAAGAGCAGCGTCTGCCGGTACGGCGGGATTTCGGCGACGATCCGATTGAGCTGCGGCGCAAAGCCCATGTCGAGCATTCGATCGGCTTCGTCGAGCACGAGCACCTCGAGATCGTTGAAGACGACGTTCTCCCGCTCCATGTGATCGAGGAGCCGGCCCGGTGTGGCGACCACCACATCGACTCCGGCGCGGAGCGCTTTGGCCTGGGGCTCGATCCCCACGCCGCCAAAGATCGGAACGACGCGGAGTGTCGTGTACTTGCCGTATTTGCGGAAGCTTTCTTCGACCTGCGCGGCGAGCTCGCGGGTAGGCGTAAGAATCAGAACGCGGACGCGATGGACCGGAGCACCCTTCTCATCGGTGATCGGCGCGCTGATCAGATTGTGAACGATCGGAAGCGTGAAGCCGGCCGTCTTGCCGGTTCCGGTCTGGGCCAAACCGATCAGATCACGACCCTCGAGCGCCAGCGGAATTGCCTGCTGCTGGATCGGCGTCGGATGCGTGTACCCCGCATCGAGTACGGCGTGGAGCACTTCGGGCGCAAGGTCGAGCTCCGCAAACGAGACGCCGGACGGCCCGGCGTCGATATTCTCTTCAATCATTGATTCGGAATATACCCACGCGGGAGAAAAGCAACTGCAACTGAACGGGTCGTGAGCTGGGAGCCCCAAGCCGACAGCATGGAGCCTCACTACGTCGGGACGTTACCGGCGCAGGTCATGACACGGGCAACGGGCAACGCCGTTCACGTTAGGAGCGTGACATCATCTCCAGCAGGGCGCTGTTTACCTCGTCAGGGGTTTCTTCCGTAATAAGGTGTCCAGCGTCCGGGATAACGCTGAGAGTTATCCGCGGAACGAGCGGAAGGTATGTCGCCATCCCATCGTGGGGCATCATGTGATCACGGCTTCCCCAAACACCGACAGCGGGGAGGTCGACGATGGGCAATGGCCGGTGCTTCGCAGCGGTCCAGTCGTAGGTGTGGAGCAGCTCCCTCATCGCGAGCGAGAACTCCGGAAACTGTGAGGGAGCGACAAGCTCGTCGACATCGTTCTCGGTGAAATGCCCGCGCTTCCCGTACACCCGCTTGAGTGCCAGCCTCACGACCAGTCGCGGTTTGATCTTCCTGATCAGTGGAGTGAGCACTTTCGGCGTAAGCGAGCGATAGAGCCGCATGCGCGGCACGCCCGTCAGCCCGACCGGCGACAGCAACCCGAGGCAGCGGGCCCGCTGCGGATGCTTCGATGCGAAATGATAGATCAACGAGCCGCCGAGCGAGTGGCCGGCGAGAGCCGGACGTTCGAGGCGGAGCGCGTTGAGGATTTCCAGAAGGTGCGCGACGAGGGAGTCGATCGTGTATTCGCGGGACGCGATCGGCTTGTCTGACAACCCGTGACCCTTGAGATCCACAGCTATCGCGCGGAAGCCCGCATTGGCGAGAGCCGGCATGTTGCGGCGGAAGACGAACGCCGAGCATCCCCATCCATGGACAAGCAGCACAGGCGGTGACGTCGGTTCGCCGCGCTCGACCACACGGATTTTCGTTCCTGAGGACAGCACCGGAAAGCTGACGCGGTACGCGGGATCGCCAGCCGGGAACATCTCGCCGGGACTGAGGTTGTCGCGGCGACCAAATCTGATCATCGGATCAGATCAATTCGATTTCTTTGCCGAGAAGTCTGCCGATCAGCCCGATGCGGAACGTGACGTCAGCCCACCTGGATTCCTGACCCGCGCCGTCGTCGAGAGGAAACGTGGACCACGCCCACGGATTCGTCGTGACAGGCCGGTCCGATCCCTTGTGCGGATGCCACACGCCGGCGCGGTCGCGGTCGTCGACGAAACGCTCGTAGAGCTTCATCCAGCCATCGTTCCGGCGCAGGAAGTTCAACCGCGCCATCGTCTCGAGCCACATGAGCGCGAACGGAACATCGGCTTCCACCGCGTTCCGGTGCGGCAGCACATCACCCATGATGAGATGCGGCTGGGGAACCATCTTCTTGCCGAACAGCTGCAGCGCTTCCTGCCGCGGCAGCGGCTGGATGATCCAGTCGTAGATCCGTTCGACTTCGGAGAAATGCTCGTGACGGAAAATCGGCATGTACGCGAGCATTGTCAGCGTATAGATCGACGGCGGCGCTGACTCCGGCGCGAGCACGTGGGTGTTGCCGACGCGCATCCACGGCTTTTCGCCGAGCGGCGAATTCAGATACGTGACGTTTCTCTCGAGAATCCGGCGCGCGGCCCCGCGAAGCCGCGGATCGTTCTCATAGCCGATCTGCGCCAACGTGGCGGCGGCCGCTTCGCGAAAGAGGCCGCGAGTCCGTCGAACGAGATCGTCGTCCTTCGTCTTGGTTCCGAGCTCGAAGGTGAATGCCGGGTCATTGTCTTCGGCGAGCAGCCTGAAGAGCAGCCGGCGCGCCAGGACGAGCGGAGGAGATTCAGCGTTCCAGCCGTACTCCGCGAGACGGCGAACCGCCGGAATAGTCCCGATGTTCGCAAAATCGGAAGCATGCCGGCCGGGAACGGTGAGGACCGAATGATTCCACATCCCGTCGCGGGTCTGGGCGACAGCGAGCTTGAGCGCTGGCCGGTGCGAAACCGGCAGCCAGTCGACATCCCGCGGAGCGGGCTCGGTCAATTGAGCGACTTCCGTCATCGCGCGATACTTGATCGGCGCCGATGCGTGTTCCAGGATCCAGCTCAGTGGGAAAGTGAGCGGCTCCGGGGCCGGCGTCGGTATCGTTGGGGCTAGTTCGGGGGCGGTACTAGGTGCGGTCACTAACGGCGCTCGGCACGCATAAAGGAGCCTACCCAGGAAGCCGGCGCACTCATGAGGCGCCGACAAGGCGGGAAGAATAGCACGTTTTCAGGCTGGCGCTAGGGTCTGTATGCTAACATCTTGCAATCTAAAGACTTAGGGCAACTGCAACTGAACAGGCGGGAGGCCTCAGTGGCGTAGTTGCGAGGTGGCTAGTTCACTACGCCATGACTTTCCTACCGCCGTACCTGGGCACAGCAACTGGCTTTACCTTGAATGCCACAGAGGCAAGTCCGAGCGTCGTGAACTAAGTCACTCGCAACTTACCTACTGGGTCCTCCCGCCTGTTCAGTTGCAGTTCTTGGATTTCCCAACCTTTTTGCCCTTTGTGGCGTATAAGATCCGGACGACCAAACCACACTCCAGGAGAGCAGGATGAAGGTTATTCGCATCGCCACGCTGGCATTTGCCCTTTGCGCTGGCATGACCTCGGTTGCGGCAGCGCAGGGACAGCCCGAGGGACAGAAGGGCCAGGGCGAGATGCGCCGTGGCGGCGGAATGGGCGGAATGCTCCTCAAGGACATCACCTTGACGGATGCGCAGAAGGATCAGGTCAAGACCATCCGCGAGAAGTATGTGCCGATGCAGCTGGAGCTGCGCAAGGCAGTTCAGGCAACCGGTGGCCCGCCGGACGAAGCCACTCGCGCCAAGATGATGGAGCTCCAGAGCCAGCAGGCAGCCGAGATTCGCACGGTTCTAACTCCCGATCAGCAGAAGACCTTCGACCACAATCTCCACGAGCTGAAGGAGAAGATGGACGAGCAGCGCAAGGACAAACGCTAGAGTCCGTCTATGATTGCGGCTCCAGAGCCGCGAGCGTGTAGTTGCTCTTCGGGTTCCAGAGTATCCAGCTCTGGAACCCGTTGTCGTATCCGGCCTTCTTCTGGGCGCGGATCTCGGTCGCGCCGTAGCGCGGCGTCCCTAGCGTGAAGTCCTGATACCAGGGGATCACGATAGCCGCGTTTGGAACGGAATCGCTGCGCGCAATCGCATCCTTGAGGGCGTGATCGATGGTCTTGTACGGATGCGCGTTCGGATTCCGGAGCTTGTACGTTCCGCGCGCAAAGTGCGACGGATAGATCATCGGAAGAACGACGTCGACCTGATCGACGAACATCTCCCAGCGCTGACCGATGCCCATGTCCGTCGTGTCGGTCGCGGTCAATCCAAAGACATCCGCAGTGACGCGCATTCCGAGTGGCTTGAGAGCGCTGCGAACGAACCCAAGCTGGTCGCGAATCACCTGCGCACGGGTTCGGCCGTTGGCAAGCGGGTAA
>Ga0222622_10001292_pt1 | contig 10156 bp, 7 predicted proteins | sample PLM2_5_b1metaG_FD_177335 | JGI IMG/M metagenome (GOLD analysis project Ga0222622, IMG submission 177335) | Groundwater sediment microbial communities from an aquifer in East River, Colorado, USA - PLM2_5_b1 | ecosystem: Environmental > Terrestrial > Soil > Riparian zone | place: USA: East River... | reverse complement strand
GAGCGAGCGATAGCGAGTGAGCCACGCGAACGGAGCGCGCCGGCGAAGCGGCGCCCGAGAGAGCGTGTAAGGGAGTCCGAGGGGCGAAGCCCCTCGGGGTAATACTAGATTAGTGATTGGATTCCATTTCGCGGCGCCGCGAGCGAGCGATAGCGAGTGAGCCACGCGAACGGAGCGCGCCGGCGAAGCGGCGCCCGAGAGAGCGTGTAAGGGAGTCCGAGGGGCGAAGCCCCTCGGGGTAATACTAGATTAGTGATTGGATTCCATGTCTCGTTTCTATCTAACGACCGCTATCGACTATGTGAACAGCCGCCCGCATCTCGGGACGGCGTACGAGAAGATCGCCGCGGATGTGATCGCCCGGTACAAGCGGCTGTGCGGCATCGATACCCATTTCGTCATGGGCAACGATGAACACTCGCAGAACGTGTTTCGGAAGGCGCGCGAGCTTGGCGAGGATCCGCAGGCCTATTGCGATCGCATGGCCACAGAGTTCCTCGAGGTCTGGAAGCGTTTCGACATTTCCTTCGACGACTTCATTCGCACGACCGAGCCCCGACATAAAGCCGGCGTTCAGGAACTGGTGCGGAAGATGTCCGCCGCCGGCGACATCTACGAGGGACACTACGAGGGCTGGTATTGCGTCTCCTGCGAAGCGTTCAAACAGGAAAAGGATCTGATCGAGGGCAACTGTCCGATTCACCGCACCAAGCCGGAGTGGATCCGCGAGAAGAATTACTTCTTCCGGCTCTCGAAATATACCGAACGCCTCCGTCACCACTTTGAATGGCACCCGGACTTTCTCGTCCCGGAGATTCGGCGCAACGAGATCTTGCGATTGCTGGAGTCGGGACTCGAAGACATCTCGGTCAGTCGAGCGGGACAGGCGTGGGGCATTCCGATGCCCGACGATCCCTCCAGCGTGATTTACGTCTGGGTTGATGCACTCATCAACTACCTGAGTGCGGTGGGCTACGGGACGAACCCCAAGATGGTGGGGAAGTGGTGGCCTGCCGATCTTCACGTCATCGGCAAAGACATCACGCGGTTTCACGCGGTCATCTGGCCGGCGATGCTGATGAGCGCGGGCGTCGACGTGCCGAAGCAGATTTTCGGCCATGGGTGGGTGCACTTTCGCGGCGAGAAGATGAGCAAATCGCTCGGCACCGCGATCGAACCGCTGGAAGCGGTGCAGCGGTTCGGTCCCGATCCCCTGCGGCTGTACCTGGTGAAGGAGATCGCGTTCGGCAACGACGGTGATTTCACGTGGGAGCGATTCGAGGAACGATACAACGTCGACCTGGCGAATAATCTCGGCAATCTCGTCAGCCGCATCGCCGCAATGGCCGAGAAGTATCGTCAGGGACGACTCACTGGCGCCCTCGCGCCGGGGCGGTTGTCTCAAATCGGCACCGCGGCGATCGAGGAATACCAGGCGGCGATGGATGAATTTGCGCTGGACCGCGGTGCCGCCGCGGCATTCCGCATCGTCGACGCCGCCAACGAATTCATCGCGAGCAGCGAGCCATGGGTGCTGGCGCGGGATGCCTCACGTGCCGACGTGCTCAGCCAGACGTTGTTCGACGTCGCGGAAGCGATTCGTGTTGCCGCGATTCTGCTGCTGCCGATCATGCCGCGATCGGCGGCAGAGATTCTTCGTCGAGTGGGGGAGACGAAGAAGGTTGCGGAGATCCGTTTGTCGGATGCCCAGTGGCGGCAGGAAGGCGAGCGCGTGATTGCGAAGGCCGACGCGCTGTGGCCCCGATCGGATTCGAATCAAAGGAGCACACGCGTGGAAGAGACGAAGAACGTAAACCCCGCTCAGGCGAACCCTCCTGCGGCGGCGACGCCCGCCGCGCCGGAGAAGACAACCGCTGCGGCGGCATCGCCCGTCGCGCCGGAGAAGGCAACCGCTGCGGCGGCATCGCCCGCCGGCGAGAAACCCGCGGCGGTTGATGGAAGAATCTCCATCGACGACTTCATGAAGGTGGAGCTCCGCACGGCCAAGGTGCTGACCGCCGAACGGGTGCCGAACTCGAAGAAGCTGATCAAGATCAGCGTCGATGTCGGCACCGAGCAGCGCACCCTGGTTGCTGGCATTGCGGAAGCCTACGAACCCGACGCGCTGGTGGGCCGCACCGTCGTGATGGTCTTCAACCTGAAGCCGGCGAAGTTGATGGGGATCGAGTCGAACGGCATGGTGCTGGCGGCAAGCCCGGACGGCGGGAAGCCGACGCTGGTTGGATTTGATCAGGAGATCGCGCCCGGCACCAGGGTACGATGATCGATTCTCACTGCCACCTCGCAGGTGAAGAATTTTCGGGCGATCTGAGCGCGGTTGTCGATCGGGCGCAGGCTGCCGGCGTGACGGCGGCGCTCTGTATCCTCTCGGCCGGCGATCTGGCGGAACGAGAACGGGCGGCGCGCGTTCGCGACGCGTGGAAGGCCGTGCGGTTTGCCGCCGGTGTACACCCGCACCAGGCGGGTGACTTCGCAGGACGCGTCGCGGCAGCCTGTGACACGGTCCGTCGCGCCGTAAGCGAACACCAGGCGTGCGCGATTGGCGAAATCGGTCTCGACTACCATTACGACTTTTCACCCCGGGACGTCCAACGCGAGATTTTCCGGGCCCAGGTTGAGGTGGCGCTCGACCTGGGATTGCCGGTCATCATCCACACGCGTGAGGCAACAGAAGATACGTTCCAAATCCTGCGCGACACGGGGGCGGGAAAACTGCGTGGGGTGTTCCATTGCTTTACCGGAGACGAAGCAATGGCCCGTACGGCGCTGGAGATCGATTTTTACCTGTCGTTTGCTGGCATCGTGACGTTTCCGCGCGCCGAATCGATCCGCGCCGCGGCTCGCATTGCGCCGCCGAATCGCGTCCTGGCTGAGACGGACGCGCCGTATCTGGCTCCGGTCCCGCACCGCGGCAAGCGGAACGAACCGGCCTATGTGGCACAGGTCGTTGCCAAGCTCGCCGAGGTTCGGAGTGTGTCAATCGACGATCTGGCAGCCCAGGTCAGCCGCAATTTCGAGTCGCTCTTTGGAAGTTTGACGGAAGCTACTCAGTAGTAACGGCTTAGCGCGTTGACACTCCGCGATGAACTCCAGTATTGTGAAGCGTCCTCACGGGACGCCACCTTCTTGGCCGACACAATGCAGAACTCCCCGCTCTCTGCCGATCTGGCGCAGATCTTCGAGCCTATCCGGGAAGATCTCGAGGCTGTTGAACGGGAATTCGTCCGCCATATCCAGTCGCGGGTCGCCCTCATCCCTGAGATGGGGCGGTACATCCAGAACAGCGGCGGCAAACGGGTACGCCCTGCCGTTTTGCTGATGGCCGCCAGGCTGAGCGGTTACGAGGGCGACCGCGCTGTCCTGTACGCATCGGTCGTCGAGTTCATTCATACCGCGACCCTGGTGCACGACGACATCATCGACGGGGCAGACCTTCGCCGCGGCCGCCTCGCGGTGCACTCGCGTTGGGGCAACGACATCACCGTCCTGCTGGGCGACTATCTCTATATCAAGTCGATGGCGATGGCGCTCACCCAGGATTCCCTGGAGATCATCCGCCTGCTATGTGACGTGACGCTGCGGATGATTGAAGGCGAGCTGTACCAGCTCACCAAGACCGGGGATGTCGATATTTCAGAGGACGAGCACTTCGAAATCATCAGGCGCAAGACGGCGTTTCTTTTTGGCGGGTGCGCACAGATCGGTGGCATGCTCGGCGGCGTCACACCGGAGCGCGAGACGGCGCTGCGCGAGTATGGGTTCAACCTGGGCGTGGCGTTCCAGCTCGTCGACGATCTGCTCGACTACACCGCCGACCAGGTCGCGCTCGGCAAGCCGATTGGGGGCGATCTGCGCGAGGGCAAGGTGACGCTTCCGATCATCTTCCTGTTACAGCGCGGCGGGAAGGACGCGGACCGGCTGATTCGTCGCGTGGTGGAGGATCGGGCGGTCACGCCCGAGCAATGGCGCGAAATTCTCGCGCTCCTTCGCGAACATCGCGCGACTGGCCTCGCCTACGACCGGGCGGTCGAGTACGCCAACCGCGCCAAGACCTGCCTCGCGGTGTTTCCGCCAAGCCGCGAACGCGACGCGCTGATGGCGTTGCCCGACTACGTCCTCGCGAGAGATCGATAGCCCTCCGTTCGTCGAGGGCCGCCCATCCGACCGCAAGAGAGATGGATCCGCTCACCCGAATCAATCAGCTCCGCACCGAGATCCGGTATCACGAAGAGCGGTATTACATCCACAACGCGCCGGACATTTCGGATGAAGAGTTCGATCGGCTGCTGCATGAACTCGAGCGTCTCGAAGCCGAGAACCCTGACCTGGTCACGCCCGATTCGCCCACACAGCGTGTGGCCGGACGCGCGGCGGAGGGGTTTCCCACGGTCGAGCACATCGCGCCGATGCTCAGCCTTGACAACGCCTACAACGAAGAGGAGCTCCGTGCCTTCGACGAACGCGTCCGCCGCGGGGCGGGGAGGAGCAGCGAACCGATCGCGTACGTCGCCGAATTGAAGATTGACGGACTCAGTATCGCGCTGACCTACCAAGACGGCCGTCTCGTCCGCGGCGCCACTCGTGGTGATGGTGTCCGCGGCGAAGACGTCACCGCCAACGTTCGGACGATTCGTGCGATTCCGTTGTCGCTGCGAGGCGCGCCGCCAGGACGACTGGAGGTTCGCGGCGAGGTGTATCTCTCTCGACGATCGTTCCAGCGTATGAACGAGGAACGCGAGCGAGAAGGAGAGCCGCTCTTCCAGAATCCGCGCAACGCGGCTGCCGGCACCATGCGTAATCTCGATCCGTCCCTGGTGGCCAGACGAAGACTTGGGGCGTTCACGTATCAACTGGTGCTTCCGTCGCCGGATCTCCAGCCGGTTGACGCTGCGCGTTCAGACTTCACCGCAAAAGCGACTCACGGCGAAGTGCTCGAGTGGATGCGCGACCTCGGTGCACCGGTCGAACCGCATTGGGCGCGGTGCGAAAACATCGATGCAGCGGTGGCCTTCTGTCAGGAGTGGGCTGACGGACGCCGGAGCCTGGAGTTCGACACTGACGGCGTGGTCATCAAGGTCGACGATCTCGCCCTGCGCGATCGCCTCGGGACGACGGCGAAGTTCCCGCGGTGGGCCACCGCGTTCAAGTTCCCCGCGCAGCAAGCGCACACGAAGCTGCTGAAAATCGATGTGAACGTCGGTCGTACGGGGGCCAATACGCCGTACGCGATTCTCGAGCCGGTGTTTCTTGCCGGCTCGACGATCTCCATGGCAACGCTCCACAACGCCGAGGACCTGGCGAGAAAGGATCTGCGCGAAGGCGACACAGTGATCGTCGAGAAGGCCGGCGATGTCATCCCGCGCGTCGTCGCACCGCTCCTGAATCTTCGCCCGCCCGACTCGGTGCCCTGGGTGATGCCGACCACGTGCAAGGTGTGCGGAAGCGAGCTGTATCGGGACGAAGAAGAGGTCGTGTGGCGGTGCGAGAATTCCTCGTGCCCGGCGCGGCTGCGCCGCAGCCTGGAGCACTTTGCGTCGCGGACGGCGATGAACGTCGAAGGTCTCGGCGAATCACTGGTCGACCAGCTCATCGAGCAGGGACTCGTCCACGATTTCGCGGATCTCTATCATCTCGAGCCGTCACAGCTCGAAGCACTGGTGGTCGCTCCGCGGACACCTCGATCGGAGCGAGCGGTGCCGCGCAAGCTCGGCAAGGTCGGCCGGAATGTGTACGAGCAGATCGTTCGGAGCAAGGAGAACGATCTGTCCAGGCTGATCTACGCGCTCGGGATTCGCCACGTCGGAGAAAAAGCGGCAGCGACCCTGGCGCGGTACTTACGGACGATGGAGGCGGTCGTGAGTGCGCCGATCGAAACGCTGCAGTCGGTGCCGGATGTGGGGCCGGTGCTCGCGGCGTCGGTCCGAGCCTTTGCTGACGAACCCCGCAACCGTGCCCTGCTCGCCAAGCTGGCCGACGCCGGCGTGAACATGGTGACCCGACAGCCGGATCCCGCCCGAGCCGCGCCCGGCCGGCTCGCCGGGAAAACGTTCGTGCTGACCGGAACGCTCGACACGCTGACTCGTGAGGAAGCGGAGTCCACCATCGAACGGCTGGGTGGAAAGGTATCCAGCTCCGTCAGCAAGAAGACGTCTTATCTCGTCGTCGGAACCGACGCGGGATCCAAGCTCGAGAAAGCCCGTGGCCTGGGCGTCCCGACGCTCACCGAAGCAGAACTCAAGGCCCTTATAATGGAGTAACGGTTCCGCTGCGAGGTCCACGCGCCCTCGCGACGTGGGTGCGCCCAACAGGGTGGTTATGTCCAAGCGTTTTACATTTGTGACCGTCGCGCTCTCCTCGATCGTGGCGTTTCTCGTCGGGTTGATCATTGCCGGCGAGTTTACGCCGGCGGCGATCGTTGCCACAGCGCCGCGCGGGGTAACCCGGGGCGGCGACGGCGTGCGCCCCGCCGGTCTGGCGCTCGGGCCTGCCGTGGTCAACTTCGCCGACGTGGTCGAGAAGATGAACGCCGCGGTCGTGAACATCGATTCGATGTCGAAGGGCGGCGACTCGCGCGACCTGCAGCGGTATTTCCGGCGCGGTGAGGGGGCGCCGGAAGCACCGCGGGATTTCGACCTGCCGCGGCAGGGGGCCGGTTCTGGATTTCTGATCGATCGGGACGGTTATATCCTGACGAACCATCACGTCATCGATGGAGCGCAGCGCATCACCGTCACGCTGGCGGACGGCCGCACGTTCCGTGCGCAGGTCGCCGGCACCGATCCGGCGATCGATGTCGCGTTGCTGAAGATTAACGGCGGTCCGGATCTGCCCGAAGCGCCACTCGGTAATTCCGACGAGCTGCGCGTCGGGGAATGGGTCTGCGCGATCGGCAACCCGCTCGGATACGTTCACTCGGTCACCGTCGGCGTGGTCAGCTTCATCGGTCGCAAGCTGTTCGATCCAAGCCTGGATGACTACATTCAGACCGACGCGGCGATCAATTTCGGCAACAGCGGCGGCCCATTGATCAACACGCGCGGGGAAGTCATCGGGATCAATTCGGCGATCAGTTCACGCGCCAGCAACATTGGCTTTGCGGTGCCGATCAATCAGGCGGTGGGAATCCTGCCGCAGCTGAAGTCGACCGGACACGTGTCGCGCGGCTACATGGGCGTGCTGCTGACTGATGTGACGCCAGCGCTGCAGCGGTCGCTCACGCTGTCGACGAGTCGTGGTGCGCTGGTTCAGGATGTGACGAATGGATCGCCGGCAGAACGGGCGGGTTTGCATACCTACGACGTCATTCTCGACGTCGAGGGGCGCGATGTCGGGACCAACGAAGAGCTGATTCGTGAGATTTCCGCGCGGCAGCCGGGTACCACGGCGCGCCTTGGAGTGCTGCGCGATGAAAGGCATCTCACGCTTCACGTGAAGCTCGCCGAACGCCCGCCGCGCGAAGACTCCGATCGCGAGGCATTCGACAGCCGGTCGCGCCCACGAGTTCCGGACCCGGCCTCGGCCGACGTGCCCCTCGGGCTGACCGTACGCGACCTGGTCGGACGGGTTGAAGTGCCCGACTCGGTGCAGGGCGTCATCGTTTCACGAGTCGACCCGACGGGGGCCGCGTTCTCAGCCTCGATCCGCCGCGGGTTCGTCATCATGGAAATCAACCGTCACGCGATCCGGAACCTGGCGGATTATCAGCATCAAGTCGCGGCGGCCAAGCCGGGCGATGTGCTCGCGCTGTATTGTTACGATCCGACCCTTGCACAGCGTTCGCTCATCACGGTCACGGTCGAATAGGCAGCCGGCATTTTCCTGACACACTCTCACTGATGAAATCTCGCATTCTGGTCATAGACGACGAGGCGGAGATCCGCCGATCGGTGCGGATGATCCTCGAGTACGAAGGGTACGACGTCATCGAGGCATCGAGCGGACCAGAAGGCGTCACGCTCGCGGAACGAGAGGCGCCGGACCTCGTTTTCCTCGACATCAAGATGCCGGGGATGGATGGACTCGAAGCGCTGCAGCGGATCAGAGCGGCGAACGAGACGCTGCCGGTGGTGATCATTTCCGGCCACGGCACGGTCAGCACCGCGGTTGAAGCCACCAAGGCGGGGGCATTCGATTTCATCGAGAAGCCGCTGGCCAGCGAGCGCGTGCTGGTGACCATTCGCAACGCGCTCGACCAGACGCGCCTGCGCGACGAAAACACCTCGCTCAAGCGCGCGGTCGAAGTGCGCCACCAGATGGTGGGCGAATCGCCGGCGCTGCGCCAGGTGTGGGACGCGATCAAGCGTGCGGCGCCGACCAACGCGACCGTGCTGCTGCTCGGTGAAAGCGGATCCGGCAAGGAGCTCGTCGCGCGTTCGATCCACCGCAACAGCTTGCGCAGCCGCGACCGCTTCGTGCAGGTGAACTGCGCGGCAATCCCCGAGGAACTGATCGAGTCGGAGCTGTTCGGCCACGAAAAGGGATCCTTCACCGGCGCGACTGAGAAACAGATCGGCAAGTTCGAACAGGCGGATCGCGGCACGATTTTCCTCGACGAAGTCGGCGACATGAGCGCGAAGACGCAGGCCAAGGTGCTGCGCGTGTTGCAAGAGGGAGAGGTCGAGCGCCTGGGATCGGCGCGGACGATCAAGGTGGACGTGCGGGTGATTGCCGCGACCAACAAGGATCTCGAGGCGGAAATCGAAAAGGGCAATTTTCGCGAGGATCTCTACTTTCGACTGAGTGTCATTCCCATTCGCGTGCCCCCGCTCCGCGATCGCCGCGAGGATATCCCCGCGCTGGTGCGCCACTTCGCGGATCTCTTCAGCCGCGACAACAACCGGCGCCCGCAGCGATTTACTCCCGCCGCCTTCGAGTATCTCCAGCGCGCGCGCTGGAAAGGGAACGTACGGGAGCTCAAGAACACGGTCGAACGGCTGATCATCATGACGCCGGGCGAGACGATCGACGTGGACGACTTGCGCGATATCGTTCGAGTTGAAACAAAAACCACGCCCGGGGACAATGAAAAGGATCGCCCTGGCACGCTGCGCGAGTTCAAGGAGTCCGCTGAGCGGACGTTCCTCGTCGGCAAACTCCGCGAGAACAATTGGAACATCTCAAAGACGGCGGAAGTGATCGGCACGCCGCGCAGCAATCTGTACAAGAAGCTGGAGCAATACGGAATCTCACAGGAGGTTGATGGCTAAGAGCAATGTTCAAGTCTTGAGCCTTGGCCCTGAGCCTTGAGCCCTGAGCCTTGAGCCTTGTTGATTGAACCGCCGCAGTGGAACAGATGATCGCCCGCCTTCGCGCGCTTCGCGCGCTTCGGCGCGGCGAGCCCCGCGCGCTTCGCGCGGTTCGGCGCCGCAAGGCCGCCGAGTCGTACCGAACGACGCGAGCTTGCTGCGCCGTAGCGCCCGAAGGGCGCGAAGGCGAGAGGAAAGTCCGAACTCCGCAGGGCAGTGCGCCGGGTAACGCCCGGTCGGGGTAACCCGAAGGAAAGTGGCACAGAAAATATACCGCCCCGAGCGAGCGCGCGAAAGCGCGCGAGTCGAGGGGTAAGGGTGAAAAGGTGCGGTAAGAGCGCACCGCGCCCGTGGCAACACGGGTGGCAGGCAAAACCCCGCACGGAGCAAGGCCAAATAGGGAAGCGCTATCAGAACGGCCCGTTCGAAGCTTCCGGGTAGGCCGCTTGATCCCGCCAGCAATGGCGGGGCTAGAGGAATGATCGTCGTCGCGCCGAAGCCCGAGCCGCAAGGTGAGGGCGGAGGCGGGAACAGAATTCGGCTTACGGGCCACTGCGGCGGCCTTTTTACGACGCAATGGATCAATGTTCAATGATGAATGTTCAATGCTCAATAGCGAAGTGAGCGCTGAAACATTGAACATTGAGCATTGAACACTGAACATTGACTTCGGAGACACCTTGATGCGCAGATCCGTTCTTCCGATCCTCATCTTTGCGGCGTTTGCGGCCGTCGCGGCGCAGCAGTCGCAAGGCCCCGGGCAGATTCGTCCTCGTCCGGGAGAGGGACGCGAGCCCGAGTTTCCCGCACCGAAAATCACCGACTACAAACCGAAGTCGACGCTCGTCGTGCCGCAGCATCCGGTGCCGCGGGCGAAATTTCCTGTCGTC
>Ga0222622_10001291_pt1 | contig 10156 bp, 10 predicted proteins | sample PLM2_5_b1metaG_FD_177335 | JGI IMG/M metagenome (GOLD analysis project Ga0222622, IMG submission 177335) | Groundwater sediment microbial communities from an aquifer in East River, Colorado, USA - PLM2_5_b1 | ecosystem: Environmental > Terrestrial > Soil > Riparian zone | place: USA: East... | reverse complement strand
TTCTAAAAACACAGGCAAATGCATAATAACGATACATAAATCCCAAAAAAAATGAAGCGTTTATTAAAAAATTGGTTTGAATTGTACAGTATACTTGTCTGTGTCATTACCGCCCTTCCATTATTTGTAATTGCGGTTCTATTAAGAAGTACTTATCCTTTTCTTTTTCATTTTCTTTTATTTTCAACAGGCTGGTTGGTATGGACATGGATCGAATATCATATACATCGTTTCCTCCTTCATCCTAAAACAGATAAATGGAAAACAACCACATCACAGATCCACCAGCATCATCATATCGATCCGGGGCAATTTGAAATAAAGCTGTTGCACAGAATTTTGCTTTTTATTTTCAGCTGTGTGTTTATTTGTATTGCATACAAACTGAATAATTATTTTACTTTTTTTTCAGGTTTTTTCTGGGGTTCGGCAGCCTATTGCTATATCCATTACCTGCTTCACCAAGAATGGACAAAAACATTCATACCCGCCCATCACGAATTCCATATTACTCATCATTGTAAATACACAGATAAATGTTTTGGAGTAACTGTAATGTGGTGGGACATTTTATTCGGAACTATTCCTAAAAAGAGTTTAACTGCCGGCAATAAAATATTGAATTTCTATTATAAAAAATGAACTCTTATCAAATATTGATATTCTAAACAATTAAAAAAAATAATTATGAAAAAACACATCCTTTATTTTCTGCTGCTTGTATTGCCTGTAGCCAGTTTTTGTCAACAGACAAATGATACTGTTCCGTTCGTTAAAACAGATTACTTGTTAAAAAGTAAAAATCAAAAAACAGCCGCATGGGTTTTATTAGGCGGTGGCACAGCATTAATAGGCCTTGGCTTTCTAATTGGCGATAGCAAGAATGCCACTTTTGATGATGCAGGTACCGGGGTTGTTTTGGGCGGTATTGGTTTTCTTTCAGTAGTTGGAAGCATTCCTCTTTTTATTGCATCAGGAAAAAACAAAAGAAAAGCAATGAACGCTTCGGCATTCATAAAACTGGAAACAGTTCCATTACCTCAAAAGCAATCTTTTGTTCAAAATTCTTATCCAGCTTTTTCGGTAAACATTATTTTTTAACCAAATAAAAAAGGAGATTACAATGAAAAATTTACTACAGTTTTCCCAACCCAATTTTATGTTTATAAAAACAAAATGGGTATTTGCTATTGTTTTTTCAATTACAACCGTGATGATCGGTTGTAAAAAAGATATTTTGCCATCCGGAAGTGATGAAACGTTAACCCAAGAGACAAGAACGGCATCATCAAAAAGCAAAGCACCTGATATAGTAGTGCATGCAGGTGGCTCAATTCAGGTCGCAGTTGATGCGGCGAATCCTGGGGACATCATTCAGATTGAAGCCGGTACCTACCACGAAGCCGTTGTAGTTAATAAGCCCGGAATCCAATTGATTGGACAAACAGGTTCTGCTAACGAGAGAGTAATAATTGAAAACCCGGGTGATGAAGAGAATGGTATTACTGTTCGCAGTAATGGCGACGGCTTCGTTTTAAAAAATGTTGTCATACAAAACTTTGAAGAAAATGGTGTATTTATGATTCGGGCAGATAATTTTTTATTATCCCATGTTGATACAAAAAATAACGGTGAGTATGGTTTGTTCCCGCTGTTTTGTAATGGTGGTCTAATGGAACATTGTTCTGCTACAGGACATACGGATACCGGGCTATATATTGGTCAATCTGAAAATATTACTCTGGAATTCAATGTTGCTTTTGCCAATGTGAATGGATTAGAAATTGAGAATTGTTCAAATGTAACTGTTTCAAAAAATCAATCTTACGATAATGTATGCGGCATACTGGTTGTTTTATTGCCTGGCCTTACTACAAAGACATCAACAAATATTTTAGTTAGTAATAATCATGTGTATGGTAACAATCATATCAATTTTGCAGAACCCGGAGGTGGCTTCGAGTCCTTTGTCCCTTCAGGCTCAGGTATACTTGTGGTTGGAGTGGACAATGTCACTGTAAAAGACAATAATATTAGCGATAACAACTTTGTTGGCATTGCAACAGTAAGTACTTTACTATTAGGTGCAATTGCCGGTTTGCCCCCAGAAGCTTTTGCAGATATCGAACCCAATCCTGATGGAACTAAAATACAAAGTAATGTACTTATAAATAATGGAGCTAACCCTCCTGTTGGGATACCATTACCTGGTGTTGATCTTTTATGGGATGGATCAGGAACTAATAATTGCTGGAGCAATAACCATTTTTCTACTGCCTATCCTTCAGGTTTACCGGTTTGTAATTAATTTAAAGAACGGTGTTAAATTATGGCGCTGTTTCTATTCATTTAATAAATTTTTCTACTATGAAAAAGATCATTCTTTATACACTAATACTGGTAATTCCGGCAGCGACTTTCTGCCAATCAACTCCCAGCGACATGCCAGCGATAAAAACTGATTACCTGAAAAAAAGTAAAAATCAGAAAACAACAGCATGGGTTTTACTGGGTGGCGGGTTTGCATTAACAGTAACAAGCACCCTGATGGCAGCCCCGAAAGTTACTGAAGATGTAGGAAATGTTTTCGTCGGAATTTTTACTGCAGAGCCTGTTCCGGAAAATAATTATACTGCTGAAAACATTCTTTTAATTACGGGCACCGCATCTATGCTTGCTTCCATCCCATTATTTATTGCTTCTAAAAAAAATAAAAGAAGGGCAATGGATATGTCAGCGAATATAAAAATGGAAAATGTCAGGATGTTCCAGTACCAGTCTTTTGTTCAAACCTCTTATCCTGCCATTGCTTTAAAAATAAAATTATAAACTACTTCTGATAAAAGGTATATGCTTGTAAATGCAAGTATATACCTTTTGCCTTTTCTGCCTCTAACCAGTACCTTTGCCGCACTTTAAGAATTGGGCAATGAATACATCTCATTTATCAGAACAAGAACAAATACGCAGGGAGAAATTAGGCGACCTTTTAGGAATGGGGATCGATCCCTATCCTGCCGAATTATTTCCTGTAAACAATAGTGCGGTTAATATCAAGCAGCAATTTAATGATGAGAATAAAGAAACATTTAAAGATGTATGTGTGGCAGGCCGCATCATGAGCATTCGTGATATGGGTAAGGCAAATTTTTCTGTGATACAGGATTCATCTGGTCGTATTCAATTATATATTAAGAGAGATGATATTTGCCCGGGTGAAGACAAAACTCTTTATGATATAATTTGGAAAAAATGCACTGATATTGGCGACATCATCGGCGTAAAGGGTTACGTGTTTAAAACTAAAACTGGTGAAACATCCATTCATGTAAAGGAGCTTTCAATTCTTGCAAAGGCATTAAAGCCTCTGCCGATTGTTAAAGAAGCGGAAGGACAAACTTTTGATGCAGTTACTGATCCTGAATTCAAATACCGCCAGCGTTATGCTGATCTCATAATCAACCCGGAAGTAAAAGAAGTGTTTACCAAAAGAACAAAACTGGTAAATGCTATACGGGAATTTTTAAATGAACGCGGCGCTTTGGAAGTTGATACTCCCGTTTTACAAAGCATACCGGGTGGTGCAGCAGCAAGACCATTTTCGACACACCATAATGCATTAGATATTCCGATGTATTTGCGTATTGCTAATGAACTTTATTTGAAAAGATTGATAGTCGGTGGATTTGATTGGGTATATGAATTCAGCCGCAACTTTCGTAATGAAGGGATGGACCGAACACATAATCCAGAATTTACTGTGCTTGAGTTTTATGTCGCCTATAAAGATTATATATGGATGATGGAAACCACGGAGCAGCTTCTTGAAAAAGCAGCCATCGCTGTCAATGGAACTACCATATCAATTGTAGATGGAAAGGAGATTGATTTCAAAGCACCTTACCGCAGGGTGACAATGACTGATGCAATTAAAGAGCATACAGGTTTTGATATCAGCAATATGAGTGAAGAACATTTACGCAGTGTTTGCAAACAATTGCATGTTCATGTTGATAAAACAATGGGAAAAGGAAAATTGATAGATGAGATCTTCAGTGAGAAATGTGAAAAACATTTTGTGCAGCCAACTTTTATTATTGATTATCCAAAAGAAATGAGTCCGCTCACAAAAAAACACAGAAGTAAAGAAGGGTTTGTGGAGAGATTTGAACTAATGGTAAATGGAAAAGAAATCGCCAATGCTTACAGTGAATTAAATGATCCTATCGATCAACGCGACAGGTTTGAAGAACAAACGAAGCTGATGGAACGTGGCGATGACGAAGCGATGTACATCGACTATGATTTTTTGAGAGCTCTTGAATATGGTATGCCACCAACAGCAGGTATTGGTTTTGGAATAGATCGTATCTGCATGTTGCTATTGAATCAGCCGTCTATTCAGGATGTGCTTTTATTCCCAATGATGCGACCGGAAAAGAAAGACGACGAATAGAATGCACAGTTTATCCAGAACTCTGTTGAACATTAATTTTTGAAACTTATTTTTCTGTAGCTTGCACAGTCGCAACCAAAACTAAGGCTCATCACTATACACATGAGAGAAAGCACCCGGCAATTTTTGGCCGGGTTTTTTTAATCAACATACAGATCTCTATACAAATTGGCACCAGGCACTACACTATAATGGGAAAGATCTGTAATACCTTCTTTAGCCATCACATCCTCATCAATAAAACAATTACCGGTACAATCTGCTGAGGGTTTATTTAAAATATAAAATGCGGAATCAGCAAGTATATCTGTTGTGCGGCTCATTTTGGCCAACACTTCTCCGCCTAATAAATTTCTTACTGCAGCAGTATCAATAGTTGTCCGTGGCCAAAGTGCATTTGATGCAATGCGATATTGTTTTAATTCAGCCGCCCAACCAATTGCCATCATGCTCATACTAAATTTTGTTATGGTATAAGCAACATGACCCGCCAGCCATTTCGGATCTAAATTTATTGGAGGTGATAGTGTAAGTATATGTGCATTGGCCGATTTTTTTAAATGAGGTATGCAAGTCTTTGTTACAAAAAAAGTTCCTCTCACATTTATGTCATGCATTAGATCAAAACGCTTAGGTTCTGTCTGCTCTGTAAGTGTAAGTGAGATCGCAGATGCATTATTAATAACGATATCAATTCCGCCGAACTGCGAAACCGCTTTATCGATCGCCGCTTGTATTTGATCTTCAAAACGAATGTCACATTGCACAGCCAATGCCTTACCACCTGCATCTTCTATCTCTTTAGCTGCCGAAAAAATTGTTCCCCCCAGCTTTGGATTCTCTTCAACTGACTTTGCAGCAATAACAATGTTAGCACCTTCTTTAGCAAGCTTCAATGCGATCGCTTTACCAATACCACGACTGGCCCCTGTAATAAAAGCAGTCCTGTTTTTTAATGACATTATCAATAATTTAAGCAGTGAAGATAGTCAATGAAGGGTCAAATTGAGTTTGATCCCTTCGTAAATCTACGAGCCCGTCAGTAAAAAAGGCAGTAAAAAAAAGGAGCAATTTTGCTCTTTTGCAAACCATTAACGAGGATTATGTTTGTACCAGAAGTTGATTGGTAAGGCTACTGTATCCAATATCCGATGTCCAAAACCGTCCAGAAGTTCTTAATCCATAATCCTGATAAACCAAACGTAAAATCCGTATCAATCAACTTTTCTTATTTTATTGAAAATTCAAATATGAAAATTCAGGAACCCGTTTTAATCCAGGGCCTGATGAAAAACCAAAATCCAAATCCCGTATCCGTTGAAATGCTTTAAGGTTAATTGAGCTTGAAAAAAATTATCCCGACTTTAAGTCGGGATTTTTATTTAGTGCTCGGGTAAATGAGGCTTTGTCTCCATTATTGAATCTATCTCTTTCATGATTTCACTGTCAAGTTTTGGGTATAGATCAAGAGCTGAAAGGTTTTGTTCTAATTGTTCTTTTTTTGTGGCACCCAGGATAGCCGTAGTTACATTAGGATTCGCAATGCACCAGGCAATAGATAGTGTAGCAAGGTTAGTTCCAAGCTTATCTGATACATTTTTTAGCTTCCTTACTTTTTCGATCTTATCGTTTACTAATACTTTTTCCTTTAACCATTCAAAACCGGGGATACCCATGCGGGAATCTTCAGGAATGCCGTTATTATATTTTCCGGTAAGCAAACCACTTGCCAGTGGGCTCCATATAGTTGTTCCCATTCCGATATCCCGGAAGATCTTTAAATAATCATTCTCCATTTTTTGTCTATGAAATAGATTATACTCTGGTTGTTCAACTGAAGGACCGATCAAATGATACTTCTCTGCAATCATGTGGGCTTCCATGATCTCCTGTGCACTCCATTCGCTGGTGCCCCAGTATAAAACCTTTCCCTGTTGAATTAAAACGTTCATCGTCCATACCACTTCTTCCATTGGTACAGTTTTATCGGGCCGATGACAGAAATACAGATCGAGATAATTGAGTTGCATTCTTTGTAAAGCTTCGTGACATGCTTCAATAAGATGTTTTCTGCTCAACCCCTTTTGTGTCGGTTTATTATCAGGACCATGCCAGCCCCAGAATGCTTTGCTGCTAACGGTATAAGAAGTTCTATCCCACTTTTTATTTTTTAAAACCCTGCCCATGATCATTTCACTTTCTCCGCGACTATATACTTCTGCATTATCAAAAAAATTTACACCATTATCATAAGCAATGCCCATCAGTTCATCTGCTTTGTTATCGTCAAGTTGTTTGTGAAATGTGACCCAACTGCCATAAGAAAGTACGCTAAGCTGTAAGCCAGATTTACCCATTCGTCTATATTCCATACAAAATGTTTGAGATCCGAAGTTCGATGTTTTTTAATGCTAAGTGAAAAACTATTGAGTCATGATCCCTTCTTTTAAATTGAAGGGACCAGTAGGAAAATGACAGGTAAATACTTTCATATCCTGCGGTGCATCAATACCATCTCTACAATAAATGTGTTTATCCTTTCCGTCGATCCGGGATGGCTTGTCTGTATAAAATTTTTGCTGGTTCTGATCCCACCAAAGTTCAGGAGTTCGTAAAGTATCGCCGTCCTTATTTATAACCATTACACTATCCCGAAGGAATACTTTATTCAGATTATCATAATAGATACCGTATTTCGCCGTCAACCAACTTTCGACTCTAACGCTGTCATCATAAAAATCTACATGAAGTGTATTGGGAAATTCTGTAAAAACAGTGTCCCGCTGATATCGATACATTAATGGAGCGACTAGTTTTGCCTTCATCACTCCCGATTGGCTGAGATAGCTTTCAATCGTTTTTGCTTCTTCCCTCAACTCTGCTTTTTTTGTCCAATTTTCAATTTCTTTAGGATCGTTTTCGCAGGAAGAAAAAAATAAAAGTACAAGTAATGCTAAATAGCGAATAGAAAGTTGAACGGAGCGTCGCAACAAAAGTTCAATATAGTTGCAGAAGCTGGTCACATAAAAGAATTAATGATTCAAATTACAAGTAAATTCTAATTGTATTTGCGTTTTGTAAACCAAAGGTCGCTTAAAGTAAATCCAAATGAAAGCCTGAATAAATTTTCGCTGATCGGGTTATCATTGTTGCCTCTTCTAATGTATTCAGCCGAAATATTGACAACGGAATATTGAGAACGGAACCTGCGTGATGCATCCTTAAGATTTGCGATAGGTAAACTAATGCCTCCGGATATACCCCAGACCGGTAATTTTTGGTTATTTATATTGACATAATCATCGCCGAAAAACGCACCGGCCCTATAAGCCATCAAGCTGCTATAAGATTCTTTTAACCGTGGCCGCATCTGGCCGCCAACTCTTAGCTGCCAGTTAGTTTTTACCGCATCTGTCTGCCCATTGAAACTATAATTATCCCAATTAGTATTTGACACATCTACCCCGATAAGCCAACCGCTTTGTTTAATATCGGGCAGTTGCTCAATAATAAATCCGGCACCAAAACTTGCAGGATAAACTAATTCTCCTTTGACATCATTTTGCTGGGACACACTATCAAGCCGAAGCTCACTTGCATCCGTTGGAACAAGAACCCAGGTTTCCCTGATGTAGTCATTGTGGGTTTTAAACTTGTGTTCAATATTTCCAAAAGCTCCCAACTGGAGATACCTCATTTTGTTTGGGCTTAAATCAATTCGGTATTGCATTCCTGCATTAAAAAAAAGACCTCCAAAATTTGATCTTGACTGATGATTTGAGGCGCTGTAACTGACCGTATCATTTAGAAGTATTCTGCGAGTGTCGTAATTCTTTTTACCAAATAAATAACCAAAATTAACTCCAAAACTAAAATTGTTGAAGGCAAACCCGGTTCCTGTATTTAAAAGAAAAGTACCTCCATCACCCCTGAACTGAGTTTTTGCACTATCGATCGATTGACCAGTATTGGGATCAACTAATCTTTCGTATTTGTCGATCCTGTAACCGATAGTAGTAAGTGGTCTCAAACCCAAAACCAATCCCCAATTCTTTTTAAGGGGAACACCTATTTGCATATAAGAGAAATAGGCATTTGTTGAAGTAAAAGTTTGCGGATTGTTTGCTTCATGCAACCCATGGCTGGTAAGATTAACTCCTACATCAAGCAACATTCTTCCATATTGTATCTTGTTTGAGTTTAATTCCTTGACAGCAAAAAAACGGGAATACGATGCAGGGTTTGAAAAATTTATAAGGGAATAGGATTTCCCATTTCGTGGATCAGAAAGCCCGGTGCTCGGCTGTTCAGAAAATGCTGCAGTTACCCCACCCATTCCGCGGTTATAAATATGTGAGCTTGGATGAAGATCACCGAGGCCATAACGTGAATATGGAGAATTATCCTGGGCATTAACAAAGACATTGGCTAATAGCTGAAAACTAAAGGCCATTAATGTATATTGAAAAAACCTTGATGACGATTTAAAACTGAACAGTTTTCGTTGAAGATTGAACATGAAAAATTGAGCATTTAGTCCCGGAAAAAAGTCCCCTAACTCCCTGTTTATCTTACTGGTTATTCACTTCGCTAATGGCATAAAGCCCTTTGAAGATCAGTTCGGGGTCTGCAAATATCTGGTTTTTAAGATGGGGAGCCAAATAGACTAAATCACCCCCGGTTAAATGGACGTTAAAGTTCCCATATCTTTCTTTGAATACATCAATAAATCCGTCGATCTCTTTTGCCATTCCGATCACCACTCCGCTTAAAATATTTGTAACAGTATCGTATCCAACAAGCGGCACATTCCCATCTGGTTTTACTATTGGCAGTTTAGCGGTGAATTGATTTAGTGCTTTCATTCGCATTTCCATTCCGGGTGATATTCCGCCACCCAAAAATTCATGATCTGCATTAATAAAATTATAAGTTATACAGCTCCCCATTCCAATTACCAGGTTATGTTGTTTGGGGAAAAAATAAACTGCGGCTGCACATAACGCCAACCGATCAGCCCCGATAGTTTCGGGTTTTCCAACAGGTGTGGTGAAAGGAAGTTTTGAAAGATGGCTAAGCTTGTGAAATTTTGTTTTTTTTGCAAGCAGTGTTTCGATCTCAGGATTATGATTGATAACAGACGAAAGAATTGTTTTTTGTGCATCAAATTTTTCCAGGACCGATCCGATGATGGCGATCTCATCGTTTTCAATAACGATCACTTCTGCAAGTTTTGCGTTTTGGAAAAAAGCAATTTTCAGTCTTGTGTTACCAAAGTCGAAGCAGAGTGTATTCATTAGTTGCTTGATTACAATTCAAACTGGAAACCAGATAAATTTTGAAAATGCCCGTTTAGTTTTATTTTTTCTTTTAACCCTTCCATCTCTGCTACCATCGGTAATACTTTGGTTAAATGACGCTTTATGTATTCCTGCCGCTGCAGTTCATTCATAAGGCCAAGCAGTTCATATTCTTCCTGCAAGGTAAGGCCAACATGATGTGCCACTTCATAAGTATTCAATTCTTCATCAGGTTTTTTAAAATCTTTTGATACGTTCAGCAACTTATGCAATTCTCGAATGCCTTTCAATACTCTCCGCATCAGCTCCATATCGCCCTGTTCTTTATTATCGGGATAATTGACAATAGCGCCACTATAAAGTTTATCAGGCACCTCCTTTATTATTTCTAACATGCGAA
>Ga0222622_10001289_pt1 | contig 10165 bp, 6 predicted proteins | sample PLM2_5_b1metaG_FD_177335 | JGI IMG/M metagenome (GOLD analysis project Ga0222622, IMG submission 177335) | Groundwater sediment microbial communities from an aquifer in East River, Colorado, USA - PLM2_5_b1 | ecosystem: Environmental > Terrestrial > Soil > Riparian zone | place: USA: East River... | reverse complement strand
TGTCGAAGAACACATCGGAAACTCGGGAAGAAAATCGTCGGCACGAGCCTTGAGCCTATGACGCTCAACTTACGGGCGACCCTTTCTGGAAGGCGCAATGTGATGTCGACAACCCGACTACCTGTTTTGTTCCTCACTGACCTGGTCGTACTGCCCGGCATGGTGGTACCGATCGAGCTTGACGATGCCGCCCGCGCGGCGGTTGATGCAGCGAAGGCCCATAGCGACGGCACGCTGCTGGTGGCTCCGCGTCTGGAGGACCGCTATGCCTCCTACGGCGTGGTGGCCGAGATCGTACAGCTCGGCCGTCTCGCCACCGGCGAACCGGCGGCGGTGATCAAGGCCGAGCGGCGGGTCAGGATCGGCTCTGGTGTCTCGGGACCGGGTACAGCGCTCTGGGTTGAGGCTGAGGAACTCCCCGAGCCTGCCCAAGAGACCGAGGAAGTCACCAAGCTCGCCGCTGAATACAAGAGTCTCGTCATTGCGACTTTGCAGCGGCGCGACGCCTGGCAGGTCATTGACACGGTCAATCGGCTCACCGATCCTTCTACGCTGGCTGATTTGGCTGGCTACGCGCCATGGCTGAGTGATGAACGGAAGCGCCAGCTGCTGGAAACTCCCGATGTCATGGTGCGGCTGACCACCCTGATCGAGTGGACCAAGGCCTATATCGCCGAGACAGAGGTCAACGACAAGATCGCCGATGACGTGCGCGAAGGGATGGAAAAGAGCCAGCGCGAGTTCCTGCTGCGCCAGCAGCTGAATGCGATCCGCAAGGAGCTGGGCGAGGACGAGCCGGACGGCGCTCAGGACTATCGAGCGCGTGTGGAGGCTGCGGACCTGCCCGATGACGTTCGCAAGGCGGCGCTTCGTGAGGTCGGCAAGCTCGAGCGAGCGAGCGACCAGAGCCCCGAGTCGGGCTGGATCCGCACCTGGCTGGACACCATCCTCGAACTGCCCTGGAGCACCAAGACCACTGACGCCACTGACATCACAGCTGCGCGGGAGGTGCTGGACGCCGACCACCATGGCCTGGACGACGTCAAGGATCGGATCGTCGAGTACCTTGCGATCCGCGCTCGCCGCGCGGAGCGTGGCCTCGAGGTCATCGGCGGACGCGGCTCCGGCGCGGTAATGGCGCTTGTCGGCCCCCCTGGTGTGGGCAAGACCTCGCTAGGTGAATCAGTCGCTCGGGCGTTGGGTCGCAATTTCGTCCGGGTCGCCCTTGGTGGCGTACGCGATGAGGCGGAGATCCGCGGTCACCGGCGTACCTATGTAGGCGCCCTGCCCGGCCGGATCGTACGCGCGATCACCGAGGCCGGATCGATGAACCCGGTGGTATTGCTGGACGAGATCGACAAGGTCGGCTCGGACTATCGCGGAGACCCTGCAGCTGCCCTGTTAGAGGTCCTCGACCCTGCGCAGAACCACACCTTCCGCGATCACTATCTCGAGGTGGACCTCGACCTGTCCGACGTGCTGTTCTTGGCGACGGCCAATGTAGTCGAGACGATTCCGCAGGCTCTGCTGGACCGGATGGAGCTCGTGAGCCTCGACGGCTACACCGAAGACGACAAGATCGTCATCGCTCGCAAGTTCCTGCTGCCACGGCAGCTCGAGCGCGCGGCGCTGACACCGGATGAGGTCACGGTCTCCGATGAGGCGCTGCGAGAGATCGCGGCGAACTACACGCGCGAGCCCGGCGTACGCCAACTCGAGCGCTTTCTTGCGAAACTGCTGCGTAAGGCAGCCACCAAGCTCGCGAGCGCGGCCGTTCAGCCGGGTTTGGTGATCGAGGCGGGCAACCTGCGCGAGTACCTCGGTCGGCCGCGGTTCACACCCGAGGCGCACGAGCGGACATCGGTCCCCGGGGTGGCTACCGGGTTGGCTGTGACAGGTCTCGGCGGGGACGTGCTGTTTGTTGAGGCGTCTGCCTTGGACGGAACATCGCAAGGATCTGGACCCGGCGGGCTGACGCTGACCGGGCAACTGGGCGAAGTGATGAAGGAGTCGGCGCAGATCGCGCTCTCTTACGTACGGGCGCACGCCGAGCGGCTCGGAATCACCGACCGATCGATTCTCGACAGGCACATCCACATCCACGTTCCGGCGGGCGCGGTCCCCAAGGACGGTCCCTCAGCAGGCGTCACGATGGTGACGGCGCTGACCTCAATGGCACTCAACAGGCCCGTACGGTCCGATGTTGGGATGACAGGCGAAGTCACGCTGAATGGGCGGGTGCTGCCGATCGGCGGAGTCAAGCAGAAGCTGCTCGCTGCCCAGCGGGCAGGGCTGACGACGGTGTTCGTACCGAAGCGGAATGAGCCAGATCTGGATGATGTGCCAGCCGATGTGCTCGAGACGATCAACGTCATCCTGACTACCGATGTGGCCGAACTAGTCGCTCAGGCCATCGAGCCCGCCGCTGCTGACACGAGCAGCCGGGCCGCTGCCTGATACCTAGGGATCCGAGCGCGTGGCGAGCTGATCTTCGTCGTATTTCGACTTGACCAGGCTCGCCACCGTCGTGATCGTGAGAGTCACGACGATCACGGTCAACGACAGCCAGATGGGGATCTCGCCGTCGAAGGGTGCCCAGTCCGCCAGATGGTAGGAATGCAGCGCGTGCAAGATCAGCTTGATGCCGATGAAGCCCAGGATGATTGACAGGCCGACGGACAAGTAGACCAGCCGCTTGAGCAAACCGCCGATCAAGAAATAGAGCTGGCGTAGTCCCATCAAAGCGAAGACGTTCGCAGTGAAGACCAGATATGGCTCCTGGGTAAGTCCGTAGATCGCGGGGATGGAATCCAGCGCGAACAACAAGTCCGTGCTCCCCAGAGCGATGATCACAATGAGCATCGGCGTGATCAGCCGCTTGCCGTCCTCCACAACGGTCAACTTCGTGCCCCGATAGTCCTTGGTCGCGTTGAAGTGCTTCCTGACGTAACGCAGCGCAGCGTTGTCGGGCGGGGTGTCAGTGTCCTCGTCGTGTTTGCGGTAGTCGAGATAGATCTTCACGGCGGTCCATACCAGGAAAGCCCCGAAGATGAAGAACACCCAGCTGAATGCGTTGATGACTGCGGCACCCACCGCGATGAAGACGCCGCGGAAAATCAGCGCCAAGATGATGCCGACGAGCAGCGCGAACTGCTGTAGCTGCCGGGGAACCTTCAGCTTGGACATGATGATGAGGAAGATGAAGAGGTTGTCGATCGAGAGGCTGTACTCGGTTATCCAGCCGGCAAAGAACTCTCCGGCGTACTGAGGCCCTGCAATCGCCCACACACCGAAGCCGAAGATGACCGCCAAGGCGACGAAGATAGCGATGAAGAGGCCAGCCTCTTTCATCGACGGCTCATGCGGGCGGCGCCCGAGAATCAGCACATCGATGACCAGGATCGCCACCATCACGACGACGGTGATGATCCACGCGTAGAGGTGAACCTCCATATGGAGTCCCTTCCGAGACGGGAGTCGGCGATCGATCAGTCTCGGAGGTCTCTTCCGCCGGGGTTACCGGCCGAGGGCACCGGGTTTATCTGGTAGGAATAAATCCTGTCCGGAACTATCCGTGATGACGATGCCCCCGCGAAGGAATACTCCCCTCCGATCTTCAGTATGTCAGGAGACGGCCAATCGCCCGATTTCAGGACTCACCGGTTGGCCTCCACCATCTGCCGGAGCTCCTTCTTGAGATCTGCGATTTCGTCACGCAGCCGTGCCGCCAACTCGAACTGCAGATCGGCAGCAGCTGTGTGCATCTGAGTCGTCAGCTCTTGGACGAGGTCGGCGAGGTCGCCCGCCGGAAGCCCGGCCAATCTGCGTGCCTGAGCGGTCGTCTCCCGCGCGCCCAGGGACGGAACGGGAGCACGGCCTCGCCTCTGCCGGCCACCCAGCAGGTTGTCGGTGTCGACGTCCTCTCGCGCCAGCATGTCGGTGATGTCGGCAATTTTCTTGCGAATGGGCTGCGGATCGATGCCGTTGGCGACGTTGTACGCCACCTGCTTCTCTCGGCGCCGGTTGGTCTCATCGATCGCGGCCGCCATCGAGTCTGTGACGGAGTCGGCGTACATGTGGACCTCACCGGACACGTTGCGGGCGGCTCGTCCGATCGTTTGAATCAGACTTTTCGCGCTTCGCAGGAACCCTTCCTTATCGGCATCGAGGATCGCGACCAGGGACACCTCGGGAAGGTCGAGACCCTCACGAAGCAGGTTGATGCCAACCAGCACATCGAATTCCCCCGTCCTCAACTCTCGGAGCAACTGGACACGCTGCAGCGTGTCTACTTCTGAGTGCAGGTATCGCGTTCGGATGCCGTTCTCAAGGAGATAGTCGGTGAGATCCTCGGCCATCTTCTTTGTCAGCGTGGTCACCAGGACACGCTCGCGTCGCTCGGTGCGCACTCTGATCTCGCTCATCAGATCGTCGATCTGGCCGTGCGTTGGCTTGACGATCACCTGAGGATCGACCAGCCCAGTAGGTCGAATGAGCTGTTCGACGAATCCTCTCGACTTGGCCATCTCGTAGTTGCCCGGTGTGGCAGATAGATAGACCGTCTGGCCGATCCTCTCCACGAATTCCTCGAAGCGCAGCGGCCGGTTGTCCATGGCACTCGGCAGCCGGAAGCCATGCTCGACCAGCGTCCGCTTCCGGGACATGTCACCTTCGTACATGCCACCGATCTGAGGCACCGTGACGTGCGACTCATCGATGACCAGGAGGAAGTCCGACGGGAAGTAATCGAGCAGACAGTTCGGGGGGCTGCCAGGTGCCCGACCGTCGATATGCCGCGAATAGTTCTCGATGCCGGAGCACGTGCCGATCTGCCTCATCATCTCGATGTCATAGCTAGTGCGCATCCGGAGTCGCTGCGCCTCGAGCAGGCGCTGCTCCCGCTCGAGCTCTATGAGTCGATCGGCCAGCTCGACCTCGATGCCGGCCATGGCTCGCTCCATCCGTTCCGGGCCAGCGACGTAATGGCTGGCGGGAAACAGATAGATCTCATGGTCCTCGGTGACCACCTCGCCGGTGACCGGATGGAGGGTGCTCAGCTTTTCGATCTCGTCGCCGAAGAACTCCACCCGCACCGCGAGCTCTTCGTACATTGGGAACACTTCGAGGGTGTCCCCGCGCACTCGGAAGGTGCCACGGCTTCCGGACAGATCATTGCGCGCGTACTGCACGCCCACCAGCCGGCGCAACAAGGCGTCCCGCTCGATCTCTTGTCCCACCTGAAGCTTGATCATTCGGCCGACGTACTCCGCCGGCGTACCCAAGCCATAGATGGCTGAGACAGTGGCGACCACGATGACGTCGCGTCGTGTGAGCAGTGAGTTTGTGGCCGAGTGACGCAGCCGCTCGACCTCCTCATTGAGCGAGGAGTCCTTCTCGATGTAGGTGTCGGTCTGAGGCACGTATGCCTCAGGCTGGTAGTAGTCGTAGTAGGAGACGAAGTATTCGACTGCGTTACGTGGGAAGAACTGCCGGAGCTCGTTGGCGAACTGGGCTGCGAGGGTCTTGTTTGGTTGCATTACCAGGACTGGCCGCTGCAGTCGCTCGGCGAGCCATGCGACGGTGGCTGTCTTGCCGGTGCCGGTAGCCCCGAGCAACACCACGTCCTGCTCGCCTCTGGTGATCCGTTCCTCTAGCTCGTCGATCGCCTGGGGCTGGTCCCCTGATGGCGCGAAATCGCTCTCCACCTTGAACGGGGCGACTGCGCGCTGAAGGTCTTCAATCGGACGCATGGCGCGAGCCTACGTTGGCGTCCTGACAGAAACTCCCGTTAACCCCCGGAGGCCTGACTCTTCAACATCGAGTTGATCATCGAAGTGAAGTCTTTGTTCAGCTGATCGGTCTGAGTGTTGGGTGTGAAGTACGCCGTACCGATAACCGTCACACCGTCGCTCTGTCGCACCGACACGAGCGAGAACAGGTAGAGCTTCGTCGTACCTTGCCCACCACTGACGGTCACCTCAGCAACACAGGTCGCTGCCTTGAGCCGCGTCGTGCCGACATCAGCGTCCTTCGCATCTTGGAACTTCCCGTTGGACGTGCCCTCTGCGACATCCCGATGCCATGCATCACACAATTGGCCCGGATTGGTGGACGGCGAGATCTGCAGCGATTGCCCCAGGAAAACGCTCTTGCCATTGGACAGCTGCGCCACGTTCTTACCGGTCTTCTTGACCTCCCACCCGGTGGCGGGTACGAGCTCGACTCCGTTACCGAGATCAATAGCTCCGCCGGTCGGCGATTGCGATGACTCGGTCGGTGTGGGTTGCGGTTGTGACGACGGCTCCCCACTGGGTTGCGGGGTCGGCTCCTCCGTTGGCGGAGCCGGCTGGCTAGGTGTGATCGAGACGTCTGGCTGATCGGTACCGCCCCGATTCAACACCATGATGATCCCGCCAACAGCAGCCAGCAGGACAATGGCCGCCGCCACGATGGCGATGATCATCACCGGGCTTTTCTTGGTTGGCGCTCCCTGGGTGCCGGGAGGCTGCGGCCCTGGTCCTTGCGGCCCAAAATCTGCCGGCTGAGGAGGATATCCGCCAGGAGGGGGGCCGTACGCCCGCTGCGGGCCGTAGCTGCCCTGTGGCGGATAACCCTGCTGAGGTGGCTGCTGCTGCGGATAACCGCCGGGCTGCTGCGGCGGATATCCGGGGCTCGGCTGCTGGGGTGGATAGCCAGGGCTGGGCTGTTGCGGCGGATAGCCACCCGGACCTTGAGGCGGGTAGCCGCCCTGCTGACCCCAGTCTGGAGGGTTCTGCGTCACGGCCGGCCCTCCTCTTCGTCGTAGAACCGGTCTCGCGCCTCATCCGCCTCGCTGCTGGTGTCCTCGCGAATGGTGGTTTCGTCGGGGGCCAGTGGATTCGCTTGACCGGACGCAGAGGGCTGCTCCCCCGCTATCGGGGAGTCAAAGCCCGGAACGATCGATTCATCAGGCCTGGCGGTCGTCAGCACCGCACCCACCTTGGGCCGCGTCGCCTTGGGTTGCACCCGCACCGCGGTGCCACAGGCGTTGCAGAAAGCGGCATGGTCCAGCAGCGGCATCTCGCACTGCGCGCAGAACTGGAGCTCACTCGTCGGCCCGACGCCAGCGGCTCGCGCGGACCGCTCCAACGCGGCTTCCATCAGCCCAGCGTGCAAGACATTGCGGACGCGCAAGATCAAGATCGCCAGAATGATCAAACCCCAGAAAATGCTCAAGACGACACCGAGAGTCGCATTGCCGACGAAGGAGAACAGATAGGTGCCGGCCTGGTAGGCCGCGTTCGCCAGGATGGCTTCACCGACCCCTCGGAAGTAGCGAGGTGTAAAACCGTCATAGCCGCGACCCAAGCCGGAAAACTCAGCTACGGCGATGCCGCTGGCCGTGCCGATGATCATCGGTTTGACAAAGCCCTCGAGAAAGATCAGCGAAACCCATAGACCCGGATCCTGGCCCTGCAGGCCGCCGGTCAGCAGATCCCAGTGCCGGGTCAGGGTGTCGAAGCAGGCGTACGAAACCCCACTGATCACCCCGAAGGTCAGGCCGTCCATCAGGTCGTCGAACTCTGGGCGACTTGCCAACAGCACCGGACCGATCTGCCGGATCGCCTCGCCGACGATCGGCACGACAAGTGCCACCAACAAGAAGGCGCCGACTGTTGGCGCCGCGCTCAGCGAACCCTCGTACGTGGTGGTGCCGTAAGGCACCGGCCCACGGAGATAAGTCCACAAGATGGTGAAGCCGACCGTCAGTGCACCGGTCAAGAAGAAGGCGAGGCCCGTCACGATGATCGGCTCGTCGTCCCAGAGATTCACGTCGTAGATGTAGACGATGTAGACCACCGGAACGGCAAAGGCTGCCACGAGCACAGCGATCGGCATGGCGCCGAAGATCGCTGCTATCAGCGCCACGACGAGCGCGATCGTCAATGCAATTCGATAGGTCTGCGGCCGCTGACCAGCACCGCGCGGCATGATCGAGGAGATCAGCGCAAACGAGGCCACTGGTTCATCGGGTCTTGCTGCGAAGGACTTCCGGCGCGCGAAGTCCGCCGAGCGCTGGTCCAAGCCACAGACGTGGCAGAAGTGCGCGACTTCGGGGAGCTCAGCCCGACATCGTGGGCATTCCAACCTTGACCCTCCTTGACCCGGCCAGACAGCTAGACCTGGCGTCGACAAGTCTCTCGGCTCAAGGACATCGCGCCCCCGAGCATTGCGAGTATGTCATTGTCGGGTGGCGAAGGAAGTCAGTACGTCCCAGAGGGTAGCGATCTGTGCCTTGAGTTTGGCCACGTTCCCGGTGTTGTCCAAAACTACGTCGGACGCCATCCGGCGATCTTGCCGGCTGGCCTGGGCGTCGGTTCTGGACTCGGCCGCCGCGTGGCTGTAGCCGTTGCGGGCGATCAGCCGCTGGATTTGAGTTTCATGATCAACATCCACCGTCACGACGAGGTCGAAGTCCTGCTGCTGACCGGTCTCGACCAGCAAGGGAATGACATGGACCACGACGGCGTCGGGGTCGGCGGCGCGCTCCAACTCGGCGGCCCGGGCGCGTACGGCGGGATGCACGATCCGTTCAAGGTCTTCGCGGGCAGCCGGGTCAGCAAAGACGATCTCGCCGAGGCGTGACCGGTCGAGCTGCCCGTCGCGGAGTATCTGGGGACCGAACCGCTCAACGATTCTGGCGAGCGCTGGGGTGCCCGGCTCCACCACCTCGCGTGCGAGTACGTCGGCGTCGATGACAATCGCGCCGCGCGCCGCCAACTCCGCGGCCACCAAACTCTTTCCAGAGGCGATCCCGCCGGTCAGACCGACCCGCACCCTCTTTTTGTTGCGGGCTCGCGCCCGGTCGGGCTCCACAGATCCTGTCTTCCTCCCGCGCTCGCACGACGCCAAACACAACCTAGATCAGTCGCATGAGGTCGCGCTCGCTAAGTCGTCCAGACAGGACCCATCGCCCTCCCTACCCGACGCTCGCCCGCATGCGTTTGTTGCGGGCTCGCGCCCGGTCGGGCTCCACAGATCCTGTCTTCCTCCCGCGCTCGCACGACGACGCCAAACACAACCTAGATCAGTCGCATGAGGTCGCGCTCGCTAAGTCGTCCAGACAGGACCCGTCGCCCTCCCTACCCGACGCTCGCCCGTTTGTTGCGGGCTCGGTCGGGCTCCACAGATCCTGTCTGATCTAGCTGCCGCCGGTGAGTTTCTGACGCAGTGCCTGTAGCGCCTCGTCGGAAGCCAATGATCCTTCGGCGGGTGGCGCAGGGGACGCCGGCGCGGCATCGGAGGAGTAGCTGGATGTGGAGGGTGCGGCGGAGCCATCGGCGTCCTCGACCTGCTTCTTGTGCGCCTCCCAGCGAGCATGCGCCTCTGCATATTGCTGCTCCCACGCCGCCCGCTGCTCCTCGTAGCCTTCCAACCATTCACCGGTTTCTGGATCAAAGCCTTCCGGATAGAGATAGTTGCCCTGGTCGTCATAGGAAGCGGCCATGCCGTAAAGCGTCGGATCAAAGTCGTCGGCCGTCGCGTCGACGCCCTCGTTCGCCTGCTTCAGCGAGAGTGAGATTCGCCTACGCTCCAGATCGATGTCGATGATCTTGACCATGACATCGTCGTTGACCTGGACGACCTGCTCGGGGATCTCCACGTGACGCTCGGCCAGTTCGGAGACGTGCACCAGACCTTCAATGCCCTCCTCCACGCGAACGAACGCGCCGAAGGGGACAAGCTTGGTGACCCGACCGGGCACGATCTGACCGATCTGATGGGTGCGCGCGAATGCCTGCCAGGGGTCTTCCTGCGTTGCCTTGAGAGACAGCGAGACACGCTCGCGGTCCATGTCGACGTCCAGCACCTCGACGGTGACCTCTTGACCAACCTCGACCACCTCGGAGGGATGGTCGATGTGCTTCCAGGACAGCTCTGAGACGTGCACCAGGCCGTCGACGCCGCCAAGATCGACGAACGCGCCGAAGTTGACGATGGACGACACCACACCACGGCGGATCTGGCCCTTTTGCAGCTGGGTTAGGAAGTTCTGCCGGACCTCAGACTGGGTCTGCTCCAGCCAGGCACGCCGAGACAACACGACGTTGTTCCGGTTCTTGTCGAGTTCGATGATCTTGGCCTCGAGCTCCATGCCGACGTAGGGCTGCAGATCACGAACCCG
>Ga0222622_10001287_pt1 | contig 10166 bp, 9 predicted proteins | sample PLM2_5_b1metaG_FD_177335 | JGI IMG/M metagenome (GOLD analysis project Ga0222622, IMG submission 177335) | Groundwater sediment microbial communities from an aquifer in East River, Colorado, USA - PLM2_5_b1 | ecosystem: Environmental > Terrestrial > Soil > Riparian zone | place: USA: East River... | reverse complement strand
GCGGACGGAGCCCGAGAGGATCGAGCTTTGCGGCAAGATGTCCGTAACGGCGGATGGATTGTGCCAGCCGCGCCGCGCCGACGATCTTGTCGTACGCGACTCCATCCGGCACGGCAGCCGATTCGGCTGGAGGGGTCCACTGCTCGAACACCGCGCGAGTTTCGGCATCGACGGATGCCGGATCGGTCCGGTACTTCTCGTAGAGTTCGAGTACGTACCCGCGGTTGAGCCCGGCAAACTCCTGCCACCCTGCCATCCTCTAATCCTACCCTATCGATTCATTCGTTAGTTCGCGGTTCGCGGTTCGCGGTTCGCAGCTCGCGGTTCGCGGTTCGCGAGTTCGGGCATCCCCTCTACTGCGGCAGTCCGAAGCAGTAAAGCGAGTGGAGTGTGCGGACGTAGAGACGCTTGTCTGACAGCGCTGGCGTCGCGTAGATGTTGTCCTCGAGATCGTTGACGGCGAGCGCGTCGAGGCCGCCGTCCTGCGCGAGCACCAGCACTTTTCCGTTCTCGCTCGCGATATAGATCTTGCCGTCGCCGGCAACGGGTGAGGCGTAGTAACGATCGCTCGGAACCTTCAGCCGTCCCTGCTGAATGAGCGCGCCCGTGTCCGGATTGAGGATGGTGACGAGACCGCCGGCATCGTTCACCATGTATAGCGAGTGGCCGTAAAGCAGCGGCGAGGGCAGCTGCGGAATACCGCGCTGGTACCGCCAGCGGACCGCGGTGGCGGTCATGTCTCCCGCGCCACCCAGCTTGATCGCCAGGATCCCGTTCTCCGATTCCATGGCCGCCTTGTAGTAATCCCATTCGGCGCGATCGATGGTCTTGTCGCCATTGAGATCGAAGAACGGCAGCGACTCCTTCGCATGCGCGGTCGGCAGCTCGGCCTCGGTCAGCTTCCCATCCCTATTCCCGTCCTGTGTGGCAAAGACCTCTGCCGAGGTCGCTACGGCGATCATTGCGCCCGGTTGATTCTCCGGCGATCCAAACCCATTGATGTACAGGGTGTCGCCGCTGATCACCGGGGTCGACTTCAGCTCGAACGAGAGGCCGCCGACCCACCAGAGTCGTTTGCCGTCGCCCGGGTCGTAGGCCGAGAGTAGAAACGATCCCGGCACCACGATCTGCGCCCGGCCGCCCGGCGGCGTGTAGACCACGGGCGTCGAGTGACCGCTGCGTGCTTCCACCCGAGAGGTGCGCCAGCGCTCGCGGCCGGTCACCTTATCGAACCCCGCGATGAACGACCCGATGCTTTGATCGCAATTGAGCACCACCACATCGTCGACGACGATCGGCGAGGCGCCCATGCCGTAGATATTGTTGAAGGGCCCGAGCGGTGTGCGCCACAGCTCCGTGCCGTTTGTGTCGTACGCGAGCAGACCGTAGTCAGGAAAGAAGAAATAGACATGGCTCCCGTCGGTTGCCGCCGACGGCGACGCCGGATGGTTGCGCTGATCGAGCTTTTCCCGTCGATCGCGCGGCGCCTCGCGCTCCCACGCGATCGTGCCTTTCGTGCGATCGATCGCGAAGCTCATGAGCCGTCCGTCACGAATGCCGGTCAGGTAGATGCGATTGCCGGAGACGATCGGCGAGGAATATCCCGGCGGGAGTTCGAGTTTCCAGACGACATTCTGCGCCGCACTGAATGCCACCGGCAGGCCGGTCACGTTGGCGACGCCGGCGCCGTTCGGCCCCCTGAACCGTGCCCATTCGGTATCCGGCGGCGCAAGGATCGCACCGGCGAGCAGGACAAGTGCGAACAGCGTCTGCCCGATCATTTCAACCTCTCAATTTCATTCAGATAGCGGCTGCGGGGCGTCGGGCACAGCCACGACCACCTTCGTGAACTGTCCTCGCTGCAGCAGTTCACGTCCCTTCCCGCCGCGCCCGGTCACCTCGTATTTCGCCGTGCTGATCGTCTGCTCGGCGCCGCGGCTGGTTTCGACGGTGAGGAAGTCACGATCGCCGCTCGAGGCGACGAACCCGAGGACACGGTCCGTCTCCGAGGATAGCTTGATCAGGATGACGCCGCGGCCGGGCCCGGAGAGAAAGTTGACCTCTTCGACCTTCGTCAGAATGGCGCGCGCCTCGCGCGTGGCGGCGATCAGTATTTCATCTCCAGTGATGCGGGCGACGCCGACAAACTCCATCCCGTCGGCCGCTCTCGCGAAACGGCGGCCGGCGCGAGTGCTCGGATCAACGAACGGGGCAAGACTGAACCGCATGCTGTACCCGTCGCTTGTCACCGCGACGGCATGCACCGGCGGGATATCGCCTTCCTTTTTCGCCGAGATGTTGCCGGCGACGCGCGGATCCAGACTAAAGGCCGCGACGATGCGTTCGCCGTCCTTCAATTTGAAAAAACGCTGAATCGGCTCGCCGTAGCCGGTGGATGCCGGAATATCCGTAATCCGCGACGTGTAGGCCACGCCAAAGTTGCTGAAGAACACGACCGACGATCGCGTGCTTCCGGGCAGCACCGCCATGACGGTATCGCCTTCCCGCACTCGCGTCGAAGCGACGTCCTTCACTTCCTTTTGGCGCTTCACCCAGCCGTCGCGCGACACGATCACGACGTTGTCTTCCTCGACGATGAAGTCTTCGGCGGTGTACTCCTCCTCGCCTTCGTCGCTGGCAATCCTGGTCCGCCGCGGATCGCCGTACTTCTTCTGTACTTCCTCGATTTCGACCCGGACGATGTCCCACCGGCTGTCTTCGTCCTTCAACAGCGTGGTGATCTGGCGCACGCGGCGGCGGCGCTCCTCGAGCTCTTTTCGAATCAGCAGAATCTCGAGTTTCGCCAGGCGGTAGATCTTCAGTTCGAGGATGGCGTCGGTCTGCTCCGCATCGAGATCGAACCGCTTGATGATCTGCTGCGCGGCATCCGCCTTCCCTTCCGACTTGCGAACGATCTTGAGAATGTCGTCGAGCGCATCGAAGACTTTCTCGAAGCCCTCGAGAATGTGGACGCGTTTCTTGATCGCCGCCAGCTCGTGCTCGAGCCGCCGGGTGACGACATCGAGGCGGAAGTGCAGAAAATGCCAGAGCATCGAATGGAGGTCGAGCCGCTCGGGCCGCCCCACCTCGGGATTTTCAGTGGGAATGAGACACGTCAAGTTGACGACAAAGCTGGTCTGCAACGGGGTGTGTTTGAACAGAAACGCCATCACCATTTTTTCGTCGGCGTCGCGCTTCAACTCGAGCGCAATGCGGACGTCGTCGGTCGACAGATCCTTGACGTCGACGAGCGGTGGCAGCTTGCGACTCAATGCCACGTCGGCGATCCGCTCCATCAGCGTCGACTTGTTGACCGTGTAGGGAATGCTGGTGATGTAGATGGTTTTCGCGCTCCTGGTGACCGGGCCTTCTTCCCACGTGGCCCGCAGCCGGATCGCGCCTGAACCCGTCTTGTAGATCTCCTTCAGCTCCTCGGGTGAATTGAGCATCTCGCCGCCGGTGGGAAAATCGGGACCCTTGACGTAGCGGCACAGCTGCACGCTGCTCAGATCGGCGTTGCCCAACAGCTTGATCAGCGCGGTGCAAATCTCATTGAGGTTGTGCGGGGGAATGTTGGTCGCCATCCCGACCGCGATGCCGGTCGCGCCGTTGATCAGCAGGTTCGGAATCCGCGAGGGCAGGACCACCGGCTCTGTGCGGGTCCCGTCGTAATTCGGACGGAACGGCACCGTCGTCTGATCGATCTCGGTCAGCAGTTCGTCGCTCAAACGCGCAAGACGGCACTCCGTGTATCGCATCGCCGCCGCGCTGTCGCCGTCGAGCGATCCGAAGTTGCCCGAACCATCGATCAGCGGGTAGCGCAGCGAGAAGGACTGCGCCATGCGAACCAGCGTCTCGTACAACGCGGCGTCGCCGTGCGGATGGTAGTTGCCCATCACGTCGCCGACGACCTTGGCGCACTTGCGATGCTTGACGTCGGCCGTCAAGTTCTGCTGCCACATCGTGTAGAGAATGCGGCGCTGCACTGGTTTCAAGCCGTCGCGGACGTCGGGAAGCGCGCGAGAGGTAATGACCGAGAGCGCGTAGTTCAGGTATCGGGTCTGGGCTGCTTCGTGGAGGGCGACAGCCTCCGGGTCATTTGGGCCACCGGGTCCACCGCCGCCGCGTGTATCGGTAATGGCGCCGCCGTCGGCGTCAAAGAGAGACGGTTCTTTCTTTCCGCGTTTCGCCACGTCCTGGATCCTCCGTTGGGTTCAGCCGGATCTTACTCTCGGTTTTCCGGGACCATTACCGAAATGCACCTTGTTGGGCGGCTCGAAGTCTGAAATCGTGGAGATCATGCGTTACCTCCACGTCGACGTGTTCACCGATCGCGCCCTCGAAGGCAATCAGCTCGCCGTGTTTCCGGAACCGGGTGGCCTCAGCACCCCGATGATGCAGGCAATCACCCGCGAGATGAATTTTTCCGAATGCACCTTCATCTTCCCGTCCGAGCGTGGCGGCGATGTGAAGATGCGGATCTTCACGCCTGGCGAAGAACTGCCGATGGCCGGTCATCCGACAATCGGATCAACATTCGCGCTCGCCTCGGAAGGAACGATCCGGCGGGGCCAGAAAGACTTCATCTTCGAGCTCGGGATCGGTCCGACGCCGGTCTCACTCGAATGGAACGGGGATGCGCTGTCGTTCGCATGGATGACACAGCCGCTGCCGACGTTTGGCGGCATCATCGGCGACCGCGGCGCCCTCGCGGGTGCAGTTGGCCTGACCGTTTCCGACCTGGCGACGGGGTTGCCCGCTCAAGTCGTATCTTGCGGCGTGCCTTTCCTCTTCGTTCCCCTGACGTCCCGGGAGGCGGTCGATGCAGTGGCCATCGATCGACAAGCGCTGGCGCGCTGCGCGCACGCGGCCGGTGTCGAAGAACTGCCAGCGTTCTTTTTCACCGCCGACGGCAAGCAGGAGCCGGACGCTGCGCAAACGGTGTACAGCCGGATGCTGGCGCCCTCATTCGGTGTCGGCGAAGATCCGGCAACCGGCGGAGCCAGCGGTCCGCTTGGTTGCTATTTGCTGCGGTACAAAGTGGTCACGCCTGAAACCGCCGGCAACATCCTGAGCTTACAAGGCGTCCTGATGAAGCGTCCGAGCCGTATTCACATCTCAATCGATAGCGAGGATCGCACGATCACGCGCGTCCGTGTCGGCGGCCGATCGGTGTTGGTGGGACACGGCGTGCTGACCCTCAACAACGCATAGCGGACTCGGTGGGAATTGACCTTCGGTCCACCGGACCGGTTCCGCACCTGGCGATTAGGAAGGTGACGCGAGGTCTTGACATGCGACTCGCATGCACACATGCTATCCACATGTCGAAGATGGTCCAGATCAGGAACGTGCCTGACGCCCTGCACCGCAAGCTCAAGGTCCGGGCGGCAAACGCCGGGCAGACGCTCTCGGACTACCTGCTGGCGGAACTCGAACGTGCGGCCGCGCGGCCCACTCGTGACGAGATGCTGACCAGAATCCACAGTCGAAACCGTGTGACGCTGAAGACCCCAGGTGCGACCGTCATCCGCGAGGAACGCGACTCCGCATGATCGTGGTCGACGCGTCTGCGATGCTGGAATTCCTGCTGCAGACTCCTCTCGGCACCCGCGTCGAAGCGCGCCTGTTCCGAGACGGCGACGAGTTCCATTCGCCTCACCTGGTGGATGTCGAAGTGACCCAGGGTCTCCGGCGCCTCGTCCGAATGGGCGAGGTGTCCCGCGACCGAGCCGCCGAGGCCATCTCGGATCTCCTCGATCTCGATTTGCATCGGCACGCCCATGTCGACCTTCTCGCACGCGCCTGGAAGCTACGTCAGAACCTCACGGTGTACGACGCGATGTATATCGCCCTGGCGGAAGCTCTCGACGCAACGGTCGTCACCTGCGACGCGCCGTTGACCAGAGCACCGGGGCATCGGTCGCCGATCGAAGTGATCGCGTGAATCCTCGACGGGAACCGGGGCTCGCCACTCCTCTCGGTTATCAAGGGGCAGCCTCGGTCTAGGCGAAGTGGCGGCCGGCCGCGATGTCCGCGATTGAGTAGTTCTCGCCGCGGATCGGGGCACCGGCAAGCCGGCGCAACATCGCGAGCTGTCCGATGTGCGTCAGCGAATCGGCAACCGGGCCCTGGAGCAGCTGTTCGATCGAACAAGCCGGCGGCGTCTCGCTGGCCAGGCGCTCGTCGAACCTGCCGAGCACTGAAAAGAAGCGCGCGGACTCTTCGCTCCAGGCGAGCGGCGTGGCGTTCTGCCACCGCTCCCGCCCTTCCGCAAGCGACAGAGCCCAGTCGTAGAGATCGCCGATGTGCGCGAGGATCTGTCCTGGCGTCCGCGAGGTCTCGCCGATCCGGAATTCAGAAAACCCGTCCGGCGCGTCTCGAATGACTTTGCCGCCGCGATAAGCGACCGTCGCCACCGTGTGCCGCAGAAGCGCCCGCCCGTCATCTGATTTCATCGTCATCTCCAGCACCCGCGCTCGCATGTCTGCAGGTGAATCTTGCCAATGACTATAATGCTGCCGACGCACACGGCACTGCGCCCTTGACGCCCCCAGCGTGCCGCGCGAGGACTGATGCGACCCGAACAGTGGGATATTTTCAAGCGCGCGGCCAGGCGCGAGCGCCTCGACAAGGTGCCGATGGCGCTCATTGTCGATAGTCCTTGGATTCCCGGCTACCTCGGAATCAAGCACCTCGACTACTACCTGGACCCGCGGCTCTGGTTCGATTCGAACTTGAAGATCATGCAGGAGTTCCCGGACGTCATCATGGTTCCCTCATGGTGGATGGAATACGGTATGGCCGCGGAACCGTCGATCCTTGGGGCAAAAATCAAATTCTGGCAGGACAACACGCCGAGCGAGTACCACACCCTCTATCGCCTGGAAGACATCGCCGAGTTCCCGGAGTACGAGGTCGAGGCGGACGGATTTGCCGCGCTGACACTGCACCGCATCGGCATGCACCGGCAGGAGATTCTCGATCACGGTTACATCCTGCCCATGGTGACCTCGCGCGGCCCGTTGTGCACGGCCGGTTTCGTGCGAAGCACCACGAACCTGATGATCGAGCTGGTCGAGAATCCCGAAGGGTCACACAAGCTGATCGATCTGTGCACGCGCGTCATCATCGACTGGTTGAAGGCGCAGCACAAAGTGATGGGCGACACCGTGGAGGGGATCTTCATCCTCGACGACATCGTCGGATTCATCAACGAAGAGCACTACGAGGAATTCGCGCATCCCTACTTGAAGCGGATCTGCGACGCGTTCCCGGACGATTGGGTCAAGCTTTATCACAACGACGCGGAAGTGGACGCCTGTCTCAACCACCTGCCCGACGCAGGGTTCAACGTCCTGAACTGGGGCAAGCAGAAGGACATTCGAGAGGTTAAGTCGCGCGTCGGCGATCGCATGTGTTTGATGGGCAACGTCAACCCGCTCGAAATCGCCGTGCGCGGGACGCCCGAAGAAGTGCGTGACGCGACGCTCGACGTCCTCGAAGGCTCGGGCGGCGAGGGCGTAATCCTGTCGGTGGGCGGCGGCGTCAGTCCGGGCATGCCGCGCGAGAACATTCTCGCCATGCTCGAGGCACTCGAGCAGTTCAATTCGAGCCGGGTCTGACCTGAGATGCCTGACTACGCGTTGATGAATCAGTACCTCTACGAGGGGAACGCCAAAGAGGTCGAGCAGATGACACAGGACGCCCTCGCGGAGGGTCGTCCAGTCCAGGAAGTGTTGACCGACGGCCTGATCGCGGGGATGAGCGTGGTCGGCGAAGACTTCAAGCACAACATCCTCTATGTTCCGGAAGTGCTGATTGCGGCGAGGGCAATGAAGGCAGGGATGGCCGTTCTCAAGCCACTCTTGAGCGCAAAAGACAGCGGCGTCGAGCGCACAGGCGTACTTCTGATGGGAACCGTCCGCGGCGACCTCCACGACATCGGAAAGAACCTGGTCTGCATGATGGCCGAAGGGGCCGGCTTCGAGGTCTACGACATCGGCGTTGATCAGAGTGTTGAAAAATTCATGGCGGCCGCTGAGAAGTGCCAGCCGGTCATCATCGGGATGAGCGCGCTTCTCACCACCACGATGACTTACATGAAGACCGTGATCGACGGGTTTGAGAAAGCAGGAAAGGGACATATCAAGATGGCCGTGGGCGGTGCCCCGATCAGCCAGATGTTCGCCGACGAGATCGGTGCGGACGGCTACGGTCAGAATGCGTCTGCCGCAGTCGATCTCTTCCTCCGGCTCGCCAAACAGGCCTGACGGTGGCCACCTACACAATTCTTTACTGGCAGGAAGTCCCTTCGCAGATCAAGGCAGAGGACGAGCTCGACGACGTGACGCTCCCGATGGACCCGCGATTCATGGAGCGCATCGATCGACTTGCCGCCGCGCGTGGGCTGCAGTCCACCGACGACTATCTTGCGCAATGGAGATGGAGCGAGCCGCAGCAACGCGACGGCACGGCGGCGGAAGTCGCGAACGCCGTCAAGCTCGAACTCGAGCGCGCTGCCGACTGGTAAATCTCCCAACTTCATGCCCGCCACGCTGACCGTCAACGGACGCCGGGTCGAAGCTCCGGTGGGCGTCTCCCTCTTCACGGCAGCCGAACAAGCCGGCGTCCGCGTGCCGACGTCATGCATCACTCAGGGCAAATGCAAGGAGTGCATCGTCGAGATCGCGCGCGGAATGGAATTCCTGTCGCCGCCGACGGATTGCGAAAAGCATCTCGATGTGCGCGGGAGCCGTTTTCGCCTGTCATGCCAGTGCCGCGTCGCTGCGGAAGCTGGCGAGATCGAGTGCCACACGATGCGTCGAGGACAGATGCGCATCGAACGGCACGCACTGCACCTGCCGGTCACGCACAAGTCAACAGCGCTTGATCCCGGGGTCGTCAGGAACGGCGAGCGGATCGTCGATGCCACGAGCGGTGAGGAGATCGCGCGGTCCGCCGGACCCATTCACGGCCTGGCGATCGATCTTGGCACCACGACCGTCGTCGTCCGTCTCGTGGATCTCGAAACTGGCGAGCTCGTGGCGGACACATCGTTCGAGAATCCGCAGCGCTTCGGCGGATCGGACGTCATGTCCAGAATTCATTACGACACCGAACATCCTGGCCGCCTTCTGATGCGGACACTTGCCGGTTACCTGAGCCACGCCATCCAGGATCTACCCGCGGATCCGCAAACGATCTACGACGTGGTCGTGGTCGGCAACTCGACGATGCGCGATCTGTTCTTTCGACAGAGTGTGTATTCAATTGGGCAGAACCCGTATCGCTCGATCACCGAGATCGAAATGTCGGAGGGACGGCGCACCACGACGAGTCTGCTGACGACAGGAAGGCGCAGCCTTCTGCCTGTTCATCCGAAGGCCCGTGTTTACGGGCTGCCGATCATCAGCGGGCACGTCGGCGCCGACGCCGCCGCTTGCATGCTGGCGGTCAACCTCGCGCACGAAGACCGGCTGGTTGCGATCATGGACATCGGCACGAATACCGAGCTGATCGTCGGCAATCGCGATCGGATCCTTGCCGCCTCCTGTCCGGCCGGTCCTGCGTTCGAAGGAGGTGCGATCGCGTGCGGAATGCCTGGTCTGGAAGGCGCCATCGAGGAGGTGTCGGTCAACGATGACGGAACGTTCCGTCTGGGCACTATCGGCAACGTACCACCGGAGGGCATCTGCGGATCGGGGCTGGTCGATTTGCTCAGCGAGCTGCTTCGTACCGATCGCATGAACATGATGGGACGATTCGAGGATGGCCTTGAACGCGTGACCCTCGATGCGGGGCGGCCCATTTATTTTCTCGAACAGGACGTCAACGAGCTTGCGCAAGCGAAGGGCGCCAACATCGCCGGGCTGCGGGTGGTGTTCAGTGATTACGGAATTCGATTCGAAGATGTCGCGGTGTTCTATCTGGCAGGAGGCTTCGGCAGGCATCTCAAGACGAGCGCATCGAAGCGGATCGGCCTGATCCCCAATATCTCCGACGACAAAATCGTGCAGGTCGGCAACGCTGCGCTGGAAGGCGCGACGATCGCACTCGTATCCCGCGCGCGGCGTGAGGAGTTGGAATCGCTGGTCAAGAAGGTCGAGCATCGGCGGCTCGAGAGCCATCCGGATTTCTTCGATTTCTTTGTCGACGGGTGTCAG